>Ga0193692_1000459_pt1 | contig 10209 bp, 5 predicted proteins | sample L3a1metaG_FD_144917 | JGI IMG/M metagenome (GOLD analysis project Ga0193692, IMG submission 144917) | Soil microbial communities from a riparian zone of the East river system, Colorado, United States - L3a1 | ecosystem: Environmental > Terrestrial > Soil > Riparian zone | place: USA: East River... | reverse complement strand
TGCTGACCGTGGCGAGTACGTCCTTCAGGAATTGGCGCTCGCGGTGCGTGATCGCCGTCAGCGCCGCAGCCCGAGTCCATTTGTCGTCCAAACCAGCCATGACGCTTTTCGTCAGCGCAGGAACAGTCCTGTCGTCGTTGAGTCCACCCAGCGAGAGCGCGCACTGGAATCGGACGCGAATATCAGGATCGGCCGCCAAAGCCAACGAGTGAGAAGCGAGGGCAGAAGAATGGGTAAGGCGTGGCTCGGCGAGTTGCAAACCGTGTTCCCGAACTCCCGCGGCTGAATCTTTCAAAGCAGCCTCAATTTCCTGATCACCCAGTGCATTCAACCCTTCGAGAGTCCGCAACGCATGCACCCGTGCCTCTGGAGTTTTCCCTTGGACGCAGAGTTTCTTCAGCAAAGGTGCTGCTTTTGGGTCCTGGCGTTCCAACAGCAACCGTTGCGCGGTCATCCGCCACCAAATATTCGGATCTTCGAGTTCACCGACCAACTCTTTCGTGCTCATCTTCCCCAGATCGAACTTCTTCGGGACTTTAGACTTTAGACCTTGGACTTTAGACTCTTCACCGACCACTCGGTATATCCGCCCCATCGTTTTGCCGCTCTCAAAATCCGTCACCTTGCGTGTCGCCTCCGGCAGATACTCGGGATGCTCGATGGTTTTGCGATACATGTCGCAAACGTAAAGCGCGCCATCCGGGCCATTGGCCAGGTTCACCGCCCGAAACCAATTGTCCGGCGATGCCAGAAACTCGTTGGTCGGATACGCGCGTTTGGCCACGAATGTCACGCCGTTCTGTGTGAGGACGTCGTGATGTACCAGGTTGCCCGCGGGCTCGCAGGTAAAAGAGTTTCCGCGATATTCCGGCGGCAAGGCGGTCCCATTGTAGATCGTCACCCCACACGCCGAAGTAATAAAGCCCGTATGAAACGCCGCAGTCGTGATGTTATGGCTCAAAGGGTAAACCCGGCATGCCGCTTCGTGGTCCGGAATGTCCTCAACTTGGGATGACAAGGACAGGCTGGGATTTCGTTTCACATACTCCAGTTCCATCACGACTTGCTGAATGTGGTTGCGATTGGAACAAATGAATTTCCGGCCGAAACTATCGAACGTTTGGCCGAATTGCGCTGTGCCCGCCGTGGGTTCCAGAACGTCGGTCCCGGGGCGGAATCGGCCATCCACGCGATTCAAGAACACCACAGGTCGCTCCGGGTGCGCAGGCGCCGTCACCTTGGCCGCCGTGAGACCGCTCGTCAAATAAACCCAATTGTCCAGGTTCAGAGTGGGGTGACTGACTCGAAGTTGAGTGGTCGAAAGGTCTTGAAACCCTTTCAAGACGACCGCCTTCACATCTGCGACGCCGTCATCATTTGTATCCTTGAAATAGTACAGATAAGGCGCGCACGTGACGTAAACGCCGCCTTTCCAGGGCATCACTCCGTTCGGAAACGTCAGGCCGTCAGCGAACACGGTCCGCTTGTCGTAATGCCCATTCCCCTTGGTATCCTCGAGTAGGACCACCTGGCCGACTGGGGGTTTGCCTTTGCCGGGGCCGACGGGATAGCCGCGGTCCTCGACGACGAACATCCGTCCCGTTTCATCCCAGGCCACCGCGACCGGGGACACGACCATCGGTTCTGCTGCGACCAACTCCACTTTCAGGCCGGGTTCGGTCTTTAAGTATTTGAGCGACTCCTCGGGGCTGAGCGGGCCATCAATCGCGAACGCGGGGGACGCGAGGAAAGCCAGCAGCGGGGCAAGCGCAAGCATCCCCATTGCTGCAGGTCTGCGATTTTGCATGATCCCGGCGCGGAAAAGCTCCGTTAGGAGCGCCATGTTTATAGTTCGTTGCAATCGGAAGCACGCCCAAGCTCCGTAGGAGCGCCATGTGTGCTGCTCCGTCGCTCCGGCACCGGTTCTTGGTGGATCGTCGATCTTCGTCATGTCGCTCCTACGGAGCTTGAATGGTGAGGGCGGGGCGTGGTTTCTATAAACATGGCGCTCCTAACGGAGCTTGCGACTGGGAGTTCACTCTTTAACTTCCTTCAGCAGTTTCGCCGCTGCGTCCACCAGCATCTCACCGGCGCCCGGTTTGACACGCGCGTTTGTAATCTCGTAGCTGCCTTCCGTGAAGGCTTTCTTAGTCGGCACATAGCTGGGCCGATCGTTACAAATCGAAATCACGATCGTTTTCTTGAACGGGGATGCTTCCTTGATGGCCATTCCGAGTTCGACAAAAATCTCGCACGGCAAACACACCAGCGCTGTCTCCGAATCCAATCTGAACACCTGCACCTCCATTGGCCAACTCGCTCCTCGCTGCGCAAGATCCAGCCGTTTCACGGCCACGACTTTAACCATGAATTCCGTGTCAGGATCGCCCAGCTTGGGAATTTTCGTCCGCGCATCCGCGAGCTCATCCGGCGAGACATCCTGCAGCGGAATTTTTAACGTCGTGCTCCGAACCGCCAGCGAAGGGTTCTTGATCAGCGTAAGCTGGCCAGAAGCATCCAGGACTGACTTGCCCAAAGTTGTCCCCAGCCTCTCTGCCACTTCGAGTCCCTTAACGGGTTCCTTCTTGTTGACGTTAATGTGGTTGAGGTCTCCGCACGTGCCAGCGCCGAAAGCCGAGATATAATTTTCTCCAAATGTTGCCCGCAACGTCTGCTGCAAGTAATAAGCGTAGTCGGCGCTATATTGGCTGCCGCCAACCGTGTCCGAATGCATCGCGAAAACGGTCACGCCCGCAAACGGTTCCTTCGCCTCAGGATAACGTGCCATCAGGATGCCAACATCCGAGTCGCTCGGGCCCGCCGGTCTTACAATATTGGTGTTCATCTGCCCGGGATTGAAAGCGACATGCCCGTTCTTCATCCAATATCGCCGATTGAAAGTGAGATCTTCCGCCTTCGTAATTCCCGCTTCCAGTTCGGCGGGCTTCAATTGGGCCTGCGCTCGCCCGATCACCTTGACCAACCGATCAGTTAGGTATTTCGGATATTCGATTCGTTCCTGCGGGTCGCGGCCATATTTGGCCACTGCTGCTTCATGGAAATAATATCGCCGCACGTCGTCGAAGAGCGGTCCAGTATGGCTGTGTGTCGCGCAGATCATGATGTTCGTCACCGGGATGCCGGTCGCTTTGCTGGCCTGCGCGCGCGCGTTGGTGGTGACATTGAGGGACAGCCCCACGAGGTCGCAAAAGACCAACGCGATCTGCTTGTCGCCTTGCTTCACAACCAGCGCTTTCGCTTTCAGCGGATCGTGGGTGCCAGTTGACAGCCGTTCGTCAAAGTAACCCGCCATACGAAACCCGACCGGTGGGGTGATATCGGCCTCGGCCGCGCCAATCTCAAGCACCGCAGGGGACGAGCTTTGGGCGACGGTATGTTGGCAGCCCAGGAAGAAAGTAGAAATCAATGCGGCGAAGCCAAAAACCAACGAACAACGGACAAAATTCTTCATGAATTATTGGATTACACGATGCGAGAGTGAGCGGCAGGGTCAAGATAAATCTGAGTTCAAAACTTGTAGTTCCATTCATCCCGCATGTACTTGCCTCGGGTCAGTTCGGCGATCCGGTCCCAGGGAATTTCCGCCAGCGTTTCCTTCGCGTCCCATGCTTTCAGTAGCGCGCCTTTGAGCAGGCTCACGGGAATTTTGAGGTTCATCAAAAAGTCCGCGTGCGAACGGCCCAGCCGGTAATCCGGCACGCGCGAAGGCATTGGCAACGCTCGCTCCACAAGTTCGATATCAAAGTGCAGCAGAAAAGAACCGTGGAACAAAAGGAATCGTTTCCCACGCCGTTGCGAATTTCCGCAGAATTTGAGACCCCCGATGGCGAGGTCGGTGTGGCCCCTGATTTCCACAGGCGCCTGCAGCAGTGCAGCGAGCGCTGCCTGGTGCCGTTTCAGAATGAAATTGTTTGCTGCGGTGATACTGTGGGCCTGGCTCGCGGAGTCAGAGCGAAGGATGAGCGTGTAATTCAATACACCCGGCCCCTGGAGGACCGTTCCGCCGCCAGTGCAGCGCCGGTAAACCGGGATGGTGTGCTGCTGGCAAAACGGCAAGTTGACTTCCGAATGCACGTGGTTTCCGTACCCGACCACTACAAAATATTGATTCGGCTCCCAGAGCCGCAGCACCTCGGCCGCGCCGTGGTCCTCGCACATCGCCATGAGAGCCTCGTCGCAGGCGAGGTTCTCCTGGGGGGAAGGTAGTGTCAGGTCGCACCCCAGCATACGATTCGGATTTCGTCCTTCGGGCATCTCCTGCTATATTTAGCTGGCGTTTGGGCGGCCATGCGGTTTAATGCGGCGCGACAGGAGCGGAATCAACCAACAGCCGCGCGGGCCTTAAGCCGCTTTCTGCGCCGCTCGCTGAATCGGCACAACAATGGTTGCCCTGTTATAATACGCAGTCTTTAAGTAATAAAGTGAAATTAACGAAGAAAGAAACGGCCGAACCCGCGCCCGAACTGCGGGTTCTCCCGGAACCTGGAGTCTCCAGCGACGGCAAATGGCTCGAATCGCTCGAAGCGGTTGTGGAGCACGCATTGCGAACACACGGTCCGGAAAAAACCGCTGGTTTCCTGCGTACTCTGACCGAGCGACTGCAAGCCCAGGGCATGGAGGCTCCGCGCGTGGTCAGCACCCCGTACGTGAATACCATCCCCGTTGGCAAACAAGCACCCTTCGCTGGCGACATCGAGATGGAGAGGCGGCTGAAGAGCCATGCCCGGTGGAATGCCATGGCCATGGTGGTGAACGCCAATCGCACTCACAGCGGCCTGGGCGGGCACATCTCCACTTACGCATCCGCGGCGACCTTGTATGAGGTGGGCTTTAATCACTTCTTCCGTGCACGAACACCCGACTTCGCAGGCGACCTGATTTATTTCCAGGGTCACGCGACTCCTGGAATTTACGCTCGCGCATACCTGGAGCGCCGGATTGACGAACGCCATCTGCAGAATTTTCGCCAGGAACTCGCCGAAGGCGGAGGTCTCTCCTCCTATCCGCATCCCTACCTGATGCCTGAGTTCTGGCAATTTCCAACGGTGTCTATGGGCCTTGGGCCGCTGCTCTCGCTTTACCAGGCTCGATTCAACCGTTACTTGAGCGCGCGTGGCTTCGTGTCTGGAGAAGAACCCAAAGTCTGGGCCTTCATTGGCGATGGCGAAACCGATGAACCGGAAACGCTCGGCTCGCTCACCCTGGCGTCCCGCGAGAACCTCGACAACCTAATCTGGGTAATCAATTGCAACCTCCAGCGCCTCGACGGTCCCGTCCGCGGCAACGGCAAAATCATCCAGGAACTCGAAGCCTCATTCCAGGGCGCGGGTTGGAACGTCATCAAGGTTATCTGGGGCGGTGATTGGGACAAGCTGCTGGCCGCGGACAAAACCGGCCTGCTCCTCAAGCGGATGGAAGAAGCCGTGGACGGCGATTATCAGAAATACTCCGTCGAGCCCGGTAGTTATACGCGCAAACATTTCTTCGGCAAATATCCCGAACTGCTGAAGCTGGTGAATCACCTGACTGACGACCAAATCCATAAGCTCCTCCGCGGCGGCCACGACTCGCGCAAAGTTTATGCCGCCTACAAAGCGGCGGTCGAACACAAAGGCCAGCCGACGGTCATCCTGGCCAAGACGGTCAAAGGCTACGGGCTGGGTGAAGCCGGTGAAGGACGCAACATCACGCATCAGCAAAAGAAGCTGAACGAAAAAGAATTGCGCGAATTCCGCGCTCGCTTCGGTGTGCCGATCAGCGACGAAGAAATCGCTGAAACTCCGTTCTTCCGCCCCGCGGCAAACAGCCGCGAGACGCAGTACCTGCTGGAACGGCGTCAAAAGCTCGGCGGGTTTCTGCCTAAGCGTGTGGTTTCGGCCAAGCCATTGGAAGTTCCGGACAACACTTTCTACGGCGAGTTTCTCAAAGGCTCGGGCCGTTTCGAGGTTTCGACGACCATGGGCTTTGTCCGTTTGCTCAGCCTCTTGACGCGGAACAAAACCATTGGGCGCCAAGTCGTCCCCATCATTCCCGACGAAGCCCGGACGTTCGGCCTGGATGCCCTCTTCCGCGAGTTGGGAATCTATTCGCCCAAAGGCCAGCTTTACGAGCCAGTGGATATTAAATCCTTGCTCTATTATCACGAAGCCAAGGACGGCCAAATACTCGAGGAGGGCATCACCGAAGCCGGTTCGATGGCCTCTTTCATTGCCGCCGGAACCTCCTACGCGAGCCATGGCCGCTACATGATTCCGTTTTACATCTATTACTCGATGTTTGGCTTCCAGCGGATTGGCGACTTGATGTGGCTGGCGGGCGACATCAAAGCCAAGGGCTTTCTCCTCGGGGCGACCTCGGGTCGGACCACTCTTAACGGCGAGGGGCTACAGCATCAGGACGGGCACAGTCTCATCCTATCGAGCACTATTCCCAATATCGCCACTTATGATCCGGCGTTCAGTTACGAGATGGCGGTAATTATTGCCGATGGCATGCGCCGGATGTATGTCGAAGGCGAAGACCTCTTTTATTATCTCGCGCTCTACAACGAGAATTACACGATGCCGCCGATGCCCGACGGAGTGGAAGAGGGTATCTTGAAGGGGCTTTATCGCTTCAAAGCTGGGCCAGAGAAAACCAAACTCAAAGCGCACATTTTGGGCAGCGGTCCGATCATTCGCGAAGCATTGCGCGCGCAGCAAATCCTGGCCGAGAATTATGGCGTCTCCGCCGACGTTTGGAGCGCGACCAGTTACAAGCTGCTTCGCAACGACGCTTTGCGGGCCGAGCGTTGGAATCGATTGCACCCGACTGAGCAGCCGAAAAAGCCATTCGTTCGTTCGCTCCTGGAGAACGAAAAGGGCGCGTTCCTCGCCGTCTCGGACAACATGAAGATCGTTCCCGACCAGATCGCGCCGTGGGTTCCCGGCGGGTTAACGACGCTGGGTACTGACGGCTTTGGCCGGAGCGACACGCGCGAGCGCTTGCGCCGCTTCTTCGAAGTGGATGCCGAATGCACCGTCGTGGCCACCCTTCACGCCCTCGCGGCGCGGGGCGAAGTAGAGACGCGCGTCGTCAGCAAAGCGATCAAGGACCTGGGAGTGGACCCGGAAAAAGCATTTCCGAGCATTCTATAGGAGCGCGGCCGGCTCGGCCGCAGCAATGTTCGAAAACCCGTTGCGTCCGAACAAAACCGGGGCGGTATCTGGACTGCGGCGGCAAGCGTAGCGCGACGCCGCAGTCCAAAAAGGTCGGTGTGGCGGCGATAACCGAGCAAAAGTGAGTTGAACGCAAGGACGACCAGCGGAAGCCGTTTCATATCGTCGGGATAGCGGAACACCGAGGAAAATGCCAGTATCGCCGCCACCATGAAAACAAGTGTCTGTCTATTTGCCCTTTTCCTCGCCGGTTGTAATACCACGCCCACCGCCAATACTGGCGCCGATCACCCACGCGAAAAAGCACAAATTGAGCAGCGCTTGAATCAAATCTTCGACGCCGCCGAAAAGAAGGACTTCGAACGCCTCGAAAGCTATCACCTTTATGGTGCCGGATTCACCAAATTCTCCCCGGAATCACCAACCCGAATGGATGCTGCCACTGCGCGAAAGGGTGAGCGTGACGGATTGCAGGCAGTTAGCGACCTGTATATGAAGGCGCAGGACTTAAAAATTGATATATTTGATAATACCGGCATTGCCACGTTCATATTTGACTATGGTTTCAAAGCCGGCACAAACACGGTGCAAAAGCAGGCCCGAGCGACCCTCGTATTCGTCAAAGACTCAGGCGAATGGAAGATCACCCACGAACATTTCTCCCCGGCCAATTAGCCCGGCATCTTGCCGGCCGCTGTGCACATTCCGATACGACACGAATTACCCATGATCGGCGTCATAGCTGACGATCTCACCGGCGCTGCCGAACTCGGCGCTATCGGCCTTCGTCTTGGCCTCCGCGCTGAAATTCTGCTTCGCCCATTTAATCCTCACCGCACGTCAAAGCTCCGAACGAAGTCAGCTACTCCCGACCTCCTCTGCCTCGATACCGACTCCCGCTTTTGTTCCGCCGCCGAAGCCTCCCGCCGCGCCGCCGCTGCCGCCCGATTCCTCCGAAAAGCCGGCGCAACCTTCATTTACAAAAAGACCGATTCCGTCCTCCGTGGCCAGGTGACCGCCGAGCTCCAGGCGATAATGCGCGAGCTCGATCTCAAGCTTGCCCTTTTGGTCCCGGCCAATCCCTCCCTGGGCCGCACCATCCGCGATGGTCACTATTTCATCCATGGCAAGCCCATCCACAAAACCGATTTTGCCCGTGATCCTGCCCATCCGCGAAAAACCTCCCTCGTCACCGGCTTGCTGCACAAATCAAAAGGGTCGCCCGTTTTCGTTGGTCATCCGGACTCTCCGGTCCCGGATTCCGGCATCCTCATCGGCAATGCCGCCCAACCCATGGACCTGCAACAATGGGCCATCCTTACAGCTTCTACCATCCTCCCCGCCGGCGGCGCCGAATTCTTCGCCGCTTTGTTGGCAGGACCTAATCATCCTCGTCCTCGTCCTCGTTCTCGTTCTCGTCCTCGTAAGCTAAAAAGTCACCGTAGCACTGAGCTCTTCATCTGCGGCAGCACCAGCCAATCCACCCACGACTTCCTCTCCACCCAACGCCAATTTGGCACTCCCCTCTTCTCTCTCCCACCCAATTTCGCCAAGGGCACTCGGCTTACCGTCTCCTCCGCTGGTCAAATCGCCGCCGCCGCCACCGCCGCGCTACGCTCGCATCATCGAGTTGTTCTCCACGTGGGCCTGCCGCTCATTCGCCGGCCATCCCTGGCCAAAACTCTTTCCTCCCAACTCGTCCGCATCGCTGTGCTCATCCTCAAGCACGCCCGGGTCGAGCACATCTTCGTCGAAGGCGGCGCTACAGCCGTCGAGCTAGTCCGCGCCATGCGCCTCCGCCGACTCACCGTTCTTCGCGAACTTGCGCCCGGTGTGGCCACCCTGGCCGTGAACTCCAACCTCTTCCTCACCGTGAAACCGGGCTCCTATCACTGGCCCCTCTAAACTCAGCTTACAGCGCACCCAGCAGCTTTTTGATTTCTTTGAGCCTCCCTGCGGCTTCGGGTTTCGTCAAACGCGGGAATTTACTCCCGACCATGATAAAGTCATTGTTGCGCGTCAGCATCAGCCGATCTTCCTTAACCTCGATTTCAGTAATTTCGCGTTCGGCGGCAAGGATTTTTACTTCTGCCACAAGAACCAGTAATCCGAGAGACGGAGGGATCGGACCGAATCGGTCCTGCAATTCCTTTTCCAGGGCTTTCAGCCCGGCGTTGTCGCTGGCCTGCGCAAGCTTGCGATATACCTCGATCCGCTGGCGCGAATCGGAAATGTACCTGTAAGGTATGAAAGCGGCGGTGATGGCTCCGCGATGCGTGCTGCGTGCTACGCCTCCGTCCGGCCTCGGCGCGACAAGTGGGTGAACCGAGCTTCGCGTTTCCCTCGCGCCGTCTGCCGACTTTAGACCTGAGACTTTAGACTTTGGACTTTCGTCCGTCGGACTGAGCGCCAGAAAATCGAGCCGTACCTGGACCTCGATCCGCGGTTTCACCTTTTCACCTTTCAGCGACGAAACGCTCTGCTTAAGTAATTGGCAATACAGATCGAAACCGACCGCCGTGATGTAGCCGCTCTGTTCCGCGCCGAGCAGGTTGCCCGCGCCGCGGATCTCGAGATCGCGCATCGCGATTTTGAAACCGCTGCCAAGGGTTGAATACTGCTTGATGGCGCTGATCCGCTTCCGAACATCGGCCACAAGGTTGCCATGGCGCGGCAATAGAAGATAAGCGTAGGCCTGGTGTTTGTATCGCCCGACCCGGCCACGCAATTGGTACAGGTCGCTCAAACCGAACCTATCTGCGCGGTCGATAATGATGGTGTTCGCGTTCGGAATATCGAGCCCGCTCTCGATGATTGTCGTGGAGAGCAGCACGTCGGCCTCGCCATTGACGAATTTCGTCATCACTTCTTCGAGATCATCGCTGTCCATCTGGCCGTGCCCCACGATGATACGCGCTTGCGGAAGCAATTCGCGCAACTTGTGGGCGACGTTCTCGATGGTCAGGACGCGATTATGAAGGAAGAAAACCTGCCCGCCACGATTCAACTCGCGCTGGATCGAGTCCCGAAT
>Ga0193692_1000458_pt1 | contig 10215 bp, 13 predicted proteins | sample L3a1metaG_FD_144917 | JGI IMG/M metagenome (GOLD analysis project Ga0193692, IMG submission 144917) | Soil microbial communities from a riparian zone of the East river system, Colorado, United States - L3a1 | ecosystem: Environmental > Terrestrial > Soil > Riparian zone | place: USA: East River... | reverse complement strand
TGTTTTTGTTTAGTTCGGGAGTCTCCGTCTTCAGGTAGTGGACCAGATACTTCATCAGCGCGTCCACTTCCTCCTTCGGCCGGTTCCAATTCTCGACCGAGAACGCATACAGAGTCAGGTACTTGATTCCCAACTCTCCCGCCGTCCTGATAATCACGCGAGCGGATTCCGCTCCGGCCCGGTGACCTTCGATCCGCGGCAGATGACGCTGCTTCGCCCACCGTCCATTGCCATCCATAATGATAGCGACGTGGCGCGGCAGGGAGGCTTTTGCTTCCGAACTGAGATGCGCGGCGACCGAACTCATTTACCTTGCGGGAGGTTACAGATCAGTCGGCGCAGGTCAAACGAGTTGAACCGACGGACCCCAGGGACCCCAGGGGGAAAATGACGAAGGACGAATGACTAAGACGAAAGAGGTCAGAAGGTGCTGTTTGCGGGCTGGACGCGGCGATTCAGACGCTTGGGACAAGGTTCGTATGCAGGTGTAGAACGCTTTACCGCTCATGACGAATGCGAATTCGCTACAAATTCCGAACCAGGTCGCGCAACCGGACGTTTAGGGCGGATGCGATCCTCATCAGAGCGTCAACAGAAATCGTCTTTAGGGGACCTGCTCATCACACAGGCTGGAGAGGCCTACGGCCCTCCGGGACTGTGGATAGTGCACTGGGACTCCGGCCCAGGTAATTTTGTCACTAGATTCATTCCGTACGAAAACTATTTGGAACACGTCACCTTCGCACCCATTCATCTTCAAGGTCTATGAGCAGAAAACCTCTATATTTCCTCGCCCCACTTGTACTAGCCGCTTGGGCCGCGCAGAGCCAAGGAACGCTCGTTTTCGACCAGCAGTCTGCGGACGAAGCCGGACGACAAGAGGGGGGTGTGCCGATTCAGGCGCTCCAGCCTATGGGGCAGTCCTTCACCCCGTCGCTTTCAGGGATTGATATTGTTCGGCTGTATCTATTCGACGCAGGCGGAGGCAATGGCATCGGCGCTACTATTCGAGTGAATATTCGCTCGGGTGCGATCAACGGCAGCACTCTCGGGACAACTACACCCGTGACCATGGGGGACAGTACCGGCGGCTTCGTGGATTTTCTGTTCCCGACGACTGTTCTTCTCACGCCCGGAGCGAATTACTATTTGCAGCCAATAGTGGACGCTGGTGGCGATCCGTGGGGAGTCAACAAAGGCCGCTACGGCTACTCTGGCGGAGCTGCTTATTACCAAGCTGCGGCCTCTGACACCGAGGATCTTTGGTTCCGGGAGGGAATTCTTGTGCCGGAGCCTGGCCTTGGAGTGCTAGTTGCACTCGGATTCTTCGCTCTGCGAGGTGTGCGGTTGATGCCCCGGCGAGGAACGAGATGACGAATATGCGAGAAAACCGCAAGTCGCTGGGCGGCGACTTACCGAACCGTTGATGTAAATCTGCCAGCGCTTCCAGGTAATTTTTTCTTCGCTCCTTTCAGTCTACGTCAGTGGACCTTCTCCTGCCGAATCAGGCGGAATAGGCGCTTCACAACTCTCGGTTCGACCTCACCCGCCATGAGTGTCAGGGCATTGGCCGCGCCAGCGGCGCTGGCCCACCGACATGCGTCACCAAGGCTATCGCCCTCCAGCAGGCGCCAGGTCAGGCAGGCTGTAAAGGCGTCTCCTGAGCCAATCGGGTTCACTGCCTTAACTTTTGGCGGTATGATCCGCCAGCATTTGTGGCCATCGAAGGTGAGGGCCGGTTGGCTTCCCGCAGTCACGACGATTCGCTCTGCTCCCTGCGCGTGGAGGTCTCGCATCGCTCGGAGCGTTTGCTTCTCGTCAGTCAAATCGCGTCCCACCGTTGCGGCCAGCTCAGTCCGGTTCGGCTTTACCAGCCCGGGGCCTGCCTTGAGCGCCTGGACCAGTGGCGGCCCCTTTGCATCCACGATTGACAGCACGCCGACCTCCCGCGCGAGGCGAACACAACGCGCGTAGAACCTCTCCGGTCCACCCGGCGTGAGCGTGCCAGACATGACGATGGCCTGAGCTTTTGGAAGCCGCCGCTCCACGGCCGCATACAGAGAATCGTAATTGGCTTTGGAGACGGGTTTGCTCTCCTCGACCAACTCGGTTTGGATGGCGGCTGCCTCGTCGATCACCGTGATGCATTGGCGTGTTGGCGCGGCTACATTGATGAAATCCATCTCGATCCGGCGCTCAAGCAGGGCAGTCCGCAAGATCTTGCCGCGCTCGCCTCCGACGAACCCCAACGCGACGGGCCGTCCACCAAGGGCCTGCAGAACTTTGGCCACGTTGACTCCCTTGCCGGCGATGCCGTCCAGCGTCGTGACCGCGCGGTTCACCTCGTCCAAAACCAGCTTGCGAAACACCATCACGCGCTGAAGCGCGGGCGTGGGCCCGAGGCAGAGGATCTGCTCCCTCTTCACACGGTCATGATCTCTTTTTCTTTGCCGACGAGATGCCCGTCAATTTTCGCGATGTAATCGTCCGTTGTTTTTTGCAGTTCTTTCTCGGCGCGCTCGACCTCGTCCTCCGTGGTGCCGCTGTCGTGCGCGTGTTTTTTGATTAGTTCCATGGCATCGCGTCGGACATGGCGGATGGCGACGCGTCCATCTTCGGCCATCTTGCGGACAATTTTGACGAATTCCTCCCGGCGCTCCTGGCTCAGCTCAGGGAAAAATATACGAATGACCTTGCCCTGGACCGAAGGGTTGAGCCCCAGGTTGCTTTTTTGAATGGCCTTTTCAATTGGGTGAAGGGAGTTGGCATCCCAGGGTTGAATAGTCAAAGCACGCGCCTCCGGGGTGGTAATGCCGGCCAGTTCGCGAATGCGCATCTGCGAACCATAGACTTCCACCAGAATATTCTCGACCAGCGAGGGTGACGCTTTGCCGGTGCGCACACCGGCAAATTCGTGGACCACCACTTGCTCGGTCTTGATCATCTTGTCTTCGGCTTCCAATAAAAAGTCGTCCATTGCCATAGGGGTGGAACCGTAGCAAAGCAGGGCAAAAGTGTATAGTGGCAAACGGATGCACGGAGTGCATGGCGCGGTAGAGTGGGTACGATTGAAACTGTCGGTTAACTCGCTACCTCCCAAAAGCGCGGGAATGCCGCGCACTCCAAACGCTGGCGCGAGCAGGAAAGCGCCTCGAACAGGGCAAAGCCTTTGGAGTGCTCGGCATTCCCGCGCTTTTGTGACCGACACTTTTAATCGCAGACCCTAGTAGAGTGCATCTTAATACCCCACCGGAGCGCGGGGCGGCAAACCTCTGCGAACAGACAACAATTACAACGGTTACGAGCGCGCCGGGAAAATGCTTGCCACCTTGAATTCAACGCTCGCGATGCTTCCACATTTTAAAGTCTCGTCTTCATGAAGAGAGCGGGTGGCGGTGTAACCGTGCCTGCCAGGTCCGCGGTGCACCTCCACGGTCCGGCGCTCGTGCCGCGCACTCCAAACGCTGGCGCGAGCAGGAAAGCGATCGAACAGGGCGAAGCCTTTGGAGTGCGCGGCATTCCCGCGCTTTTTCGTGGGCTCCGGGTGCGGCTGGCCGACGTTCTATTAATCGTCCCGGATTAGTGCCGCTGCCGACGCTTGACCTTCAGTTGCGCGGTAGAGTGAGCGAGGGCGGCTTGCACCACGGCGGTTTCTTCGTCATCCAGGTGTTCCGCCAACCGGGCCTCCGCGCGGCGGCGGGCTTCCTCGGCTTTGGCCTCGTCTATGTTCTCTGCGAGGATGGCCATGTCTGTCATGATGGCGACACGGTCACCAGTGACTTCCATGAAGCCTTCGCCGATGGCCAGGAATTGGTCCTTGCCGTCCTTCCGGGCGATCAGTTCGCCGGGCACGACCTGGGTCAGCACCGGGATATGCTGGGGATAAATGCCCATCTCGCCCTCGGCCGCGGGAACGGTGACCATTTCAACGTCCTCGGAATAGGTGCGGGCTTCGGGAGTGACGATTTCGAGTTTGAGCGTAGCAGCCATTTGGAGTGCGTGGTGAGGGGGAAGGCCTTATTTAGCTTTCTCAGCCGGCTTGGGTGATGCTTTGGATTTCTCCTCAGGTTTGGCATCGTCGGATTCCTGGATTTCTTCGATGCCACCCTTCATGTAGAAATTGCCTTCGCCCACTTCGTCATGCTTGCCGTCGAGGATTTCCTTGAAACCACGAACCGTGTCCTCGACCGGCACTTGCTTGCCTTCGCGACCGGTGAATACCTGGGCCACGGTGAACGGTTGGCTCAGGAACCGCTGGATTTTACGGGCGCGGAACACGGTCTGTTTGTCTTCCGGTGACAATTCGTCCATGCCCAGAATGGCGATGATGTCTTGAAGATCCTTGTAACGCTGAAGCACTTTTTGGACGCCGCGAGCGACGTCGTAGTGTTCCTGACCCACGATTTCCGGACGACAGTGGATCCACAGCGGGAAAAATGCCCAATTCGGCGATGGAACGTTCGAGCACGATGGTTGCATCCAGGTGCGCGAAGGTGGTCGCCGGAGCAGGGTCAGTGAGGTCGTCGGCAGGGACGTACACCGCCTGGAACGAAGTGATCGAGCCTTTCTTGGTCGAGGTAATTCGTTCCTGCAGGTCGCCCATTTCGGCGGCCAGGGTGGGTTGGTAACCGACAGCGCTGGGGGTTCGGCCCAGAAGCGCGGAGACTTCCGAACCGGCCTGTGAGAACCGGAAGATGTTGTCAATGAAGAGCAGCACGTCCTGGTTCTTTTCGTCGCGGAAATATTCCGTGATGGCCAGACCTGAAAGAGCGACGCGAAGACGGGCGCCGGGTGGCTCGTTCATCTGGCCGTAAACCAGCGCGATTTTCGAGCCTTCCTTGAGGATCGGCAGTCCATTGGGACCTTTCTTGGCATGGCCTTTTTCGTCCTCCTCAACCTTGAGGACTTTGGCTTCGATCATTTCATTGTAAAGATCGTTGCCTTCGCGCGTGCGTTCGCCCACGCCCGCAAAGACGGACACACCGCCGTGGAGCTTGGCGATGTTGTTGATGAGTTCCATGATGACAACGGTTTTGCCGACGCCTGCGCCACCGAACGCGCCAACCTTGCCGCCTTTGAGGAACGGGCAGATGAGGTCAATGACCTTGATGCCGGTAGTGAGAAGCTGGGGCGAGGTGGATTGGTCCACCAGGGGAGGCGCCAGACGATGGATGGGAAGCCGCTTGTCCGCCTTAACGGGTCCCTGCTCGTCAACGGGATCGCCTATTACGTTGAAGACGCGACCCATGACGCCTTCGCCGACAGGCATCGAGATCGGGCCGCCCGTGTCCAGGACCTCGTAGCCGCGTTTGAGACCTTCGGTCGGGCCCATGCAGACGGTGCGGACCCAGTTGTCGCCAAGGTGCTGTTCGACTTCCAAAGTTTGCTGCGATTTGCCGCCGCCGGGCACATCGAATGCGACGGTCAGAGCATTGTAGATGGCGGGTAGTGAATCGGGGAATTCCACGTCCACTACCGGTCCGATGATTTGAACGACTTTGCCTTTATTCATTTCGCTTATTCCGTTTCTAAAACTTTATCACCCCAGCGCCATCTGGGCCGTCGTGATTTCGAGTAGTTCGCGGGTGATGTTGGATTGCCGCAATTTATTATAGTCGAGCGTGAGGTCTTTGATTAGCTGGTCGGCGTTATCGGTCGCGTTTTTCATGGCGACCATCCGAGCGCTGTGCTCGCTGGCTTTGGCTTCGAGCAAAATCTGAAAGACCTGGAAATTAAGGTAATGCGGCAAGAGTTCGCCCAGCACGTGCTCGACGGAGGGCTCGAACAGGTATTCCGTGGCGCCCTGGAGCCCTTCTTCCGATTTGTTCCCCTCGGCCGGAGTCCCCGGCTTCTTTTCGTCTTCAACGCCGGCAGCGAACGGTTTCAGTTCGCCTACCGGCAAAAACTGACGGCTCTGAGGCTTCTGGGTAAGCGTCGAGACGAAATTGGTGAAGAGGATGTCCACCTGGTCCACCTCACCTTTGGTAAAGAGGTCGCGCGCGAATTTGGAGATCGCCCTGGCTTCCGCGAAGAGCGGCGCGTCTTTATAGGTGAATTCGGCGGCAAGCTTGCGCTTGGTGCGCGCTACAAATTGCGACGCCTTTCTGCCCGCAGTGATGAAAATGGTGCTGGCCTTGTCGAGTTTTGCGACCTCACGCGCGATGTTGCCGTTCAGGCCGCCGCACAACCCCTTGTCAGTCGCGATGACGATGAGAGCGCGGGTTTTGACCTCTCGCTTGTCCATCAGAGGATGGGAGAAATCTCCCGCGTGCGCACTCACCTGCGAGAGCACGTTGTTCATCAAGCCGGCGTACGGCCGACCGGCGAGAGCGGCCTGTTGTGCACGGCGCATCTTCGAAGCAGCCACCATCTGCATGGCTTTGGTGATCTGCTTCGTGTTTTTGACCGACCTGATTCGCCGTCGTATGTCGCGTGTGCTGGGCATTGCTCTCTCTCAGTCTAAAGTGTAAGGTCTAAAGCCTAAAGTCCGCCGGCGGACTCCGTAGCGGCCGGAGCGCTCATGAACATGGAACCCGATTTCGCGCGGCGGCGCCGATGCGGCGTCCTCCGGTGCCAACATTTCGCGAATGGCGTCGAAAAGCTTCTTGAGCGATTTATCGTGACCATCCAATCGCCTTTCAAGTTCGGCGAACTTGTTGGCCAACTGACGATTGTTGGCGAGCATCTCTCGAAGATGCACGAAGGCCCGAACAACGCGGACACTCGCTTCCACAGCTACCGGACTATTTAGTACACTCGCCAGCATGATGGCGCCATGTTCCGTGAAAGCCCAGGGGAGCTTCCGCTTTCCTCCATGGGAACTTGAAGTCGCAATTTGCGACTTCAAGTTCTCAAATTCTTGAGGCTCAAGCTGAAACGCAAAATCGGAGGGGAAGCGCTCTCGGTTGCGGCGGACCTGTTCATTGAGCCTTTTTAGTTGGACGCCGTAGATAATTGCGAGATCGGAATCCAGCATCACTTTCTGTCCGCGAATCAAGCGGATCGTGGCTGCGATACGTTGCCTTGAAATGGAGGCGCTGGTTGCCATGCTCACTTTAAGCATTATTCTCTTTAAAGCTCATTTATACGTTTGCTTGAATTCGGTGACTGCGGCCTTCAGGTCCGCGGTCAAAGCATCGCTCAAGGCTTTTTCTTTCGCGATTTTCGCCAGCAGTTCGGCTTTGCGTGTCGTGAGGAACTCGGTCAGCTTGGCCTGGAAGTCCTTGATCTTGTCCACGGCGACGTCATCCATCATTCCGTTTTGGACCGTCCAGAGGACGGAGACCTGGGCCTCGACCGGGACCGGGTTGTATTGCGGCTGCTTGAAAACTTCTACAATGCGTTTGCCCCGTTCGAGCTGCGCCTGGGTCTTGGCGTCCAAATCCGAACCGAATTGGGCGAACGCAGCCAATTCTCGGAACTGGGCCAATTCCAGCTTGATGCGCCCCGCAACCTGTTTCATGGCCTTGACCTGCGCGGCCGAACCGACACGCGAGACGGAGAGACCGACTGAAATGGCGGGCCGAACGCCCTGGTAGAACAGGTCGGTTTCAAGGTAAATCTGGCCGTCGGTGATGGAAATCACGTTCGTCGGAATGTAAGCGGAGACGTCCCCTGCCTGGGTCTCGATGATTGGGAGAGCCGTCAGGGAGCCGTTGCCGTAGTTTTCGCTTACGCGGGCAGAGCGCTCGAGGAGCCGGCTATGCAGATAGAACACATCGCCGGGATAAGCCTCGCGGCCGGAAGGCCGCTTCAATACCAGGGAGACCTGGCGGTACGCGATGGCGTGTTTGGACAGGTCGTCATAAATGATGAGCGCGTCCATCCCGTTGTCCATAAACCATTCACCCATCGCCGCGCCAGAGAACGGAGCGAGGTACTGGTTCGTGGCGGAATCGGAGGCCGTCGCGGCGACAACGATCGTGTAAGGCATCGCGCCAGCCTCCTCCAGAACGGCGACCACGCGAGCGACGTTGGATTGCTTCTGGCCGACGGCGACATAGATCGAATAGAGAGGGCGATACTCTTTATCGCCCGCGGCCTCGGCAGCCTTGTTTAGCCGGGCCTGGCTAATGATCGTGTCTATACCGATGGTGGTTTTGCCGGTGGAACGGTCGCCAATGATCAATTCCCGCTGGCCGCGGCCAATCGGGATCATCGCATCCACTGCCATAATACCGGTTTGGACGGGCTGGCTGACGGATTTGCGTCTAATGATGCCGGGCGCGATTTTCTCGACGGGATAAAACTTGTCGGTTTTGATTGGCCCTTTGCCGTCTACCGGCTCGCCAAGAGTGTTGACGACGCGACCAAGCATGGCCTTGCCGACCGGCACCTGGAGCACCTTGCCAGTGGTGCGGACTTCGTCGCCTTCCGCGATCTTGGTGTAATCACCCATGATAATCGCGCCGACCTCGGTCTCTTCCAGGTTAAGCGCCAGGCCGGTGACTCCGTTGCCGAAATCCAACATCTCGTTCAACATCGCATCGGCCAGTCCCTCGATCTTCGCGACTCCATCGCCAATTTCGCGGACAATGCCGACGTTCTGCTTGGTGGTCGTCGTTTTGGCGCCAGAGATTTGGGCCTCGATTTCCTGTAATAATGAGCTCATCGGAAGAAGTGGATTATTGGATAAATGGATTGGAGGATTGATGGGACTCGCAACGGCGAATCGTCCGGGCAACTCGTAGCAGCGCCCGAAGGAGGCTCTGATCGACCGAACCAAAGATCAGAGCCTGCCAATGAACGCTTTTGGATTGCGGCGGCAAGTGCAGCGCGATGCCGCTGTTTGTGCGGTCCGAAAGCGGTGTCGCGCTGCGCTTGCCACCGCAGTCCAAAATGGCTCCCGACGAGTTCATCGTCATTATGCCATTCCGTCACGGAGTTCGGATTCTCCTCACGTCGGCTGCTACGTTTATTTTGTATTTGTGGACGTTCCATCCGGAGCTAGAAAGCCGCTTGCAAGGCGGCGAGGCGGGACTGGATGCTGCTGTCATAAACATCGCTGCCGACTTTGATTCGCAGCCCGCCTATAAGTTCAGGGTTTTGGTTAAACGAAAAGTTGAGGCCTTGCCCGTGGCGCTTGGTCAACCCCTCCTGGATTTTGGCCTGGATATCCGGAGTTAGGGCTATTGCGCTTTCGACGCGGGCGGTCCGTCGCTCGATTTCCAGCCTGAGCAAACGCTCGAAATGATTGAGGATGGGCATGTAGCCGCGAGGCTTGACCTCCAGCACGCGCTTGACGGCCAGACGAACGCGCCCCTCGTCCAGCACGCCATTGGCCACGCAGCTTCGGAAAAGCTGCTTGGCTTCTCGACGGGCCTGTTTGGAAATCTTCATTGTGGACTAGGCTGAGACCTGGCGAGCAGCCTCTTCGGCCAGCCGACGCTGGTCTTCCGGCGTCAGAATTTTGCCGGTGACAGTGGCAGTAGTCTGAACGACTAAGCGGCCCACTTCACGCTTAAGTTCGGTGAGCATCTTCGCATGATCTGCGGCCGCGGCTTCGCGGGCTTTCGCAATGATTTGTTCGGCGGCGGCAATGGCCTTTTGCGTTTCCTGCTCCTGAACGCGAGCGGCAGCGGCACGAGCCTCTTCGATCAACTTGGTGGCCTGCGTGTTCGCCTGGGCCATGACTTCCAATCGCTGCGCCTCAGTCTTGGCCAATTCGGCTTTGATTTTTTCAGCGTTGGCGAGGCCCTCCTCAATTCGCTGCCGGCGCTCTTCAAGCATGGTCAGGACACGCTTATAGGCGAACTTGTGAAGGAAGAAACAGACGATGCCAAAGCTGATGATTTGGGCAATCAGGTGCGACTTGTCTACACCAAACTGACTGTAGGTTTCGATAATCTGGTCAACCGGATTGCCGGCTGCAATTAAGTTAAGATTCATCATACGAACTCGAAAATCTTGGGTGCGGAGCAACTAGCTCCGCACCAAGGATGTCATGGCTTCGGCGCTTGCACCAGGAACAGCGCGTAGAACACAATGGCTTCGGCGAAGGCGATGGCCAGAATGGACTGGACCAGGATCTTCGTCGCCGCGCCGGGGTTGCGTCCGACCGCTTCCGAGGCTTTCATGCCGATGAAACCGACGCCCAGCGCCGCGCCCATCGCGGCCAACCCGACGTGCAGGTTTCCACTCAATTCTGCCAACATTGGCATTAACGACATATATACTTTCCTTTCTTTGCTTTCTCAGCGGCTCCCGCGATTGAAC
>Ga0193692_1000457_pt1 | contig 10221 bp, 12 predicted proteins | sample L3a1metaG_FD_144917 | JGI IMG/M metagenome (GOLD analysis project Ga0193692, IMG submission 144917) | Soil microbial communities from a riparian zone of the East river system, Colorado, United States - L3a1 | ecosystem: Environmental > Terrestrial > Soil > Riparian zone | place: USA: East River... | reverse complement strand
TCCGATCCCCAACTCGGACGGCGAGATCACGACCAAGCACCTCGACAGCCTGCTGACCTGTGCGCTCGGGACGCCGTTGCGAGTCACGCGGATCACCGATCAGGATCCGGCGTTTCTGCGCTTCATCGAGAGCAACGATCTCAAGCCGGGCCAGCCCGTGGAAGTCGAGAGCCGCGACCCCGCCGCCGATTCGGTGATGCTGCGCGGCAAGGACGCGCGTCGCATCACGATCGGCGCCCGCGCCGCGTCGAAACTGCTCGTCGAAATCAGTCCAACCTAGATGCAGCTCGATTGGAACGATATTCTCCCGATTCCCTTCGTCGTGGCGACGATGCTTCTGACTTGCGCGCGGGTTCAGGCCCAGGGCCCCACCACGGCGGATTCATCGCGGAAGTGGGAGATCACCGACAACTCGTTCCTCGTCGAAGAGGCCTTCAATCAGGAGGCCGGCGTGGTACAGAACATCTTCACGTGGACGCGCGCACGAGACGGCACATGGGGCGCCAACTTTACCCAGGAGTGGCCGGCGCCCGGGATGCGGCACCAACTCTCGTATTCGCTCCTGTACCTGAACAACGGCGAGGGAACGGGAATCGGCGACGCGCTGTTGAACTACCGTTTCCAGCTTCGCGAAGAGACCGCAGGCGGTCCCGCCATCTCGCCCCGTCTCAGTCTCATCCTGCCGACCGGTCGAGAGGATGAAGGCCTGGGTGAGGGGTCGGTTGGCCTGGACCTGAACCTCCCGTTGAGCAAGCAGTTCGGCGATTTCTATCTGCACGCCAACGCCGGGTACACGTGGCTGCCAGACGTGCCGCGGACGCACGAGCTGCCGACCGGCCTCTGGCGAGGCGCGGCGAGTGCCATCTGGCGCGCCGCACCGATGCTCAATCTGATGCTCGAGGGCCTGGTGGAATTCGGCGAGTTTGCGACCGTGTCTCCTGGCTTCCGGCGCGGCTGGAATTTCGGCGAGCGCCAGCTCGTGATCGGCGCGGCAATTCCGGTCACGCGCGCAGACAGCCGCTGGACGGCCGCGCTGCTCACGTACTTTTCGTACGAGCTGCCGTTCCGCTGATCACATCAGCTTGCCGAGCGGGCCCAGATCCAGGTTGAGATCCTCGGGCGTCAGGCCGAATTTCCCGCCGATGTCGCGGATCGTCTGCTCCAGGGTCATCAGCGCGGCGCCAACGGCTTCGACTTCCTTCTTCGTCAGCGTCTTCTGCTCCATGCGCCGGATCGCCTGACGCTCCATCAGCCGTCGCAGGAACTCGACGATCGTCAGCACGAGATGGGCGACCGACTTCTGCACATCCTCGGGCTCGGGATTCCATCGCATCGGCGCCGACCCTTTGCGCTTGGCGGCAGTCCGCTGCTTGCCGACGGCGATGGTGGCGGACTTGCCCAGCCGCTTTTCGATCTCGTCCTTCAGCGCGCGCAGTTCTGCGGCCGTCACCGGCGCGGCGGCGACCGCTCTCGATTTTTTCGGGCGGGCACGGCGTCGCCGTATGCGGGGCGCCGGTGGCTTCACGTGCGCCGCCTCAGCATCGGCGGTTTGCCTCGGCGGCGGCGCCGGCGCGGCGGCCGATCGCCTGATGGCAGCACGCGATCCGCTGCGCAGAGCAGCGCCGACAGACGCAGATAGATGAGATCGATGCCGGCCACGCCGAGCGTGACGTCGCCGTTCGCCATCACGCCCTTGTTGAGCAGGTTGTCGAGCAGATCGAGCACCGTCGATTCGGGCGGATCCAGCACCTGGTCGGCGACGGTGTCGGTCATGGGCGGCCGGGATGCACGTGCCATGGTCAGTCCTGGACGAAGGTGTACGGGGGCCACGGGCCGCTGATGCTCAGCCCGTAGCCCTGGCGCGCGAGCGCCTTGGATTCTCGGGCGGCCAGCGCCTTGAACGTCGCCGCGCGAGCGCGCGGCACCAGAAACGCGGCATCGAGCAGCAGCGGTCCGCCCTTCGCGGGCATCTCGCTCGCGGCGCGGCGCTTGGCGTCGCCCGACCGCGCAGCGAGCCGATCGAACAAGGCCGCAACCGTCTCCCTGGCGCGCGACGCCAGTTCCTTGACGGAATCGCGCTGCGCCTTCTTCTGTGCGAGGTAGGAGACGCCGCTGCCGACCTTCAGTCTCTTTTGAGGCGGCGCAGCCGGGGCGAGCGTGCGATCGAGCACGACGCGGACGCCCCATTCCTGCTGATTCGACACTCGCTTGACGATGCCGGCGATGCGCGCGCGCTGCGCCCGCACATGCTCGAGCGCCCGCTCGTCGGCGGTGAAGATCGTGAACAACTTCATCGGCAGCACGGCTTTCGACGCGATGAACGACTCGACCACCGCTTCGTGCGCGACGGCGATGCGCGAGACCCAGTCGAGGCTGGCGAGGCCGCTGTTGATGGCCGACTCGCTGTAGCGATCGAGCGGAATGTCGGCGACCGCCATGAAGAGCCCCTTGTCTACGTCGAGCAGGCGGACCGAGCCTGCGCCGGGCAATCCGCCAGGCACGCGCGTCAGCCGCGGCCGGCGATCCGCGGCAACGACGCAGTAGACGTAGGTCGCTTTCGGCTTCGTTTTCAAGGTTCTAGAGTCCAACCCACGTCCGTGCCCACGCATCGAGCGCCTTGACACCCCGAGGGGGCGGCGCGGACAACGGCGTCTGGATGATAGCGCACCGCCGGTTGCAGACACGCCGCAGCGCGGCGAGCTCGCGCCGCTCGGCGGCCGCCACGACACGACAGCGCGCGCAGCGGCCGGGCACCAGCGTCCGCGCGTTCACGACGATCGCAGGAGCGGCAAGATGGAGGCGGCGCAGGCGAACCATCAGCCGTTCGGTCTCGCGGCGCGGCAGGTCGGCGGCGCGCGTCACCACGATGAACCTCGTCGTCTTCGCGTCGCGTAACAGCGCGATGAGATCGCGGATCGACTTCGACACCTCGACGAGTTCCGCCGCGAGCTGACCGGGGCGCACCAGCGAGCGGTACTTCAACAGGACGCGCAACAGCACCTGCACCCATTCGCGTGCCGCGGCGGGCATCTCGAGCAGCCGCAGCGCATGACCGGTTGGCGCGGTGTCGACGATGATGACGTCGTAGGCGGCGCGGGCGTCGACGACGGAGAGGACCCCGAACAGCTCGTCGATGCCGGGTGGCGCGAGGTTCATCAGCCCGGCGGCGCCGATTGCCGCGCCGGCGCCGGCGACACCGACGGCCGAGGCAATCTCGTCGAGCGCACCCTCGAACTGGGCGCGCCGGTCGGCCAGCGCGCGGGCGGCGTCCAGCTCGCGGACGACCAGGTTGGACGGCGCGCCGGGAACCGTGACCGCGGTGTCGCCGACCGCGGCGCGGAACACGTCGCCGAGCGAGTGCGCCGGGTCGGTCGAGAGCAGGAGCACCCGGCGACGGCGATCCGCTCGCGCCAGCCGCACCGCGACTGCCGCGGCGACGGTGGTCTTGCCCACGCCGCCCTTGCCGCCGAAGAAGAGGAGTGACGCTCCCGCGAACACCGCGGTCGCGTCGGCTGTCATGGCTGATGGCTGATGGCTGATGGCTAGGGACCGATGGTTCATGGCCAATGGTTTTTCCTTAGCCATCAGCCCTAAGCCATCAGCCATGTCACGCGCGAGCGAAGCGAGCGCTCGCAGGCCGCGGGGCTCTTTCGTCGCCGCGGCCACAACGCGAACCGCGCGAGAGCGGCCGAATCGCCGGCGGATCTCGGCGATCGCCTGGCGCTCGTCTACGCGCCGGCGATCGCACAACGGACACGGGCCGCCTCCTGGCAACACGCGATTGACGACGACCTCGCCGACGGTGATGCCGGCGCGCTCGAGCGCGGCGATCCCGTCGCCGGTCTCCGCGACCGAGAGCTCTTCCGGCAGCGTGACCCAGACGAATTCGGTCCGATCGCGATCGCGCAGCCGCGCCGCCATCTCGTGCGCCTGGGCCGCGAGGGCGGCGATCAACCGATCGGCTGCCTCGGGGCGCCCGACCCGCGCCAGCTGCTCGCGAATGAGACGGTGCTCCTGCTGAAGCGCACCGAGCACCTCGGCGACCGCCGTCACCGTGTCCGGCGCCGACAACAGTCGCAGTGTGTGACCGGTCGGCGCCGTATCGACCACGATCAGGTCATAGGAACGCGCGAGCCGATCGATCTCGAGCATGCCCATCAGCTCGTCGACGCCGGGAATCGACAGATCGAGCAGCGCGTCCACGTCCTCCCGATCGAGCCAGGTGCCGTGCTCGAGGATCTCGCCGAGCGACCGCCGGTTCGCCTTCAGCCAGCCCGCGAACGCCCGCGGCGCGTCGAGCTCCACGGCGTCGAGCGAGGGACGGATCCGCCTCGCCGTGCTGGACAGCTTGACCCCAAGCGCATCGCCGAGCGAATGCGCCGGGTCGGTGGAGACGAGCAGCACCCGAGTGGGAAGGTCGCGCCGGCCAACTTTGCGGCGCGTCGGCGAGCCAAGCAGTCCGAGCGCGTAGGCGGAGGCGGTGGTCGTCTTGCCGACGCCGCCTTTCCCTCCGAAGAACAGGAAGTTGGAAGTCAGAACTTAAAAGTGAAAAGTGAACTTTGACTTCTCACTTCTCACTTCTCATTTCTCACTTCTCTCTTTCGTCGAAGCTTTCGATGTCCACACCGGTGATCTTGTCGTCGGGCGACATCGAGATGGGGCCGCGCTGGCGTCCTTTAATCTCGCGAATCGCGACCAGGACATCGCGCTCGATGGCGGCAAATTCCTTATCGCTGATCTCGCCGAGCTCGAGGCGCATTTGCGCCTCGAGGAGCTGCTCGCGCAGCGCCGAGTCGTCCTGGGCCTCGGTCTCGGCGGCCGCGATCACCTTGTCGAGCACGAAGCGGAGGCTGCCGATCAGCAGCGAGTCCAGGATGAACATGACTTCTGCATTGCAGGAAAGCGGGATTGCAGGATTGCAGGAAGGAAAGGGGGAAGGCCTTCTTCCTTCCCTTTCTGCAATCCTGCCATTCTGCAATCCTGCAATTTCAGGCGCGCTCCAGCTTCAGGCGAATGTTGACGAAGTTGTACGGCGGCCACGGGCCGGTGTACTTGAACGTCAGCCGGTCGAAGCGCGTGGCGATCAACTTGACCTTCGCGTCGAAGGCCGTTTCCTGGTCGCGCGCGATCAAAAACGCGGCGTTCATGATCATCTTGTCGCCGATTGGCTTGTTGATGCGCGACGCCACCGACACGTCGCGCAGCTGCTCGAGGATCTCGGCGACATAGCGTTCCGAACGTGACTGCAGCGCCGAGTCGATCAGCCGGCCGTACTGCATGCGCGCAAAGTAGGTCGGCCCCTTCTGGCCGGAGATTTCCTTCTTCAGCCGGCTGATGTCCTCGTCCTCGTGCTCCACCTCGCGCACCGCCTGATCGCGGTCCCAGAGGACCTTCAGGCCGAACTCGAGCTTGTTCTGCATCTTGTTCAGCACGTCGCCGAACGCCTCCGCCGCCGAGCGCAGCAGCTCGACGATGTCCTCGCGCGTCTTGAAGATCGTGCCGAACGACATCGGGATGACCGTGTGCTCGTGCATCACGGTCTCGTTCACGCGCTCGTGCGCGAGGACGTTTTCGCGCGTCGAGTCGAGCACCTCGAGCGGCGCGTCCGACACGACCGCCGCGAGGTTCTTGTAGTGGACGGTGTAGACGTCGGATGGGTCGGCGCCGACGCCGATCGGTCCGAAACGCAGCGGCTCGCTCGACTCGATGATGCAGTAGACGTACTTGCCCCGGCTGGCGCTGACCGCCGATTCGACCGCGGCCGCGCCGCGGCCGGTGTGCAGGATCTTCTCCGACGACCTCCGCTCATTCCCGGAACGGCCGTCGCGGGGCGACGACTTGAGCTCGGCACGAACCGCCCCGTTCCCTTTCGCCTTGGCGGTGGCCTTCGGCGTCTTGGCGGCCATGGCGGCTGGACGTTTTTTCGAGGCGGCGGATCCTGGTCGGCGCGCCGGCTGGCTCTTGCGAGGGCTAGCTGGTCTTGGCATGTTTGCCGCTCCTGCGGGGTTTCACGATTGACGATGACGGGGCGTCGAGGATCTTCCGAATCTCGCGCACGAGATCCTCCGGCAGACACGGCTTGGTGACGAACGCGTCGCAACCGGCCTGCTTGGCGCCCTCCGAAATACCGGCCAGCGCGTGGCCGGTCAACGCCACGACCGGAATCCCCCTGGTGCGCTGGTCGGCCTTGAGGCGGCGCGTCGCCTCCCACCCGTCCATGACCGGCAGTGACAGATCCATCAGGATGATGTCGGGGGCGGTGTCGACGGCGCGCTGCAGCGCTTCCATGCCATTGCCGGCCTCGACGACGTCGAAGCCGGAGAATTCCAGATACTCGCTATACATCTCGCGCGCGTCGGGATAGTCATCCACGAGGAGCACGCGGGGACGCTGAAGCTTATTGGTCATTTCCGTCCTTTGGTCGGCAGGGTCAGGACGAAGGTCGAGCCTTTGCCGACCTGACTCTGCACGCTGATCCGGCCGCCCAGCATTTGCGCCAGGCGCCGGCAGATCGACAGGCCCAAGCCTGTCCCCCCGTATGCGCGCGTCGGTGAGTTATCGAGCTGGCGAAAGTCCTCGAAGATGCGGTCCTGATCGGTGCCGGCAATGCCGATCCCGGTGTCGGTGACCGACAGGATCAGAGTCCGCTCGGCGGCGTTGCGGCGCGCGGCAATCGTGACCCCGCCGTGGTGCGTGAACTTCAGCGCGTTGCTCAGCAGGTTCAGGATGATCTGCTTGACCTTCTGCCGGTCGCTCGAGATCGGCGCCAGATCCTTGGGCAGATGCAGCGTCACGGTCAGCTTCGAGCGCATGATGATCGGCTCGAGCTCGGACTTCACTTCGTTGACCAGGTCGGGAATCCTGAAGGTCGAGAGCTGCAGCGGCATCCGGCCGGCTTCGATGCGCGAGATGTCGAGAATCTCGTTGATGATCGTCAGCAGGTGGCGGCCGTTCGACTCGATGCGCCCGAGCTGGCGCTTCACCGGCGGCTCGCACTCACCCGCTACACCCTGCAGCAGCATCGACGTGTAGCCGAGCATCGCGTTCAGCGGCGTCCGGAACTCGTGCGACATGTTGGCGAGGAACTGCGACTTGAGCGCCGACGCCTGCTCGAGCTCGATCGCCTGGCGGCGCAACAGCTCGTTCTGCTGGGCGATGTCGGCGGTCGCGGCCTGAATCTTGCGCTCGAGCTCGTCGGACGCCTGCTTCAGCTGCTCGTAAAGCAGCGCCTTCTCGATCGCCTCGCGGCGATCGTGCAGGATCGTCACCACCGCGGTCAGCTCACCGTGCTCCGACAGAATCTTGCCGGCGATCGCTTCGACCGGCATCGCCTCGCCGGTCTTCGCATCGCTGAGGCCGATCTCGCCGACCCGGCGCTGGTCGGCGCTGACCAGCATGCCGGCGATGAAGGACGAGAAGTGGGCGTCGTTGGCCTGCACCCAGCGCTGCTCGATCTCGCTGGCATCGACCGGAATGGTGAAGAGGCGCTCGGCCGGCTCGTTCATCAGCGAGGTGGCGCCGGCCGCGTCGGTCACGACGATCGGGTCGGCCACCGAGTCGATGATCAGATTCAGCCGGTCGCTCTCGGCGCGCGCCTGCACCTCGGCGATGCGCATCTTGCGGTAGTTATCCTCGATCTCCTCGCTGGCGCGGCGCAGGTCGGTGACGTTGCGCAGAATCGAGACCACGCCGCTCCCCTGCCGCGGGTCCTCGGTGACCGTGCTGAGGAGCTCGAAGACCAGGTCCGAGCCGTCGACCGGGTTGACCAGCAGCAGCTCGCGCCGCGTCGCGCCGGTCTCCTCGATCGCCTTGCTCGCGAGCGCCGACGACAGCAGCATGTTGTTCATCCGCACGGCGCCGCGCCGCCCTTCGCTCTCTTCCTCGGACGCGGTGAAGAGCGTCAGGGCGCGGGCGTTGGCGATCAGCAGGCGCCCCTCGGCGTCGGTCAGCAGAATCGGGTCGGTCACGGCGTTGATGATGTTGTAGAGCAGCGAGCGCTCGCGCCCCTGCTTGCGGTCGCCGTCGGCCAACGTCTGCTGCCGGAGAATCTGATCGAGCTTCTGGCTGAAGACGGTGGTGAACCAGTGCAGCTGCGGGCGGAACCCGGTGCTGCCGCCGACGAGCAGGAGGCCGAAGGCTTCCTCCGAGAAGCCGGAGACGCCGAGCGGCAACACGTGAAACGCCGAGTCTTCGAACGGGGTCCTCGGCCGGCGTTTGCGGTCGGCGCCGGAGTGCGGCGCGGGGAAGAACAGCTCCTTGCGGTTGGCAAACGCGGTGACCAGCGGGTTGCCCCAGTCTTCGAGCGACACTGAAAACCGTGAGACCGCCGATCCGGACAGCCCGTAGGTGCCGATCAGGAACAGCGACGACTCGTCGGCGGGGCGGACCAGGCAGATCGATTGCGGGATGCCGAGCACTTCGCCGAGCCACTGCAGCGCGAGGGTCGCGCAGTCGGACAGCTCGGAGCGCCCAACAAACCCTTCGAGCTGGCCCTGGTCGTCCGGACCCTCCTCGACCTCGACGCGGACGCGGGGGACGCCCGTATACACTCCGTTCCGTCGCCCTTTAGGCGCGGGCGGGTGTGCGCCGACGGCCAGCAGGGCGGCGGGCTGGGATGGCATTGATCTGGGCCCGGAGAGCCGAGTTTTCCGCAATGAGTTCCTCATACCCCTTGCCCTCGATCGCCTGCTTGGACACCGGGGCAATCTGGCCGACCGCTTCGGAGTACTTCAGATACGTTTCGATCGAGGCGACCACGATACGGGCCTCAACGGTAATCAGGTCGATCCCGACGAGGGATACGCGGACCCACGCGTCAATCACGATTCCCTTGTCGAGGACTCGATCGAGAACGTCGATAAGACTTGTGCCGCCTGCGGCTCGTTCAACGGGCATCGGACACTCCTTGTGTCGAACTTCGTCTGATTGCGCGCTATCTCGCCGCCGGCCGTCGCCGCGTCAACGACGCCAGCTGTCGCTCGAGCGCGCGCACCTGCTTGCGCAGGTCATCGTTCTCGGCCGACAACGCCTGCTTCCCCGGCGATAGATGGTGATCGTATTTCCACCAGTCGAGACCAATCTGCTCGGCCTTGTCGATCGAACAAATGAGCAGTCGAATCCTGATCGTCAGCAGCTCGACTTCCGCCAACGACACCTTGATGTCCCCAGCAACGACAAGCCCTTTGTCGAGGACGCGGTCGAGCACATCGACGAGCCCGGAGGATCGTCCTTGCCCTTCAGTCAGTGACGTCGGCATAGGTTCCGTATTCTACGAATTTTCCCGCGCGATCGCTTGTATGACTGGTGGACGAGGAACAGGCTTATCTGAGCAATGGCAATGCCAGACTTGCCGGGCCAATTGAGGATGGAACGAACACCGATTGCATCGAAGCCCAACAGTACAAGCCGTTCGAGCGTACAAAATCGTTACAGCGAAAGCAGCTCCGCGGGCGCCGCAATCACATCGTCCTCCGCTGCCAATTCGTGAAGGGGCACCGTGCCGAAACCGAACCCGTATCGCGCGAGACACACGCGCGTCCCGGCGGCGCGCGCCGTCCGCCAGTCGATGACGGAATCGCCGACCATCAGCGTGGATGCCGGGGCCGCGTGCGCGCGCGCTGCGAGCTGCAGCAGCGCCGCCGGATCCGGCTTTCTCGGCAATGGCCCGTCGCCGCCGAGCACGGCGTCCGCCGGGAAGTAACGCGCGAGATCGAGGCCGTCGAGGATGCGCCGGGTCGAGGCGATCGGCTTGTTGGTGAGGACCGCGAGCGCCGCGCGTCGGCCGAGCGCGTCGAGTACCTCGGGAATGCCTTCGTACGGGCGCGTGTGCTTCAGCAGCACCGCGTCGTAGCACGCCAGATAACGCTCCAGCGCGTCGGGCGGCCGTTCGATACCGCTCGCCTTGAACGCGCGCGCGATGAGCTGTGCCGCACCGTCGCCAACCATGGCGCCGATCTCATCCTGAGGAATCGGCGCCGCTCCGCACGAGACGATCAGCGCATTGGCGGCGTCGGCGATATCGCGTAGCGAATCGATCAGCGTGCCGTCGAGGTCGAAAACGATGAGCTGCAGGGACACGGGGTTGGGGACTGGGGACTGGGGACTGGGGGCTAGGGTAAGGGGCTAGGCGCGGTACTCGGCAAACGAGGTTGGTGTTTCCCAGACGGTGACCCGCATGACCGGCAGGCCATTCTCGTGCGCCTTGTCGAAGATCAGCTTCGC
>Ga0193692_1000456_pt1 | contig 10227 bp, 13 predicted proteins | sample L3a1metaG_FD_144917 | JGI IMG/M metagenome (GOLD analysis project Ga0193692, IMG submission 144917) | Soil microbial communities from a riparian zone of the East river system, Colorado, United States - L3a1 | ecosystem: Environmental > Terrestrial > Soil > Riparian zone | place: USA: East River... | reverse complement strand
GTCGGGCGACATCGTCGCCGGCGAGGGCGACAAGCGCCTGCACGTCACCCAGCTCGTCTTCGACGCTGATGGCCCGCCGGATGTCCTGGGTTATCGTTTCTTCCCGCGCGAGCAGCCGCACGATACCGCGTCGGAGTATGACACCGGCCTCTACACTGAGATCCACGGCGGGCTCATGGACATGCGTTTCTCCGGCCGCTCCATCCGCATGAGGATGGAAGCGATAGTGGATGGCCCCTGGGCCGTGGGCCGCCCGAGGCTGGAAGCGAAAGGTGGTGGCCGTCGATGAGTGTCCGCCCCGTCTCCCGCCCGCCCGCGCCATTCACCGTCCCCGAAGGCGGCGACCTCGACCAACGGCTGGCGGCGATCGCCACCGAGTTGAATCGGAAAGCCAATGCCGGGCTGGCGGGACCGGCCTACCATTTCATCGGCCTGATTTCGCCAGATGGAAGCACATGGCGCATAACCGTCAGCGATACCGGAACGATCCTCACCCAGCAGGTTCCAAGAATATGACCTTACCAAAACGATCCACCCCGGAGCCGTTCGCTCTCACCCCGTCTTCGGTGGTAATTCCCACTCCACCCCCAGACCCCATTCCGACCTTCGACGCGGTTAACATCCGCGCCAGCGACGGCAGCGTCTGGCGCATCCGGGTGACGCCGATGGGATCGATGCTGCTGGACCGTATCGTGACATGACACGCTGCTCTGTCCTGCTCTGGTGTCTGTTCTTCGCTGGCTCCGCGCTGGCGATCCTCGCCGGCGCCGTCAGGTGATGTTATCATCCGAGGAAAAACGGTCGCGACTACAAAAGGCCCTCGATTACGGGGGCAACACCCACGACCTCGCCGACGTGATCGACCTCGTGCGTAAAGGTGAAGCCCAGTTCTGGGAAAGCGGCGATGGAACGATCGTCACGGAGATTTATCAATATCCGCGTTTGAAGGCGATCTCCTTTTGGTTGATGAGCGGAACGATCCCCGACTGCATGGCGCTGGAGGACGACATTCTCACCTGGGCCAAAGCCGAAGGCTGCACCATGGCGATATCCACCGGGCGCAAAGGGTGGCTGTATCACGCCCGCAAGACCGGTTGGCGGGCGCGTCCACACATGTTTCCGGTCTTCAAACCGCTGACGGAGGAAACCGTGCCGTGAGCAAAAGCAAGCCACAGACCACATCAGCCACCACCGATACCTCACAACACATTCCCGAGTGGCTGGAGCAAACCGGGCAGCAGGCGGTCAACCGCGCCAACGACCTCTCACAACGGCCCTACACCCCCTACACGGGCGAAATGGTCGCGCCACAATCGGCGGACACGCTTCAGTCGTATCAGCAGGTGCGCGACCTCCAGGGGCAGGGCGCGCCCGCCTTCGGACAATCCCTCGACGCCTACGGCCGCCTCGTCGGGAGCGCCGCGCCGATCACCGCCGGGGGCGTGAACGACAACACCAACAGCCTTTACGGCAACTTCAACCAGAACGTGATGAACCCGGCCCAGGGTTTGCTGGGCGGCTATCTCAACGGCGGTCCCGCCACCGCCGCCCAGGTCGGTCAGAACGCCGCCACCCTGATGTCGCCTTACGCCCGGAACGTCATCGACCCGACGCTGGCCGCCGGCGAACAGGCGCGCGAGATCGCGCGCCAGAAGGTCGCGGGAAACGCCGCCAACGCCGGCGCCTTCGGCGGCTCGCGCCAGGGCGTGGCCGAGGGTGTGAGCGATGCTCAGACGCTACTCGGGACGCAACAGCAGATCGGCGCCATGCTCAACCAGGGCTGGGGTCAGGCGCTGAACTCCGGCACCCAGCTGGGCCTCCAGGCGGGCCAGCAGGGCTACGGCGCGGCGACCGGTCTCGCCAACCTTGGCGCCACCGGATACGCCAACGCGGCCCAGGCGGGGCAGGGCATCGCCAATACCAACCTGAACGCGGGTCTCGCCGCCGCCGCCGGGCTGCCCAACGTCGCCGGGCTACAGCAAGGCTACGGTCAGAAAGACGCATCCCTGTTGCAGGCGATCGGCGCCGATCAGCAAAATTACGGTCAGCGGGTCGATAACGCCGCCTATGGCCAATACCTCGATGAGCAGGGCTGGCCGGTACAGAACCTCGATTTGCTGCTCGGCGCGGTCGGCGGCGTGCCGTATTCGACGCAAGGCCAGGGCTACAACACGCAGACGCAGATGCTGAACAAGAACGTGGCCGGAAGCGCCATTGGCGGGGCCTTGTCGGGCGCGGCGACAGGCGCCGCCATTGGTTCCGTCATCCCAGGCATCGGCACCGCCATCGGCGCGGTCGGTGGTGGCGCTCTCGGTCTGCTCGGAGGGCTTGGCTGATGGCTGACTACATCCCCTTCGCCGACCCCGATCTGTCCCTCACATCCAATGTCGGCGCGCTTCCGGCGGGGTCGCTCAATAACAGCAACTGGGGCATGTCTTCCGTATCAGGGTTCTATCCGACCTACGCGGGCGGTACCGACACCACGGGCACGGCATCCAGCGGCGATCTCGTCAAGGCTCTCCAGGGTTTCAGTAAGTCCTTTGGAGACGCGCAGAAGAAAGACGACAAAGCCCCTCAGGGCGCCGCCATTCCCCAGATCGCGCCCGCCGGGCAGCCCATGCGGCGCGTGGCGATCGACCAACTGGCGCAACTGTTGAACAAACGGCGCGACGATCTCCTCGCCGGAGCGATGAAGCCGGGCGGGCAGGTGGAGCCGTACAGCGTTCCACACTCCCTTGGCCTTTTGGGGTTCTGATCGATGGCTGAAGAAACCACATCCACCGCGTCCGACCAGCAACTCTCCCAGATCATCAACCAGTTGCTGGTCGGCAAGACAGCGCAGCCCGCCGTCGATCCCAACACCGGTCCTTCCTCACGTGAGGGGCGCGGTATCCTCTCACTCCTGGGAGAAGGTCTCGGCGGCGGCAGTCAGTATGGGACGACCGCTGAACGCGAGCAGGGCGGCCTGTCCGCCCTCGGCGCGCTGGGCTCGCGGATGCTTCAGGCGTCCGACTGGTCGGTCATGCCGCACTCTTTCGGATCGATCCTCGGCCAGGGGCTGGACGCCGCGCGCGGCAATCTCGGCCACACCCAGGCGGTCTCGGCGGCGCGGCAGTACGCGGCGCAACAGCTGGCCCATGAGCAGCAACAGGACCAGATCGCGCGGCTGAAAGAGGCACTGCCGTATCTGCAACTACAAGAGGATCAGCGCGCGGCGGCGCGACAACGGGAACTGCTGAAACCGGGTTCGACCAACACCAGCATCGGCAACGCGGGGGCGACCAGCGGGACATTCTTCGACGCCCTGGCGCAAATCGAGAGCGGCGACGCCAACATCGTCAGCCGCGTTGATAAGGACAGCAAGGGGCGGACCCTGGCGCAAGGCGGCAACCCCGACGAGATCAGCCAGGGCCACTACCAGATCAATCCGGACACATGGCGCCGCTACGCGAAGCAGGCCGGCGTCGATCCCAGCCAGTTTCCCAATCCGATGAAGGCGCCGAAAGAGGTGCAGGCTCAGGTCGCCTCGGTCATCCCATTGTCCGCGTTCGGCCCGCGCACGCAAAAGCTGCTGCGGGACCAGTTCGGCGACCTCGACACCAGCAGGACGATCGGCGCTCTCGCGGGCGCCCGTGCCGCGCCTCCGAAGGCAGCGCCAGGAGCGCCGGGACAGGCGGCAACGCCGCCCACTGGGCGCGCCACGCTACCGCCGCCGGAGCCCGCCTTGGGTGGTCCCGCCCGGGCGGCGGAAGGCCCCGCCGAGGAAGCAGGCACCGTTCAGGTCGCGGGGACAGATGTCGGAGCGCCAACCGGAACCGTCATCCCACCCTCACCACCCGGCAGCGACGCCACCGTGGCCGAGATCGAGGCGGGCAGGGCGTCTTCCCCGGCGCGGACAGGTGCTCAACCGGGAGCGGTCGTCACCGCCCAGGCGGGCGGGCAGCAGCCCTCCGCCACGCAGCTGCCGCCCATCAAGGCGGGTGACGGTCTCATCACGCACCCCGGAACCTACTCCGAGTATCGCGCGCGGGAGTTCGTCCCGCCGCCTCAGACCGAGGACTTCAACCCCAACCTGACACCGGCGCAGCAGGCAGCGTTCGCCAGTGAAGCCAAGGCGATCGAGCAAAGAGCGCTCGCGGTTTCGGCGATGCGTAAACCCGACGAGAAATCGGTCCAGGAAATTCTCGCCGCGCGGGAGGAAATCAAAGCCAAAATCCAGATGGCGGCGCAGGAGAAAGCCCAGAAAGCCGCGCTCGCGATCACCAAATACAATGAGACCCAGGACAACGCGATCCGCCCGCGTTACGAGAAAGAGGTCGATGCCTACAAGGCGGCGGCGCAGTCCAATCTGGTGCAGCAGCAGAAACTTGGAGAGATAGACCGCACGGCCGCCGCCGCGCGCGAGACCGAGGCGGCGAAGCAGGAAGGCCAGTATATCCTCGAAGACCGTAAGAAGATGGCGGAATCCCGCGACGCCGCGCGCCAGTCGATCGACCAGGTGCATATCCTGCGCGCCTTGTCCGACCGGGCCGGAATCGCGACCGCGCTTGAAAACATCACCCTACCGAACGGTCAGACCGTACGCGATGTCATGGTGCAGCATGGCCTGGGCGACGAAAAGACGCTGGCGCATCTGAACGGTCAGCAGGCGTATGAGATGGCGGCGACGCAGATGGTCATGGATCTCCGCAAGGGTGTGCAGATGGGCAACCTCAGTGACGGAGATCTTCGTTTCCTACAGAAGGTTGTCCCGAAAGGATCGGTCACCCCCGAGGGGCGCGCCGACATGCTCGCCACCATAGAGCTGATCCATGACCGGAAGCGTGAGTACATCGACCGCGTGCATCAGTTATGGGACCAGGGAAAAGGACTGTCCTGGGAGAAGGCGAAGGTTGAGGCCGACAAGCAGATGGGCGACATCGTCCCGCGGGTGCCGCAGGAATACAAAACCATGTCGGACCAGGAACGGGACGTCTGGTGGAAGGCGAACACGAAACCGCGCATGTTGCTGCGGACACCGGATGAACTGAACAAGGACGGTAAGGTAACGAGACGCGGCCATCTCATTCAGGTGCCGGAGGCGCCCCAGTAATGGCTTATGACCCGCTGGCGGATGCGATAAGAGAAAATGGCGGTCCCCCCTCGGGCGTCACCGCCGCGCTGCCCGCCGGTTACGACCCGCTGACGGAGGCGGAGAAGCAGCAGGCAAGCCCGTTGAAGACAGCTTACCAGAACGGCGAGCCCGTCCCCTGGGCGACAAATCCGAACGACGACGCCTACGGCGGCAGGCCGGGTTCCCAGGGAATGCCGCTCGTTTCTGGCGCGATACGCGGCGTCCTGGACGCGGCCGACACCGGCACGAACGTCCTGGGGTCGGTCTTCTCCTCGAAGGCGGACGCGGACGCCACGCGCGCCCGCCTCGCCGCTGAGCGCGATGCGTGGAAGAAGCAATACGGCGACAGCACCGCCGCCCAGATCGGCCGCGTGGGCGGTCAGATCGCCTCGACGGCGGGGCCGGTTGGCCTCATCGGGAAAGGCGTCGGCCTCGTCTCCCAGGGCCTCCCGGCTGCTATTCGATTACTGACGCAAGGCGCGGCCCAGGGCGGCGCGCAGGCGGGGATGACCGCTTCCGGCTACGATGAATCGACCGGGGAACAGGTCGCCAAAGGCGCTATCACTGGCGGCGTGGTGGGGCCGGTCGTTGGAAAACTGACGGGGGCGCTCGATACACTGCGTGGTTTCTACGGTGGCATCCGGCCGGAGATCGCCGCGCTGGCAGACAAGGCATGGCAAAGAGGCATCCAGATCCCGATCAACTCCATGACGCCCAGCCGGCAGGTCAAGATGTTCACCAACGCCCTGCGAACCTTGCCGGGGACGGGCGAAGACGCCGCCGCGTTGGCGCGGCAGCGGCAGTTTCAGGGCGCGATGATGCGGGAAGGCGGCTCCACCGCGAACACGGTCGGCGAAGCCGAGATGAAGGCGATGCGAGATAATATCAGCGCTGGCTACGATACCGCGCTGGGCCGGGTGACGGCCATCCCGCACTCGCCTCAACTCATAAACGACCTGTCGAACGTCGGGGCCGACGCGACGGCGAAAATACGGAACGCCGAGACCCTGGGTTACGTGGGCGATGCCATCAGGGAGGTCAACAATCAGTTCGGGACGGCGGCCAGACATGGCGGATTCACCGGGGCGAACTACAAAGATCTGACCAGCTCCAAAGGGCCATTGGCCGAGATCGAAAGGCTCGCGGGAGACGACGCCGCGCCGTATCTACAACGAATCAGGGACGCGCTGCGCCAGCAACTCCTTCAGTCATCCCCGCCCGGCGCCGCCGCTGATTTGATCAGGCTCGATAAAGAATGGCGGGCGATGCACACCATCCGACCGCTGGCGGAGGGGCAAACGGTTGGCGATATTCAACCCTCGGCGCTCCTGCAATCGGCGAGAAATCAGGCGAAGAAATTCGACGGCCCGGTCAGTGGCGTGGCGTTCAACAACGATCCGATGACGGAACTGGGCCGGATCGGGAAGCAGTTCTTCGGGCATATCGGGGACAGTGGCACGGCGCCGCGCACGCAGGCTTATGACTTCGCGCGGCACCCGATCGCCTTCACGACAGGTATCCTTCCCGGTCTGGCGGTAGGGCGGCCCTTACGCGCCTGGGCGGACAGCCCACCGGTGTCTCGACGGGTGATCGACACATCCCTGGGCGGCCCCAGGCCAGACCCCGGTCGGGCGGTTCCAGTGTTTAATCTACTGGGCCTCGACGCTCAGCGCTGACCTATTGGCCGATCACCACCAGGATCACTGTCAGAATGACCGCCACCGTCAGCGGCCCCAGCGGGAGGCGAGAGTCGCGGACGGGAGGAGCGGGAGGCATCTGGCGCACGGGCTCGAAAAGGCCACGAACCGCCAGCCCCAGAAACAGGAACACCAGGTAAAGCAGTGTAATGGCGAGCGGTACCACCATGAAGACGACGAACAGGGTTCCGATCATAACGTCGCCACCACCCACAGAAACACACCAACCACGGCGGCCACGACGGTGGCGTCGGTGGCCCAACCCCAGGCGCCGCTCCAGAGCCGGGAGCGGCTCCGTCTGAAGTGCCAGTGCCAGGCGAGGGAGTGGTTCATACTCCGCACTCCGCGTTGAGCGCCTTCACGATCTCGGCGGCGATGTTGAAGTTCGTCGCCCGCGCCAGGATCTCATCGGCCTCGCCTGGGGTATGACGGACGATGTCATAACGAGAGCAAGGGCCGCCCCCGCCCACCCTGATGATACCGTAACGGATTGTCGTTTCTGTCGATTGCATCTGTTTGACCTTTTCACTGTTTACATAAAGGACCGGAGCCGGAGCCAGGGTCGCTCGAGACGATAGCGCCCTGGCTCCGACGGTGACGGCGTCAGAGGCTGGCCTGTGCCGCGCACGCCGCGTTGCTACCACGCCGCTTCCGGCGCGTCAGGCCAAGACCGACCATGCCGGCGCCAAGCACCGCCAGCGAGGCGGGCTCCGGCACCGCGCTGGCGCTCACGTCACCCGTGAAGCTGGCCGTGAACGCCCCGATCGTGGACGCGCCGATCCCGGCGCTGGTGGTGTGCAGCGGACCCGACAGGTTGACGAACGTGAGATTGAAGCTGGACGGATCGAGCAGCAGGCTCGCGGGAATAATGTTGCTCGTCAGCGTCAGCGTGTCGGGCGGGCTGCTGACCTGCACCACGAGACCCGCGCCGCCTGAAGCACCAAACGCCGCGTCGGTGAAAACGCCCGAGAGGAAATTCCCGCCGCACCCGGCGATGCTGCTGACACAGAATGTTCCGGCGTAATGCTGGATGATCGCGCCGGATACCGTGATCGCCGCGTCGATCGAGTGCGCCGCCATCTGGAAGCTCGCTCCGGCGACGTTGAACAGCCCGCCGCCCAGTGTGACGAGCGTGCCGGAGGCGATGCTGATGTTGGTCTGTACCCCGTTATCGGTCGCCACGACGGTATTACTACCGCTTTCCTGCGCCATCGAGGTAATCAGCGCGGCCTGGGCCGTGGGGTGGAAGAACAGGGCCCCGGTGATGATGGCCGTGGTCATCAACAATCGTTTCATCGTGAGTTTCCCTCTGTGTTTGTGTTCGTAGCCACTCATTCTGGCGCTCCAGGTCCTGTACAAGCAATTCCAGTTCCTCGATCCGGCGGCGTAGCGCGTTGATGAGGTCCGGGACCATCACGACCGGCGCTCCGCCGCCGCGTTGCATGGCGGGCAGACCACGACGCGAACCGCCGCGTGAAGATCGTGGAACATGATCCACTCCCGCTTTAGTCCGGGATCGCGGAAATCCTCGCCGATGCCGCCGGGGGCGGCGAGCAGCGGGGGCTCTCCGTAAAGCGCGAACCATGCCTCGGTGATGTCACGGAACTTCGGGTCTTCGTGATCGACGTGTGCCCTTTGCCGCGTGATGGGATCGCCGCAGCGTTGGCAGGGCATGATGTCGGAGCCGTTATAGTAAGCCTGCTTCACCGCGCGCTGACTGTCCATGATCGCCATGCGCAACGCCGCGACCGGCGAGGACAACCCAACACGCCCTTTCGGTCCCGTCAGCGGGCCGATTTTATAAGTGAACCGATGCCGCGCGCCATCGGCGGCGACCGCGTGAAAACCGTTACTCGGTGTGCCGTTTATGTAATTCATCCCCACCACGAACCGAACCGCGACAACCTCGGGGGAAGGGTGCGAGGCGTAGAGCGCCTCGATCAGCGCCAGGGCTTCGCCCGCCAGATCAACCTCATGCGGCGTGGTGTGAAGCAGGCCGCGCACATGGATCAGCGCGTCCCCGAGAGACGCGAACGACACCGGACCAAGTGTGACCGAACGTTTCACGATTTCATATACCGTGGACCGCGCGACCCCTCGGCCCGTAAAGGAAAACCCTCGGCCCAGGCGGGTAGTTCCGCCATGATTTCACACATCTCGGCCACGGACCCATGTCCTATTTTTGGCTCGGCGATAATCTCATCGTGGACCAACGTGATCGGGTTGTAGTTTTCTTGTTCGAGACGCAGCGCGGCATTTACGAGGAGGTCGCGACAAATCGCCTGCACGGCGTTTTCCGTCAGCCGCCCGCCATAAGTCTGCTGCCTCTCCCATTTCTTGTTCAGTGAATTGACCGCCATATACGAGACGCAATCGTTGCCGAAACGGCCTGTTTCGATCAATGGCTGGCTGTACCAAATGTATCTCCCCGAAGGCAGGCGCATCCGTAACCACTTACGGTCCATCCGAAACCGAATGCGCCCGCCCGCCACCGCCGTCGCCTGACCGGGATGACGCACGGCGTCGATCGCCGCCCGGTCCATGTCGGCCCAGAGCTTCGGGATTTGTGCATAAGTCTCTCGATAAACGCCCACGGCGCGTTCCGCCTCTTCTGGCGCGAGGAGAACACTCGCCTGCGCGATGCAGGTCTCGCGGAACTTATGCCATCCCATCTGGTAGCCGCAGCCAAGTACACAGTTAGAGACAATCAAAGGTTCATCAGAACCAGTCAGGATCGTGAAGCGATGCCTCGGTCCCGCGTTCGCCAGATCGTAGACGGGCTTCAAGGTCTCTGATTCTTCGTTCGAGGTCGGCGACAGGCCGCCTGTTCCGACTATTTGTTGATTTTGTCGCGAACCGGATATTACCCGGCTCATAGCCGCGATTATTGTCTTCGCGGTCAATGTCGAGCGAAGGGTTGTCCCACCCCGGTAGCGTTTGGACATAACGGAGGAATGCGGTGCGGTCCTCTCGCCACTCCGGCCAGACGGAAATCCCTCGTAAGCCGTAATGCTCATACCGTCGGGCGGAAGGGTTATGGCAGCGTGTGATAGCGGCGGAAAGACGGTCGAGCAGACGTGATCTATGAGCCGTGTCAGGCATTGCTTCAGAGTATATCCAGTAGCGTTTTTTATGTCCGGTTGCTCTTCCGCAAGGCTCGCACCTCGTGCTTCGAAAGTGTTTGAAGTTTCCAACGAGGACGGGATATTCCGGCCTACCGCAGTTGCATTGAACGATAAGAGACGCGACTCCTCCTCGGACGCCCACCACATAACCGGTGACGGTAAGTTGGCCGCTTCGAGTGCCGATTTCAGGGACTGGGAGCTTCCGTCGAGTACCAGATAGCGCGCTTCCCGCCACTCGGTCCCGCACCACACGCGATGATCCGGGGTTAGATATATATCCATTAAATTCAGC
>Ga0193692_1000455_pt1 | contig 10231 bp, 5 predicted proteins | sample L3a1metaG_FD_144917 | JGI IMG/M metagenome (GOLD analysis project Ga0193692, IMG submission 144917) | Soil microbial communities from a riparian zone of the East river system, Colorado, United States - L3a1 | ecosystem: Environmental > Terrestrial > Soil > Riparian zone | place: USA: East River... | reverse complement strand
AACATCACCTCGTGAACTGACGTAAACAACCTGTTCGCCCTTGAACTCGTGTTGATCGTTATTATCCAGTCGGCGGTTTTCCAGGACCTTGTACTGCACTTGCGAGAAAACTCTCGCCCAGTTGAAGTAATCGTCCTGAGTCCAGCGGTCGAAGGGATGATTATGGCACTGGGCGCATTGCAGCCGCGTTCCCAGGAACAGCTGTGCAATCGCTTCCGCTCGGGGCGCAGTTTCCCGATTTACGCGATAAAAATTTGCGGCTGGATTCTCATAACTGCTGCCGCGGGCCGACAAAATGTTGTGCGCGAACTGGTCGAGGGGTTTATTGTTGGCGATGCTCTCCCGGACCCAATGATGAAAAGCCTGGCTCCCTTTCCGATCGAGTGCCCTCTCCTCATTACGCAAGAGGTCGGACCATTTCAGCGCCCAAAAGTCGGCGAACTCCGGGCGATCGAGGAGCCGGCGCACCAGGCGTTCTCGTTTTTGTGTGTGGCGCTCGGCAACGAAGCTTCGCGCCTCGGAAGCGGTTGGCAGAACTCCGAGCAGGTCGACGAACGCGCGCCTTAAAAAGACCTCGTCAGAACAAACGTCAGACGGATCGATTTTCAGCCGGCGCAACTTTTGGAAAACGAGCTTATCCACGTAATTGGCCTCTGGAACATCACTCCACTTCCATCCTTTTCGTTCGCCCACGAGCGCTACCTGGGCCGCCACCTGTTTATCGAGGAAGCGCACCAGGATCGTGCTTTCACCGGCGCGTGGCATCGTCACCAGCCCGTCGTGGCTAATGGTCGCCAGGTTGTTGGCCGATTCGTAGACTGCGAGCTCGCGCGCGTCTCGCTCGGAGCCATCCGAAAAAGTAGCCGTTACTTGCAGTTCCAGATTGTTGGTCGGCGCGAGAAGAATTTGCTCCGCAGGTGTCACTCGCAAATTCGTGAGTCGCGAGGCCTCGGCGACGTCGTTCGGGGTCCCTGCAGCGATCCAACTCCGAAGAATCGCGTACTCAGCCGACTCCCGCTTGAAACGTTGACCACCTTCGTGGGCGATCTGCGTCGTGGCTTTCAGCAAGATCAAACTGTGGTCCGGTTCGAGTGGATTCGTGCGACGTCCAAAAACCTCGCGTGTGAGCACATAGTAATCCGCCTCGGGATCCTCTCCTCGCAGTGATAATTTGAACCCGGCTTTCCCATTTTGGTTCCCATGACACATTCCCGCGTTGCATCCCGCTTTCGAAAGCACGGCCATCACGTCGTTGCGAAAGGAAATGGAAGGAGGGACTGCGAAACCTTCCCGGGAACAAACCAGCGAAACGAAAACCAAAAGGAAAACCTTCCCTACGGCGAAGGTCTTGCGACACAGGCCTCTATTCGGCGCCTTAAGCATGAGCACTGACGACAGCTGCTGAGAAGATTCGACTAGCTCCAAACAGCTGATATTCAGCCGCTGACCTCCCTAAAGCGAAAAGCGAGTGCAGCCAGATCGGAAGATTCGCGGGCAGTTGTGCTGGATGGTTGTAGTAGCTTGGATTTGTTTGGAATTGTTTGGGATTTGGTAATAGGGCACCTCCTTGGCGCAACACGACTGGCCGAAGCCTGCGGTGATGGTGTTCACGACCCGTTCGGCGCCCACGTTTGTTTCGGTTCGTTTTTCGGACAGTGTCCGAAACTTCTGTACGTAAGCCGCTGGGAATCAACACTCGGACACTTCAAAAAAGTGAAAGTGTCCGGACTCTTCCAGTCTTTCCCAGAGCCACAACTTGGGCCCGCTCACAGAAACAAACCGCTTGGAATCTTGCAGAGAACTTGCTGAAGCTTGTTCACACACGCGGTGCTCAGCCGATTCATGGGCGACTCGGGCCCACGGAGGAGAGTGCAAGCACGGTCGCGCCTATTCTTCGGCTTGATCAGGCAAAGATTGGGCGCGACCGCGTACCCGATCCGCTTCGAGTTGCGACCTGTATTCGTAATTCAATTGTGAAAGAACAGCGGAACCAACCCGCAAATGGCATTCGCGGGATGACCTCGCAGGGAACGTGAGTTCCTTAAAACTGTACAAGAATACAGTAAACGGAGAGTGCTGCAATAAAAAACTGTAATCCTCCCCCAGATTTGGACATTAGGACGCTGAATATTTATGGCGCAGATGCGCGAGAAATCAGGCCAGGCTTAATGGACCGCGCTCGCAAAGTAAGGGCTTTCCAAAAGTTTCGATTCGATGGCCGACCGCATGTGCCAGAGCCAAATGGAGCCGGTTATGCGGAACCTTGTCGAATTTCAGGGAGCGCCCCATCTGAAAGCCGAAACCGCCGCCCACGAGCACGAATGGAATATTATCCAGCGTATGTGAGTTGCCCTTGCCTAGTTCATTGGTCCAAACGATCAACGTATTATCGAGCAGCGTGCCTTCGCCGCCCGGTTCAGGCGTGCTCGAGAGTTTCTCGGCAAGATATCGCAGTTCGCCACAGAACCATTTGTTGATCTTCACTAATTTCCCGACGGCGGCCTCGTCCTTGTCTGGTTCATGCGAGAGCGAATGGTGCCCTTCATTGACGCCGAGCCAATTCATTCGCGCGGAACCGACGGACTTCGTGTATTGCAATGTCGCCACGCGTGCCATGTCATTGACGAAACTGTTCACGAGGAGATCAATTTGCATGCGGCTCAGCCGCGGAACGTTGTCGTTCTGGTCTGCCACGCCTTCTTCAAACGTGGGAGGTTCGACGCGCAGTTTTTGGCTGCCGGTCTCCTTGATTTCCTTCTCCATCTGACGCACCAGCGCTTCGTGTTCATCGAGCAATCGGCGATCTTCGGCGCTGATCAACTTGCGCACTTTTTTGAGATCCGCCCGCACATCGTCGAGGACGCTTTGGAGATTTTCCTTGTCCTTCATTTGCCCGTAAATGCGGCCATACATCTGGTACGGGTCGGAAATAGGAGCAACCGGCTTGTTTGGCCCGGCGTAAGACATCCGCGTCCAGGGATCGGCGCGATCGGTCACTCCAACTCCAAACTCAAGCGATCCAAAACGAGTGCGCGTTTCTTCGCGGCTCTGGAAATAATTTTTGATCTCCTGGTCAATCGAGATGCCGCTCGCCCAGCCGGCCGGGGTATCGGAGCCGCCCTGGATGTTGCCGGGAAACAGTTCAATCCCAGTCAGCAGACAACTCATGCCGCGCATGTGATTGTCGCCATCGCCACGCACCTTGTTCGAAAGGCCTTTCAAGACCAGCATGCGATTCTTGAGCGGCTCAAGCGGAGTCATGATCTCCTTTAATTGAAAATCAGTTCCTTCCTGCTCCGGCCAGTACGCTGAAGGGATTGTCCCATTCGGGCTGAACATGATTACCAGGCGTTGCCGCGGTCGCGCCGGAGCTGCCAGCCCAAGGCTCGGCAAGCCCACCAGGAACGGCAGGGCCGCTGTCGAAAGCCCGAATTGCTTGAGGAATTGACGTCGATGCAGCCTGGTCATACCTGTCCTCTCATTACTCTTTTGGACGCATCGGGGCAAGGCGGCATTCTACGCAACTTGCTTTCATGCTCCGTGCATCGCAGAAATCATCACGATCTCCACCATGAGCTTCTGGATGTTATAGTTGGATTTAATGAATGAAGAGCGGAGCCGGTCGAGCGTATCCGGTCCATAAGCGCGCACCGGTTGCTTCACCAATTGATGGAAAAGCTGCTCAATGAAAGCCTTTTGTGCGTGCTCGCTGTTCACGGCAAATTGCGCCAAATCACGCGCCCCGCTCAATCGCACGGTTGCCCCATCGTCGGTGATGTAGTCGCTGATTGCATCAATGGGACGTCCTTTTTCATGCGTTCGAAATCGGCCGACGGCATCGTAATTTTCCAGGCTGAAACCGAGTGGATTAATGACCGAATGACACGTCTGGCAGGCCTGAGGGCGAGTTAGCTCCGCGACTTTTTCGCGCATCGTTAAGTTGGGCGCAAACTCTGCATCCTTGAACGTCTGCGCCATGGGTGGCGGCTTCAACGTCCGTCCGACGATGTTGCGCGTCAGAAAAACACCGCGATGGATAGGCGACGTCGACTTCTGATATGAAAACGAAGCCAGCAAATAAGGGTGAGTCACGACTCCGGACCGTTGCTTCGGATCCACTGCTATCTTAATAAAATCGTCGCTGGCGTTCGTGCTCATCCCATAGAACTTCGCCAGCCTGTCGTTCACGAAAAGATAATCCGCCAGCAGCAGCCTGCGGTAATCCGATGCTTCACTCCATACCACGTCATCGAGGAAGAGGTTCAAGGAAACGCGCAGGTCGGAAATGATCTCAGGGGTGAATCCCGGAAAGAGCTTGGCGTCCTTCGAAAGATCGTCCACATGGTTCATCTGCAGCCAATGATGGAGAAACGCCCGCATTTTCGAATGGCTGCGCGGATCGGCCAGCATCCGACGCGCCTGCGCTGAAACCTGCTCACGAGTCTTGAGCTGGCCTTCCGCGGCGGCTTTCCACAACTTTTGGTCCGGAAGAGAATCCCACAAATCGAATGAAAGCCGGCTCGCGAGCTCGAAGGCGTCCGGTTTTGATTCTTGAAGGCCAATGAAGAGGAAGCGCGGGGACTTTAATGTCAGCAGGACGACTCGCTTAACGCCATCTTCGAGGTTCTTCGCGTTCTTTAGCTGGCTGGATACGTAGAGGCGCTTTTGTTCATCGCTCAAGGGACGACGAAATGCCGCGGAAACAAACTCGGTACAGAAGGACTCCAGTTTCGCGAGGCGATTCGTGTCACTCGGCTTGCTGTCCGAAAGTCTATCAAGACGCTTCACTACGTAATTAGCCACTTCGATAGCCGACTGCGTGGCCGACTCGTCCCATGCTTTCGATATCGCCGTCCCCCGTTCATAACCAACGCTGCTGTCATCCGGCGGGAAGCGAGTCGTCACTACGAAGGTAGGAGTCGAACGCACCGGAAAAAGATTGCGAGCCGGCACTGGCTCAAGCGCGCCGCGCGGCGGCTGCCACAAGAGACTGATCGAGCCATTCTTCTCCTTAAATTTAAAGTAATCGAGCCGGATGGGATAAATCCTTCCCCCGATGAGGCGAATGGTCGCCCTGTGTTCCTCGAGTTTTCCAGAAGCAACCCAACCATCAATCAACGGATCGTCCTGATCATTCACCCAGAGCCGCGCCCCATTATGCGTCTTGATGATGAATTCGTAATCGCCGGTTTCTTCCGCGAGAAGTGAGCCGCGCCATTGCATCGAATAATCATTCGTGCCGCGCCGTTCCGGAATGCTTTTGGCGATCGGTTCGGGCCTGCGATAATCGCCAAAATTGAAATCGATTTGGCGATCGATCCGGTCCTCCACTCGCTTGTTACCGCGAAAATCGCGCGAATCATAGTACGTGCCCTTGAGGCCATGCTCGTTTCCAGGTGCTGGCGCTTCCTGGCGCATGAATCGTCCCAACAGATCGGCAACGGTATTGACGTATTGTCGATTGGTGAGCCGCAGCAGTTCGATTCGCGGCGGATGATTCCGGGCGCGTGCCTCGCGGGAATAAAATGCGTCGTAAATGTACCGTCCCACCGCGTCCGCGTCGGCGCCGACGCATTTTTCGGGCGCATTGTCCGGCATGTTCTTGTCGATGTAACGGACCAGCTTTTCGATCGACCAATCGCCATGGAGCGCGTCGTCGTATTTGCCTTTGACCCCCTCCCCCTTTCGCCCATGGCATTTGACACAAAGCTGGCGATAGATCTTTGCGCCATCCGGCTGCTGTTCAGCGGAGTACATGCTAGGAACGAGCGAAAGCGCCATCGCCATTACGACCATCCGAACCATCGCTTTGTTTACCATTGCCAACTCGAGTAAATGTGCCGCTTCACAGCAGTTACGACATAGGTTTTACACAGTATTCGAAGCCCGCTCACCGTAGGCAAGCTTCGATGCTTTAGCCCCTATTTACTGGGCGATCCCGACGCTATCGCTTCCTTGAAAGGAACAAACCTCCTCTGCTACAGTCAGACATCACCGGATGAGTCGTTTATGCAAAGCGTGGGTGTTTGCTCTTTTCGCTGTTGCGGTCATCGGCTGCTTGATGAGCGTCGGCGCTCAAGCCGCTACGCTCTCATTCACCACCGAACCAGCTAATGCGCTCTGGACGGAGGGATCACTTGTCAGGCTTTCGGCCGTAGTCGTCGGTCCCAATCCACATTTCCAATGGTTCAAAGAAGAGTCCCAGGTACCCGGCGGTACCACTGATACACTCACATTTACGACTGTTTCACGGACAAACGCCGGGCATTATCGCCTGATAGTTTCGAATGAGAGCGGAGCCATTACCAGCCAGGTCGCAACTCTAACCGTCTGGCTGAACTCAAATACCAATCCGCCAGTGCTGCTTTCAGCAACCCGTTCCAGCGATGGTCCAGGATTGATCGTAATCTTCAATGACTCCATGGACTCGATATCCGGCACGGATAAGTCCAACTATGCCATTACCCGCGCAGACACCGGTAGCTCCGTCGTGATTTCAAATCTTGTGACGTATGGCCTGAGTGCATTCCGATTGATTCCGGGGGCGTTCGAGCCGGGGTTTAATTACATTCTCACCGTCAATAATGTGGCGAACACTCACGGAGTCCGAGTCCAACCGGACAGCCGTGTCACTATTCCGAGCACTGTTCCATTGCTGTCACTCGATTCCCCCTGGCGATACAATGACGCCGGCGTCGATCCGGGTGCCGGTTGGTCGAACACGGATTTCAACGACTCAACCTGGCCCGAAGGGCAGGCGCTCTTCCTGAACGACCAGAATTTTACCGCGCCGACCGGGACCGTCGTTCGCACGCAAGTCGCGGTGACTAATTCCGCAGGAGCTGTGGTGACGCATTATTTTCGAAGCGCTTTCGAATTGAACACTCTACCGACGAGCGGCGCCGCGTTGCAGATGAGACTTCTCGTAGACGACGGCGCCATCGTTTATCTGAATGGCCACGAAGTGGCCAGGTATAACATGCCCGAAGGAGATGTGAACGTATCCACCCGGGCGAGCGCTTCCGGAACCGAGGGGCTTTGGTTCGGAAAACTTGCTGACGCCGGTCCCCTCATACTCGGACGCAATGTCATCGCGGTCGAGGTGCATCAGTTCTCACTGGCCTCGCCAAATTTCCCGGATATCTCGTTCGCATTGGAAGCCAGCGTGCAGGCCGATTCGTGGGCGAATACCCCGCCGCTCGTTTTGCGCCAGCCCACGAGCCTTACTCTGGCCGAACACCAGACCGGAAGCTTTTTTGCCGATGTGATGGCGGCTACCGATCTCCAATGGTTCCGCAACGGGGTTCCAATCCCGGGAGCAAACAGGCGCACGCTGGATTTGCCCCCTGTCTCGGCGACCGATGACGGAGCGCTCTTTCGACTGAGCGCATCGAATTCGCTTGGCGCAGTATTGACCGATGCCGCGCGACTCACAGTTCGACCCGACCGCGTTGCCCCCCAGCTTCGCGGCGCGAACATGGGCACGAACAGATCGCAAATCGTCGTTACTTTCTCCGAGAATCTCGATCCGGTAACCTCCCAGGAAGTCGCTCGTTACCATATCACGAATGAACAGGGTCAGGCCTGGAACATCATCTCGGCCACGCTAACCAATAGCGGCACCGTGGTCCTCAGAATGGAGCCACGCACCAACGGCATCCATTTTGTGCTTTCAGTCGATGGCGTGCGCGACACTGCCGTTGCCGGCAATGCTGTCCATGACTCCTGCCCCGTCGGATACGAAGTGCTGCGTTTAGCGTGGGACGACGTTTGGAAATACGATGATTCCGGTACCGATCTCGGCACCTCCTGGCGTAATCTCGATTTCGACGACAGCCCGTGGCCCCAGGGTCCCGGTCTGCTCGGCTTTGAGGATATGGATACGCCGCCGCCCGAACCGGTTCGGACCATGCTTGTGCCGCCGAATTATCAGGGCGTCACTTATTACTTCCGCAAGCTCTTTCATTTCACACCCGATCCAACCGCCAGCGCAATCTGGCTGCGCTACTTCATCGACGATGGCGCGGTTTTTTACCTCAACGGGCAGGAAGTGCGGCGCGTGGCGGTTCCGACAAACCAGATTTTTTCTACTCTCGCCACTCGCAACGGAGAGGCTTTCCTGGAAGGGCCTTACGCGATCCCGACGAGTGCCTTTGCCTCCGGCTCGAATCTCTTTGCGGTGGAGGTTCATCAAATTACCGCCACAAGCGACGATAGCGTCTTCGGTTTGCAACTTACCGAAGCTTTCGATGTGCAACCGCTCCGGCCAATCCGGCCGCCTATAGAGATTCTGCGAGATCACGGCCAGCTACTCGTCTCGTGGGAAGATCTGGCCTCGATCCTGGAGACCTCCGAAACTCCAGTCGGCCCCTGGCTTCGCGCGCCGCAGCCCACGCTTCCATATCCAATTTCCGCCAATACGCCCGCGCGGTTCTTTCGTCTCGCCAAATGAGCACCTTGCCCGTTCTTCCAGAGCAAGACGACGAACTGGTTCGCCGCATGGTCCACCTCGGCATCCGCGAAGAGGACATCGAAGAAAGTTTTGTACGCTCTGGTGGTCACGGCGGCCAAAACGTGAACAAAACGTCAACCTGCGTGATGCTCCTGCACAGGCCCACCGGCATTCAGGTCAAGTGCCAGACCAGCCGGCAGCAGGGCACAAATCGTTCGCTCGCTCGAAAACTCCTCGTCGATAAAATCGAAACGATCCGACAACAACGGGCCGCCGCCGAGCGTGCGCGAGTCGAAAAGCTCCGTCGTCAGAAGCGCGGCCGCAGCAAAGCTGCAAAGCAGCGCATCCTCGCCAGCAAATCACATAACGCGCAGAAGAAGGCAGATAGACGCCGCGTCAGTATGGATTGAAGCGGCTATTATCAAGGATTAGCTGGGCACGTGCGTCCGCTACTTCGGTTGATAAACACGGATTTCTGCTTCCCGGCCATTGTGCTGCGGCGCTGCCAAATAAAAGCTGTCGAGTTCCGCGGAATAAAAGCTCGTCCGCGCGCCTTCTCGAGTCGGAATCCGCTCGCGCAACTTGTAATGGTCCGCATCGAGTTGATCGATTACGTCCACGAATCCTCCCCCGCACGAGACGTAAACACGTTTGCGCCGGGCGTCATAGAACAAATCGTCCGTGTCTCCGCAGATACTCAGGCTGGTGGTCGTTTTGCCAGATGCCGTGTCCAGAACGAGCAGTCGCGGCGGTTGCCGGCACCCAATCAATAAGCGCTTGTGAGATTCATCGATGGCCATCGGAAAATTCTCTGTTGCTTCGGTCAACGGCCACGAAGCGATAGCCGCTCGCTTCTGCCGGTCGATGACAACGACCTTCTTTGAATCGGGGACGTTGACGAACATCCGCGCACCGTTTTGCTCCAGTTGGAAAGATTCAGGATGGGCGGTCAACCTCAACACTCCGCTTTGCTGCAGGCTGCCAGCATCGATGACCGCGATCACTCCTTCACCATACCCGACGTAGATGCGCCTGGAGGCAGCGTCATATCGGACATTATCCGCATCGTCGAGCGACCGTATCGTCGACTGCAAGGCGAATGAGCTGCCATCAAATATCTTCAATGCACTCCCGGTGCCATCCGCGACGGCCAGGCAATTCTTTTCGGCAACATAGAGCAATCCGGTCGGCTTTTGCACTCCACCAAGGCTCTTGAGATGTTTGCCGGCTTCCACATCGACGATCTCCACGCTGCTATTGCCAAGCGCCGCCACAAACAGTCTGCGTCCCTTCGCATCGATTGAGAAATGATCGAAGCGCCCTTTGACCCCGGGAAGAGGAATTGTCTTCACCAGGTTTAGGCTGGAGGAGTCGGCCGTCCATGCGGAGAGAGGAATAAGAATGAACAAGAGAAGAGAAGCTTTTTGTATTTTCATTTGAGGACCCTTCCGGCACCGAGCCATAGTGAACTTTGGTTGCGCTTTACCACTCCGCAAGCCCTTTCGCATTCGGCGCTGCCGATGCTTCAACTTCATTAAGAGTCTTGTTCGGTCGTTGTTGGGATCGATACAAACGCAACGGGTTGGGGTGAAAGGCACAAGTCGCTGAAGTTGTGGGATGTGTTTCCTATGCTAAGTTGGGGCCGAAATGCCCCTCTACCCTGGAAGTGTAGTCTATTGGATTTTAGCTACTTGCATATGGGTTGTGAGCAGCCTGCAAATGGCGGCCGCATGCCCCGGTTGTGGCAGTTTTTCTCCCGGCGTTCCGTGGGGAACCATT
>Ga0193692_1000454_pt1 | contig 10235 bp, 7 predicted proteins | sample L3a1metaG_FD_144917 | JGI IMG/M metagenome (GOLD analysis project Ga0193692, IMG submission 144917) | Soil microbial communities from a riparian zone of the East river system, Colorado, United States - L3a1 | ecosystem: Environmental > Terrestrial > Soil > Riparian zone | place: USA: East River... | reverse complement strand
ACGTCGAGATTCGCGTCCGTTACATGCTCAAGCTCAAGCAGCGCCTCAATGGCATCATTTCCAAGCATACCGGCAAGCCCATTGAACAGGTCGAGAGAGATTGCGACCGCGATAATTTCATGTCCCCTGATGAAGCTAAAGCCTACGGATTGGTCGACGAAGTCGTCCAGTCCCGCAAAGAGATCCCTGGTCTCGATGCAAAGAAAGAATAGTCCAGAAGTATGGCACGCCCTACCAACATCACTCTCTGCAGTTTCTGCGGAAAGTCGCATGCAGAAGTTAAAAAATTGATCGCCGGCCCGGGCGTCTACATTTGCGATAACTGCGTCATCCTCTGCAAAAACGTCCTCGATAAAGAGCTCGTCACCGAGGCGCGCAAAGCTCCACCGGCGCCGGTGCAAACCGTGCCGAAGCCGGCGGACATCAAGCGGCATCTCGACCAGCATTGCGTCGGGCAGGATCACGCCAAGAAGACCCTCTCGGTCGCCGTCCACAACCATTACAAGCGCATCATCACCGAACCGACTAATCGCGGTCAGGAGGAATGGTCCGCTGCTCGCTCCAACGAAGTCGAGATCGAGAAGAGCAACATCCTTCTCATCGGCAACACCGGTTCCGGCAAGACGCTGCTTGCTCGCAGCCTTGCACGCATTCTCGATGTGCCGTTTGCCATCGCGGATGCCACCACCCTTACGGAGGCCGGTTACGTCGGTGAAGACGTCGAGAACATTATTCTGCGCCTTCTCCAAAACGCCGATTACGACGTCAAGAAAGCGCAACGCGGCATCGTCTACATCGACGAAATCGACAAGATCGCCCGCAAGACCGAAAACGTTTCGCTCACGCGCGATGTCTCCGGTGAAGGCGTGCAGCAGGCCTTGTTGAAAATCCTCGAGGGCACGATCTGCAACGTTCCCCCTCAGGGCGGACGCAAACATCCGCAACAGGAATACATTCGCGTCAATACGACCGGCATTCTCTTCATCTGCGGCGGCGCTTTCGTTGGGCTCGAGAAAATCATCCAGCGCCGCATGGGCCATCGCGTCATGGGCTTTAATGCTGCAGACACCAACCAGCAAATGGCCGAAGCCGAACGTCACAAGATTCTGCAGTACGCCGAACCGGAAGACCTGCTCAGCTTCGGGTTCATCCCTGAGTTCATCGGCCGTCTCCCCATGGTGACCGTTCTCGAACAACTCACCGAAGAGCAATTGGTCGCGATTCTCACCGAACCGAGGAATGCGCTCACCAAGCAGTATTCGAAGCTGCTTGCCATGGAAGGTGTGGAACTCGAAATCACCACTGACGCCCTTCGTGAATTAGCCGTCCAGGCCAACAAGAAAGGCACCGGCGCGCGCGCTCTCCGCAGTCTCCTCGAGAAAGTCATGCTCGACGTCATGTATGACGTCCCCAGCAGCGGCGACGTCACTGGCGTGAAGATCACCCGGCCCGTTATTCGCGGTGAAGCCAAGCCGATCGTCCGCCGCAAGAGCGACAAAGCGGCGGCCTAGCCGGAATCTCAGGATTGATATCGATCGAGCGCGGCTACTCCGTGCCGATCCGAATCCGTAATTCCTTAAACCGGGACTCCAAATTCACAATCGTACGTCTTTTTACACCGCTGGCATTCCGCCGTCGTGATCTCGAGGTCCGGGCTCCAGCTGTACGTTTCTCCGCACGAATCGCACTTCACGACATAGCCTTTCTTGCTCTGGCGATGTTTCTCGAGTTGTGAGTCCGCGGCCGAGACCAGGTCTTCGGCTTCCAATAATGAAAGGGCCTGCGCATCGATTTCGGGGCGAATGGCCAACCGGCTCGCCTGCGCGTTGATCACCGCTTCAAAGCAGTTTCGAACCAGGCGCGCGTTGCCGAAATTCTCGCCTCGCCGTTCCGACAGAAAATGGAAATGGTGAATCACCTTTTCCTTGAGCGCTGGCGCAAGCGCAAGGCCATTTCTGCGGCACATCTGCCCGAAGATTCGGCAGAGCTCGATCGCCGAATAATCCGGGAACTCGATGAACCGCGCGAAGCGCGAGTGCAGTCCCGGGTTGGAATGGATGAAACGGTCCATCGGCTCCGGATAACCGGCGACGATCACGATCAGCCGATCGCGATTGTCCTCCATCCGCTTCAACAACGTTTCAATCGCTTCCTGGCCGAAATCTTCGCCCTCCTTCGTGAGACTGTACGCTTCGTCGATGAAAAGGATCCCGTCGAGCGCGGAATCAACCAGGGCATTCGTCCGTGGTGCCGTTTGGCCCACATACTCAGCCACGAGCGCGGAACGATCGCATTCGATCAGGTGCCCCTTTCTTAGGATTCCGAGTGAGCGGTAGATGCGGCCCATCAATCGGGCCACCGATGTTTTTCCGGTCCCGGGATTGCCGGTGTAGACCGAATGATAGCTCGTTGGAATGGCTTTGAGGCCCTGCGTCACTCGCAGTTGCTGGATGCGTGCGAAGTTCGCGGTCTGCTTTACCTTTTCCTTTACCGTCTGCAGGCCAATCATTCCTTCCAGCTCAGCCAGCACCGCTTCGAGTGGCTCGGATTTCGGGGCGAGGTTCCCTTTGCCCCCACCCCCCTGGATGTTGTCGCAAATCGTCGAGATTTGCTGCATGAGGTATTGGATAAAGCGGTTCTCTTTCGAGGAAACCGATCCATCCATTTTGGAAAAAGCCTCGAACGCCGCCTGGACGAGATATTCGTAGTAGAAAAGAACCTGAACGGGTAAATCGAGCTTGGCCAACGTTTGCGCGAGATCTTCGAAAATTCGATCGACCCCGGTGCGCACCTGTGGCTCGACGGCCGCATAGAGCTTCAGCAACTTCTCCTTGCAGCTCTCGAGATAGTCCGTGAGAGCGTCTTTGAGATGCGGGCCTCTTTCCGGTTTATAACCGCCGTTGAGCGTTTGCAGCCGATTCTTGTGCTCGCGGCGATAGTATCCGACAAATCCCCGAGCCATTTCTGCCGGCGTCCCGCCGTAAAGCGTTCCCACCCAAAACTGCGCCGCCGCGTCGGTGACCAGGTTAATCTCTGTACGCGGAAAGAAGACCGACCAGCCGCCGCCGATGATCTGCCGAAACGAATCGAACAGCCGTTCCAGCAAGTCGACCGTACCGCCATTCGTCTTCTCATACGACACCTGGGGAGGAGTCAGGATTTCGAGGTATTCGGCCACGAGCTTCGCGCTGAACAGCGTGCGGGCAAGTTCTTGCAGGGAAGCTTTGTCGCAATCCGTCACATCGGCCACCTCTGGGATTTGCAACGAAACCTCCTTGTACGACTTGAGATACTGCGTATCGATGCTCAGCAGCTTTTCAGCCTGCTCGTTGCTGATCATTCCCGAGTTCTGAAACCAGCTGATGGTCTCGAGCGTGTTCTGCTTGTTGAGCTTTAGCAGCGTCCCGTAGTCGAGCGGGTGCAGTTTTCGGGAGGCCGGATCGCCCGCGATCGATCCCAGGACGCTTCCAGGCACTAGCGGGTGTGTTGAAAAATCAGAAACCAGTTCCCTCATTCTGAAAACCCTTCCCGCCAAACAACCATACATTCCGGACCCGGAAGGCGGTTCTGGTGCGGCTCTGAAGGCATTGCTCCTTCATCCTAATCGAAGCTCATCCATCCGTCAGCAGGGATGATGCAGGGGCTCCTCGTTTGCATTGTAATACAAACAACTACATCAAAATCAGAGCCTTACTACAGCCTTTTTCGATGCGTTCCAGGGCCCATGATTTTAATATTAGCGCACCCAGAAGGAGTCCTTCGGTTGAGGACTGGTTGAGCAGACAAACGCTTCTGGCGAGTTGCAACAAATAAAGAGAAGAACGCGATATTAACCCGATATTGCCAGCACACGCTGCGGACCCGTGGATGATCCTCCACGAGGGCTTGTACTATTACTGCGAAAGCAAAGACCAGAACCGGATTTGCATTCGCAAGGCCTCGAGCATCCACGCCATCAACCAGGACCCTGGTCTTTGCGTCTGGAAGGCTCCCGATTTCGGGCCAAACAGCCATGCCATCTGGGCGCCCGAGCTGCACCTGATCGGAGACCGCTGGTTCATTTACTTCGCCGCCGATAACGGCAAGAACAAATACCATCGCATGTGGGTCCTCCAATCCGAAGGGACCGATCCGATGGGGCCCTATGAGTGCTGCGGACAGCTCGAAACTGAGGGCTGGGCTATTGACGGCACCATCCTCCAAATCGAGCGCGAGCTTTTCATCATCTGGTCAGGATGGCCCGGCGCCCGCAACGGCCAGCAAAATCTTTATATCGCTCCCATGAGCGATCCCCTGACGATTTCGGGACCGCGCTCTCTGATTGCCGTTCCGGACCAGCCGTGGGAACGGCTCGGCATGGCCATTTGCGAGGGGCCTCAAGTGCTTCAACGAAACGGCCGACTCTTTATTGTGTACTCTGCAAGCGGAAGCTGGACCGTTGACTACTGTCTCGGGCTGCTCGCTTATAACGGCGGAAATCTTCTCGCAAGGTCGTCGTGGGAAAAGCACGGCCCGGTTTTCCAAAAGACCGAAGACGTCTGGGGCATCGGCCATTGCTCGTTCGTGACCTCTCCCTGCCGCACTGAAGATTGGATTGTTTATCATTCCAAATCTTCTCCCACGGCTGGCTGGCACGATCGCGACGTTCACGCCAAAACTTTCGCATGGCGCGCGGATGGTTTGCCCGATTTCGGGCAGCCTGCCCCCCGCCTCAGCGTTAAAGCGGCGTCCGTTCCGGACCTCATGCCGCTGGACCTCGCATTGCTGGCCAATGCCGTCCCTCAATCCACTCAGAATTTTGCCAATGCTTAAATCTATTCACCACGCCGTATTCGCATTCATGGCTAAGACCGCGGTTTGCTCCCTGGTCCTTGGTGTCGCGCTGCCGTTCTCGATGACTGCCGATGCGCAGGAATCGACCAACAAACTCGTACGAGTGATCACCAAGAGAGAGGGCGAGAATACCCGCTTTTTCGTGGAGAACCTCGAAGCGACCGAAATCACGGCGACTTTCGAGCTCAAGCTTACGAATCTTAAGCCCAACGCCGGCTCCTATACCGGAACCTATCCCCCGAATAGAATTACCGAAGCCTTCCTGCTCGGGCCGGTCGACCCGGACAAGCAATGGTCCTATAGCTACGTGAACCATTTCACGGTCGGGAGCATTAACGCGACGCACGATGATTCCGTCGTTTATTGCCTGCCCTATCAGCCGGGCACCGAATGCAAAGTCACCCAGGGCTACAACGGCAGCTACAGCCATTCCGGCGCGGACCAATTCGCCATTGATTGGAAGATGCCCTGCGGCACTCCCGTCCATGCCGCGCGCGCGGGCGTCGTGGTCAAGGTCAGGGTTGATTCCAACGTGGGCGGACCTGATCGCAAATTTGAGAACTGCGCAAATTACATCCTTATTCGCCACAGCGACGGCACTGTTGCCAACTACGCGCACCTTTCGAAGGATGGAAGCCGCGTCAAGCCAGGCCAGGTCGTCGACGCGGGAGATCTGATCGGTTATTCGGGCAACACCGGTTTCACCAGCGGACCGCACCTGCATTTCTCGGTCTTCAAGACCAAAAGCGGCAAACAGCGCGTGAGCATTCCCGTGAAGTTCCAGACTGGGAATCTCGCTTCCACCAGTTTGGCCGAAGGCAAAAGCTACAAATGCGTTCTGCCGACGCGCGCGGTCGCCAAGGCGCCGACTCCTATCCGCACAATGTCGGCAACCATCGTTCCCGGTGTCAAAGCTCCCGCAGCCCCGACCACCGGAACAAAGCCCGGCGTCGCCAAATCCTGATTCAGGCGGACCGCGGCGTTCACGCCGCTTAAATGTGATCCGCTCGAGACCGCTTGAACGAAGACCGAGCGCCGACCTTCAGCTCAGGCGATCGGATCCCGCGGCTCGGCCACTGCTCAGTGCAGGTAAGTAGGCGAAATGAAATAGAGGTTGCCCGCCTGCAGTTTCGGCAGATCGATTCCGAAGTCGACTTTCACACCTTTCGTATCCGATTTGCCGAAAAGGCGGAACAAGCTCGAGATATCGAAGATCTGCTGGTACTGCACGAGCGAGGCACTGTCGATCTTCGCCAGCTTCTGGGCCCGTTTCACTGCCGTCTCCCAGCCGCCGAGTTCATCGACAAAGCCGAGCTGAAAAGCTTCTTTTCCCGAAAGGACTCGCCCATCCGCGTAATCGCTCCAGTTCGGCGCGAGGGTTTGCCCTTTTGAATCGCCCTCTTTGTTCTTTCGATTCGAATAACCGCGTCCGTCCGCGACCACGGTCTTGAATCTCTCGAACGTTTCGTTGACTAGCTTCTGGATCATCTGGCGCTCCTCATCCGTTATCTCGCTCTCCTTTTTCGAACCGCTCAGCATGTCCTTGAATTTTCCGCTCTTAAAAACTTCCGGTCGCAAACCGACTTTGTCCATCAAGCCGCGATAATTGAAGCTGTTCATGATCACGCCAATGCTGCCGGTGATCGTGAGTTCGTTCGCAACAATCCATCGGCAGGGTGCCGAAACATAGTAGCCCCCGGAAGCCGCGAGGCTCCCCATGGCAGCAACAACGGGTTTGCCGGTATCCTGCTGGAATTTGACGATCGCCCGGTTGATATCGTCGGACGCCAAAACTTCGCCGCCGGGCGAATTCACCTTCAGGATAACCGCGCGCACATGGGGATCGCGAGCCGCGACTTTGAACTGGTCCTCGATCATCTCCACCATCGTGGCGCCACCGCGTTCGAGTTGCGCAGTGATGATGCCATCCACTTCCACGACGACGATCTTGTTCGTCGTGTCGTTTTCTTCGAGGACGTTCTCTTCCAGTCGAGGAATGCCGGCTCGCGTCGGGAGACCGGAATGGCGTGAGGGGGTAAATAGATGCTTGAGGTTGCTGAACAGGCTTACCACCAGCAAACAGAGCAGCACGATCGCAATTGGCCGCCAGGCAGATGAGCCACGCCGTGGCGCTGGCGCAGGTCGTGGAGCAGCATAAATCGGCGGAGGTGGAGAAGGCGGCACAGGCGGCGGCGTTGAGTTATCCATACCTCAGGGACGCTAAACCACGCCACGAAAACCGGCAAGCGGCCTGTGGCTGTGTGTGTTGCCGGGCATTCCCTCTCCCCCGAGGGGGTCAGGGTGAGGGGGCTTTCGTTCGGGGCAGGTAAGCGGTTAAATCCGCCTACATGTTAAAGTCCGGCCCTAAATAAATCTGGCGTGCCTTCGGATCATTCGGAAGGTCTTCGCCGCGCCCGGAATAGACGACTTCCCCTTTGAAAATCAGATACGCCCGATCCACTAGTTTGAGCGTTTCGCGTACGTTGTGATCGGTGATCAGGATGCCAAGGCCTCGCTCGCGTAATCGCCGGACGATCTTCTGCACTTCGTAAACCGCGATCGGATCGATCCCCGCGAACGGTTCGTCGAGGAGAAGCAGCTTGGGCCCGGTCACAAGGGCGCGCGTGATTTCGAGACGGCGCTTCTCGCCACCGCTGAGCATATAAGCTTTGCTCTTCGCCAGCGGAGCAAGGTCCAATTCATCGAGCAGATACTTCAACCGGACCTTCCGTTCGGCGCGCGACATTTTGCACGTCTCGAGGATCGCCAGGATGTTTTGTTCGACGGTCAGCTTGCGGAACACGGATGGTTCCTGCGTGAGATATCCCATCCCGAGGCGCGCTCGCTTATGCATCGGCAGTTTTGTTACCTCCCGATTCTCGAACTTCACGCTGCCGGAATCGGGCCGTAGCACGCCGACGACCATGTTGAAAGTCGTCGTTTTGCCCGCGCCGTTCGGACCCAGGAGTCCCACAACCTCTCCCGGCGCCACTTCAATCGAGACGCCGTTCACGACCCGTCGTTGCTTATAGGCCTTGACCAGGTTTTCGGTGGTAATCAGGTTCGTCATTTTGTTTTGTTTCGATGGCCCGGGATTGGAATGGAAGGCACTGGTACTCCCGGCCTGTTCGTAGCCGAACCCTGGATTTCGCCTCGGCCCTGGACCTGTCGTGCCCGGAAAACATTTTTCGCGCGATCCCAAATAAGCACCTGCGCGTTCGTGATGCTTCCACGTGGTGTGTAAGCCTCGGGGTGGCCGGTTAGCTCAGCGATGTTGTTGGCGCCGTAAAATACGGCGCGATCGCCTCGGATGAAATAATTGGTGAGCACGGCCGAATTTCCCGGTGCCAGCAATTGGTCCTGCGAAATACGAACGTTCTCCTCGGCATTGGCTTGCCGGATCTGGTTCGTCCCCGGGAAGAAATCAGCCGTCACAATGCTCGCTGCAAAGTGGGATCGCACCGGGACATTGAAGTTGGTCCGCCATTGTTCCTGGCGCGCCACCACATTCGTAAGTGCCGCAAAACGTTCAATGGTTCCCTGGGGCGACATTTTTATATACAGTCTTTCGCAATCTGCCTGGCGCGCGGTTTTGCCTGAACTGCTCAAAAACGGAAGTTGTTCGAGGTGGATGCTGCCATTCGCAAAAACCGATTCAAGCTGGTTGCTGAAGCTTAAACCAAGGAAATCGCACGTTACGGTCGCTCGCGGTGTGTTCGTATCCAGCATGCTGCCCCGGACATGGCCACGAAACACCAGCATGTTCGAGTTGTAAGTGTAATCATCCGCGTAAACCTCCACGAAACTCGGGAGCTGCCCTGTGTTGTTTTTGAGCGTCGGTAAGGCCGTGGCCGTTCTGCTGCCGAGATCGGCCGTGGCCACCCTCAGGTACGCGTTCGTGCGCGCCGTGAACACTTTATTCGTGCGGTCGAATTGAAGTACCTGGCCGCGCGACACTCGGTCGCCCGCCTGCCAGGCGGCATCCCCGCGCAATTCCATTAAGCCGGTTCGTTCATCGAACACCGCTCGATCGGCCGTGGCGCGGCTTTTGTCCGCCACGCTCACGATGACAACATTCCGGTCCGCGAGCATGAACCGCGCAGGCTGATTCGTGTTCGGCATTTGCATGTCGAGCACTTCCGCGCTGATCTCGACCGGAGCGTTCGTGGGCATTGCGGCGATGATTTTGGCCTGGTTTGTTGTCTGCCGCGCATTCCAAAGATCGGGCTGGCCGACCATCCCGCGCGGCAAGCTCATCCAGGCTTTTCCCTCGGCCCGCAAATGGCGGGTTTTCGGCTCGAACAGGAAAAGATCCGCCCGGCTCTGGCGCTGGTCGTCCTGCCAATGGGCGTGTCCGCTCAGCTGCAGGATTTCAGTTGGAGCAGCGCTGTAGATGGCCAGGTCGCCGGAAGCCCGTGAGTTGTCGACCTTGTTCAGGATATGGACCTCTTGCTCGGCTACCACCCGGTCAAGCGCTCCATTGGTCGAGCGCCGCGCGCGCAGAATTTCCGAATCGAGACGCAATTGAGAATGCTCAAGATGCACATGGCCGAGATACGTGATCAGGTTGCCCGGGGAATCGAGATCGAAGCGATCGGCCGTTATCGTGAGCGCGATATTCGTTGGGCCGAGTTGATTCGTGGGAGCCACTGCACCGGGCACACTGTGCGCACTTTGCAGCAGCTGTTGCTGCACGAACGTTTGAACGTCATTCGAAATCGTCAGGTTAAAGTTCGTGAGAAGATGGCAGAGAAACCCCCTCCCTTCGATGAGCAAACCATTCGGTGACTCCAGTTCCAGCCGGTTTGTCGAGGAAGCGGTTTTGCCGTCCGCGTTGTAAATGCAATCCGGTGCCCGGGCGATCAGGTTCGTAACGCCGTCCGGTTGATAGCTCTCGATCCGGACTCCGCGCACCCGGAAGACCCCGTTGCTCAGCGGCACGATTTCATTGCCCATCAACAGCGCCCTGTAGAGAGCGACTCGGCCACCCGGGGGGGGTGGATCGTCGAACGGGATCGGCCACTTCACGCCGTTCAGTATCTGCGCATGCGCGATGCCGCCTGTGAGGCAGGCAAGAGCCACGCCAAGCCGCAGCACGCTTCTCATTGCGAGAAGTGGCGAATCAGTTCGGGCCATTTCTTTTGCGCCTTCAGAATGAGCACGATCGTCTCGCGCACCGCGCCTCGGCCTCCATGCGCTTTGGTGACATAGTGCGCGAGCGCTTTGGCTTCCTCGATTGCATTGGAAACCGCCACCGCCAGACCCGCCCGTTTCAGCACGCCGAGGTCGACCACATCATCACCCATGAAGCAAAGTTCATCCCAACTTGTGCCGTTCTGCTGCAATATCAACTCCACAGCGTCGACTTTGTTGCCCTTGTCCTGGACAAGGAAATCGATCTT
>Ga0193692_1000453_pt1 | contig 10260 bp, 16 predicted proteins | sample L3a1metaG_FD_144917 | JGI IMG/M metagenome (GOLD analysis project Ga0193692, IMG submission 144917) | Soil microbial communities from a riparian zone of the East river system, Colorado, United States - L3a1 | ecosystem: Environmental > Terrestrial > Soil > Riparian zone | place: USA: East River... | reverse complement strand
TGCGAAATCTATACTTATAGAGAAGGTGACGTAATCACAATTAGTAGATTTTTAGCTACTTTCTCTTATGGTATCTCTAGAGATGATGAAGACGACTAATGGATGAATGTCCAAATATAGAGGAAAAATCCGGCAAATTCATAAAATGTTCACTTCTAGATAAAACAATTCAAAAATCTGGATGTACACTATGTCAAAAATATTGGACTGATGGACCTCCCACCGAAGATAATTTATCTCCATTTTTAATTCAAATTCGAAATAAACAAACCACTCCCTCCATTTTAACTCAAATCACTAACGCAGGGAAATCTATCATCAATGCGGCGCTATCAGGTTTTGAGACTGTTCCTCCAAATATTAAGGCGGCCCGCCTACAAATATGTGAAAAATGCCCAAGTTACGAGCCCGAAAGTGGAAAGTGTAGGGAGTGTGGGTGCGTAATGTCTATAAAGGCTAGTTTAAGTGCAGAAAAATGTCCTCTAAATGAATGGAGTGTATATCAAATAAATTTAGATGGGGGTGGCTGCGGGTGTGGTGGGCAATAGGGTAATAATATAAGGACTATATTTATGTTTGGTTTAAATTTAATATTCTGTATAATTTTATGTATAATGAGAATTAGTGGGCATAAATCCGTTAGATTTCAAGCTATCGCCCATGTTTATGTGGGAATTTTATTAGGTTGCGGCTGGACTAACGCCCCTTATTGGTATATGGCGTGGTCTATTAGTGTGGTTGAGTTAGTGACGGCTATTTCACAGAGATTAGTAGCCAAATTTTTTAAAAATAATGGATTAGAATAATGCAAAATGATAAAAAATGTAGCGAGTGGTCGGTTGGAACTTTAAAAGTAAGAAATGAGAGAAATGGTATGAAGGCAATTTTTGTCCTATTGTTAGGTATGTCTATTGGTGTTATGGTCGGTTTGGGATTAGACCACGATAAATTATGTAAATGTCTTGATAAATGTTGTCAAACTGAATGTTGTGCTGAAAAATGTAAATGCGAAGCTAAGTGTTGTGTAGAAAAATGCGGCAAAAAAGATAATAATTGCTGCGCAGAAAAGAAAGTTTGTAAATGCTGTTGTGGGTGTGAAAATGGCGAGCCCTGTCTTTGCGGCGATAAGTGTAAATGTGTGGACTGTCAGGGAAAGAATCTAAAAAAAAATTAACACATTATCCAAAAAAGTTTTATCGTCTAACAAAAGATGAGCAACAGTTTGGTATATATTATGATGATTCACTAGATGGTTGGGCAGATTTTGCAATTGTTGTAGATAATAATGATTGGAATGTCTATATTCAATTTAGATTGCCAAATGGTCAGATTACAATGGAACAACTTAGATAATGACTTCAATTCAAGAAATGTTTCATATTCGATTATATGATATAGTTCCTAGTGATTTTAACCATCGTAATAATGGTGGCTCAGATATTAGTTTGTCTTTGCCAGTGATTCATTTTTATGCTGGAAAATGTAAACATATTACTGAATTTGGCGTCCGTAATGGTTATAGTTGTGTCGCTTTAATGTTTGGGGTCGGTAAAGAAGGTAAATTAATTAGCTATGATATTACTCACACGGATTTCATTAATGAATTTAAAGAAGTTTGTAAAAATGAGGGATATAACTGGATTTTCAATCAGAAAAGCACAATAGATGAAGATTTAAATATAGAAGAGACAGATTTACTTTTTATTGATACAGTTCACACTAGAAATCATGTGGACCGAGAATTAAGACAGGTTAGTCGAGTCAGAAAATACATTATATTTCACGATTCGAGCACATGTTACAATCAAGATAGTTCCAGCGACCATACAATGGAAGGTATTGGAGTTTCCATAGAAAACTTATTGGCAACTAATCAGTGGGATATCGAATATCAAACTTATACAAATAATGGATTGATGATTCTTGAAAGAAATGATAGAAATTCTATTGATATGAAGCCAATTCATATCTGGAAAAATAATAGATTTGAACGAGTAGGAGAAGTTAAAAAGGAACTTAAATGTGAAGTTAAAGAAGTAGAACCGATAAGTGAATGATTTAACTGTTGTTAGTGTTTTTTTTAATCCGGCTCAATTTAAACAACCAATAAAAAATTTTGAGTTGTATGCAGAAAATCTTTATAAGAATAATATTCCATTAATTACAGTTGGACTGGATTTTGGAGATAAGTCTTGTGGAGTTAAGACTGATTATAAATTAAAAAGTCATAGTATAATGTGGCAAAAAGAGTGCTTAATTAACTATGCTCTGGAAAGAGTTAAAACTAAGTATTTTGCTTGGGTTGATGCTGACTTATTATTTCCTGATGGTTGGTATGAACAGACTCTAGAAAAATTAGAAATTAATAATATAGTTCAACTATTCAAACGAGTTGTTTATCTACCCAAAGGTCATACGGTATACACTGGAGAAAGAATTCAATTACTTCAAGGTATAATTTGGCAATATAAAACTCATAAAAATTGGTTAAAAAGAAGATTAGTTAAAGACTTAAATTTTGCCGCACCGGGTTTTGCTTGGGCCGCACATACATCATTATTTCCGAACGGACTATACGACAAGTGTATTTCTGGAAGCGGAGATACTTTTTTATGCGATTTATTATTAGGTAGTGAACGTCTACATAGCTATTTCGGCAAAATGACGGATAGAATGAAAGAAGATAGAGAATTATTTAAGAATAGTTTGGACGAATTTAAATTTGACTATCTACCAATTGAAATACATCATTTACAGCACGGCGAATTAAAAAATAGAAATTACACTGATAGACATGATATTCTAAAAAAATATGAGTTTGACCCTCAAAAAGACATTATTAAAGTAGATGGCGTATACGAATGGGCCACAAATAAACCCGGTTTAAGAGAAGAATTGAAGAATTATTTTTCAGAGAGAAAAGAAGATGAGTAGTATAAATCCAGACATTTTAAATGGAGATGTTTGTGTTTGCGGACATACTTTCGGCGAACATGACCAAGCATGGAATAGTGGAAATAACTGTACTATTTGTTTAGATTGTAATTGTTTTTGCCCAAAGAAAGAAGAAAAAACAGATGAATAAGTTATTAGATTTAATTACCCAATATGGACCAGTAGTCCTCGAATGGATTAAAGCATATTATCAGTGGATTCCTGTTATATTATTGGGTCTAGGATTATATATGCCATGTCTAAATTTAATCGCACAAATTATAGCGTACTGTATTATTATATATAAGTTAAATAAAATACTTGAAAATATGCACACATATTAAATAATTTGAACTAGGACTCTCTACCGACTATACTCTTTATAGACTTAGAAAGAACTTCCAATGGATTTGATTGTAGATTTATTAGATAATGACCTACAAAAGTTCCTCATTGGAGAGATTCTCTATAATCATCCTGAATTGGGCGAGCTAGAAGCAGAATTCGAATTAATTGATAGAGCGGGTAAACCTCTCCAACTCCCATCATATTTAAAACAATTTGATAGGTTGGGCAGAACTTATATTAATTGTGGCTACCTTCAGAGTTTGGGCTTTTCTAGTGATTATGTAAAATTTATTAATAAAAATGCGTGTAAGTGGATTCCTCAAATAATTCCACATATTCACGATGGAGATAGAGTAACAGTTAAGGGTAAATGGTCGCACATCACTTTTTGGGAAGTACCTCTAATCTATCTGGAGACGGAAGCAAGAGTTCAAAAACAAGAACAAGAATTAGATTTAGATGAATACTCTAGCTTAGTTACTGGAAAAGTAGACTATGTAAATCCGGCCCAAATTATAGAAATGGGCACACGGCGAAGATTTAGTAAAGTTTTGCAGGGAAAATATCTATCATCCTTGGGCAAACTCCCTAACTTTTTGGGTACTTCTAATTGTTTGTGGGCCAAAGAGTATGGATATAAATGTTGGGGTAGTATTGGACATGAGCTCACGCAGGCACTTTCAGCGTTACTTGGACCTGAACATGGAATTCTTCGCGCTCTCTCTTTAACGAAAGAACAAAATAAGAGTAACGTTTGTCTGCCAGATACCTTTACTACTGACTTTTTCATTAAAATGGTTGGAGAATATATCAAGGAATTTGTACCGCGCCAGGATAGCGGAGACCATTTCAAAATAGGCCGCAAGTTAATTGATTGGCAAAAATCATACAATATTTCTCCTTCATTAATCTTCAGCGATTCTCTAAATGTGAAATTAATTAAGGAATTGTACACGGCATTTAATAAGGAGGCCGACTTAAAATTTGGTTGGGGAACGGATTTATCCAACTGTGTAAGTGAAAATAAGTTGGTTTGCAAACTAAAACATATTTGGAAAGATGATATCAAATATGATGTAATTAAGTTGAGCGACAATCCAGAAAAAGCTACTGGAGATATAGGTGAAATCAAAAGAGTGCGTGACTATGTTAATAAATTCATTGGATGAACTAACTTCTTATCTTCAATGGCACGATTTGAATTTACTAAATCTACCTATTGAATGGTGTGATGTGAATCATGAGGAATATCCGGCATATGCCATAATTACTAATAAAGCGATTTTTTGTATACCGTTATTAATTTGGCACGAATATTTAAATGAAAAATTAGAGGAAATGACATTTTGGAAAAAAATAAAATTGACCCTATCTTTGTTCTTCAGAAGGACCATCTCTTTGGAAAAATATATTGTGGAGATGCAATTGAGTTCCTTGAAAACCAGCCCGAAAACTCCTGCAAATTAATTATCGGTTCCCCTCCTTATTTCGGCAAACTGGATAGATATAAAGGTGTTGATACGGGCATGAGTGATTGGGTCGAATATATGACTCGATTAACTCAACGCGCGGTATTGGTGTCAAGCGGTTATGTTATCTGGATTATTAATGGACCGGTTTTGAATAGCTGTTACAATCCGGTATGTGAACGCCTGTCCACTGCCTGCTTTGACGCAGGAATCGCCCTTGACCGCCCGTGGATTTGGTATAAGAATGCTGCCAACGCTCCGTCAGGTCGAGCCCGCAATTGCTGGGAGCTAATTCAAGTTTATCGTCATAAAGATAAGAATGTCACCCTGAATCTTAAAAGTATTGGTCATCCACCTAAATATAAAAGTGGCGGCAAATACAAACAAAGAGGAAATAAAGGACAGGTTATAGTTGGCGGTAATTATCCTCAAAATAAGATTTGTATTCCAGAGGACGTATTGAAAACAGAAGAAAATATAATTGATGAACTATATAATATATTGACTGATGAACAGAAAGAAGAATTTTATAAAGGCCAAATAATGAGAATCCCTGTCGGTGGAGGCATGATGGGCTCGAAATTATCTAGTGAGAATGAAGCAGCTTACCCTCAAAATTTAATCGAACCTCTTATTAAAGTTTACACTGATATAGATGATACTGTATGTGACCCGTTTAGTGGAAGTGGTACTAGTGGCGCGGCCGCATTTAATTTAGGGCGAAACTTTATAGCGAATGACTTGAGAATGGACCAATGCGAACTTACAAATAGACGTATAAAACAACAATATAATTTATAATGACGGAATAATCACTTTTACTAGAAAAAACAGCTGTACGAGGACTATAATACTGTAAACAGATGAAGAATATCAGTTAGGAAGGGAAATATATGTTATTCATCGAAGAAGGTTATAAAGAGGAGAAGGTTAATATGAGTAAGATTTATATACCCTAGGACGACCTTAAATTGGTTGGATATTCTTCATCGTTCTAGATTCCTTATGGAGTTACATCAATGTTCAATTCTTTAAAGTACTCTCATTTGGGCGACCGCAAGTTTATCAGTACTCAAATCAGGTTTGGCGATTTAAGGAAGATTGCCGAAATCAATATTTATGATTCAATCAAGAATGAGGGCGAACAACGAGCAGGAATTAGTGGCCATATCAAAAGTTTAAAGAAAGCATTTGTAGATGGGACTTTTACGCCCGCGAACATGACTATTAGTTTATATGAACAACAACAAAAGTATTTGGATTTCACCGAGGAAACTATCTCTCTAGACTTAAAGAAAATGGGGAAATTAGCTATTGTGGATGGTGGACAAAGATTCCGCGCCCTAATTGAATTGCGAGATGAGGCTATTACGGCTCAAAATAAAAATAGAGAGAAAATGTGGGATGATGTAGTATTTCCACTAACTATTTTACTAGATGGAAATCCAAAAGAGGACTTTGTTCGTCTACAAATGGGCAAAAATATTGATGCCTCCCATCTTATTATGGTTAAAACACAGACTAATCTTTTCGATAGTGAACACAAAGACTTATATGGAAAGGCTATTAGTTTAGCTAAATTATTGGATAATGATAATACAAATTGTTTTTCAGATAGCATAAGATTTGACACTAAACAAATCAAAAAGAGTATACCCATTTCTTCATTATTACCATCTGGAAAATCCGAACTTTGCTTTAGTTTACTAGGTTCGGTTAGATTATTACGAGAATTTGAATCTGACGTAGAAACATTCTCGAAGAAATTCATTAGATATTATGAAGTCATTGAAATGGGCTTTCCACGTTTAGTAATGTCTAAGGGTTTATTATGTCCGCCGCCAGATGGAAGTAAAGGTGGCGCTACACTATTAATCGGCATAATGAACTTATTCTCATTTTACGAAAAGTATCTAAAGAAGAAAGTTACAAAGGAGGTAATACAGCCACATGTAAGTATATTAGAAATTAGTGGACAAGGTAATTTTAGTAACCCTATGAAAAGACAAATTATGGGCGATTTTGCCAAGTCTATATTTAAAGATACGGTCACAATAACGGAAGATTTAAATATGTTACCATATAGGATGTACGAAGGTGTACCTCTTCCTCTGGTGGAGTTATTAGGGCCGTCAACGTTTAATTTACCACCATTTCCGAAAAAACCTAAAGAAAAGGATAAAGAAGATGACAAAGACGAAGACGAAGACCAATAAGACAAATAAGCAAGTTTACGTCCGCAAAGACGAAGTTAAGGAATTAGGTACTAACCGTGCCGTAGCTAAGGCACTAGGCCGCAATTTAAAGAAGTATGTTTATTCTCTGAATAATTCTACTGTTAGTGTTGATGGGAGCGGAAATAGTACTCAAACATATCGTTTTGATAGTCAGCGAGCCCAAAATGGCGGTAAGCTTACTCTAGTCAGACAATAATACAATTCCCCTTCATAACTAGCCTGCTTTAAGACCTTTCTTAAGTGTAATAACTTATGAGAGAGTCTTTTTTATGCGAAAAACAAGTGTTGTTGCTAATGGTGGAAAATCATCTTTTGGTGAATATACATGGGGAAATCCACAAACAGATAGCTTTGCAAGTATCCCCGGCAAGATTGATAGTATTCCTGATGACCCATATGCAAAACCAAATATAGTTACTTGGACTTTAGGAGTTGGTTCCGATTTAGCCACTGGAACAAGTCTAACTCCTTACTATATAATGCCAAGAAACGCCAAAATCAAAAGAGTAAAATTAGCCAAAAAAACTGCGGCAAGCGGACTACTCACATTCAATATTAAAACAACTTATGACCCAACGGTTGCACCGTCCTCTATATTCTCATCGAATCCAACGATAGCAAGCGGCGCATATGAAGGAATTGACGTTACAACTTTTGCCGTAAATAGAATAAGGTCAAGTGATTTAATTTCTATTGATTGTGTAACTACTGCTGTTTCTACAAGGGATGTAACATTAGTTCTAGAAATGGAATTAGATAATTTCTAACTAAGTAGTAGTGATACTATTTCCATTTTCTAATCCCAATCTACAGTTAGCTACAGATAATGGAATGATAAAATTATATATAAAAGTAATATTTTGTCCATTTAATGTATACAGACCTCTAACACTTACCAAAACACGCAGTACATATAAAGATGCAGATATTCCTGTGAGTATATATGCTCCTTGAGATATCATTAATTTTCTAGAACATAATAAACGAACTGATTGACCACTCAGATTATAACTTCCAACACTACCAGACATTATTCTCGCATAAATAAAATTGATGTTTTGACCAGTCAAACTATAAGTTCCAACAGAACTAATTAATCTTCTTCCGTATGATAGATTAGCGGATTGACCGGTTAGACTATATGTGCCTTGGCTTGGTGCAATTTTACGAGAACAAAATAATCCAGCAGATTGTCCAGTCAATGTAAAACTTCCTTGTGAAGCCACTAGAGTATAATTATTTGGTGTTCCAGAGATAGTAAGTCTAGGAATTAATGTATATGTAGTAACTCCAGTAGATTCAAAATCAAACGTATCACCATTAATTACATCAGCACTTACGATTTGTAATACATACTCAAATTCGGTATTTTGTAGTAGTAAATTAACATCTGTTACTGCACCATTACTATCTACGCTTCCAGCTACAAATGAACCTACGCCACCCGTTAATTGACTTGTTGTTGCTGTATTATCTGAAACGTTAGAAGATGTAACAAATTTTATATTAGAAGAACTAGTAGTTACAGAAGTATAGCCACCACCATTTTTACTAACATTTAGTTCGCCAAAAGCAAAAGCAGTCGCGCCACCAGTTTCAGAAAGTAAAATTCTTAAGCGAAAAATCTGCCCGCCAGATAAACTTATATTCGTATTTTGGGCGTCTTTCCAAGTAGCCGTCGTTTCATTACCATCATCATTACGAAATCTATAATTAGTCTGTTCTAGAATCGGCGACATAACACCCATTATTTATACCCCTTAAAAAAGTCCGTATAGATAGAGTCTGATTGAGCTAGCGTGATAGTATTTGTAAATCTGTCTGATGACACCATTCTACCTTGCAAGAGATATTCTACGGGTAGTCTGTTTAGAAGACGGTCTAAAATACCAGACCAATCTATAGCCCTCCAATGTGAGATACACTCCTCAATAGTATTTAGATAGAAAAAATCGTTACCATGAACTATTTGAGGTTTTCTATCTGGATTTTTACGCTCCTGCAAGATGATTATTACCCCGAATCTTGGTAAGTCATCAATATGAGTATTCTCACTTGAATAAATTGACCCATCATCATAATAGATTTTAAATTTAGGTAGGTTAAGAAGGGGAATATCTCTATCATCCATTAAACAAACCTTAAATTTCGTAATGTATATTCTAAATCTAGAGTCCTTTTGGTGTTATCCGAAAAAGTCATTATGACGGTCACAACTTTAATTTCGTGGACTTTCAATGAGTTTACCATAGAATTATCTGTGGCCGAAATTGTTATAATTAATGGCGAGGCTAACGAAAGACTGGTTGTGTCAATGATAGAAGTACCGGTGATTTTATCATCTACTCTAAATGTGGCTGTGCTTGGTACTTCTTCTGTACCATCTAATTTTGTTGGTGTAATGCGGAAAACCGTGGTGGAATTTTCATTGGTTATACCATAATTTACTACTTCTGACATATTTGCCTCATCCTTTTTTACACTATCTAATCTTAATTATTTCGGGGTCAACTTCCACAAACTCTACGGGGATTGATTCAGAAAGAAATGTGACGGGACATTGACTATTTAAAAACGCCACATTGAATAATAATTCTACAATCTCTTCATTAGTTAATTTGATTAAATCAATAGATTGTCCACTTAAAGTATATAAGCCGGTTATTGCTAACAACTTACGTAAATAAGCGAAATTAATATTTTGGCCGCTTAAATTATAAGAGCCAGATGTTAGACTCATTATATAACTTCTGAGTATATTTATAGAGTTACCGGTAAGTATATATGAACCACCACTAATAGTTAGTATTATGTGGCGATTTAATCCAACGGTTTGACCAGTTAAATTATAAGAGCCATTTGTACCAACAAGTATTTTTGCCGTTTTTAATCCTACAATTTGGCCGCTTAAAGAATAAGAACCATTGCTAAACGATAAATATCTATTATATAATAATCGAGCTGATTGTCCAGTATAAATATAACTACCCTGAACCATAATCATATTTCTACCATAATTGAGATTGGTGGATTGTCCAGTTAGACTGTAACTTCCACTTATAGCTACTAATCTATGTAGCCAAATAAAGTTAATTGATTGTCCACTTAGGGTATAGGTACCACTACTCATAGTAAGAAATAGTCCGCTATTTATACTAACGTCTTGCCCAGAAAGAGTATAACTACCTTGGGTTAAAGATGATATCAGAGCTCTCTTTAAATTTATAGATTGGCCAGTTAAAGTATAACTACCGTTGGAGAATAATAAGTAA
>Ga0193692_1000452_pt1 | contig 10292 bp, 12 predicted proteins | sample L3a1metaG_FD_144917 | JGI IMG/M metagenome (GOLD analysis project Ga0193692, IMG submission 144917) | Soil microbial communities from a riparian zone of the East river system, Colorado, United States - L3a1 | ecosystem: Environmental > Terrestrial > Soil > Riparian zone | place: USA: East River... | reverse complement strand
CGAGCCTCACGGTTCTTCGACACGTCGGCGAGCAGAGCCTCGGCCCCGGCGATGTCGCCCTGATCGACGAGCGTCTTGATTTCGGCGATCGTCTGCGGCGGTATCTGATTGACCTCGCCGACGTAGTCGATGATCGCTGATGCCGCAGCCGACAGCCCGGCCTCGGCAGAGTCGGCAGCCTTCGCCTGCCCGAGTAGCGACTTGTTCGCCACGTCGAGGGCGGCGGCACTGCCTTCGGCTGCGCCCGAGATTCGCACCTGCGCCTCGGCCACGCCGACGGCATCCTGCGTCAGCCCCTGATAGACCTGCGCCGTCTTGAGGGCGTCGCCGCCCGCTTCCATCAGGGCCGGGCCTAGCTCGGCGAGCGAGTCGTTGAAGTCGATCTGTGCGTCGGTCAGTGCGAAGTTCGCATCAGCCTGCGAGCGCATCGCATCGACTCGCTCCTGATTGGCGGCGATGCTGGCGTTGAGTGCGTCGACCTCGGCTTCGAGGGCGGCGACTCGTTCTTCTTCGGCGAGGGCTGCCTCGGCCGTGGCCTTCGCTGCGGCAGCGGCCTCGGCGGCAAGTTCCTTGTCGGCAGCAGCGACTTCCTCGGCACTGAATCCCGCTTCCTGCATCGCCTCGGATGCTTCGAGTGCCGACGCCCCCTCGGCTTGCAGTGCGGCACTGACCTCGGTGGCGCTGTCGCCCGCTTCCTTCGACTTCTGCGCCTGCTCGGCGAGGGCGCTCGACATCTCCTTCGCCGACTCGCTCGCCTCGTCGCTGCCGCCGATGAAGTCCTTGATGCCCGAGACGGCCCCGCTGACGATGCCGAGCCCGAAGCCCTCGACCTCGTCGGTCAGGTCGCCGAAGAACGGGATCGCATCGGTGACGGCCCGGCCCATGTCCTTGATGCCCGACACGAGCGAGCCGATCGGCCCGAGAATCTTGCCGATGACGCCGATGACATCAGCGATGCCGCCGATGAGCGGGGCCAGCTCGACGACCATCTCGCCAATAGCGATCTTGACTTCGAGCAGCGAGTCGGCGAGGGCGTCTTGAGCGTCCCGCATTTCGAGGGCGCTCTCGGCCTCGGCGTCGGTGACGGTCTGGCCCTCGGACACGGCGGCGAGGTAGCCCTGCATCTCGGACTCGGTCGCACCGATCATCGGGGCGAGCCCCTGGAAGCCACGCCCGAGCGCCGTGGTCCCGGCGATGGCTGCCGTCGTCGGATCTTCCATCGCCCCGAGTGCGCCCATCACGTCGAGCATCACGTCGCCAGTGTTCCGAAGGTTGCCGTTCGCATCGTGAGCAGCGACGCCGAGCGAGGCGAGCCCCGTGCCGCCCTTCGCCATGTCCCTTTCAAGGGCGATGAACGCCTTGCTCAATGCGCCCATCGACACGCCCGAGTCGTCGGCCACGGCGACCCACCGGCTGTAGTCCTCGGTCGTCATGCCGACGGCGACGGCTGCGTTCTTCGTGCCGACGGCGAGCTGCATCCATGCGTCGAGGCTGTTCTTCGCAGCGGCGGCTGCGAGTCCGACGCCAGCAGCTGCGCCGGTCGCTGCCGTGGCGATCTTGCCGAGCCCGGCAGCTCCCTGCACGCCAGCTGCGCCCATGAGCTGCGCTGCCTGCGAGAGCCCCGAGACATCGCTCGTCGCCTGCTGCACGCCCTCGACGAGCACCTTCGTCGACTGCGTCTCGGGCAGCTCGGCGAGCTTCGTTTGCAGCTCGTCGATCTGATGGCTGTCGGCCTCGGCAACGACGACCGTGTCGATGTGCTCGGGCAGCTCCGAGAGCGTGATCGCCAGCGCTTCGAGGTCGGCGGCATCAGCCTCGGCCTCGACGGTGACGTGAGCTGTCGAGCCGTCAAGCTCGACCGTCACGCCTTGCAGCTCGTCGAGAGCTGCGTGTGCATCCTCCGTCTCGGCCTCGGCGGTCAGCGTGGCGTCAAGTTCCTCAATCTCGCCACCGGCTGCGGCGATGTCCTCGGCAGCCTCGATGACCTCGTCGGCACCTTCCTCGGTGAACCTCGCCCGAAACTCTGCATCTGCCATGTCAGCTCACCCCCTGCCATCCCGCCATCAGCTCTCGCTCGGCCTCGACCATCCCTGCCGCCACGCCCTTCGACCACGTCCCTCGGGCGGCGACGCCCCGCACATGCACCATCCGTCTCGGCCCCATCGGGGTCATCAGGTAGCGGCCAGCTCGGGGGCGGATGACGTGCGCCGCCGTGCCATCTTCGAGGATGGCCCACACGGCACGAGAGCCATCGGCCTCGGCCGTGGCTTCGCTGTCACCCCCCTCGACGCTGACCGTCGCCGAGCCCGAGGCGTGATTTGATAGACGACTATCGCCGCCCGTATCGGCAGCTGCTTGCTGCTCGATCGTGGCGGCGGCAGTCGTTGCTCCGAGGGTCGGCGCATCGCTCGCAAACGAGCGGATGCTGTCCGCCCATCCTTGAGCGACAGCCGCCCCGCTCACGCCGAGACGGCTTCGGCTTCCTTCGCCCGGTCCTTCGCAGCCTTCGACTGCGTGCGGCCCGCCAGAGCGATCGGGGCGGGCGGCACGGGCGAGCTGGCGGCGAGCGTGCCGAAGCAGACCTCGGGCTTGCCCTCGACCGGCAGCGTCACGTCGGCGAGCAGGGTCGTGCGACCCTCGCCACCGATCGCACCGGACACGAGGCGCACGAGCCCCACGGCCTTCGGCGGGTCGTCGCCGTCGAGGCCCATGAAGAAATACGCAAGCTCCGTGTCGTGCTCGAACAGGAACTGTGAGAGCCCGTCGACAACGTCGGGGTCTTGCAGGTACGAGAGGGCCAGCTCGTAGCTCGTGGCCCCCACGAGCGGCAGCGTCTGCTCGGGGTCGCACCATGTGGCGGGCACCGTCTCGTCGCTGACGTTCGGCGAGGCGTTGAGCGCCCCGCTCGTGATCTGGCAGGTGAAGTCCATGTAGTCGGCGGAAGTCGCCGCACAGACATCAGCAGGGGGCACGGTCGGCCCGGTGAGCGAGAGGCCGAAAGTCCCCTGCTCGATCTTGAACACATGGCTCGGCATGGTCACTTTCTCCTTCGCTTGTTAGCAGGTTGCCGCCGAGGCTTCTGCCTCGACGGAGTAGGCCGGAACGTCTATTCCGGCGACGGACAGCGTTCGGGCGTCCACCCGAGCGACTGCGATGACTTCGCCCCCCGGCGACTTCGTGCCTCGTGTGCCCCCGAGGGCCACGAACACTCGGTCGACGAGAGCTATCAGCTCGTCCTCGTTGCCGCCCGCTTGCTGGCGACGCCCGAGCACGAACACTTGCAGCGTGAGGTCGATGACCACACGCTCACGCCCCGGTCGGCCTCCCGGCCGTCCGACCACGATGCACGGCAGCTCGGCCACGTCATCGGGGATGATGGCCCACAGCGGCACGTCGGGCAGCGCTGCTTGCAGCGAGCCGACGACCTCGGTGCGGAACTCGGCGAACACGTCAGGCAAGCCCGGCGTTCGTCATGTCGAGATGTCGTTCCATCAGCTCGGCGACATCGGGGTCGCCTGCGAGGATGCGGATGACGCCACCCTCGCCGCCGAAGCCCGCCACGCCCTCGGGCGACTGCCGTCGCTTGTAGAGCCGAGAGGCGAGCAGCAGGATTGCTTCCTGCACGTCGTTGTGATCCCATCGGCTCGGCATCGTGCGGGTGTAGACGTGCTCTTGCGCCACGATCAGCCGTGCTTCGAGCAGGGCGTCGTCCTGATTCCCCCGAGCGCCGACGTAGCTCCGCAGCGTTTCGAGGTCGGCAGTGATGAGCCCGGCCGGGGGCATCTCGGCGAAGGTCATCAGTCGTCCTCGGCATCCTCGCTCACGACCTCGGGCTCGTCCTCGGGCTCGTCGTCGAAGTTCCACTCGATCGCCTGATCGTCGAGAGCCTTGCGGGCCTTCGCCGTGAGGGTCGCCCCGGCGACTGCCGTGACGGTGAACACGACGCCGTTGCTTTCCTCGTCGTTCGGGTTGCGAACGGTCAGCGTCGCCGTGCCCGGCGTGAGCGGGGTGCCGCTGACGGTGAGCGTGGTGGCGTTGACGTACACGGTCGGCAGCGCTGCCTGATCGGCCTCGACGACCGAGCCCGGCACGAAGTTCGTGCCCGTGATCGTGACGGTGACGGCCACGCCGACGACGCCCGACACGGGGTCGATGCTGTCGATGTGCGGGTCAGGCAGCGGGGTCGGCCCGCCACCCCACAGCGAGGGCGGGTAGCTCTCGTCGTAGTAGGTCGAAAGATCGGTCATCTGCGCTCCCTTCGAGCGAAGGTGCCGAGGGGGGCGGCGGGCACGCATCCCCCCTCGGCACAACGGGTCAGGGTGCGACGCCGATCTTGATGATGGCGTCGGCGTGCGGGGTCGGGCGGTAGCCAGCGGTCGACGCTGCGACCGCAACCTGCCGACCGAGCACCGACGGCTCGACAGCTTCGAGCACCGGGTAGCGGTACAAGTAGCCTTCGAGCCCTTCCTCGCCTCCGACGTAGTAGCTCTCGTCGGTGATCGCCGCCGTGATGACCGGACGGAGCCCGGCGACGGTGATCGAGAACGACGATGCGCTCGACGTGCCGGGGGCATTCGTCGCCCCGAGCGTCGGGAACAGCGGACGGCCCGCAGCGTCGGTCAGCCCGCCGAGGCGAGCCCATCCGAGCGGACCCATCGCCAGCCAGCTCGGGAGCTGGCGGGTGACGCCGTAGTAGGCGGCGGCTGCGTCGTAGATCGCCTGAATCGTGGCGGCAGCGTCAGCGTCAGCGGCGAGGGCGATGAAGCCCGTGCTCGCCATCATCTCGTTGACGAGGCTCGTGTCGATGGCGTTCTCCAACCGTCGGCGCAGCTGATCGAGGATGATCTGCAACGACTGCGGTTGGAACGACAGCAGCTGCTGCGAGATGTTGAGGTAGCCGCCTGTCGTGGTCAGCGGCACGTTCGTCACTTCGACGGTGAACGCCTTGCTCGCAAGCTCGGCCTTCTGCAACGCCTGCACGGCGACGCCCGTGTCGAAGTTCGGGTCGACGATGTGCGGCCGACTGAATCCGAAGCCGTCCGACGCCGGAATGTCCCGAAGGCCGATGGCATTCGCAAACGGCATGCCCTTCGGGTACGGGTCGACGACCGGGCCGACCACCGGACGGACGACGAGCCCGCCGAGGTCGCCAGCGACCGGGGTCGTGTCGGCGGCGAGCGTGCCCATGTGCTCGGCAGCTCGGCGCATGACTCGGACGTAGCGCCCTCGGGCTTCCTGATCGCCCTGATGCAGACAGTCCCACAGCAGCTGTCCCGAGCTGCGGTAGTGGAAGTCGGGGCCGATGATGGCCCCGCCGAGCGAGCGCAGACGGGTCTGCGTTTCCTCGCTGATGTCGATGTCTTGCACGAGCAGGTCGAGCTGTCGCTTGAGCGCTGTGATTTCCTCGGTCGATCCGGCGATCGTCGCCATCTCATCTTCGGACAGGTCACGGCCCTCGTCGGCTGCCCGGTCGGCGAGCCCTTCGATGAGTGACCGCTTCTTCGTGATGTCGCCTTGCAGGCGATCGGCGAGCTTGTTCGCCATGAGTGATGCTCCCTTCGGGTTGCGGGTGTGTTGGGTCCGCATCTCACCGAACGGGATGCCGCTCACTCGGGATGCCGGTCGAGCCGGGGTGCCGTCTTGCCCGGTAGCTATGCCGGGGTGGGTCGTTGCTGGCCTCGACGGTAGCAGCTCGACCGATAGTCGTCTATCAGTAGGTCGACCACGCCTGCCAGCCCTGCACGTCGAGAATGTGGACGGCGCACGTCAGGTTGAACCACGGGTCGAACAGCATCGCCCTCGTGCCCCCGCAGTCGTCGGCCCACATTGGCATCACCTGCATCAGCCCGCTCGCCCCCGAGGGGTTGCGAGCGCCCGGCTGACAGCGGCTCTCTCGGTACATGATGCGGCTCACGGTCGGCCAATCGGACTCGGCGAAGCCCGCCTGCATGGCGAGGTCGAACCACTCGCCGCACCGACCTCGATCGACGACGGGCGGCGGGTCGGGCGGGTCGAGGCGGTCGGCTTGAGCTGTCGCCTCGGCAGGCCCGTCGAGGTAGGCGACCGCTGCCTCGGGGTCGACCTGATACCACTCGACCCACGCCCGCTGTTGAGCGGGGGTGCAAGCGGAGAGCACGACTATCGCAGCCAGAGCTGCGAGCCAGCGCATCTACCCGACGGCCTCGATGGCGGCGGCATCTTCGAGGGCGTGCTCGTCGAACATCGGCATGAGGATCGCCAGCAGCCGCAGCCGCCCCCTCGGGTCGTTCGCCTTGCACAGCTCGACCTGCTGCCGACGGGGCAGCGAGAGCCCCGCTGCGTACACGTCGAGAGCCTTGCCCTTGAGTGACTTGCAGCCGACGCACATGGTCAGCCGCCCTCGGCGAGCAGCGCCCGCACCCGGTCGAGGTTCGGCGTGCCGCCGAGAGGGTCGTCGTCCGAGCGCACGGCGAGAATCTTCGCCGAGCTGTAGACGGGGATCGGCGTCGCCGTCACATGGCTGATGTGGATTTGCCGACGGCGGCGAAGGTTGCCGTCGATGATCGGCGGGGCGACATCGGTGAACTCGATCGAGAGCCCGGTGTGCGACTCGGCCAGCATCGACCGCACTTTGTCGAGGCGGGTCGGGTCGTCGTAGAGCTTGAAGCGCCCGTAAGCCCCGCCATCACGCTCGGTCAGCTCGGTACAGAATCCGAGCCGATGGTCGAAGGCTCGCTCGTGGTCGAGGGTGAAGCCGATCCACGCCGGGGAGCCGCCACGGCGCTTCGCCGTCTGCTGCATCCGCACGGTGCAGCCGGGGTCGAAGCTCTCGTCGTACTCGTCGAGCTGCCCGTCGAGCAGCTCTCGAATGTGGGCGACCTCGTTGAGCGGGAACATGCGCCCGAACACTTCCCGGCCGTCGGCCGACAGTTCGAGCGAAGCGTCGAAGGCCCGCAGCATCAGCTCGCCTCGGCCCGCTTGCGTTCCTCGGCGAGCCTGCCGAAGAACTTGTCGACCTCGGCTCGGCCCGCAGCGCCACGGCGCTCACGGTCCTTCGGCGCTCGTTCGAGCGCTTCCTGCACTCGCTCGGACGTGGTGCCCGGCCCGAAGTATGCGTCACTCATGCTGTGCGGCCTCCCATGACTCGTTGCACTTGTTCGAGGTCGTCCTCGACCCACGGCCCGAGCGGCAGTCGCATCGCCGCTCGGATTTCCTCGACCTCGATCGCCCGGCGACCGCTCACGGGGTCGACGAGGTTGAACAGGTACTGATAGGCGAGCGCCTGCTCGGTCATCGGCGGGCGCACGTATTGGTCGGGGTTGAACTCGATGACCGTGCCGTGCGGCAGCAGCCAGCGTGACCACGACTCGGACATCATCTGCGCCATCGGGCGAAGCGTCGTGGCCCAATGATGCTGGAACAGCTGCGAGGCGTTCGTGTAGGTCAGCCCTTGCGCCATCGACACGTTGATGAGGTAGCCGGGGATGCCGAAGGCGGCAGCGATGCGCCTCTCGTCGAACTCTCGCAGCCCGAGCAGCGCCATGTCCTCGGGCGAGAACGACAGCACCTGCAAGTCGAAGCCCGAGCCGATGACGGCGGGCGCTCCGTCACGTCGAGCAGCTGCCTCGACCCACCGATTCTGTGCGTCGGTCGCCTGCCCGGCGTCGAGGTTGCGTAGTGCCTTGAGCACGGCCCACGGCACGCCCCCTCGGGTGACGAGGTCGGTGGCGTATTTCTCAAGGGCGAGGCTCGTCGCCAGCGATCGAGCTGACCATTCGAGCGGGCCGATGCCCCGCAGTCGGCCGGGGTAGCTCTGATACCGAAGATGGCAGATGTCCCTCGGGTCGGCCACGGGCTCGCCGTCGATCAGGTACTCGATGCGGCCGTCGATCCACTCGACGCCGACGGCATCGGGGTTGAGGTTGACGAAGCGGGCGATCGAGTCGTCGGCGAAGCGGCCCGTCACGAACTGGAAGGCTTCGCCTCGGAACATGAGGGCATTGCACACGCCGTGCATGAAGTCCGACCATGAGCCGTACAGCTCGGGCTCGGGCGTCACCCGCCAGCTCGGCAGCCGCACCGGCTTCGTGCCCTTGAGCCCGTAGATCGGGAACGAGGCGAGCTGTCGGCTGTTGAGGTCGACGCACGTCGTCGCCGTCGCCGTGCGGGCGAACATCGTGTCGGCGTTGCTCGCCGTGCCGATGGGCGTCATGTTCGGCGTCTGCCAGCCAGCGGGCCAGCCGTCCCACGAGTCGGCGTGCATGTGCCCGGTCGGGTGCCCGTGCGGCGAGCCCATGATGACCGGCCCCGGCGTCGACTGCGGGCCGACCGAGCCGATGGGCTCGTTCGGGTTCGGCACATGCTGCCGGGGGTCGATCTGCGGGTGCTCGCTGGCAGCCCGAACGTGCCGACGATCGGTGACGATCAGCCCTGACTCGGTCGTGCTCTCCATCGGGAGACGAGGCTAACTCAATCGAGGGGCCGAAGTCGATGCTCGGCATCTATCACGTTTGTCGGCGGGCGTCGAGCGGGAGCGCTTCGAGCGTCCGACAGCACCCGGTCGACGACCTTGTGAGCGCACCCGAAGCACGAGCCGTAGTGCCCGAGCACGCCGTTTCGCTCGAAGCTGATCGAGAGCTGCGGAGCTGCGCCGCACTGCACGCACCACACGACGAGGTCGAGCTGCCCCATCACCACACCTGCGGTTGTAGGACGGCAGTCGTCTCGACGGCCCACACGCCGAGGGCGGCAGCGACGAGGGCACTGACATCGCCGCCGTGCCGGTCGAAGCCCCACCGATCGCCCGAGCGCCGACGGGTCGCTGCGCTGATCGCCGTGTCGAAGCGGGCGTCGTCCTGATGCACGATGCCGCCATCGCCGACGAGCACGGAGAACTTCGACGCTGCGGCGAGCACGTCGCCCGCCTTGATCTTGATGACCTCGACCTCGGCGGCTTCGAGGGCGGGCACGAGCCAGCCGCACGGGCCAGCTCCGTCGAGGGCGACGGGCACGTTCCATCGCTTCGCCTTGTCGATGACCGTCGGCGTCAGCCAGTCGATGCCGCCACGGTTGTCGATCAGCTCGACGCCATGCCCGGCGTCATGCGGGCCGACAGCGACGATGCTCGCCGCCGAGCCCGAGGGCGTGCAGTCGACGCCGAACACGAAGGCGTGACGAGGCGTGCCCCTCGGGCAGCGGTCCCACTCGTCGGCATCGACGACCTGCTGCGCCGGTCGAGGCGTGTGCAGGCACAGATACTCACGGCGGAAGTCGGCCACGTCCATCGTCTCGGCTTGCATCCGCACGAACTCGGTGCTGATGCCGCCCGGCCGGTCGAGCGTCGGGATGGTGCGCTTCCACACGGCGGGGTCGTAGGGATCGCAGTCGCTCTCGGCCGACCACTCGAACAGCATGCGGCTGCGGTCGCCCTCGGCGACAGCTCGACGCCCGGCCTCGGTCAGCGTGTGCAGCAGCGTCGCCGTGTCGTCGCCCTCGTTCGACAGCGCCACGAACTGCGCCCCGATCGAGTGCGGGTTCGAGTCACGAGCTGCCTGCGTCGGGTTGAGCGAGGCGAGCAGAGCGGCCGGGTGAGCGAGCGCTTCGTCGAGCAGGATCAGGTCGAGGTCGAGCCCACGAGGGCCGGTGCGGCTCGGCGTCACGACTCGCAAGTAGCTGCCCGACTTGAACAGCACGGACTCGTCGCCTCGCTGCGTGCGGACCCGTCGCACCGACGACCAATAGATCGACTCTCGAAGAACCTCGACAGCGTCCTGCCATGAGCGGATTGCGTTCGCTCGGTCCTGACAGAGCCAGCCGACATGCTGCGGGCCGGGCTGCCCGCCGATGATCGGATAGGCGTCTATCAGCTCGGGCAGCAGGCACTGCGTCCACCCTCGGACTCGGGCGACGACTGACTTGCCGGTCTGGCGGCTGACCTCGACCGTCACCTGCTTCGCCGTGAGCCGGGCCAGCTTGCGCCCTCGCTGCCGCCGAAGTTCGAGGCTCGTGTCGCCGACGTACTTCTGCCACGGCCACCACTCGCAGCCGAGCCCGACCGCCACGTCGGCGGCGATCGGCCCGAGGGTGATGGCGCTCGACCTCGGCGTGCCGATGCGGGGCTTCGTGAGCCCTTGCCTCACCACGGCCTCGAAGGGAGCGGGATGCCACGAGCCGCCCGGCGTCGGTGATTGTGCAGCTGCGCCCCCTGCCGGTCGCTGCACTTCTGGCAGCTCGGCCGGTACACGCCACGCCACACGCCACCGATGGGCACCGACACGAGCGGCGGATCGTGGTCGGCGATGCAGGCGTTCGGA
>Ga0193692_1000451_pt1 | contig 10303 bp, 8 predicted proteins | sample L3a1metaG_FD_144917 | JGI IMG/M metagenome (GOLD analysis project Ga0193692, IMG submission 144917) | Soil microbial communities from a riparian zone of the East river system, Colorado, United States - L3a1 | ecosystem: Environmental > Terrestrial > Soil > Riparian zone | place: USA: East River... | reverse complement strand
TCGACGAGTTCACCGCCCAGCTTTTCGATTTGCTTGATGGCGGCCTGGACGGCTGCGTTCACCTGCGGATCGATTCCAGAGATGAAATATTCTTTGGGCAGACCGACGCGCAATCCTTTGATGTCGCCAGTGAGTTCAGCGGTGTAATCGGGAACGGGATGTGGAACGCTGGTGGAATCGCGATGATCCTGTCCGCTGAGGACATTGAGCATCAAAGCGGAATCATGGATATCTTTTGTGAACGGTCCGATCTGGTCGAGCGACGAGGCGAAGGCGACGAGTCCGTAACGCGAAACGCGGCCGTAGGTTGGTTTCAATCCGACGCATCCGCACAATGCAGCGGGCTGGCGAATGGAACCGCCGGTGTCTGAACCGAGGCTCGCGACGCATTCATTGGCTGCAACAGCGGCGGCGGAACCGCCGGAAGAGCCGCCAGGAATCCGCTCGAGGTCCCATGGATTGCGGGTGACGACGAAAGCGGAATTCTCGGTCGAGCTGCCCATGGCGAACTCGTCCATGTTCAAGCGTCCGAAAACGATGGCGCCGGCAGCGCGGAGTTTCTCGATGACAGTGGCGTCGTAAACGGATCGAAAATTCTTCAGGATTTTGGAGGCGCACCCGAGTGGCTGCCCCTTGACCGCGATCACATCCTTGATGCCGATCGGGACACCGGTGAGCGGGCCGAATTTCTTTTCAGCCAAAGCTTTGTCGGCAGCCTGAGCTTGCGCCAAAATATCGTCTCGATCGTAGCTGAGGAAGGCGTGGACTCGATTATCCACTTTCTCGATCTGCTGCAGGCAGGCTTCCGCGGCTTCCTTCGCGGAGACTTCCCGTCGCTGCAAGCGATCGGATAATTCAGAAATGGTGAGCTGATTCAGGCTTTGTCCCATGAAATTGCGGGTGAGGTTTACTCGACGATCTTGGGTACCACGAAGAGTCCATTGGCTTTGGCCGGCGCGTTTTGGAGAGCTTCTTCGTTCGAGATGGAGGGCTGGATCGCGTCCTTGCGCGTGACGTTTACGAGAGGAACGGCATGCGCAGTCGGTTCTACCTTGCTGACATCCAACTGGTTGAGCTTCTCGATGTAGCCAAGGACCTGGCCGAGTTGAGCGCCAAACTTTTGCTCTTCTTCCGGAGTAAGGCGCAATCGAGCGAGGTGAGCGACGTATTGAACATTTAAATCGGTTGCAGCCATGCGGTTTTAAGGTGTTCATACGCAGCCCAAAACGCAAAAGGAAAAACGGGAGGGCGATACCTCTGCATAGGCAGGGGTTTTGAGTTTCGAGTTACGAAGGCTTGTCGACAGATCGGTATGGGATCGGCACATTTTGGGGCATTGAAATCGCTTTGAAGTTAAGCCGGCGCTATGCCGTCTAAGCCATCAGTGACAAAGGGTTACGCTATGACGAAAAACTGGCAGCTGCCGCGCAGAACGTTTCTTAAGGGCCTTGGGACTGCCATCGCCCTTCCGATGCTCGAGTCAATGATGCCAGGAGTGTCGAAAGCGGCTACTGCGGTGGAGTCCGCCACCGGGCTGCCCAAGCGGATGGCGTTCGTGTACGTGCCGAATGGCGCCAACATGGATGACTGGACGCCGTCCACGCTGGGATCGGATTACGAGCTGCCGCTGATTCTTCAACCGCTCAAGCCGGTGCAACAGTATCTGCTGGTTCTGAGCGGACTGGCCCACGATAAAGCGCGGCCAAACGGTGACGGAGCAGGCGATCACGCGCGCGCTTCGGCGACGTTTCTGACTGGCTGCCAGGCCCGCAAAACACAGGGCGCTGACATCCGCGTCGGTATGTCTGTCGATCAATACGCGGCGACACGCATTGGCAAGCAAACGCGCTTTGCGTCGCTTGAACTTGGCTGCGATCGCGGCAAGCAAGTCGGCAACTGCGACTCGGGCTATAGTTGCGCTTATTCTTTCAACATTTCGTGGAAGACCGATTCAACACCGATGCCGCCGGAAGTGGATCCGCGCCAGGTCTTCGATCGCCTCTTTGGGAGCGGCACTCACAACGAGATGATCCGCAACAAGGAACTCCGCGACAAATATCAGAAGAGCGTGCTCGATTTCGTCCTCGAAGATGCCCGACGGCTGAAGGCCAATCTTGGCTACACCGATCGACGCAAACTCGACGAATACATGACGGCCGTGCGCGAACTCGAGCAGCGCATTGAAAAGGCGCGCGAATACGGTTCTGTGCTGCCGGAGTATGCCAAACCGACGGGCATTCCACGCGATTATCAGCAGCATGTTCGGCTGATGTATGACCTGCTGACACTGGCTTTGCAGACCGACCAGACGCGCATCGCGTCGTTCATCATGGCTCACGACGGGAGCAATCGGAATTATCCGACGATCGGGGTATCGGACGGTCACCACGATCTTTCGCACCATGGCGGTGACGATGCGAAGAAGCAGAAGATCGCGAAGATCAATCAATTTCATATTTCGCAGTTCGCCTATTTCCTCGAGAAGTTGAAATCGGTTAAGGAAGGAGAGGGAACGCTTCTCGACAATTGCATGATTGTGTACGGGAGCGGCATCGGTGATGGGAACCGACACAATCACGACGAATTGCCGGTGCTGGTTGCCGGGAAGGGCGGGGGAACGATCCAGACTGGGCGTCACATCCGTTATCACAAAGATACGCCGATGACGAATCTGTACCTCTCGATGCTCGAACGGGTCGGGGCACCTGCACAACGGATCGGTGATAGCAGCGGGACGCTTACGAATCTCGGGTAGGTCCGGGATTACCCCGCAGAGGGAACCGAGCGCGGGCCCCCTCTAAAACAAGCTGCGAAATCCCTCCTGTTAATCATCGATTCGCGTTGATCGTCGTTCATTCGCGCTTAAACGGCTCGTCTTCTTTGCGTCCTCTGCATTGCCTTTGCGGTGTAATCAGTCCCCTGGCGTTCTCACAGCCGTTCAGAAAACCGTTGCGCGGTCCCGGACCGTACTTCACATTAGGCTCACGCGTCGCGGAGAGATGGCTGAGTGGTTTAAGGCACACGCCTGGAAAGCGTGCGTAGCTAAACACTACCGAGGGTTCGAATCCCTCTCTCTCCGCCATGTCACCTCCCAAAATGAAGTGACTGATCGGTCAGGCGCGGCTCCCCGGATGGGCGTATTCGATCCCTTCTGAATTAGTGACAAGATGAGAGCGCGCCGATGAGGCCGAAAAAGAAAAGCGTACGTCGCAGCGAACCGCCTCCGGTTGTAGAAGAATCGGGCAGCTGCGCAATCCCACCGTTGGTGGTGCTGGGTGCTTCGGCGGGCGGCCTCGAGGTGTTCCAGCAGTTTTTTGCACATATTCCCGCGGAGAGCGGTTTGGCATTCGTCCTGATCCAACACCTGGACCCGAATCACGAGACGCTCGTCCCTGAACTGCTCGCCAAGCATATGACGATGCCAGCGCAGCGAGTGGTGGAACCGGTCGCGCTTAAGGCCAATCACGTCTATGTGATTCCGGCGAACGCACTGTTGACGCTGGAGAAAGGGATTCTGCGATCGGCTCCGCCGGCGACAGCCTCCAGCCAACAGATGCCGATCGATCATTTCCTCCGTTCGGCAGCTGCCGACATGGCCGAGCACCTGATTGCTGTGATCCTGTCGGGGAACGGCACGGATGGAACGGCGGGGCTCAAAGGGGTGAAGGAGCATGGCGGCATGACGCTCGCCCAGTCGCTGAATACCGCGAAGTTCGACAGCATGCCGCGCAGCGCGATCTCGACTGGCCTCGTCGATTACGTGCTGCCGGTGGAGGAGATGCCGCAGCGGATTCGCGATTATGTGGCGCATCTTCGCGCGTTGCAGCGGAAGAAGGGGATCGCGGGGTTGCAGGAGGAAATTGGACGCGCGCTTTCAAAGATTGTTCCGGTATTGCGGCGAGAGACCGGCCACGATTTCAGCCGCTACAAGCAGAGCAGGCTGGTGCGGCGGATTCAGCGGCGTATGCAGCTGCTCTATTTCGACAATGCCGGCAAATACATAGAGTGCCTCCAACGGGATCCGCAGGAGGTTGAAAATCTTTTCAAAGATCTTTTGATCGGCGTCACGCAATTCTTTCGTGATCCGGAAGCGTTTGACGCTCTGGCGCGCGATGTGATCCCGGCGATCTTCCGTGACAAGCGGAGTGACAGTCATGTGCGCGTCTGGGTGACTGGCTGCGCGACTGGCGAGGAAGCTTACTCGATCGCCATGCTGATGGCAGAGCATATGGGGCAATTAGAGGCGGTGCCGTCGGTGCAGATTTTTGCAACGGACCTCGACGACGAAGCGCTGGAGATTGCGCGAAAGGGAATCTATCCGGAGCATACAGCCGATCAGCTTTCGATGGAACGGCTCAAGCGCTTTTTCGTGAGCAAGGGAGAGAAGTTCGAGGTGATCCAGGAGATTCGCGATATGTGCGTGTTCTCGCTGCACAACCTGATCAAGGATCCGCCGTTTTCGCGACAAGACCTGATCTCCTGCCGCAACCTGCTGATCTATCTTGAGGCGGATCTCCAGCGCAAGTTGCTCCCGGTTTTCCATTACGCCCTGAACCCTTCCGGGTTTCTGTTCCTCGGGCCTTCTGAAAACCTGGCGAGCCGCAGCGAATTATTTCGGACGATCGACAAAAAGCACCGCGTCTTTCAGCGAAAGCCGTCCGTGCTGAGGCAGCCCTTGCAGGTTCCGATGATGGAGCCTGGGCGCGTGACGCGCCTGCCACCCACGCCGACGACGATTTCCCCAGCCACAGGGGCGAAGGAGCAGAACGTTATCCGCACGATAGAACGCGTGCTGATCGAGGAGTACGCGCCGGCGAGCGTCATCATCAACGAACAAGGTGAGATCGTGTACTTTTCGGGCAGGACCGGGCAATATCTTGAACCGGCTGCAGGAGTGCCGAGCAACAAGATTATCACGATGGTGCGACGCCATCTGCGGCTCGAATTGCGCACAGCCGTCCAGCGCGCCATTGCGTCGAGGCAGGAAGTGGTGCGCGAGAACATTGTCGTGAAGGTTGGCGCGGAGGTGCGAGCGATCAACTTGGTCGTGAGGCCGCTGCCGGAATTGGGTCAGGAAGCCGGATTATTCATTGTGCTGTTCCAAGAACTGGTTCCCGCCCCGAAAACCTCCGTTGTGGTCGTGGAGCGGCAAGAGCTTGATTCGGCAAATCCGATCATTCAGCAGCTTGAAAACGAACTGCGCACCACCAAAGAGGATTTGCAGACGACGATCGAGGAACTGGAAACTTCCAACGAAGAATTAAAGTCGGCCAACGAGGAACTGCTCTCGATGAATGAAGAGCTCCAGTCGACGAATGAAGAGCTCCAGACTTCGAAAGAGGAACTGCAATCGCTCAACGACGAATTGCAACGCAAACTCGAGGAGCTCGATGCGGCAAACGCCGACCTGCAAAATGTCTTCCAAAGCACGCAAGTGGCCACGGTTTTCCTCGATTCTCAGCTGCGGATCAAACGATTTACGCCGGCGATCAACCAGTTGGTTCCTCTGGCCGAGCGCGATATTGGCCGGCATTTGCTCGATGTGGCTCCCGATCTTGCGCAGCCGGAGATTGTGGCTGACCTGGAGGCTGTCCTGCGCACATTGACATCGCGCGAGCGGCAACTCCCGCTGAGAGGCGGACAATCCTGGTACATGGTGCGCTCCATGCCTTACCGTGCGCTGGACCAGACGGTGCAGGGAGCGGTGATGACTTTCAGCGATGTCACCGAGTTGAAGTTCGCCAACACGCAGCGAGCGGAGGTGGCTGCTATCGTGGAAAGCTCGCATGACGGCATCATTGGAAAGTCGCTGGATGGGATAATTACGAGCTGGAACCGGGCAGCGGAACGAATGTACGGCTACAAGTCGGCTGAAGCGGTCGGCAGTCCGATTTCCATTATCGTTCCTCCGGAGAAGGAGCACGAATTGCCGCTGCTTTTCGAGCGGATGAAACGGGGTGAACGCGTTGAGACGATTGAGACCGAACGGATCGACCGGGAGGGACGGCGTGTGATGATTTCGTTGACGCTCTCGCCAATCGTGGATTCACGCGGGCGGATCGTCGGCTTTTCCGGGATAGACCGCGACATCAGCGAGCAAAAACGAGCGAACCAGATTTTAGCCGAGGCACAACAGCGTGTGAGCCGTCACGCGGAAGAACTCGAGGCGTTGGTGGCGGAGCGGACTCAAGTGCTGAATGAGACGGTGAAATCACTCGAGGGAGTCTGTTATACAATTGCCCATGACTTGCGCGCGCCATTGCGAACCTTGCAGGGTTTCAGCCGCATATTGCTCGAAGATTACGCCAGCGGGCTGGACGAGGAAGGACGGAGCTATGCCGAACGAATCTGCGTCGCAGCAGCACGGATGGATACGCTGATCCGAGACCTGCTCGATTACGCGCGCCTGACGCATCTCGAATTGCCGCTCGCCGCGCTTAATTTGTCCGATGAAGTGCAAAAAGTGCTCGCTCAGATGGCGCCCGAAATCGAAGGGAGAAAAGCGAATGTTACCGTCAAATCGCTTCCCCGGGTTTTCGCCAACGACGTACTTTTGGCGCAGGTGATCACGAACCTCGTCTCAAATGCGCTTAAGTTCGTGCCACAGGATGTCGTTCCAGAAGTGGAAATCTGGGCCGAAAGGAACGAGAAGCGCGTCCGAATGTTCGTCAAAGACAATGGGATCGGGATTGATCCGGCGCAGCACGAACGGATTTTTGGTTTATTCCAGCGGCTGCATCGCTTGGACGTTTATCCAGGGACTGGACTTGGCCTTGCCATTGTCCGCAAGGGAATGGAGCGGATGGGCGGCGCGGTGGGACTGCAATCTTTACCGGGGCAGGGCAGTTGTTTTTACATCGATTTGCGCCTAGCTTCTGAGCAGCCATGACTTTGACGGTCCTTTGCGTCGACGATAGCAACGACGATACGCTCCTCCTCCAGCATGCATGCCGGAGGGCGGGTGTTGGCTTTCGTTTGCAAACGCTCGACGATGGAGAGAAGGCCATTCAATACCTGAGCGGCCAGAAGACTTTCTCGGATCGCGCGCAGTTTCCGGTTCCGCACCTTGTTCTGCTCGACTTAAAGATGCCATGCAAAACGGGTTTCGAAGTGCCCGATTGGATGCGTGCCAATCCAGGCTGCGTGGATGTTCCGGTCGCCGTCTTCACTTCCTCCCAGCACGAAGCGGACATACGCGAAGCTTACCGCAAAGGCGCTAGTGGCTTTCTGACGAAGCCGGTCGAGTACGAAGCGCTGATCCAACTTGTGAAAACGCTGGACGAATTAGTGCAAGCGAAGGAGCAATTGCCTGGCGCTCTCACGCGCCTTGATGCCTTTAAAGCGCAACCATCCTCAACCGGGGTATAGAGGCGATCGGCTCCTTATTTCGAGTTTTGCGTTCAGGAAGTCTGCGCTGGATTTCTTGACCCTCTCACTGCCTGCCGTTCATCCTTCTGCTTATGCCGTTACCACAGAGCAGCCTCGCAGAGTTGGCGAGGATCGTTGCACCCGAGAAGGTCCTTACAGGGTTGGAGGATCTGATTCCGTATTCGTTTGATGGCACCGCTGCTTTGCAACAATTGCCAGGATGTGTGGTGTTTGCGCGGACGGCGGCGCAGGTTGCCAATGTGCTCAAGTTGGCCAATCAGTTGCGTATCGCGGTGGTCACGCGTGGGTCGGGCACCGGTCTGAGTGGTGGAAGTTTGCCATCTCCGGATTGCATTGTTCTGTGCACGGTGAAGATGGACCGCATCCTGGAGTTGGATCGGAACAATCTTACCATGACCGTTGAGCCAGGAGTAACAACGTTGCAAGTGGCAGATGCGGCCGCAGCGGCTGGCTTGTTCTATCCGCCTGATCCGGGTTCGATGAAGATTTCGACGATTGGCGGGAATGTGGCGGAGAATTCGGGAGGGCTGCGTGGACTGAAATATGGCGTGACGCGGAATTACGTGATGGGTATGGAGGTTGTGCTTCCAAGTGGCGAGATCATGTGGACCGGGAACAAATGCGTCAAAGATGTCGCCGGCTACTCACTGAAGGATTTGTTCGTTGGGTCTGAAGGGACGCTCGGTGTGATCACGAAAGTACTCTTGCGACTGATTCCGAAACCTGCGGCCAAGAAAACGATGGTGGCCACGTTTGCGCAGATGGACCAGGCGGCCGAATCCGTTTCAGCGATCATTTCTGCGCAGATCATTCCGTGTACGCTGGAGTTCCTCGATAGAACGACGATCCATTGTGTGGAGGATTATGCGAAGATTGGTCTGCCGTTGGATTGTGAAGCGTTGCTGCTGATGGAAACGGATGGCCATCCTGCGGTCGTCGCTGAGGAGGCGGCGCAAATGGAAACGATTTGCCGGAAGTGTGGCTCGCTTGAAGTGCGTGTAGCCCGGGATGATGCCGAAGGGGCACGCCTTGCCAGCGCTCGCCGCTCGGCTTTTTCGGCTTTGGCGCGGGTTGCACCGACGACGATTCTCGAAGATGCAACGGTTCCGCGCAGTGAATTGGCGAGGATGATTCGATTCGTCGAAGCGATCGCGAAGAAGTACCGGCTGAAGATCGGAACGTTCGGCCACATGGGCGACGGAAATCTGCATCCGACGTTTCTGACCGATGAACGGAACAAGGAAGAGATGCATCGGGTTGAGGAGGCGTTTAAGGAAATCTTCGATGAAGCGATTCGGTTGGGCGGAACGATCACGGGGGAGCATGGAATCGGATTGGCCAAGAAATCGTTCCTGCCCAAATTTGCCGGAGACGCCCAGATGGAAGTGATGCGTCAACTTCGGCGCGTGCTCGATCCGAACGGCATTCTGAATCCCGGCAAAATGTTCGACGCAACACCAAAGTGCGAGCGTTGAATGTGGTGACAAATTGGGTATCTGCAGGCTATGCTCGTATCCGATATGCCGGAAGAACCATCGAATGCTGCGAAAGAAACAAGTGCTGAGAAGTCCCTTCCGAAAGATCCGCCGACTCCTGAGCAGAGCGTCCATGGCGAGCCGGCGAAGCGGGCTCTAACCCCTGAAGAGCAAATGGCGCTTTTCGAAAAGGATCTGAAGGAGAACGATTGGGGTCATCAACCTTGCTGAGAGAATCGACGTTTCGTCGCCGCTTCTGAAAATTCGAGAAATCAAGTCGGCCGGTTTGCGCGGCGCCACACCCGAGGGTGGATGGTCGAGTGAACTTCGTCCCGAAGATTGCGTCCACACGCTAATTGCGGTTCACACAGATAGCGGCCCCGTCGGACTTGGGAGCGTCTTCACAAATGATCAGCTCGTTCGGGCAGCGCTCGCGATTCTCGAGCCGCTTTATCGCGGGGAGAATGCGCTCGAACCGGAACGGGTCTCTGAAAAGCTTCATCAAAATACATTCTGGCTCGGGCGCGGTGGAAGCATCACTCACACGATCAGCGGGATTGATATAGCGCTCTGGGACATCCTCGGAAAAGCCACAGGCCAGCCAGTGGGCCGATTACTTGGCGGCCGATACCGTGAGCGAGTTCGTCCATACGCGTCCATTTTGATGCAGCAGCCAAAGGCGCTTGCGGATCATCTTTCTGCGATTAAGTCGAATGGCTTTCGTGCTTTCAAAATCGGCTGGGGACCGTTCGGACGCGAGAGTGCAACGCTCGACGAAGCGATTGTGCGGGCAGCGCGTGAAGCAGTGGGAACGGAGTCTTTGTTAATGGTCGATGCGGGCGGCAGCGATGCGTATTGGAACCAGGGTTACAAATGGGCGTTGCGCACCTCTGAGATGCTCGCGGATTACGATGTGCATTGGTTTGAAGAAGCGCTGGTTCCGGATGCGTTGAACGATTACGTGGAACTTCGAAAGCACGCGCGTGTGCCGATCGCAGGTGGCGAGGTTTTAACCCGCCGCCAATCTTTCCAACCATGGTTGCAGGCCGGCGCATTTGATATCGTGCAGCCGGATGTGACCAAGGTCGGAGGGATCAGCGAAGAACGGCGGATCGCCTGGATGGCGCAGGAGAATGGGATTCGATTTATTCCGCATGGTTGGAATACGGCCGTGGGACTTGCGACCGATCTTCAATTGGCGTCCGCATTTCCCGGAACTGACCTTGTTGAGTATCTAAATGGTTCACCCTTCATTGATGAGATTGCCGATGGCGGATGGCACCTCGATGCGGACGGTATGCTTCCAATTCCGGCGACTCCGGGTCTCGGGTTAACTCTTAACCCCGACGCGCTCGCGAAGTACCTCGATCCGAACGCCTACTCGGACTGGAGCACGCCGAAATAACGCGCGAGCATCGCGTTAGTACCGGCGCAAGCCC
>Ga0193692_1000450_pt1 | contig 10321 bp, 7 predicted proteins | sample L3a1metaG_FD_144917 | JGI IMG/M metagenome (GOLD analysis project Ga0193692, IMG submission 144917) | Soil microbial communities from a riparian zone of the East river system, Colorado, United States - L3a1 | ecosystem: Environmental > Terrestrial > Soil > Riparian zone | place: USA: East River... | reverse complement strand
TCTCGACGAAATCCGGCTTCGTGGTGAAAACAAGGAACTCAAGGATGAAGTCACCGAACTCGCGCGCAAATACAACATCGTCACTCCCTACACCGCTTACCTGATCATCGAGGATGAAACTCGCCGCAACGTGCCCACCGTCATGCGTTCCTTGGAGCAACTGGACCGGCTCCACGACAATAAAGAGCTCCACGCACAGTTTTACAGGTTCTCCAATGACAAAGATGGCAGTGCCGCTGTCGCTGGCGCCCGTTCCGCTTACGATCTGAAAGTGGCCGACGCCCCCACCGAAGCCATTCGACGCGGTCGATCCGATTCGTATGGTGTCCCCGATTCGCTTGGATCGGCCCCCGCCGGTTCAATGAGCGGGCGAGGTCCGGCCCTGGCCAAAAGCGGAGGAGCCTACGCTTACAATGCACCCGCCTCGATGCCGGTCGATACCGCAAAGAAACTCTCTGCGTTCGAGGAGCAAAGTCGTTTTGTTCAAGGCCGCGCTTTTTATCGGAATGGCTCCAAATGGATCGACGGCGCCGCTCAGAATCTCAAGGGCGCAACGCCGGTCCGAATCCAATTTGATTCTCCGGAATACTTCGACCTCATGAAGAAGCATCCCGAAGCCACTGCCTGGCTCTCACTCGGGACCAACCTCCAACTCGTCCTCAACAACACCCTCTACGAAATCTACGAAAGCGAATAGGAGCGCGGATTTCAGGCCGCCTAACGTTGCCTGTCCCAAAACCATTCGAATCAAGAAGGCCCCCTTCACTCCACAACCGCGTAAATCGTCGATCGTAATTCGTCAATTCCCGAGTGGGGCCAAGACCCGATGTATGCCCCAGCTCTCTTTATTGTAGCCTTCCGCAATCGAGATGCTTAGCGTAATCCAGCCTGCAGCGTTTTGGCGCTGTCGGGTTTCCCACGGAGGGGGTTAGTCGATCATTCAATGGTTTATTCAGAAAGGTCAGAATGAAACTTCAATTATTCCTCGGTGGCGCTGCTGCTCTCCTGCTTGCTGGCTGCGCTCATGATATTCGTCACGCCACTGTCCGGCGCAATATCGATCTTGCGGGTGGCCAAACTCCGGCCGGCTCGGTCGAGTTCTATTCGGCCGGCAACGACTCCGTTATCCCCGTTTACACTGTCGATAAAAACGGCGATGCCCGCTTGCTTGCGGCCGTAGGTCTCGACAAAGGCGGCGCCTATGATTTCGATCGCTATCAGACCGAAGTCTCCAAGAGCCTCAATGTAAGCACTCCCACGGGCGCACAGACTTTCCTCATTGACGGTGAGGGGCCGCTCATCAAAGTGCCTGTCTCGGAAGCCAAGGCTACACCCGTGGAAATCATCTATCGTGTGATCGATCGCGGCGATGTCTTTGACATCTATACCGCGGAAACCCGAATTCATCCGCCCACGGAACCGGCTCCAGAACCGAAAAAGAAGTCGGAATCGAAAAAGAAATAACCGGAAGAACCAAAGGAGCTGCGAGTTGAACGGAATCCTGACCACGACGATCTCGGTTGCAATATTATTGCTCGTGTCCGGGTGCCGCCGCGGCTCACCGCTTTCTCCGAAAGCAGGAAGCTCCTCCAATCGCATTGACGCCGCGCAGCTGGACAAGCTGCGCGGCAAAGCCAAATCTGGTGATCCCGCCACCCAGTTCAACCTCGGCCTGATGTATGCGCGCGGACACGGTGTCCCTCAGAATTATCCGGAGGCAGCAGCCTGGTTTCGCAAAGCGGCTGAAAAAGGTGATTCACGGGCCCAGGCCGCTCTCGGCGCCATGTTCGCCAACGGCGAAGGCGTCAAACAGAGTTTCACCGAATCGGTTCGCTGGTTTCGGATGGCCGCTGAACGCGACAACGGAGACGCCCAGGCCAACCTGGGCGCCCTCTATGCGCACGGCCAGGGCGTCGCTCGGGATTACGCCACCGCCCGCTCCTGGTTTCTCAAAGCTGCTGAAAAAGGGGACGCTTATTCTCAGACCTCCCTCGGCACGCTTTATTCCCGTGGCCTCGGTGTTCCGCAGGATCGTGGCGAAGGCCTTTCATGGTATCGCAAGGCCGCCGAACAGGATTTTTCGGACGCTCAATATTTTCTCGGCCTGGCATGGGACAAAGCCGATGGTGTTCCGCAGGATTACGTCGAGGCGGTGAAATGGTACCGCCGCGCGGCTGAACAGAATCATGCCGGCGCGCAGACGCAGCTCGGGCAGCTTTACGCAGACGGCCACGGCGTTCCGCAGAATTTCGAAGAGGCCGTTCGCTGGTACCAGCGTGCCGTCGAGCAGGATTATCCTCCGGCTCACTGTGCTCTCGGCGTCATGTACGAAAAAGGGCACGGCGTGACCCAGAACTGGACCGACGCCATCGCTTCCTATCGCAAGGCGGCCGAGCAGGGATACGCCGAAGCACAAATTCGCCTCGGCATCTGCTACGAGGAAGGGTTCGGGATGAAGTCGGATCCGCTTGAAGCCTACAAATGGTACAACCTTGCGGCAGCACGACAATCCCAAAGGGCTGCTGAATTTCGTGATGCTCTCGCGCAGCGCCTTACTCGCGCCCAATTGGCGGAAGCGCAGCGGCGTGCCGTCCAGTTCGTTCCGAAAAACTCCTTCGCCCTGGCTGGGAGTTTCTAGCGGTCTTCTGTTCCTCGCTCTTACACGGGCTTCAGGACAGCTCCATCGCTTGCCAATTCGACGAGTATATTCGGCAAGGCTTTCTGCGCTTGAGCCAGCAACGCCTGCTTGTCTGTCAGCCATTCACGCGTGACGTGCGTGAGAACCAGCCGTTTAATTTCCTTCCCTTTAAGAAATCCAAACAGTTCATCGGGGGTGAAATGGGCAAGTTCGCATATCAGCAGGTCCAATTTGCTATTGAGCATCGGCGCGAGGTCGCGCGGAGCTCCGATATCCGCGCTGTGCCCGATGCGCAATCCTTCGGCTTCCACTAGCAATGAAAACGAATCAAAGCGATTCGGGTATTTCGCCTCATGCTTCTTCTTTGTCCGCTCGAGATGCGTTGTTGGAAATGGCGTTACTTTTATCGACCCGATTTGAATCGCTCGTTCCGTGAGCCCTTCAAACCGAACCGAAAATCCGATGGCTTCATCGAACAGGTAAGCCGCCCGCAGCATTTGCCGCAAGGGTTCGATCCCTTCTGCGGGCAGATAAATAGTCAGGTCTCGTGTTCGCTTTTCCAGCCAGCAGGTCTGCAGGAACATGAAAATGCCGCCAATATGGTCCGAGTGCAGGTGCGAAAGAATGAAAGCATCAAGAGCATCGAACGAGAGTCCAGCTCGTTTGAAATTGCGCGCGGCCGGTTCACCGCAATCGATCTGGAGGAGACTCTGCCCAACGCGGTAAACAGTTGCGGAATGACTGCGCTCGCCGTCCGTCGTTCCATCCCCGGTTCCGAGCAGATACACTGAGTTCAACGCTCCTCATTATTAGTGAAACTCAACGCGCCCGCAACCCCCCTTCTTGGCTCTTAATCATACTCATAATCGTAATCCTAATCCTCCGTTTCCTCGGTGTAAGAATCCCTTCCTCACTCTGCATTTGAAAGCGCCGCCTGCAACGCGCGCAGCTCCTCCTGCACCTGCGCCGGATTGCTCAAGGTCGCTCCGATCTCCTCCCGCAACAGCTCGCGATATCGATGCCGCAACCGATGCACCGCCACTCGCACGGCCCCTTCATCCATTTTCAAATGCTGTGCCGCGTCGCGATAAGGAATCGCTGTCTCGCCCACCGTTAAATAACCTTTGGCCTGGTCGAACAACTCCGCTTTGCCTTGTGCAACACATTCGTTCTTTAACCGCTTGATCACCTGGTCGAGCGCCGCCAGCGCCCAGTTGCGATCGAATATTTTGTCAGGACTATCCGCATCCGACGGCTCCAGGTGGTAGCGGTCCTCCGCCGTTGTCCAATCGAGCGACAGGATCTGCATTCCGCCTCCGCGCTTCAGCCGCTGCTTCTTGTCCCAGTCATTCGCCAGGAAATGCTTCAACGAGGCCAGCAGGAATGCGCGGAACTTGCCCCGTTCCGCCGTGAGGCCATCCAAATAATTCTTTTCCAGGAACCGCTCGAAGAACGCCTGCACCAGGTCTTCGGCGTCCTCTTTCGTCTGCCCGCGATGACGCACATACGCATACAGCGGGTACCAGTAGATCTGGCACAATTCCGCCAGCGCCCGTTCCGAGCCCACCGACGATTGTCGCCCCGCCGAAAGCACCATCGTCCAGCGTGTCGTTGCAAAATAATCGCCGCGCGGTTTGTCAATGCCGGTTGACTCGGTCTGCTCCATTTATTGAGGCGTGAGTACCACGTTGTGCCATTCGATCGTTCGAATCGGGATCGTCCCAATCTCAAAATGGCTCACTTCCGCAAGGGGGATATCGAATTCAAATCGCTCCGCTCGAACACCGCTGCGAACGTTTCCGCTAATACCGGAGCCCACCAGTTTTCTTGCTTTTCCCATCTTATCGATGCCGCGCACGACAAAGTGCTGGCCCTCGCTCCCCTTCGCATCGACTGCAATGGCCACGAATGCTTTTCCACTAGCACTTTGCCCGATGCTGCTGAGTTGGCTGTTACCATAAAGCGACATTCCTCCGTTGTAGTCCGGCGGCACTCGTCTTAGGTGCCGCAAGGGTCCTATTGCATATCGCAGGTGGACCGTAATGTCTCGTGGGGTTCGGTTACTTTCGCCCGGGCTGAGTGCGTAGGTGAGCCACCCAACGCCACCCCTTTGAGAAGTCGCATCGAGTCCACTTTGCCCGAATGCACCCTGCGCGGGCAGTTCGATCTTCGCCCCCGCATGATCAAGAAGTTCCAGCTGGCCGAACGTTTGTTGTTCGAACATAGGATGTGAAAGCCAAAACGACGCAACACGAAATTTATTCGTTTCTGTTTCCTGTTCGGTGACGTCGAGGCTGACTGGGTGCACTGCCGCGAGTAGTGCCACTTCATCCGGATTCACGGCGGTTCCGTCTGGATGACGAACAGCTTTTGGGCCGATCCTTTTCCATTCATCCTGCCATGCCACGAAGCGGAGTTGAGGCGCCTCGTTTACTGCCGGAAGTGTTGCAGCAGGCGCGGTAGCGTCGGGATTTCCTTTTCCCGCGCCGGGAGACGGCAGGATCCCGACCGATTCGCGGTTGATGGGTGCTTCGTTTGCCTTTTCAGTCTGAAGTGTTTGCCGAACTAGCTCCTCTGTATCCTTCCAAAAGTCGGCCGTCAGCGGGTTCTCTGAGTTTGGATCAACATTGGTCACCTGCGCAGTCTCCGTTCGCTGATTCTTCTGATTTACTTTCCTCAGGTAAGGCGTCAGGAAATGCTCCTGAACGTAAAGCCATGCAAATGCCACCAATATCGCGGTCGCCAGGTTCTTGTTCCGCCACCACGGACGTGGCGGCGTCAGGATGACTGTTCCATCGGGCCCTCGCCGCAAGTCGTGGTCCCACGACCGCCTGAACGAAAGCCAAAGTCCCCACGCGAGCAGCATCGCCGAGAGAATCAGGCGAGCGACGACGCTTTGCCATCCCACGATTCCCGCCCAGCCGAAGAGCGACTTTCCAGTCGCCGCAGTGACAAGTCCAAAAACAATCGTCAACACCCCGAAGGCCAGTCCAAACGCTTTCAGTGCCCCTATCCGGTCGACCACACGATTGCCATCGCGCTCCAGAAGGATTGGGATTCCCCACCACCGAATTCTCTTCGAATCGATCATGGGCGGTGCCGGCGACTCAGCGCCCGCAGGCGCAGTGGTCGAAGCCACCGTTTCGACCTGCGTTTTGACGTCGCTCGCCTTTTGATAACGCCGCTTCGGGTCATTCTCCAATGCGCGCAGGACGATGTCATCGAGACGAATATCGAGTTCCACCTTGCGCGATGGCGGCGCAAATTTTCCCAACGGCAAATCGCCGGTCAGCATTTCGTAGAAGACAACGCCCAACGCGTAGATGTCTGCGCGATGATCGACTGAGAGCGGCCGCTCCACTTGTTCGGGCGCCATGTAATGCGGTGTCCCCATCACCTGGCCTTCCAATGTCAGCCGTGCCGAGTCTCCGTCTCGTCCTGCTATTTTCGCGAGGCCAAAGTCGGCGATCTTCACTCGTCCTTTCCGGTCAATGAGCACATTCTCCGGCTTGATGTCGCGATGTACCACTCCTTCATCGTGCGCGTATTGGAGTGCATCGCAGATTTGCGGAACAATCTGCAAAGCTTCCCGCGGTGAAAGGCGGCCGGCCTGTTCCAACTGCCGCAGGTTTGCGCCGTCGACATATTCCATCACGAAATGATGTAATCCTCCCGCCACGCCGAATTCATAAAGAGCCACGATATTGGGGTGGCTTAAGCGGGCGAGCGCTCGCGCCTCACGATTGAACCGCTCCGTAAAATTCACCTCCGGCGTGTTTGCGATCGGCAGGATCTTCAGCGCCACCAGCCGGTCCAAGGCCGGCTGACGCGCCTTGTAAACCGCGCCCATCCCTCCAGCGCCCAGAAGCGAAATGATCTCCAGTTGCGGAAAGAGTTTGCGTATCTCTTCGAGCGGCGGCGGCTCAAATCTCGCCCCCTTTCCCTCCCTCGTATCCGCCTGTGCTCCTTGTGCCAGCAGGCAAGCCGGGCAGAGCCCCTCGGGCGCCGCGGCCGGCATCGGCTTCCCGCAGGTCGGACAGTTCTTCGCCTCAATCACAATGGTTTGCATATGTAACACTTTCTCTACCCCCCTCAGAAGCGTTTTCAGGCAGTTGTTACAAGACTTCCGTTTACGGCAAGGAGGCCGAGGAGGCCGAGGGACGACGACGAGCACGAAGAAAGACAGTAGACAGTTGCACCAAACAACCCCCAAACCCGGATAATCAAGGCGAACGGATCGGCGTGGGGCGTTTGGGCGGGTCGGCGGCGACAGTCTTGGAAAGACGCTGGATTTGGAGAGAGGCGGTGTCGAACCAGGCTTCGCCCGTGGCGTTTTCAACGACGCATTGGATTTGCACGTCGGCAATGGGCTGACGCAGTTCGAATTCATGGCTGATGGTGGTCCAATCGTTGTCCCCGATGAACCGGCTCTGCACGCTATTGGTCATGACGGGAATGACGCCACGAAGTTGCGGATCTCGCGCCGCTTGCAGAGGCGACCAGGACCAACTCGCGCCTGCGGACGCTTTGCGAGGAGTCCAGACCCGCAAACCGGCGCCGTTGTTGGTGCCGTCCGCGTGCGAGCGAACGTCTCGCGTCTTGATTCGGGCTTGCAAACGGTAGCGCCCCTCTTCCAGCCAAAGAGTGGAATTCCACGACCCGACACTCGTCGCCGATGTCACGTTTAGATGCAGAGCCGATGGAGCGTTCGCCGATTTGTCTGCGACGACGCCACCAATCTCCGTTCCGGAGACCCAATTCGTAATCGGCGCCTTCGCATTCTGTTCGAGGCGCAAAAGATCATTGAGTCCGGCCAACTGCGCATCCACGTCGCGCTCGCGCGCCATGATCAGAAGCCGATACCATTTGAGGAACGATTGCTGCCGTGACAGCGTTCCTTCCTTCTCCAGCACCGGCTCGATGCGCGCGCTTAATTCGTCGATGCGCTTCAGAATGGCCGGGACATTGAAAAGGTTCGTGCGTACTTCGCGCAAGCGCGCGAGATACATCTGCCGGCCTTCTTCGGTTTCGAGGAGCGCTTTGCAGACCAGTCCGGCGCGACCCGTGACGATGGGTGCGTTCGGCTGCTGAAAAGTCATATCGATCCCGTGCGGCATCAGGACGATGCGGTTTTTGTCCAGGTCGATAAAAGTGCGGTAATTATTTTTGTTATTCGCGTAGCCGTCCCAATTCCAAATCAAGGTATCGACCGCGATCATGCTGAGGAAGCGATCCATATCGAGGGTCTTGCGCATCTCTGCGATGCGTTTGGCGTGATCTTTTTCTTTTGTGGCTGCCACAAGCGCGGCCAACGCGGTGTGGTTTGTCGGGTCAGCGCCGAAATTGGCCGGGGTCGGCTTGTCGATATCGTGCGAACCGCCGAAGTCGTAAAAATTGCCTTTCACATTGGTGAAATGGCGTTTGAGGAACTGCTTGTTCCAACCTTCGACCAGAGCATAAAGACCGAGTTGCCTCCCGTTGAGTTCGACGGTTGCGTAATCAATGCGCGGAGTCGGAACACCGGCGCGATTGTGGAGTTCGCGCGCAATGTGCTCGCTCATAAAGCTCGGATTCTGCACGGAATTATTAAGCGAGATTTTCTGCAAACCGTGAAAGCGCTGACCTTCGGCAAGCTTGTCGAAATTCAACGTGAGGCCCGGCTTTTCGTCCACCGGTCGAAAGCTTCCATAGGCGCCTTTGAGGTGGACTGTGACATTTGTCCAGACGAGCTGCCCTTCGCGAACGGTCGCGAGGACGGAAGTGCGCGGAAGCTTGCCGCGGTTTTGCCAGGTATAACGGCGCAGAGTATCCATGCCCTCATTGGAGATTTCGATGCGGACGTGTCGAATCGTGGCATTGGTGAAGAGTTCGTCGCCGGCATCCTGCTTTTCGGCAGCGGAAAGAATCGGCGCTGCCCAGGCCCAGAGTCCTATAGCAACAACCCATACCGTTGGATGGCACGCCTGGAAGAAAAACGGCCGCATAGAATTTGGCTCATCGGACGCGAGCACAGCCTTCTCGTCAACGCGATAGTTGTAAATTCGGGTAGTCGCGAATCTACGTTCATTTAACTCCGCGTGTCCCGGCCTGAAGTCTTTTTTCGCGCCATTCGAATGGGACCGCGCCCAGGACCGGGAGGGGCTGCAAGCAGCAGCAGAGCGAGTTCAAGGTCAAGGACCATAAGGAAGAGGGCCAGCTTTGGCCTGCGCTATGCTCTCCTCTAGACTTTTATGGCGGAAAAGATTGGTCCTCGTCGGGTTGTGACGCTCTTCACCGAAACCTTTGGGTTCGGCCGCGGTGCGGCTTTGACCACCATTTTCTTCATCAGCCTTCTTGGAGTGGCTACGGCTTTCTGGTTCGTGAAATCTGCGCCGCCCACTCACATTATTATCACGACAGGCCCTGCGGGGAGCCTCTTTCAGACCAACGCCGAGAAATACCGCGTCATCCTCGCGCGCAGCCATGTAAAACTAACTGTCCTTCCCTCTCGCGGTTCGATGGAGAATCTCCAGAGGTTGGATGATCCCGCGTTTCGTGTGGATGTCGGATTTGTCCAGGGCGGAGTGACCAACGGAGCGCACCTCGATCGACTGGTGTCACTCGGAAGCATTTCCTACCAACCGCTCATGGTCTTCTATCGAGGCACCGGCACGGTGGAGACGCTCGCCGAGTTGGGCGGCAGGCGGCTGGCCATCGGTGCAGAAGGGAGCGGAGCGCGGTTGCTCGCATTGACCCTGCTCGCTGCCAATGGCATCGAACCCGGCGGCGCGACGACACTGACCAACCTCGAGGCCGCCGATGCTTCCAATGGTTTGCTCAAAGGTGACGTGGATGCTGTGTTCCTGATGGGAGACTCCGCTTCTCCCCAGGTCATGCGACAACTTCTGCGGGCGCCCCAAATCCAGCTCATGAGCTTCGCCCAGGCTGACGGCTATACGCGGCGCATCCGGTATCTCAACAAACTGAATTTTCCGAGGGGTTCGATTGATTTTGGGAAGAACCTTCCTGCGCGTGATGTCAGTTTGATTGGCCCTACCGTCGAGTTGATCGCCCGGGATGACCTGCATCCGGCGGTGTGCGATTTATTGTTGGAAGCGGCACGGGAGGTCCACGGGAAAGCCAGCCTGATGCAGCGCCGGGGCGAATTTCCGGCTCCGCTCGAGCAGGACTTTCCGATCAGCGAAGAAGCCAGCCGCTACTACAAATCCGGCAAGAGCTTTCTCTATCGCCACCTGCCGTTCTGGATTGCCAGCCTGGTGAATCGAATTCTGGTCGTTATTGTCCCGGCCATCGTGCTCTTGATCCCGGCTGTGCGACTTATCCCCACGCTGCTCAAGTTGCGCGTCAAGCTGCGGCTCTACCGTTGGTATCGGGCGCTGCTCCTTTTGGACAGGGAACTCCTGGCCTACACTCCCAACAAGCGCGAAGAGTTTCTCAAACGGCTTGATGACATCGAGACAGCCGTTAACAGGATGAGAGTGCCTGCTTCCTTTGCGGACCAGTTCTATGGCCTGCGCGGCCATATCAATTTCGTGCGCCAGCGATTGGCCGAGGATCAGCCGAATCGCAGTTGGATTTCAGGGGACATCTCAGAGAAGGGGAATGCTGAGGCAGCCTAGCGGGGCGGAATTTCGAATGTCGGGCCTTAACACCCCCCGTTACGGATTTCGAGAGAGACGCTGA
>Ga0193692_1000449_pt1 | contig 10337 bp, 6 predicted proteins | sample L3a1metaG_FD_144917 | JGI IMG/M metagenome (GOLD analysis project Ga0193692, IMG submission 144917) | Soil microbial communities from a riparian zone of the East river system, Colorado, United States - L3a1 | ecosystem: Environmental > Terrestrial > Soil > Riparian zone | place: USA: East River... | reverse complement strand
TGGGCGGCCAGATGGATCCTTTCGCCGAAGCACACGGAACGGCCTCGCTCGGCGTCATGGCCTCGCTCGACAATGCGATCGGAACCGTCGGAATAGCCCCGAACAGCAGCTACTACTTTTACGGTATCTGGGAGTACGAGATGATTGACGACATTCCGACTCCCGTTTGGGATATCCCGGGAGCGATCACGGCCGTGATTCCCTCCCTCAGCGCAGGAGACGTGATACTGATCGAATTACAAATCCCAGGTGGATGCACGAGTACGGCGCCTGTGGAATGGGATTTACCGACATACAATCGCATCGTTCTCGCGGTCGGACTTGGCATTACGGTGGTGGAGCCCGCAGGAAACGGAGCGACGAGCCTGGACGATCCCTGCTTCAGCGTTGGCAACGGTGGACACTGGCCATTCCTCCCTGGAAACGGTTCCGGCGCGATCATGGTGGGTGCCGGTGCTGCCCCTCCTTCGTTCGGCGGCTCGGATGTGCCCCGCTCGCGTTTGCCCTTCTCTAATTACGGTTCAGCCGTCCATGTGCAGGGTTGGGGCGAACGTGTGGCAAGCACCGGATGGGGCATTCTTTATAATCTCGGAGGCCTCAACGAATTTTATACCGACGGTTATGCCGGAACTTCGAGCGCCTCTCCCGTCGTCGCTGGTGCTTGCGCGTTGCTTCAATCTGTCTTCAAAGCCAAAACGTTCGGGGGAATTCTCTTCCCCGCTCAAATCCGGCAGGTGCTCATCAACACCGGTTCACCTCAGCAAGCCGGCGTGTTTCCCATCAGCCAACACATTGGGCCTCTGCCCAACCTGAAGACCGCCCTCACGCAGGTGATTCCGCCCAGGCTGTATCTGAACACGGAGGCGGCCGGTTGGATTGTCACGTGGGATGGCTGCGGCTACCTGGAAAGTTCTCCGAACATTGGCCCTAATCCGACATGGGCTCCCGTGGAAGTGGGAATAAAGGACAACTCCTACACGTTCGATCCAACCGCCCTGGCTGCCGAGCCAACGCGATTCTTCCGCGTGCGCTGGCACTGAACTCTGCGAGCTTACTCCGTCACCAGCGTCCCGACCTCTTCTCCCAAAACGACGCGGCGCAGATTGTGCGGTTTGAACACGTCGAACACGATGATCGGCATCTTGTTCTCCATGCAGAGCGAGAAAGCCGTCGAATCCATTACTTTGAGCTGCTTCTGCAACGCGTCCAGGTAGCTGATCCGCTGAAATCGTTTCGCGTTCGGATTCTTCTTCGGATCGCTGTCGTAAATGCCGTCCACTTTCGTGGCTTTGAGAATCACGTCCGCCCCAATCTCATTGGCTCGAAGGGCTGCCGCCGTATCGGTTGAAAAAAATGGATTGCCCGTCCCGCCGCCAAAAATCACGACGCGGCCTTTCTCCAGATGTCGCACTGCGCGCCGGCGAATAAAAGCCTCCGCCACCTGGTGCATCGTGATCGCGCTTTGAACCCGCGTGGCGATCCCCATCTTTTCCAGCGCATCCTGCAGCGCCAGTGAATTGATCACCGTCGCGAGCATCCCCATGTAATCGCCGGTGGCTCGTTCGATTCCTTTTTCGCTCCCTTGAAGGCCACGGAAAATGTTCCCGCCCCCAATGACGACGACGACCTCAATCCCGAGGTCACGCACCTCCTTTACCTGCCCTGCGGTGCTTTGAACTGCTGCCGGGGCAATCCCGAATCCATTCTCACCACCCAACGCTTCGCCGCTTAATTTGAGGAGAATGCGGCGATATTTGGGCTGGGCGTTCATAGAGCGGGCTGTTTGTACCAATCGACTCTGGAACCGTCAACACAAGCAGCGGCTCGCCTCGAAGTCGGGCGATGCCGCAACGGAGCGAACGCCACTTTTTTACAAAGCCACGTAACCATCTGTCGTCCAAATTCGTCTGTTTTCATGATCAGACAAGACAGAAAAAAGCCTGTCGCTTGGCCCCCTTTTCTGGTAACACAAAGAGACCATCCGACAAGCCGTCCGATGAGGCAGCGGGCGCGCGGGTTTAAACGGAAAAAGCTATGAAACGTTCAATACATTATTGCTTCGGCGTATTTCTCCTGGCTGCGGCCTCTGCGCCAGCCATCCACGCTCAAACCGCAGGCGTAGTTTCGAATTTGCCGCCGGTCGTTCGCATCGGCGAGCCAATCAGCGGGTCCGTTTTTGAACTCCCGACGAACATTGCCATTTTCGCGGTTCCCGAGGATCGGGATGGGTCCGTCGAATCAGTCGAATTCTTTTCCGAAACCAACAGCCTCGGCGTTGTCACCAACAACCATCTTGCAACGATGTCGCCGATCAATCCATGGCATCTCTTCTGGACGAATCCGCCTCCCGGCGTTCACGCGCTACGCGCTAAAGCCACCGATAACCTCGGTGCTATCGGCTGGTCCGAACCCGTCCGGATCACGGTGGTCGGTCCAGATCGGCAAACGGTCGTCACAGTTGTAGCTACCGACGCGGAGGCCGAAGAAATCCCTGTCGTTCCGCCCGGCATGGGCATGCCGCAGCGCGATAATCCTGCCGTTTTCACCATCTCTCGTGCTGGCGGAACCAACGACAGCCTCACCGTTTATTTTTCCCTGGGTGGCTCCGCCAGCAATGGCGTCGATTACGCAAAAGTCGGCGATTCAGTCACGATTCCAGCAGGGGCCATTTCGGCTGACGTGACGATCGATCCCATCGATGATTTCCTGGTCGAAGGCACGGAGACGGTCGCGCTCAGGATCGAGCCGCCGATCTGCGTCGCCACGTTCCCACCTCCTCCGGGCTGTTATCTCGTTGGCACGCCCGGATCAGCCGTGGTGTTTATCCGCGACAACGACACAAATTCCATTCCGCCTCCCACCATAGTCTCAGTCGTCGCGACCGACCCCGAAGCCGAGGAAATTCCGCTCGTCCCGCCGTGGCTCGACATCGCGCAACGCTACAACCCCGCCGTGTTCACATTTTCCAGGACCGGCAAAACGAATGATCCGCTGATTGTCTACTACCGCATTGGCGGGACTGCCAGCAACGGCCAGGATTACGCAAAGACTGAGAGTCCCATCATCATCCCGGCTGGCGCCTTATCCGCCGACCTCACGATCGATCCGATTGATGACTTTCTCACTGAAGGCACTGAAACGGTTATCATCAGCCTCGAACCGATAGCCTGCCCTGCGATTTTTCCTCCGCCTCCCGGCTGTTACCAACTCGGCACGTCCCGGAGCGCAGTTGCCTTTATCCGCGACAATGATTCAAACGCCGCGCCGAAAGTCGTCCTGACGCAGCCTGCCGAAGGCGCCGATTTTCCCTATCCTTCCACCGTTCACATCGAGGCTGACGTCACGGACCCGGATGGTTACTCCTCGCATGTGGAGTTTCTCGCGAACGGCGTAAAAATCGGCGAAGAGACAATCGCATGGTTCGTCGAGCCGCCTCCTGGCCAGACCACTACGTTTAGCTTCGATTGGAAGGCGGGCTCTCCCGGCCGCTATGAACTTACTGCCCGCGCCCTGGACAATACCGGCAACGTTGGAGTTTCCGCTCCGGTCCACATCACGATCGGCGGCACAAATACGCCACCGCCATTGCCGATCGTGACCATCACAGCCGTTGACTCTTTCGCGTCGGAAGGTAGCTCGAATGCCGTTAACACCGCTGGCGCGATTGGCGTCAACACTGCCGCATTTGCCGTCAGAAGGTCAGGGCCGACCAATTCAAGCCTGCTCGTGACTTACCGCATCGGTGGCACCGCCTCCAATGGCGTCGATTACCAGGAACTGCCCGGATTTGTCACCATTCCTGCGGGCGAGCGCGGAACCCGAATTCTTGTCACGCCGATCGACGACAAAATCGCCGAAGGACCCGAAACCGTGGTGCTGTCGCTGACGATTCCGCCATCACCGCTTGCGATTATCAATCCACCGCCACCGTACATCATTGGTTATCCCGGGCGCGCCGCGGCAGTAATTGCGGATAACGACGGTGACCGTCCGCCGACCCGCTGCCTCTCCGACGGCCTCTTCCACGGCTGCTGGCCGGGCACGAACGGTTTTTGTTACCGCATCGAACTTTCAACCAATCTGATCAACTGGACCACCGTTTGCACGAACATCGTCACCGACGGCGCAATTCATTTCATCGATCCGGATACAACCGACTTCGAGCATCGCTTCTATCGCGCGGCACCCGAACCCAACGTTCCTCTCGAATAAGGAGGACCGGACTTCAGGCCGCTTAAACGCGGGTCTGTCCAGCAACTGGGAAAACTGTCAGCGCGTCGAACGTTGCAGTCGCCTCCCTCTCAATTTGCGCGTTGCGAATTGAGCAGGCTTCCTCAAACTTGGGCATATTGAGCGAGTTCCGTTTATGCGAAACCTTTTGATCGGAATTGATAGTGGAACGCAGTCGACCAAAGCGCTGGTTGTCGATTCCCGCGACGGCAAAGTTTTGGCGAGCGCGAACCAGGCGTATGATTTGATCCCTGACCTGCCTCCGGGCGCGAAAGAGCAGCATCCCCACACCTGGCGTGACGCCACCGCCAGCGCCATTCGACAAGCCTTGCGCCAGGCCAAAGCCGTTGCAGCCGACGTTGTCGCGATCGGCGTCAGCGGCCAGCAGCATGGATTCGTGCCGCTTGACGTGAAAGGTGAGGTGATTCGCCCGGCTAAATTATGGTGCGATACTTCCACCGCCGCGGAGTGCGACGAGATCATGGAGAAACTCGGCGGGTTCAAGAAAACGATCAAAACCATCGGCAACGCTGTCCTCCCCGGCTTCACCGCTTCCAAGATCCTTTGGCTGAAAAATCACGAACCGAAGAACTACAAGCAACTCGCCACTGTCCTGCTGCCCCACGATTACCTGAATTTCTGGCTCACTGGCGAGCGCGTGATGGAATACGGCGACGCCAGCGGCACTGCGCTGCTCGACGTCCGGAAGCGCAAATGGTCCCAAGCCGTGTTGGATGCGATCGATCCCGAACTCTGCGGAAAACTTCCGCCGCTCATTGGCAGCGAACGTCCGGCGGGCCGCCTCCAGCTTTCCACCGCCAAGCAGCTCGGCCTCAATCCCGACGTTCTCGTGAGCGCTGGCGGCGGCGACAACATGATGGGGGCGATCGGCACAGGCAACACCCGGCCAGGCATCGTGACCGCCAGCTTCGGCACCAGCGGCACCATTTACGCCTGCGCGGATAAACCAATCGTCGATCCCGAAGGAGAAATCGCCGCCTTCTGTGATTCCACCAACCAATGGCTGCCGTTGCTCTGCACCATGAACGTGACCATAGCCACCGAAATGGTTCGCAACGATTTCCAATGGTCACACGAGCGGTTTGCCGCCGAGGGCGGCCGCATCCCCGCGGGCTCAAACGGCTTGTTGCTCCTCCCCTATTTCGAAGGAGAACGCACTCCTAATGTGCCCAACGGCACAGGCGTTTGGCTCGGCGTGAACTCGCGCACTTTTGAATCCGGCCACTTTGCGCGCGCTGCCATGGAAGGTGTGACGCTCAAAGTGGCGGAAGGCGCCGCGTATGGAGCCGCCCTGCAGGCGCTCTGGTGCTGGAAATTGCAGCATGGTGAAGACATGCCCATAAGCGAGATCACCGACCAGTTCGTCGAAATCAATTCCGCAGAGACCGCCACGCCTGACTCAAAAAGCGTTAAGACCTACCAGCAGTTACAGGCGTTGCAGGACAAGAGTTCGCTCGCACTACGCGAATTCTTTGATGAACACCGGAAGTTTGTTCTAAAATAATCAGCGCTTCCGATACGCCTCTGCGAGCAGGCTGATCGGGTGCACCACGCGTAACGAAAGTCCCTCCTGCTTCGCGCCGTTCAGGATTTGAAGGAGGCAACCCGGATTCCCGGTCGCCACAATCTCTGCCCCCGTGCTTTTGATGTGCTTGATCTTGCGCTGTAAGAGATCGTTGGCCATTTCCGGCTGGATCAAATTGTAGATGCCCGCGCTGCCGCAACACCAGGTGCTCTCCGGCAATTCCAGCAGTCGCAGATTCGGAATCGCCTTCAGGAGCTGCCGTGGCTGCGCCGTGATCTTTTGTCCGTGGCAAAGATGGCAGGCCTCGTGATAAGTGACATTAACCACCGATCCGTTGCTGGTTGTGGGCGGCTTGATCCCGATCTGCACCAGCCACTCATGGATATCTTTTACTTTGCGGTCCCAAAGCTCCGCGCGACGCACATAAGCAGGGTCATCCTTCAGGAGCGTCGCGTAATGCTTCAGATGCGAACCGCACCCCGCGGCATTTGTGATGATCGCGTCAAATTCCTCGGGCGGGAACAGGTCGATTTGTTTCCGCGCCAACGTTCCGGCCAGATCCCATTCTCCGTTGTGCGCGTGAAGCGAGCCGCAACAAGGCTGTCCTGCGGGCGTGTAAACATCGCAACCGTTTCGCGCCAGCACCTCGACCGTGTCGCGATTCACGTCGCTGAAAATCAGGTCCTGCGCGCATCCGGTCAGCACCGCCACTTTGTAGCGTCGCTCTCCTATCGCAGCCGTCATCGGGCTGATCAACTCATCGGAAAACTGTGGCTGCACTGACGGCGTCATCGCTTCCAGTTCGCGCAACCGTTTCGGAAAAAGGTTCAGGATCCCGCTGCGGCGGACGAACGTCTGCAACCCGAGCCGTTGATAGAGACCGAGGATTTTGCCCACCAACTGCAAGCGCCCCTGGTCCATAAACAGCCAGCGCAGAGTGAAAGCCCGGATCAGGCTGCGACGCGGTGATTCAATCAACCGTTTATCTTCCGCTTCCGCCCGCGCCTGCTCGAATAATTCGGCATAGTTCACACCCGCCGGACAAGCCGTCATGCATGCGAGGCAGCCGAGGCAGAAATACATTTCGTCCGCGAACTCGCGTGTGGCTTCCATCCTCCCATCGGCAATCGCGCGCATGAGCGCGATCCGCCCACGGGGGCTGTTTCGCTCAATCTTCGTTGCGTCGTAGGTGGGGCAGGTCGGCAGGCAGAGCCCGCAATGCATGCACTGCTGGACAACGGAATAGTCCAGGTCACGCAGCCTCGATAAGGGCTGCGACACTGCCGGCACATTGGGCGAATGGTGTTGCATCTGCTGAACGGCGGGAGACCGCGCGGTCAAAGAATAGAATGTTGGCAGACCACCGCTGAGTCAAAAGACAAATCGAAATTCGTTGGTTAGTCCGCCCTCACGAACAGATCCAGTTGCGGCGCCGGGGCCAACTGCTTCAACCTCTCCCGCTCGGCGCGATGTTTTGAAGGCTGCCGGACATTCCCTTCCGGCGTTAGTTCCGATTCCTCCAAATTCCGCAATATCTCCTTCGCCCGCTCCAAAATCGGCTTCGGCACACCCGCCAATCGCGCCACTTGGATGCCGTAGCTTTTGTCTGTGCCGCCTTCTACGATGCGTCGCAAAAAGACGATCTGGTCCTTCCATTCACGGACCGCCACGTTGAAATTGCGCACGCGCGGCAACCGCGCCGCGAGTTCGGTGAGTTCATGATAGTGCGTCGCAAAAAGCGTCTTCGCACCCACCTGGTTGTGCAGATGTTCGATGATCGACCAGGCGAGGCTCAATCCATCAAATGTGCTCGTACCACGACCAATCTCGTCAAGAATGACGAGGCTCTGCGTGGTGGCATTGTTCAGGATATTTGCGGTCTCACACATCTCGACCATGAAGGTCGATTGACCGCGGGCGAGGTCATCGCTGGCGCCGATCCGTGTGAAAATACGATCCACCAGGTCGATGCGCGCTTCGGCCGCGGGGATGAACGAACCGGTATGGGCCAATAGCGTCAATACCGCAACCTGGCGAATGTAAGTACTCTTGCCCGCCATGTTCGGACCGGTAATCAACGCAATCTGCACGGTCGGATCGAGAGACACGTCGTTCGGCACGAAGCGCTCCTCCGTCAGGTTTTGTTCGATGACCGGATGGCGTCCATCGCGCACCTGCAGAATCCCTTCGGTGCCGGTTTGCGGCCGCGTGTAATTGTAGAGGCGCGCCGTCTCTGCAAACGAACCAAGCACATCGAGGTCGGCAAGCGCGGAGGCGGTCTGCTGAATCTGCTTCAACGAACCGAGGACTTCCTCGCGCACTTTTTGGAACAGTTCATATTCGAGCTTCACGCTCCGTTCCTCCGCCCCGAGAATCTTCCCTTCCACTTCCTTCAACTCAGGGGTGATGAACCGCTCGCCATTCGAGATCGTTTGCTTGCGAATATATTGCGGTGGGACCTTCTCCAAGTTCGATTTGGTAACCTCAATGTAGTAACCGAACACCGAGTTGAATCGCACCTTCAGTGAGCTAATCCCGGTGCGCTCAATTTCGTCCTGCTGGAGTTTCGCGATCCAATCTTTTCCCTCACGATTCGCGGAACGAATCTCATCAAGGTGCGCGTCGAAGCCGTCGCGAATCATCCCGCCTTCTTTCAATGCGAGTGGCGGTTCATCGACAATGGCTCGGCCGATCAAATCCACGACGTGCGGCAGCTCCGCAATTTGTTCCTCGAGTGCCTTCAGCAATGGGGGAGCATCTTCTTTCGGCAAACCATCGAGCGATGGCAGCTGATCGCGCCGGGCATCTTCTTTCAGGAACGAGCAGAGAAGCTGGAGCACTTCTCGCAATCCAGGCAGTTGCCGCAACGCCTCGCCCAGAGATTGAAGGTCGCGCCCGTTCCCGGACCCAACAGCCAGCCGGCCAATCGTCCGTTCGAGGTCGCGGACTTCCGTAAGCTTCTTCCGAAAATCTTCCAGCTCCGCCGAATGATCGATCCAGCTTTGCACGGCGTCCTGTCTCTGCCGTATCGGGACCGGATTTGCCAGCGGTTGCGAAAGCCAATCCCGCAGTCGGCGCGCACCCATCGGCGTGACCGTTCGATTGAGCGCGCCGTAAAGCGTCGCGTTCCGAGGACTGTCCTGCCGCAAAGGCTCCAGCACCTCCAGGTGGCGCAGTGTCGTGCTGTCGAGCACCAGATAATCCGCGGGCTGATAAAACGAGAGGGTCGTGAGGTGCGAAACATCGCGACGCAAATGCTGAGTCAGGTAATGCAGGACGGCGCCCGCTGCGCCGATGGCAGCGATCCGATCTTTGAGCCCAAATCCATCCAGCGACGCGACCTTGAAATGATCACGAACGGTGAATTGCGCCGTCTCAGGCGCAAAAACCCAATCGTCGTAGGGATTGAGAATAGGAAACGAGGCTTTCAGCAACGGCTGCAAACTCGCTGCCTCGCTGGGGAGGATGATTTCCGCCGGTCGCAACCGGTCGAGTTCCGTCAACAGCGCGGCTTCGTTCGTAAGTTCCGTTGTCTTGAATGAACCCGTGGTCAGGTCGACCAGAGCGAGGCCGAACCCCTTCGATTGCGGATAGATCGCGGCCAAAAAATTGTTCCGTTCGGCCGCGAGCATCCGTTCGTCGAAGTGGGTTCCCGGGCTGAGGATTTGGGTGACATCCCGCTTCACGAGCTGGCCGGGCCGCGCGTCCTCCAACTGTTCGCAAATCGCAACCTTCCGGCCCGCTTTGAGCAGGCGGCTGATGTAATTGTTCGCCGCGTGAAACGGAATGCCGCACATCGGGATTTGGCCGCGTTTTGTGAGCGCCACATTCAGGAGCTGCGCGCCGATCTGGGCGTCCTCGAAGAACAACTCGTAGAAATCTCCCAATCGGAAGAGAAGCAGCGCATCTTTGGGCAATTCGCCTTTGATACGACGATACTGCGCCATCATCGGCGTTAATTGGCCCTCATTCGACATGCTCTCAAAATTTTACGGAACTAACCTGCCCGAACGAAAGCAAAACCTTCATATGCTCGCGCGTTACCAGGTTAGTTCCTTAAACTCGCCTGGCTGAATGGAATCGATAGCCGCTATAATCTGTGTCGTGTGCTGCTCAATCACCGGCCAGCGCGTTGTTGGCAGCACCAAAATCGCAACGATCCGAACCCTTAAGTTTTGCTGGTAACGCAGGTTTTGGTCCGTTGTTACGAACAAATCGAACGACGCTGCCTCGACCTGGGCCAGCAGTTCACCGTTGCTCAGTGTCGAGCATCCTCTCTCGTATGCAGTTTCTACGAAGTGTCCTGTTAGAGCATTGCGCAGCGGCGCAGGCGTTCCCTGATCAAAAAGAATTCGCATGGCACGGATGAATGCCTATGCACTTGCCAAACTTTGTTCAGCATGGGCGAGAACAGCGAGCACCTGTTCGCGCGTTACACCCGGGAACCACTTTAAAAAATCGGCTACACTGGCGCCTTCTTCCAGGTTCTCAAACAGTGCCTTCACCGGCACACGCGTTCCCTTGAAGACCCACGCCCCGCTCACGCGATCCGGCGTCCGCT
>Ga0193692_1000448_pt1 | contig 10348 bp, 5 predicted proteins | sample L3a1metaG_FD_144917 | JGI IMG/M metagenome (GOLD analysis project Ga0193692, IMG submission 144917) | Soil microbial communities from a riparian zone of the East river system, Colorado, United States - L3a1 | ecosystem: Environmental > Terrestrial > Soil > Riparian zone | place: USA: East River... | reverse complement strand
GATCTCGTCTTCGGGAAATTTCTCATGCACAAGCGGCCAATAGCCTTCGGCAATGTCGTACGTCGCCAGCTTCGGGTGGCGCGTAACGCCCCACCAGGCGAGAAAGACGCGGAGGTGCTTCGCCCCCAGGTCGGCGGTCATCCGGATCAACTCCCGGACGAAGCAGATTTGAGCTTCGCGCACTTCAGGCACGGGATTGCTGAAGTCGTTGTTGGCGGCCACGCCGAGAATCTCAATACCCTCTCCGGACGCCAGTCGCCGCAACTCCTGGCATTTGTTCTTTGGCCAATCGAGCGGATTACCGTGCGGACGTTTGCCATCAATTTCCACACCGTCGTAGCCAAATTGTTTAGCCGTACGAATGAGTTCCGGGAGCGCGAGCGCCTCGCCCCGATACCAACAGCCGAGGTAGGTAATGCTATAGAGTCCAATTTTCACAGCCCTGATCTTACCGCGCGGCGGGGGAGAATTATTGCCTGGGCGCGGCAGACTTTGTTCCAGGAACGGCAGACGGCATATTATAATGGGCGCGGTACTCGCCGGGAGTCCGGCCGAAATGCCGATGAAATTCCCGAGTGAAATGGCTTTGATCCCCGAACCCACAATTCAACGCTACCTGCGAGAGCGATTCGGTCCCATAGATCAACGCGCGGCTGGCGATCCGCAGCCGGAGCTTGCGGAGATATTTCTGCGGGGGCAGATGAAAGGCGCTCAAAAACTGCCGCTCAAACGCCCGCAACGACATCTTCGAAACGGCAGCCAGTTGCCGGTTGCTAATCGCGCGCGGGTAGTGGTCGCGCATGTAAGCCAGCACCAACTCGAACCCGGGCGCCGTTCCGCCGGGCAATTCGTCCTTGTTCAGCGGGCGTGTGAACCCAGCCGTGCCGACGATCGCGCCTTTTTTGTCGAGCACCGGGATCTTGTTAGTGACGTTCCACACGGTTGCGCCCTCGATCTCACCCACTCGTTCAATGCGTTGGAGAACGCGGTGACCGGCCAAGACCTGTTCATCATCGAGCCGAAACTGGTCGGCCAGGAACGCCGCAGACAAATCATAATCGGTCTTTCCTAAAATCTGCTCCGGCCCCGCCAGACCATCCGCGGACGGATGGTCGAGCGCGTATCTGATAACGAAGGGCCGATTGACCCATAGGTAGCGCCCTTGCCGATCCTTCACCCAGGCCAGAACGCCTTCCAGCAGATCGAAAAGCTCACTCCAGTGAAACGAATCTTTGGTTGAGGTCATTCTGGCCTCGCAAACCCTCCGGTTTGAAACTACCCCGCGAGCGGAGCTCAGGGCTTCGATGGAGGGGCAGGGGCCGTCTTTTGTTCGACGGTCCAATCGAAGAGGAGTTTCACTTCGTCGCCGGTCTTAATCAGGACACCCATTGTTGGCGAGGGCGGATCCACTTTGAAATCGGTCATCTTGACCTTCGTAGTGCCCACGATGTGCAGCTTGCCGCCTTCCATCGGGGTGACGTTGACCGGCATGGAAATTTTGTTTGTGACACCGGCAACCACCAGTTCGCCGGTGGAGTCGAAAACATAAGCGCCGTCCTTGGACTTCGGGGATTCCTTCAGCACCAAATCCGACACTCTATAACTGATGCGCGGATACTTATCAACGAGGAGCTTCTCCCAGGCGACCTCGTTCATCTTGTCACTGTAAGGCTTGCCGTCCTTTTCATAGCTCTTCAGCGATTTCACGGGGATGAAGGCTTCAACCTTCGCGTTGACTTTGCCGGGTTTGACTTCCGCGCCGGGTTTGGTGGGGAAGTCAGCTCCTGCGTCAAGATACCCACCAATTAGGGTGCCTTCCATCTGCCAATCATGGATGGTGGAGGTGCCTTCAACGCGCACTTTTGCGGTGCCTGGCTTGGAGACGAAGCGGCTTCCCGTGGCGTCCGCGCCACGGGAAGCGACGCAGGCGGCGAGAAGAAAAGTGAGAGGCAGGATGGCTCGCCCACGGAGGAAGCTAAAAGGTCGCCCGAGATTCGTGTTCATTTATTTTATTACGCTTTCTGAATCAGTTACACTGCAAATTTGACGCTACAAACATTAACCCAATTCATACAAGTCCTTTTTGATTTCGACTCGTTTGCGGGTGACGACCGCCTCATTGGCTTTAATGGCAGTGACGGTTGCCTGAAAACCTTCGAGGTAGCTGGCGGCGGGCCGCAACTTTTTCTGCAACTTTCCCAGTTCCGTTTTCATGGCCTCTTTGTCGTCGCCGTAGGTTGAGATGAACTCTTCGGTTTGCACGTCCATCTCCGCGCAATTGCGAGCGAAGTTTTCGAAAGCGGACGCGAGGGTAGTGTCCACCTTCGGACCCTGGTCCGCGGTTGGCGGCGGGGCCTGGACAGACTTGCTGGCGTTGGCGATCAGGGCGATGCCGGTTTCGTCGTAGAACTTTTCCTTGCGGGCGTAGACTTCCCAGCCCAGCAGCGGCGAATCCACTTCCTTGAAGAGCCAGGCTTTGTTCTCGCGGACCATCACCGCGGCATAACTGCCGTAATAGATGTCGTAGGCCGCATCAAAAGAGTTTGCGAGGGTGGCGTCGTAGACCAGGTTCATCCCGGCGGGATATTCCATGACCAACTGGATTGTATCGGGCACCTCGCGCCCATCCTCGGTGTAGAGCAGAACGCCTCCGAAGCCGGTGATGGCTTTCGGGCGGGAGTTGAAGAACCAACTCCCCTGATCGAGTTGGTGGATACCCACTTCGCCCGCGAGTCCGAGCGAGATTTCCTTGTCGAGACGCCAATTGACCGCTTTTTCGCGCTCGGCGTTGGCGGCGGCGGTTCGCCAGGTTGTTTTTTTGTGCCATTGACCGCGGGCGAGCACGAACTGCCCCAGGGCGCCTGAACGAATGAACGGCACCAAAAAATGCCGTTGCGGTTCGGAGCGAAGTTGAAGCCCGGCCTGAAAGACGAGTTCTGGCGCGCCGCGGGCGGCTTTGGCGATGGTGCGCGCATCCTCGATGGTGTTGGCCAGTGGCGCTTCACAATAGACGTGTTTTCCAGCGGCAAGCGCGGCCAGGACGATTTCTTTATGCAGTTGCGTCGGGGTGGCAACGATGACGGCGCGAATCGCTTTATTTTCGAGAATGGTTTTGTAATCGGCGGTTTGGGCAGCTTTGGGCGCCTCGGTGGACGCGCGTTTGAGCGCGGCGGGGTAGTTGTCGCAAATCGCGGCAACTTCCACCAGCGGCAGCTTTTCACTGCTGTTGGGAGGCGAGAACGTGAGTGTCGCCAGCGTCCGGAGAATTTCGCGGCCCCAACCACCCAGGCCGATCACTGCAACTTTCGTTGTCGCCGTCGTCTTGCTTTCCGGAGCCGGCGCGGCGGGTTGGCCGAACAATTCGACGCCACCGAGCATCGTCATCAGGGTGGCGACCGAGCCGCCTTTCAAAAAATCGCGCCGGTTAAATCCCAGTGCATCCAATTCGTTTTGGTTCATTTCAATGCTGTTTTTATACGCCAGAAAGCGTCAGACGGATACCCCCAAAAACGGGGGGATCCTCAAGGCTTGACCGACTGCGGCTTTGCGTCACCAGGGGCCAGGCCGAGCGCCCACTTTATGCCGCCGAGGATGTGTTTTTGATAAGTCTCGCTGATCTCTTTGGAGTTCTCCCGTTTAAAGTTCTCGGGCGTGTTGGGGTCCCAGACATCCTCCCGGTGACCGAGTGAGGTGTAAAAGACGCGGCCTTTGCCGTAGTTCTTGCACCAGGAGATTGGGTAATCGCCGGGCGTTTTATCCTGTGGAGATTTATCGAGCGTCAGCAAGCCATGAACTTTGCTGCGTTCAAAACCATTGAACTCATAAATTTCGTCCTTCAAATGCCAGGTCTCAGGCAGTGGCTGGCACGCGGGATGTTTGGGATCTTGATTGAGGCAGTCCACTTCGGGTTGCACCGCCCCATGGCGCTTGAATTCGGCGCCAATCATCTCGACATAAGGGTCTAAAGGTTTATGACCGCGGAAGGTGTCGGTCGCTGAATGCATGCCCATGAAGGCCTTGCCCGATTTGATCCAGTCGAGGAAAGCCTGCTTATCCGGCAGGGGAAGGTCGCCAGTGGTATTGGCGAAAATCACGCCATCGAGTTTGGCCAGGGCGGCTGCGCTCATCTTTTCGGCCAGGACCTTTTCGATAGCGGCATTGATTTTGTTTGTGTCGGCTTTGCCGTCGGCCCCTCGGAATTGCGGGTCGGAGGGTTCGACGCGGGCGTAATCCACAGTGAAGGCGCCGCTTTTGGCGGCGAGTTCGCCGAGTATCTTCTCGGCGGTTGCGATTGAGGAGTGCCGGAAACCTTTGGTCACCGTCACGACCAGGACCTTCTTCGGGGCTGCTTCGGCCGGGACCGCCGTGCCCAGGAGGCAGGCGGCGAGAAGCAAAACAGAGAGGAGTTGGCCGGAAGTGGTTACGTTCATAAGCATATTTGGCGGTCGCACGCGAAGTTTGAGACTTGCTTTTGTGGGATGAAATTCATTTTTAGCTGTCGGGTCAAGCCGGGAAGAGGGCAGGGCATAGCCGTCGCCGGACCGCGAGCCGTCCTCGGCTCGCAGCCGCAACGACGGTTCGCGGGGTGCGTGAAGGCCGTATGGGCGCCGCGTTTCAATCGCACCTGCTGCGAGCCGAGGACGGCTCGCGGTCCGGTCGTGGTCGTCTCCGGCGTGATTCAGGTTGCCAAGGCCACACACCGGGCGTATAAGGGAGACGGTGAAGGTTTTGGACAAGCGGTTGGCTGTAAGCCGATTGTGCGGGAAAACAGCAATCTGCATGGCCTTGGCCACACTCCCATTTGGCACGCTTCTGAGTCTGGGACAGCCAAAACCGGACATCATAGTCTTCGATCAAGGTAGTCCCTCCTTCCAGGGTTATTACGACCCATCCGTGCCGATAGTCACAGCACCGAGCCTGTTGACTACTTTCCAGTCGCCGAATGGGGGCAAGATGCCGCTATTGACCAACGCCGCGTTCACCGGCAGCCAGAGCGGGTTGCTGGAGTGGAAGTCGGTGTCGGGTGGGGACTGGATCATGTTCGTCGCGTGCCCAGGGTTTCAGATCCAAAACGCCAGCGGCTATTCCAATGTGGTTTTCTTTCTGAACGGGCCGACATCGGTGAGCGCGGGTGGGTTGCCGAAGGTTGGCCTGGAGAGCAGCACGAGCCAAAGGAGTGCGACCGTTAGCCTGGGGAGTTTTCTGGCGTCGGGATTGGATGCGGATACCAACTCGTGGCAGAGAGTCGTGATTCCGCTGACTGCTTTTCAGCCGTTCGGCTCATTCTCCCTGACCCAATTCAAAGACGTCTTCTTCGCGCAGAACAGCGCGGATAACTCCACACACACCGTGTGGCTGGATAACTTGCGAGTTACTGACGGGCACCAACCGAGCGCGCCCACGCAGGTGGTGAGCCGGGCCGGTGACCGGAGCGTAATTCTTCATTGGGCCGCTAACACGGAGGCGGACCTGGCAGGGTATCGCGTGTATCGAGGATCGAGCACCAACGGACCGTTCGATCTGCTCACGTCGCAGCCGTTGACCTTGCCGGCTTGCACCGATTTTGCGGTCACGAACGGGCAGGATTATTTTTACACAGTGCGCGCGCTGAACGGTGCGTTTCAGGAGAGCTCCAATTCGGCGAGCGTCGTCGCCTCTCCGGCTGCATTCGCGAATGATGCGGCGTTTTTGGAATACTTGCAACAAACCGCGTTTGACTTTTTTTGGTACGAGGCCAATCCAACCAACGGCCTGGTTCGTGACCGCAGCCAAACCAACTCGTTTTGTAGTATTGCGGCGGTAGGCTTCGGTTTGACGGGGATCGGGATCGCGATTGATCACGGCTGGATAACTCGGGAAGAGGGGCGGCAGCGCGTGTTGGCAACGCTGCAAACGTTTTGGAACGGGCCGCAGGGGAGCAACGCCAGTGGAATGATCGGCTACAAAGGTTGGTTCTATCATTTCCTGACGATGGGCGCCGGAGTTCGTTTCGGGGGCACCGAGCTTTCCTCGATTGATACAGCGCTGCTGCTCGCGGGCATTCTTTATGCGAAACAATATTTCTCGCAGAGCGAGGCGAGCGAGAACCAGATTCGGTCGCTGGCGGATTCCATTTTCAACCGGGTGGATTGGGCGTGGATGTGCAATGGGGGAAATTCGCTGACGATGGGTTGGCACCCGGAGAGCGGGTTCATCTCGTCGCGGTGGATCGGTTACAACGAGGCGATGATCCTTTACATCATGGCTTTCGGAGCTTCGACCAATCCGCTGCCCGGGAGCCAGTGGGGGTCATGGACCAGCGGTTACGCCTGGCGGACAAATTACGGGCAGGCCTATGTGCAATTTCCGCCGCTGTTTGGGCACCAATATTCCCATTGCTGGATAGACTTCCGCCACATCACGGACGGCTACATGAGCGGCCGGGGGATCAATTACTTTGAGAACTCGCGCCGGGCAACTCTCGCGCAAAGAGCTTATTGCATCGCCAATCCGGGCGGCTTTGCGGGATACAGTTCGAACAATTGGGGTTTGACCGCCTGCGACGGTCCGGGCTTCGGTCCTTACGCGGGCTACAGCGCCCGCGGGGCGCCACCGGCGGAAAACGACGACGGCACCATCGCGCCAACGGCCCCGGGTGGGTCATTGCCATTCGCAGCCGAGATCTGTGTGCCGGCCCTGCGCAACATGTATAACCAATTCCTCACGAATATTTGGACCGTTTATGGATTTAGAGACGCGTTCAACCTGAGCGCGAACTGGTGGGACACCGACGTGCTGGGGATTGACCAGGGACCGATTCTGCTGATGGCCGAAAATTACCGTTCGCAAAATGTCTGGCGAGCGTTCATGCGCAACGCCGAGATCCAGCGCGGGTTGCAATCGGCCGGTTTTACCAATTTGAATTTTGTGCCGCTCAAGATCCAACGCAACGCACCATCAGGGAGCATGATCCTGACGTGGCCTTCGGCCATTCCGCACTCGTATCAGGTCGAATACTCACCTGATCTGGTGGATTGGATCATGTCGCCAACCGGGTTCCTGGTGGCGTCGGGTATTTCATCAACCTGGACGGATGCGGGCCCCCCGGCGACGGAGCTAAGCCCGACGTTGGCTGAGCGAAGGTTTTACCGTGTGTTTCAGTTTGGGGGCCCATAAGCCGTGGATTGTTGGATAAAGGGATAAATGGATTGATGGATAGCCACGACAGCGTTCCGCACGGAGAGTTAGCCCGCACATTTCGCGAATTAGCCGAGAGGTGGCGCCGCGAAACCGGACTTTTGTCGTTCATGCAGCAGCGAGCGATGCATCCCGCCTATCAGCGCATCATTGGAATGGACTGGGCGGTCGTACCTCTTCTTCTGGAGGAGCTTCGCCGTCAACCTGATCACTGGTTGTGGTTGTGGGCTGTCCAAGCTATCACGGGAGAGGAGCCAGCGCGTGGGACTGAATCGCTAGCAGACGCAACCGAGGCGTGGATTAAGTGGGGTCGCGAGCGTGGCCTGTTGCTGGATGTTCAACGCTGGCCTCGAATGGTCGAACGGTTTTTACGGCGTTTCACTGGCGCCCTCTGATTTGTTTTCGAATCCAGCTTGGGTGCCGACGGAGATCAAGAATCGCGATAACCCGGATTTCTTTAGCTGATTCAAGATAATAGATGCCGAATGGAAAGCGTGTGGCGAGCAAGCGAAGGCAGCCAAGGTGCTGGCTGTGAAACCCGTGAAAGATCGACAGGCTTGAGACGTCCGCTAAGAGCGATGTTACACAATAGTCGCCAACCCCCGCTTCTCTCTTATCGTAAAACCCCCGCGCTTGTTCCAGATCCTCCACGGCGTCTGCCAAGAGGATGACGGGCTTCATTCTTTGGTTTTAAGCAAGCGAGCCTTGGCTTCTGCGAGCGTTAGGAAATTTCCTTCCCCGCGTTCGACCTTTGCCAAACGCTCCGCCACGATTTCTCCGTGCCAATCGGGCGAAGGGACTGCCGCGGGAGTTCGGGACAAAGAGTCCCACAGCAACTCCATCGCCCTCAAGCGCTCTTCCAGATCCATCCGCTCAACGTCGTCGGCCGAAATCACGCCTGTAGCTTAGTCGTTTCACGTAAAATATGCAAGCTGGCTGCGGCCATCTATTTTCCGACCAGCTCGAATTTCGCTCCGAGCACATCCTCCGAACTGCTGCCCACAAACACTTCCACCTTGCCGGGTTCGACCGCGAATCGCATCTGGCGGTTGATGAAACCTAGTTTCTCGGGACCGAGAGCGAACTGGACCGTTCGTTTTTCGCCGGGCCGCAGCGTAACTCGCTCGAAACCTTTCAATTCCTTTACGGGCGGGGTGACGCTTGCGGCGACGCGGTGAATGTAAAGCTGGACGACTTCATCGCCAGCTCGCCCTCCGGTGTTTTCCACATCGGCCTGCGCGTTAATCCGGCCGTTTAGTGGAACCTGTTGCGCACTCAAACGGAGGTTGGAGACTTTGAACTTTGTGTAACTGAGGCCGTAGCCGAACGGATAAAGAGGCGTCCACGGGATATCAATATACTTGGAAGAATACTTGTTGGCAGCCTCGGGCGGGCGTCCGGTGTTTTTGTGATTGTAGTAAATCGGGACCTGGCCAACCGAACGAGGGAAAGTCACCGGAAGTTTGCCGCCGGGATTCACGTCGCCAAAGAGAACGTCGGCGATGGCATGGCCGGCCTGGGTGCCGCCGAACCATGTTTCGAGAATGGCCGGGGAGTTGGTAGCCGCCCAATTGATCGAGAGCGGGCGGCCATTCATCAGGACAATTGCGTAGGGTTTGCCGGTGGCATGAATCGCCTGGATTAATTCGAATTGCCGGCCTGGCAGGTCGAGCGAACTGCGCACCGCCGCTTCACCGCTCATTTCAGACGACTCACCGACTGCTAGAATCACGAACTCAGATTCCTTGGCAGCGTTCACAGCCTCGTCAAAGCCCTCGCGCGAGTCGCCCGTCACGTCGCAGCCTTTGGCATAGGAGACTTTCGCGCCGGAACCGCATTTGGCCCGGATTCCGGCGAGCACGGTAATTGCATCATTGGTGTTGCCATCGCCCGACCATGAGCCAAGCACGCTTTGGGCGTCATCGGCGAGCGGACCGATGACCGCGACGGATTTCACGTCCTTGTTGATGGGCAGAGTTTCATGGTCGTTTTTGAGCAAGACAAACGTGCGGGCCGCCATTGCCCGCGAGGCTGCAAGAAATTCGGGTTTGAGGAGCGTGGCTTTTTCGGTCGCTTCGTCGGCGTATGGACGCTCGAATAACCCGAGGCGGAATTTGAGCCGAAGGACGCGGCGAACGGATTCGTCAATGAGCCGCTTGGAGATTTTCCGCTCTTTCAACAACCGGGCGGCATTCTCAAAATAAAGACGGCTTACCATTTCCATGTCCACGCCGACGTTGAGCGCGTACGCGGCTGCTTGCATATCATCAGCGGCGAGGCCATGAGCGATCAATTCTTTGACAGCCGTATAGTCGCTGACCACGACGCCGTTGAATTTCCACTCGCGGCGCAGGACCTCGTCCAGGGTAAAAGCGTTCGCCGAGGTGGGAATGCCATTGAGATCGTTGAAGGCGCTCATGAATGTGCCCACGCCGGCATCGACGGCCGCTTTAAAAGGCGGAAAATAAAATTCGGTCGTGTTATAGTCGCGGCCCCCTTCGGTCGCGCCGTAGGCGACCCAATGTTTGGCGCAGGCAACCACCCGATCGGGTTGGCCGTAATCGCTCCCTTGAAAGCCGCGGACACGAGCGCGTGCCATTGCAGAGCCAAGGAAGGGGTCTTCGCCCGAGCCTTCGACAATTCTGCCCCAACGCGGGTCACGAGCAATGTCCACCATCGGCGCGAAGGTCCAGCGCACACCGACTGACGCGGCCTCAGCGGCAGCGATTCGCGCGTCGTCCTCGACGCCTTTCAGGTCCCAACTGGCTGCCTCACCCAGGGGGACGGGGAAGATGGTGCGATAACCGTGAATAACATCGAAGGCGAAGAGGATTGGGATTTTGAGCCGGGATTCCTCCATCGCCACACGCTGAAGGGCTGAGGTGCGCTTGACTCCGCGAACGTTGAGCGTTGAACCCAGCAAACCGCGCCGAACCAAATCGATGTGCTCGGGCCGGCATTCGCCTTCCGCGGTGCCGTCGAGTTGCTGGAGTTGGCCGAGCTTTTCCTCGAGGGTCATCCGGGAGAGAAGCGCGGAAACGCGGGAATCGAGCTTCGGTTGGGCGGGAGAGTTGAAAATCGAAAGCAGTAGTATTCCCAGGCACACCTGAAGCCAGGATCTAGCAGCCAAAGTTGACCTCAGGTTATCGCTCTTGTTCATTTCGAGAGGACA
>Ga0193692_1000447_pt1 | contig 10351 bp, 7 predicted proteins | sample L3a1metaG_FD_144917 | JGI IMG/M metagenome (GOLD analysis project Ga0193692, IMG submission 144917) | Soil microbial communities from a riparian zone of the East river system, Colorado, United States - L3a1 | ecosystem: Environmental > Terrestrial > Soil > Riparian zone | place: USA: East River... | reverse complement strand
CTTTACCCCATCGATTGATACCACAATCACATCGGTGCCAGGCTTCAATCCCGCCTCTTCAATCGCCTGGATTGCTCCCAAAGCCATATCGTCGTTGTGCGCGTAAGCGGCCTGGATGTTCTTACCTTCCGCTTTCAAAAACGCCTCCATTACCTCTTTTCCTTTCGCGCGCGTGAAGTCCCCGCTCTGTGACTTGATGATTTTCAGCCCGGGATGCTTTGCGATCCCTTGCTCAAATCCCTTCTTGCGATCGATCGCCGGGGCAGCGCCCGTCGTTCCCTGCAACTCCACAATGTTCCCTTTTCCGTTGAGCTTGCCTGAAAGCCACTCCGCCGCCATCCGCCCTTCCTCCACAAAATCTGAAGCGATCAACGTCGCATAAAGCGATTCGTCCGGAACGTTGATTCCGCGGTCGACCAGCACCACAGGAATATTGGCCCGCTTCACTTCCCGCAACACCGGCTCCCAACCCGTTTCCACCACGGGCGCCAAAATGATCGCATCGACCTTCTGCAACACAAACGAACGCAGCGCCTTGATCTGGTTCTCCTGTTTTTGCTGCGCATCGCTCATCTTCAGGTCGACGCCGCGTTTCTCTGCTTCGTCGCGGATCGATTTAGTTTCCGCCGTTCGCCACGCGCTCTCCGCTCCGATCTGCGAAAACCCAACCACCAGCTTCTTCGCAGAGCCGCTGGAATTGTCCGCTTCCTTCTTGCTGCACGCGGTCAGCGCAAAAAGAGACACGAGGAGAATGGATGTGATTCGTTGCATGGCTCGAAAATTCCCGAATCCGTTTCGCGCGTCAATGGTTTGTCTGCGGGTTTTGCCCCGTTTACCTCTCGGCGCAGCCCGCGTAGAACCGAGCCCGGAGAGCGCACGCGGGGGTTCGCTCAGGGTGAGCGATGCGCAGGGCGATCTTCTTTATCAACGTATGATTACATTATTGAAACTGGCTGTTGCGGGAGCGCTTGCTTTGTCCATTCTCAGCCCCGGCTTTACGCCTCGAGCTGATACTTGTGAATGCAAAGCCAAGGCAAACTCGGCACTCAGTCGCCTCAGCGCTCTGCCGCGAGCCGAGACCTGCGAGTGCAAAGCCAAAGCGGGACTCTAAGAGGCTTCAAAAGAGCAGGACGGTCGCGGAACAAGGATCGCTCCGCGGACGCCACACATCCCGGCAGGACGATCTTCCGCTCCTCCTGTCGTTGCTCAAATGCCCGTGACACCTGGGACGCTGTTTCCCACTCCTCCAGCGTTGGCCACGAGGTCAGCCCCACTCTTTTATGTATCGTGAATTGATCACACATCCACACGTAGCCTCCTTTTCTGCCCTGTTATTCCTGGCCTTTTTCGCTGCCTGGTTTCTTGCCCGGTGGAACGCCGGACTAATACGCGTTGAGCGTCGTCACATCGACAATCAGGCCTTGCTCCTCGTTGCCTGCAGCATGTTCGGCGCGCGATTCTTCAGTTGGCTCTTCTATTTCCCGTCAGGCACAAACTTTTGGAAAGCCATGACCGCCGTCAGTGGCGGACTGGTCTTCTATGGCGGGGTGATCTTCGCCGTCGTCGCTGTCGTCGGATATGCATTGCTTAGGAAAGTCTCACTTCGCCGCCTGGCCAATATTTGGGCCGCTCCAGTCGCGCTCGGGTTGGCCATTGGACGAGTTGGCTGTTTCATGGCGGGCTGCTGCTGGGGCGACGCTTGCATGCCTGCAGATCGCGGCACAGACATCGTCGATTCTGTGGCGCGCCGCCAGGTGTTTACGTTGTCGTTGCTTTCAGGAAGTCGATTTCCTTTGGCGGTGCGATTCCCTGCTGAAACCGGAGCTTATGAGCAACACCGCGAACTGGGATTGATTCCCGCTGGTTCAACCGCTTCGTTGCCAGTTCACCCCGCCCAATTGTACGAAGCAGTTGCAGTCCTCCTGCTGGCGCTCTTTCTCCAGCGCAAATTTATGCGCTATCCGAACGATGCTTCGCTGCTGCCAATGCTGGCGCTTGGCTATGGTATCATTCGCTTCCTGGTCGAATTCCTCCGGGCTGATAATCCCCCGATTTACTTTGGGCTGACGCTCTCTCAGGTCATCAGTTTGATATTCATCTCCTGGGCTCTCATCGAACGATGCACTGCCCGGACAACAGTCGGTGTGCCCGAAGCTCATCTTTCCTGATCGTGCTATTGGTGGCGGCACTACCGCGTCGCTTTTCAGAATCCCACCCTTCCTCTCTCCTAACACCGTCTCCACCGCCCCGCCTTCTCTCGCACGTCAAAAAAAAAACGGCACGAACTCGCGCTCGTGCCGTTCGCAAAAAACAAGAATGCTCGTTTACTTCAACACCGCCTGGTGGAACTCGTACCAGTCATCGATGTTATTCAAATTCACCGCATCCTTTGGAGCGGATGCATCGTCAGGAATGCCGCTCGCGCCCAGGACTCCCTTGCGCGTATTATCGTCGTGGATGTAGCCGCGAATGGCTCCGTTCAACTTATCCACGGTTCCCTTGTCCAGCTTCACTCCCGGCTGCTTCTTCACCCACGCTTCGAACTGCGCATAGGTCGGCCGCTGCGACTTGATGAAGCTTGTCACCGCATCACCCTTCAAACCGAGCGCGTCCAACACCATCTGGTCGTAGCCTTTTCCGAGGCCAGGATAACCAGCTGCCAGCAACCCGCGTTGTTCGAGCGACACCTTCAACCATAGGCGGGGCAGATGCAGAACACCCAGGGGACCTGCTGTCCCGGAACTAATGAGAGGAACGATTGTATTCATAATATTCTCCGATTGTGATTTGGACTACCAATTGTTTGAACCGCAAATTTAGGAACGACTTTCGCCTGCGGTCAAGCCTGACCGCACTCCCTTTTTGCCCCGAATACCAAGGGCGACCTGATAATCTCCCCAGCGATCCGGCAATTCCGTCCATTTTCACCTTTGAACTCCGCTCTTCCCCGTCGTAAACTTACCTTTCACTGCTAAGAGTCACAGAATGAACAAAGTCCGCATCGGAATCATCGGCATGGGCAACATGGGAAAATTCCATGCCGACTACCTCCTCGCGAACAAGGTTTCGCGCTGCGAACTCACCTGCTTCAGCGAGCCTTCCGGCCGCAGCCGCGAGCGTTACAGCCAGCTTACCCACTTCGACTCCGCCGAAAAACTGATCCGCTCCGGGCAGGTCGACGCGGTCATCATCGCCACGCCTCCCTCACTTTTCACGACCATCGGCATCGATGCGCTCGATCACGGACTCCACGTCCTGGTCGAAAAACCAATCTCTGTCCACAAGGCCGATTGCGGGCGTCTCATCGAAAAGGCCCGCTCTCGCCGTCAGGTTTTTGGCGCGATGTTTCAACTCCGCACCGACCCCAAATTCAAAAAGATCAAAGCCTTGCTCGACCGCAAGGAACTGGGCCGGATCACTCGCATCAACTGGATCATTACCGATTGGTTCCGCACCGAAGCCTATTATTCAAGCGGCGGCTGGCGCGCGACCTGGCGCGGTGAAGGCGGCGGCGTGCTCCTCAATCAATGCCCTCACAACATTGATCTGCTCATTTGGCTTTGCGGCGCGCCCGCCCGCGTCCGCGGTTTCTGCCAACTCGGCCGCTATCACAATATCGAAGTGGAAGACCAGGTGACCGCGTACCTCGAATGGGCCGACGGCGCCACAGGAGTATTCATCACCTCCACCGGAGAATCGCCCGGGACGAATCGTTTCGAAATCGTCGGTGAAACCGGCAAGCTTGTTCTCGAGAACAATCGCCTCTCCTTTACTCGCAACGAAGTTTCCATGCTCGATTTCAGCAAGAGCAGCAAAGCCGGCTTCGCCCGCCCCGATGTTTGGAACGTCGATATCCCCTTCGACAACACCGGCCCGCAACACCATCTCATCGTCCAGAACTTCGTCGACGCCATTATCGAAGGTGTGCCCTTGATTGCTCCCGGTTCCGAAGGGATTCATTCCGTCGAATTCGCCAACGCCGTGCTCTATTCCTCCCTCGAAAACAAGACCATCGACCTGCCGCTCGACTCCGCTGCCTACGAGAAAAAACTGCAGCAGCTGATCGCCAGTTCGAAGCTCGAAAAAACAGTCGTTCGCACGAACGAGGACTTCACGAAATCTTTTAACCGCTAATGCCTATGTTTCTCTCAGGAATTGCCGACGAAGCCGGCGCGAACATCGACGACCAAATCAAAGCCACTCGCGACCTTGGCTGGACCCATATCGAAGCCCGCATGGTGGAAGTCACAGGCTTTCCCAAAGGGAACATGCACGACATCCCGGACAAAGCCTTCGACATCGTCTGCGACAAACTCAAGGCTGCCGGCATCCAGATTAATTGCTTCGGCTCCGCCGTCGCCAATTGGGGAAAAAAGATCGACGAGCCGTTTGATTCCTCGCTCGCCGAAGCTCGCCGAGCCATACCGCGCATGCAACGTCTCGGCACAAAGTTCATTCGGGTCATGAGCTTCGCGGTCCGCGACGGAGAAGATCAGATGGAGCAGGAACGGTTCCGGCGTATGCGCGAACTCACCAAGATGTTCCTCGATGCCGGCATCCAGCCTCTGCACGAGAATTGCATGAATTACGGCGGCATGGGCTGGCCCTTCGCATTGAAGCTGCTCGAAAACGTTCCCGGGTTGAAGTGGGTTTTCGATACTGCGAATCCCGTGTTTAATGATGATCGCAGCAAACCCAAACCATGGCACAAACAGGACGCATGGGAATTCTACACTCACGTCAAACCATTCACCGTTCATGTCCACATCAAGGACGGGAAATGGAATCCCGCAAAGAACGATGCCGACTACACCTATCCCGGCGATGGCGATGGCGCGGTCCGGCCGATCATCAAGGACCTGCTCTCCAGCGGCTATGACGGCGGCTTCTCGATTGAACCCCACCTCGCGGTCGTCTTCCACGATGCGAGCGTCAGTGCCTCCGCCGATGCCCAATACTCTACCTATGTGGAATATGGCCGACGCCTCGAGAAATTGATCGCCGAAATCCAGGACGAATTGGCCGGTTCTCATCGACGCGAAGCGGTCGCACGGTAGATTCACCTGCGTGCTTTGAGGGTACTCGACCTGGCTAGCCATTTTCATTAATTGCGCCTCGCTCAATTTGCGCTATCGTGTTCGGCTTTCGAGGACATGCAGCAAAAACAACATCCAGTTCGCGTCGGGCTCATTTCATTGGGCTGCGCTAAGAATTTAGTCGATGCCGAGATCATGCTCGGCTCGCTCATGAAGGGCGGCGTTGAGATCACCAATAACGCTGCCGAAGCCGACGTCGTCATCGTCAATACCTGCTCGTTCATCGACTCCGCTCAAGAGGAAAGCGTTGATACTATCCTGGAGTCCGTCGAAGTTCGTGAAGCCAATCATCGTGGCCAGGGCCTGATCGTCTCGGGCTGCCTGCCCCAGCGTTTCCGCGACACCTTGCCAAAATTGCTGCCCGAAGTGGATGCCTTCATGGGCATCGATCAGGTCGCGAACGTGACCGAGATCGTTCATGAAGCTTTGCAGCGACGGCGCAACAAGCTCGAGCAAAGCAAACCGGCTCCCCGCTCGAAAAAGAAAAAAGTCATCGAGCATCTGGCGGCACTCCATGCCGGTCACGAATCCCACGAAGGCGAATCGAATATTCGCAACACCCCCGAATTCGGCCGCACCCGAAAGGTGATCGCTCCTGCGGCTGCCCCGTTGATCGACGTCAATCTGCGTCCCACCTATATCCCCGATTTCGGGACGCCCCGTTTCCGGCTCACTCCGCGGCACTTCGCTTATCTCAAAATCGCCGAGGGCTGCAACCATCCCTGCACCTTCTGTATCATTCCGCGCATGCGCGGCTCACATCGTAGTCGCGAACAAGGGGACGTCGTGCGCGAAGCGCGCCAACTCCTGGCCGACGGCGTCAAGGAACTGAACCTGATCTCCCAGGACACCACTTACTACGGCCTGGATTTGCGACCGAATCGATCCGGCGCCATTTCTTCGCCCGAGAAGTTCTCGGCCGCCGCGAAAACTCTCCCCCGCGATGCCACCACCCTCTGCACGTTGGTTCGTGAACTGAACCGGATCCCGGGAGATTTTTGGATTCGCCTCCTCTACACGCACCCGGCTCACTGGACCGATGAACTGATCGAAACCATTGCCGCATCTCCAAAAGTCGCTCGCTACATCGACATTCCCCTGCAGCACATTCACGGGAACATGCTTGAGCGCATGCGTCGCGAAACCTCACGCGAATACATCGTCGATCTAATCGCCCGCATTCGCCGCGCCATCCCCGGAATTTCCATTCGCACCACTTTTATTGTGGGCTTCCCTGGCGAAACCGATGCCTGCTTCGAATCGTTGCTCGATTTCATTCGCGAAACACGTTTCGAACGCCTCGGCGTCTTCAGTTATTCCCAGGAGGAAGGAACGCGCGCCGGCAAAATGGAAGGCCAGATTCCTGACAAAATTAAGCGCCAGCGCCGCGACAAAGCCATGGCTGTGCAACATGAAGTGGCCTCGTCCGTCTCCGCTTCCTATGTGGGCCGCAAGTTAAAGGTCCTGGTTGAAAACGAAGCGTCAGCGCGCGAACTCAACAACGCCAAAATCGATTCCTGGGAACATGGCCACATCCGCGTCGCCGATCCCGCCAAACTCCGCGGTCGCTACCTCGTCGCGCGTGGTGAAGCCGACGCTCCCGACATCGATGGCCGCATTTATATCAAAGGAAAACTCCCCCTCAGCGAATTCGCCACCGTTCAGATCATCGGACACACCGATTACGATCTGATCGCCGAGAGCATCGAAGGCTAGCGACGGCTAGTTCTGCGCTGAATCCTCGCTCTCGGCACTGGCTTCCTGAATCACTTTCCCGTCTGCCGACGGAATTTCCGCCACGTTCATGAAGCCCATGAACATTTCCTCGAATGATTGCGGGCCCCAGCGGACCCGTTTCTTTGCATCGGGATTAAAAGGGCTTTTCACGGAATTATCATGCCCGCCCGTGCAAAGGAGCCAGGTGCCGGCAGGAACTTTTTTCGGTTCGGCGAGGCGGTATTCGGTCTGCCAATTGAAATCATACCTGGGCACCGACAACAGCAGCTCTCGTTTGCCATTCGGGTAAAGCGCTTCGTATTTAAACCACGAACCTCGCAGGTGCATGTGCGGGATCAGGTCATAGATCAGCGCGTCGCGTTTGAAGTTGTAAAGGCAGAACGATTTCGCATTCGGATCGCCCGGAGCAATGTCGAGGTCCCGGTTTTCCGTCACGCGCGTTTCAAACACCACCTTCGGCTTTTCCTTAAGCAGATAGAGTCCGAGTTCGCTCCGATCCACTTCCGGCTTGCCAGTCGTGTTGTAGTGCATCTCGAAATTAAATGTGGAACCTTTCGGCACAAACTTGCCAGTTCCCGCCGGAAACTCCGGCGACATATTCCCGGGCGCCCACGAGGTGAAGAAAACCTCCTCGCGCGGCTTGGATTTATGTCCCGCAGGGTAGCGAATGCGCACAATGATGTGATGGACCACCTTGCGATTGTCCGGTCGCGAAACCGCCGCTCGCACCCAACCATCTTCCGGCATTTCGAAATCCGCATCGATGTAGCGATAATCGAGCACACCCGTTGCGGGCACGGACTGCTGCCGCGGCAGCGGGATGACGTAATCCGGTTTGCCCAAAGCCCACTGGGTTTCCGCTGCTGTTACCTTCTCAAGCGGATCAGGACCTTCGCCCCGTGGTGAACCCTGTTCGATCCAATTCAAAAGCAATGCTGTCTCGGCGACGGTCAGGGAACGATCGTTCTGCCACTTGCCCACGTGCGGATCCGCGTGCCACGGCGGCATCCGGCGGGCGAGCACCACTTCCTGCATCATGTCCGACATCCCGCGCACTTTCTTGTAGCTCGTCATGGCCCACGGACCGATGTTTCCCGGGCTGTGGCAGCTCACACACTTTTTCTGCAACAACGGCGCCACTTCACTTGAATAGGAAACCGTTTCCGCTCCGGCTTTCCGTTCGTCGGGGAAATTGATCAGGCAGCCGCTCACTTTTGTGTTCGCGACCGTCACTGGCTTTTCCGCGAGAAACTCATTCAACGCATTCTCAAGGTAAGTTTCGCTCGCATCCGGTTTCTTAGCGCCTTCCTTGAGTTGGTTATCGATGGCGCCGCGATAAATAATCGTCCAATTAGTGGTGCTGATCGCCACCGCCTCCGCGGTCCGGTGGATTCCAAGGGTTTTTGCGAGCGCCTGTGACTCGTCCATCAGGATCGGGATCGACCCGACGCCAAACTCTTTCGCCTCTTCGGCAATGCTTTTGCGGTCGTCCTGTAAATTGGAATCGACCATCCAGAACGTCACCCCTTGCTTGGCGAACTTGCCGCGGAGAGAGCGCAATTTCGAAATACTTTGCCGCGCGATTGGACACCCGTTCCCGGTGAAAAAGAGGACCACGGCTCGCCCCTCCGTCTGCTTCAACTCGTAGTATTTGCCCCGGTAATCCAGCAGGCTGAAATTCATCATCTGCTCCGCCTTGTGGGGCGTCCCGGCGTCCGGCACCTGAGGCGAGGCCTCCAAACAAATAACCCCAAGCGCCACGACGGACCAAAACCACACTTTCATCCGACCGAAAATAGGGCAGTAGCGACTCCGCTTCAACGCGTTTCTGGACGATGACTATGGACACTTTCGTAAAAAGAGGAGGTGAAATCCCTAAGTAGGCCCGAATCCCATTGCCAAACTTGCAGACTGTGTAAGAATCCAACCTTGGCGAGGACCAATATGATGACGCGCTTGCGCGATGTCGCAACTCAAGGAGTTAGACTGAACTTCCGTTTACACTTTCTGATCTTTCTGCTTCTGCTTTCGTGCTTTACGCCACTCCAGGCAGCCGATCCACAAGCCCGTACCGTCTCGGTCACTCAGCTCACTTTCCGATGCGGCAACCAGCAACTTACCAGCGACGAAGTCCTTGCTGGCCGCTATCCCGATGTCGAACTCCTGAACGTTCCCGAAAGTTGTAAGGAGCGGGCGAAAAGCCTCATCGCCAAATGGCGCAAAGAAGACCTCGCGAACTGGGAGCTCCTCGCTACCGAGGCCTGCTCCGGCCGGGCCTCCGCCTACGCCGCATGGCTGCTCGAACAGGGAGTCATCAAGTCAGACCGGGAAAGACAAATGGTCGACCTCGGCTGCGATTGTTATGGCGAAATCCTCGCCCAGGCCACCAATGCTCCCGCCGGTCCCCGCAACCTGGCGATCGCAACGGAAACCGGGCTAAACACACAGCAACTCTCCGAAAAATCGGGGCAACTGCCAGTTCGGTTCAGCCCTGAAGTCGCTGCCAAGCGCGCCAACGCCGGCGTGTCACACAATGCCGAGGAAATCGTGAAACTGCTCGCCGGCAAAACCACGATTGCCACTGGCTTGAAAGCCTTTGACGTCGAAGTCTCAGGCGACTGGAACAAGGAATACAAAAAAGCGCTCCAGGCATTGATGGTCGAAGCCCATCGCATCCAGACGCTCTCAATCGAGCTCGGAGGAGGAACCAGCCAGACATCTCAGTTGGCCACCAGGGATCTCCCGGCCACTCGTCAAAAAGTCCAGGATCAGGTCCGCCTTCTCTCGACCGCTTACGACGGCATCATGCATGACCGTGAACTCCCTCGTGGCCAATGCTACGAAGCCTTCACCATCCGTCATCAGGTCATGCTCGATTTCGTGAAACAACTCACGACACCGCCTTCCCCCTCCCGTTAGTCTCCAACTCGCCTCTCCCTGGCGAAGCTTTTGGACTGCGGCACTACCGCGCCGCTTTCTCCTCCGCTGTCGCCCGCACTCATCCACTCATCCACTCATCCACTCATCCACTCATCCACTCATCCACTCATCCACTCATCCACTCATCCACTCATCCACTCATCCACTCATCCATTCATCCACCCATCCATTCATCCACCCATCCATTCATCCACCCATCCATTCATCCACCCATCCATTCATCCACCCATCCATTCATCCACCCATCCATTCATCCACCAATCCATTCATCCACCAATCCCCTTATCGGGTTTTGCTCTCCCCATTTTTCCTGCTAAGCTGTGCCCGTGCCGAAGCAGAACCTGACTCCGTCGTTCAAAGTTGTCCTGGTCGAGCACGGCTACGCCTCGATCGAACGCGAGCGCGAGATCATTTCCGCCGCGGGCGGCGAGCTGATCGACGCTGAACACCTCGGCCTTTCAGAAGCATTGCGGTTATGCGAAGAAGCCGACGGCATCCTCTTCCGCCGGATCGACATGACCGCGCCCATGATCCGCAAATTTCGCCGCTGCAAAATCCTCCTTCGTTACGGCATCGGA
>Ga0193692_1000445_pt1 | contig 10356 bp, 13 predicted proteins | sample L3a1metaG_FD_144917 | JGI IMG/M metagenome (GOLD analysis project Ga0193692, IMG submission 144917) | Soil microbial communities from a riparian zone of the East river system, Colorado, United States - L3a1 | ecosystem: Environmental > Terrestrial > Soil > Riparian zone | place: USA: East River... | reverse complement strand
TACGACACCGGATAACGCCACATATTATCGGCGGCAGTGCATACTCACGACGGCATGGCAACGGTTTACCTTGACCACCGGGACATTGACGGCCGCGACGTGGTATTTTTGCGTTGGTGTTGATTTACGTGACACCGCGCAAACCGGAACCCCGGCACAGACGATTTATGTCTGGGGCGCGGATATCGAACGAGGCCCGTTCGCGACCAGCTATATTCCGACGACATCGGCGGCGGTGACACGCGCGGCTGATATCGCGTCGATGCCGACGAACGCCAGTTGGTTTGGCGCGAGTGCCGGATCTTTCCAGGCTGAGTTCATCGTTCCGAATGATTCCCCGGCGGACAGGCAGGCTGGAATTTTATCGCTGGACGACACAACGGCCGCTAATCAGGCGTTCATCGCTAATTTGAACGGCGATTATATTTATCTCGGCGCGACCGTTGGAAGTGTGGCGCAGCTTGGTGTGAACCCCGGCGGCCCGAGAAACGGCCTCGTTCAGAAAGCCGCCTTCGCCTACGGGGGAGGGCAATGGCGCGGTGCGGCGGCGGGGGTTGTCGCGGCGGGGGCGGGGAGTGCCGTCCCGTTCAACGCGACGCGGCTTGTGATTGGCTCCAATAGTCCCACACTGGATTTATGGAAAATCAACGGTTGTATGCGCGGTGTTTTAGGATGGAAACGAACACTGAGCGACGCTGAACTCATATCGGTGACGACATGACCGGATACCCATGGACGACTGGCGACCCGTTGCTGGCCGATGATTTGAACACGGCTTTTCTGCCGATCACGGGCGGTAATGTCACGGGCCGCGTTCAGTTCATGGACGGCACGGACTGGTTTTACGGATGGCCGGCGCTCACGTCCTGGCTTTACGTGGTAACGCCCAACGGCATGACGGGGATCACGGGGGCCTCCGATACGCTGCACGGCGTCGGTGTCGAGGGGGCGCTGGCGATCGGCGTCGCGGGCTGGGGCTATAACAATCACCCGGGTCCATTCAATGCGTGGGGCGGCTATTTCGAGGCGCGGCAGTATCCCGATGCTGAAGCTTATACGATGGGTGTCGAGATCGACATTACCAACATGTCGGGCGTCGATGCCGTCGCTGGTGGTCCGTATCTTAACTTCCCGCAACCGACCTCGATTGGCCTCAACCTGCAAAGCGGTGGTCAGATCAGTAGTTCTGGGGATGTCGCGAAGCACGCGACGGTCGGTATTTGGCTCGGCGACAACGATGCGCGGTTTCAGACCGGGATGATATTCAAACATACTGGTCTGGTTGGAACGGACGGGGCGGGAACGGGCACGGCCACGGCCATCGCTTTCGCGCAAGGACACACCGTGCAGTGGTTCCAACCGAATAATGTTCCCGGCTCGCGGATCTTCAGCCAGCAAACGGCGAACTCGCCCCTTGATCTGGTTTTTGGTAATGGCCTCGCATACCTCCAGGACAGTAATGGATCGTTGCCGCTTCTTGGTGTGCAGGGGGGCCGCCCCGCCGCGGGTAATACCGCGATGCTGGTGCTGGTGGGTGGGGCTTCCGGTAGCGTATCATACGCGCCCGTGAGTGTTGGCGCGCCGGACAGCGCGGGTTCCGGGTATCGCACGCTGCGGGTGGCGAATTGAACATCTTCGTCGCCCTCGCCATTGGCGGTGCCGAGGTCACCACCCCCGGCTACACGCGGCGGCCCACGACGCTGGCTTACGCTTACGACGGCGCCACGCTGTGCAATATCGCCTCGATCCAGTGGCCGGTCGCCGCCGCCTCCTGGGGCGTCATCGACACGGTGCTGATTTACGACGCCCAGACATCCGGCACCCTGATCGCCACGTTGCCGACCGTCACGCCGATCGAGATCCGCCAGTATGACATCGCCCGCATACCCGCTTCCGGCATCGCCATGGTGTTGACCCAGGCGGCCCGTGCTTTTGGGACGGGGAAATTCGGCACGTCGGTCTACGCCGCCAGGAAGGCTTACGGGCCGGCCATCGCGCATGGCGTGTTCGGCGCGCGTGGCCTGGGCGCCGCCGATGGCACGCCTGGGGTATTTAGCGGGCGCGGCTACGACATCCCCTTCCGTGGCGTGATGGCCGCGGGTGTGTTTGGCCCCGAGGGTTACGGCGCCGCCGGTGGCGTGCCACTGGAGCGGGTATTCGATGACCAGCACGCCTGCGCGGCGAGGGGTTGGATGTCGCCGGGCGACTGTTCCTCCGGTGTGTGGGCGCCGCCGCCCGACTGTCCCGTTGGTGCGTGGGCGAGGGCGGCATGAGCGAATACACCACGACGCCTAACCTTGGGTTGTACAAGCCAACGGTGAACGCCGATGAAGCGGCCTGGGGCGATCACCTGAACGCCAACGCCGACATCCTGGACGCGGCTGTTGGCACGGGCGGCGGCCCCTTCCTGCCGATCGCCGGAGGGGTGATGAGCGGGCCGATAACGCTGCCGGGCACCGCGACCGCGTCGCTTCACGCGGTGCCGTTGCAGCAGGTGGTGGCGATGACCGGCGGGCCCTATTTGCTGCTCGCCGGGGGCATCATGGCGGGCAACATCCAGCTCCCGTCGCTGAACAAAATCGCCGCCACCGATGGCGACATCGCATTCACACTATCCGCGAAAGGCATCAACCAGACCCGGAGCGATAAGAACGTCGCGAGCTTCGCGCAATATCCGGCCTATTTCCAATATCTCAACCAGTGCGCCAATTTCCCCGGCCCGTTCTCGTCGAACTGGCAGCAATACACGGCGCTCTACGCGCAGGGGTTCTCCGGTCCCACCGCCAGCGGCAATACCGGCGCGCTGTCTTTGTTGATGACCAGCAACGGTATGTCCCCGGCCAACGCCTATGACATCCCGCTCTCTGTCGCCGTGGAGAAATGGGGCCAGTCATCGACGTGGGGCATTGTCGTCGATAATCAGGACTTCACCGGGCGCATCCCGCAGGCGTTCGCGCAATGGAACGAATACAACATCGAAGGCAACGGCTACGACATCCCGCCGTGGGATCCGGCTTACGGCAGGCCCCAGGACGCCAACCGGGTCAATTCGCTCTACGCCAACAAGCGAATGACGCAATCGCCGTGGACCGCGTCAAAAGCGGTCACGGCCAAATCGACGACACAAACCGGCGGCGCCCATGCCTCGGTGATCGTCGTCACGGCATCGGGAACGCAATACACATGGTATTGCGTGCAGAGCGGCACGACCGGGGGCACGCAGCCGACATGGGTCGCGCCAGCGCGGTTCGTCGCGACCATCAACGGTGGCGCCGGGACGATGGCAGTCACGTCGATCGCCTCCGGCACGTTGGCCACCGGCATGTTCGTCGTTCTCGGTGGCACCATCGCGACGATACAGATCACGGGGCAGACCAGCGGACCAGCGGGCGGTGCCGGTAGCTACACCGTGGCGGTGACGGGTGCGGCCAACATCACGACGGCGACCGGCTGCTACGCCGCGCCGCGTGTCACCGATGGCACGGCCATCTGGACCTTCGGCGCGCACTACACCGCGTCGGTGAGCGCCGGTGTTTTCTTCACCGGTTCACCCGCCGACACCCAGATGGATGTCGCGGTGAGTGGGAGCGGCCTCACCGTCACGGGCGCCTTCGTTGATACGACGCAACTGACGTTCGCCAGTGGTGCATCCGCGATCCGCATCGCGTCCGATCAGTCGATAGACTTCACCGGGGCGTCCACGGTCGCCGCGCGCAATCAGCACTGGATGGGGTTCTCGTCGTTCGTGCGAAGCGGTGCGCTCGTCTACCAGACGCCATCAGGCACGATGTTCGGCGTCTCAGAGCCATACAATCAGTTCCCAGGCGGAACGGTCGATCTGGCTCCGGCGACCGTTATCGCCTACGGCCCCGGCAGCGACATCTCAGCCACCAACACGGGTTACGATATTCACGGCCTCACCATCGGCAGGAACCGCTCGACATTTCAGGAAATCGATTTCGTCACTGGCGCGGTTGGTTGCGCGTTTCTGAATACGAACGGTTCCGGCGTGCTGGGCGGCGCTTACGTGGCGCTGTCCCCGGCGGGTGTGACGAGCGGCAAGAGTATCGGCCTGTGGGGCACGCAGGCGTCGGCGGTGGCCGCGAAGCCGGCGGTGACGGGATCGAAGGGGGCGAACGCCGCTCTGGCCAGTCTTCTGACGGTATTGGCCTCCTACGGAATCCTTACGGACTCATCGACATGACACCAACCGATCGCATCGCCGTGACACTCGAAGCCCAGTCCTGGGAGACAATCATGCGTATCCTGGCGGACGCGCCGTATCGCGTCAGCGCGCCTTTCATCGTCGAGATCCAGAATCAGTGCATCAGGCAGTCGGACCCGCCCCCCATGCGTGTCGCCGGCGCGGCGGCGGAATAAAGGAGAATAAGCCATGCCATCGACAGCGGGACAGATGACGCAGACACCGACCGGCAACCCGCAATGGCGGGCCGCCAACGGTTCCATCGTGCAGGGCTTCCAGGCCCCGGTCGCGCCGCAGACCAACCGCCCTCATACTGGGTATTCCTACGGCACCTACCGGGACTGGGTGCTCAAAATGGGCTATAATCGCACGAGCGGCATCGCCGGCTGGCGCGTGAAACTCCCGACCGGCGCGGGGTGGTATGTCGCGGTGACCGATGACAGCTCCGACGCGCCAACCGGGGTGACCAACACCGCCAACAATCCACCGGCGGGAGTTAAATAGGATGTCGCGGACCATCTACAGCCGCGACTGGCGCGACCATGCCGTGCCAGAGCCTAATACCGGCTGCTGGTTATGGGATGGTCAGGTAGATGGTCGCGGCTATCCAAAGATGATTGTCGCCAACAAGCATATATCGATGCACCGCGTTATCTGGGCGGAAGCCAATGGCGCCATCCCCAAAGGGTTGGTTGTCTGTCATCGGTGTGATGTTCCTTCGTGTGTAAATCCCGACCATCTGTTTATTGGAGCGCAGGTCGATAATATCTTGGACATGGTAGCCAAGGGCAGGCACGGTAACGCCAATAAGACGCATTGTCGGCGCGGGCACGAATATACGACAGAGAATACTTATCTACATAAACATGACAACACGATTAGTCGTTCGTGTAAGCAGTGTATTCTGGACAGCAACGCGAGAAGGCGGGATCGTCTGAAAGCGGAGGGGGCCGCATCAAATGGCTGATAGTTATACTACCAACCTGGCGCTAACAAAACCGGAAATTGGCGCATCTCGGGATACGTGGGGTAGTAAAACTAACGTTAACTGGGACATCATCGACCAGTTCGTCAGCCAGTTTTGCCAGGTCGGCATCATCGCCGATTTCGCCGGCCCGACCGCGCCCAGTGGCTGGCTCATCTGCGATGGTAGAACCGTGAGCAGAACGACCTACTCAAAACTGTTCGCGGTCATCGGCGTCTACTGGGGCAGCGGCGATGGCTCCACCACGTTCCGCCTGCCCAACACGGCGGGCCGTTCGCTGCTCGGCCCCGGCACGGTGACGGACCAGGGCGGCCTCCCCTATGCGTTCGGCTTCACCCAGATGCAGGGCTTTGTCTACAGCCCGGTCACGCAGAACAACCTGCCCAACTACGCGATCACCACCAGTCTCGCCGGCGACCATAACCATGGCATTCAAACAGTGGCGGCGGGGGCTCATGGGCACACGGCGGACGTGCAGGGCTTTCACTCCCACGCCGGCTCATCGCTGCCGAACCACATCCACACGGGCACGACCAACCTTCAGGGCGACCATAACCACACCTACACCATGGCCAACGAAGGCGTCGGCGTCACGGGCGGGGGCGTCACCGTCGCCTCGGGGACCGTGTTCGGATTTCAGAACTTCAACACCTCGATCAACGGCGCGCATCAGCACAACATCACGACGGCGGCCATCGGCAGCCTTTCGTTGGCCATCGTCGGCGACGGCTCGCACGGTCACAACATCTCCGCTGTCGGCGACCATCAGCATTATATCAACTGGGAATACGGTCACTCGCACGCTTTCAACCTCGGTGGCGGCGGCGTGCCACTGACCGTGTTGAACCCGTTCCTGGTCGTCACCAAGATCATCTACGCCGGTTCCGAAGCGGCGATCGTCACCGCCGCCGATATCGCCACCGCGCCAACCTCTCCCGACACGCACCAGGAGATCGAGAACCTGCGCGAGGAGATCGCCGCGCTGCGGGCGCTGTTCGAGACGCCACGCGCCAGGATGCTCTCGGCGCCCTCACGCGGCCCGCACTAAATGCCCCGCGTCGCCCAGGCCCCTCCCCCAGGCGTGTTCAGGAACGCGACGCCAGAGGCGACGCCGGGAAAATGGTACGACACCAACATGGTCCGCTTCCGGGGCGGGCAGTTGCAACCGATCGGCGGCAACGTCGTGCTGCCCAACTCCGTCGTCGGCGAGGAGGCGGGCCTGCCGCGCGACCTGCTGACGTGGCACGACAATTCCGGCGTTCGTTGGGCCGCGTTCGGCACCGACAGCCGCCTCTTCACCTATCGCTTCGATACCCAGGCGATCAACGACATCACGCCGGCGGGCGTCGGCCCGCTTGATCCGCCCGGCACGTCCACCACCGGCTACGGCCGCGGGGACTACGGCGAGGAGGCATACGGCACGGCGCGCACCTCGGGCGATATCGGGGTTTCCGATATCGCCGCGACGATGGGTGATCGCTGGTCGATGGATACATTCGGCGAGGATTTGCTCGTCGTGCCGACCCAGGATGGGCAGTTGTATCGTTGGTCCCCCCTCACGCCAACGGCGGCTGCCGCTCTCGTGGCCGGCGCTCCCGATCAGAATCGCGGTGTGATCGTCACCGACCAACGCCACGTCGTGCTGCTCGCCGCCGGCGGCGATCCACGCCGGATAGCGTGGTCCGATCAGGAGAATCCCAGCGTCTGGCTGGCCGATGTCACCAATCTGGCCGGCGACAAGATGCTGGTCACCCAGTCCTATGCGATGACGGCGGTGAAGGTCTCGGACGGCATCCTGATATTCACCGCCAACGACGTGCATAAAATGACCTACGTCGGCGCGCCTTACGCTTATGGAATAACTCAGATCGCCACCGGCTGTGGACCCATATCGTTACGCGCCGTCGTCGGCGTCGGCTCGTTTTACGCATGGCCGGGAACGCAGGGTTTCTGGAGTTACCAGGGTAACGTGCAGCCGCTGCCGTGCCCGGTGCAGGACTGGTTTTATTCCCTGGTCAACCGACCCATGGCGGGCCGTATCTTCGGTAGTCCCAATCCCGCCTTTTCTGAACTGTGGTGGGACTGGCCGGATGAAGGATCACTTGAAACCAACCGTTATATCGCGCTCAATTTCGCCGATCCGGCGCGCCCATGGATCATCGGTGTGCGCGAGCGCACGGCGGCTGATCCGAGTGGCACGATGGACTATCCCGTCCTTGGCGGCCCGGCCTCGATTTATGGCGCGCTTTATCTGCATGAGTATGGCTGGACCGACAACGGCATCCCGCGCGCGCCTCTCGGCCTGATCTACGCCGAGAGCGGCGATATCGTCGCCGGTGAGGGAGACAAACGCTTTCACGTGAAACAACTCGTCTTCGACGCCGATGGCCCGCCGGATGTCCTGGGTTATCGTTTCTTCCCGCGCGAGCAGCCGCACGATATCGAGAGCGAGTATGACACCGGCCTCTACACCGTCATCCACGGCGGGCTCATGGACATGCGCTTCTCCGGCCGCTCCGTCCGCATGAGGATGGAGGCGACCGCTGACGGCCCCTGGGCCGTGGGCCGCCCGAGGCTGGAAATGAAAGGTGGGGGCAGGCGCTGATGAGTGTCCGCCCCGTCTCTCGCCCGCCCGCGCCGTTCACCGTCCCCGAGGGCGGCGATCTCGACCAGCGGCTGGCGGCGATCGCCACCGAACTGAACCGCAAGGCCAACGCCGGACTGGCGGGTCCCGCTTTCGCGTTTATAGGCTTGCTGTCAGCGAACGGGACGACATTCAGATTAACAGTTGACGATGCGGGGGTGCTTCACACTGAAGCTGTTCCACGGACATGACGGGCTTTCGCCATATCCGACAGTTTTTTACGGGTCGCATCACTGTGAGGACGCCCAGGCTTTCCTCGTCGAGCCATGTTTCGTTCAATGGCGTTCTCTTTATTAGTGCAAATCCTGACATTTCCGATCGCGTAAGGGCCTCTGTCTCCATGACGGGCCATACAGTATTCGGCGCTGAATCGCCCCCGTTGTTTCCGCTTTCCACTGTCCGTCCAGATCAATATCCATTCATTGAATGTAAGCAAGAACGGGATTCCACGTCGCGCGGCGGAACATTTATGTTTGTTGTATGCGGCCGCATCTGGGTTTTCTTCTTTTCGCCTGATCGCCCGCTCTCGCTCTTTGGCTCTTGTCTCCACGGAAGCCACGGCGGCACGATGAGCGCGTGCTCGCGCCACGTATACCTCACGGTGCTTCGCGTAATCTTCTTTCTTAAAGGCTCTGTGCTTTTCCCTGTTCGCTTCGCGCCACGCTTTTTTCCACTCACGTTGGTAAGCGTTAAGCGCCTCGCGTTCGATAGCTGTTGGTTTATGCGTCTGATGATAGACGTGATTATAGACGCGGCGAGCTTCAGGGTCTTTATATGGCATCAGCTTCGATCCTTGGTCAGAACAGGGTTCGGGGTCAGGGCTGGCGTCGGTGCTGAAACACTGGCGCCTTCCCGTTTATATCATAATGAGGTTGCGGTATGACACTCCCAAAACGATCCACCCCGGAGCCGTTCGCTCTCGCGCATCCCCCGGTGGTGATCCCCACTCCGCCCCCAGACCCCATTCCGACATTCGACGCGGTCAACCTCCGCGCCAGCGACGGCAGCGTGTGGCGCATCCGGGTGACGCCGATGGGATCGATGCTGCTGGATCGTATCGTTACCTGAATGTTGTCATCCGAGGAAAAGCGGTCGCGACTACAAAAGGCCCTCGATTACGGGGGTAATACCCACGACCTCGCCGACGTGATCGACCTCGTGCGTAAAGGTGAAGCCCAGTTCTGGGAAAGCGGCGACGGGACGATCGTCACGGAGATTTATCAATACCCCCGCCTGAAGGCCATCTCTTTCTGGCTGATGAGCGGAACGATCCCCGACTGCATGGCGCTGGAGGACGACATCCTCACCTGGGCCAAAGCCGAGGGCTGTACCATGGCGATATCCACCGGGCGGAAAGGGTGGCTGTATCACGCCCGCAAGACCGGCTGGCGGGCGCGTCCGCACATGTTCCCGGTCTATAAAGATCTGGCGGAGGACTGAGAAATGTCGAAGTCGAAGCCACAGACCACATCGGCGACGACCGATACCTCGCAACACATTCCCGACTGGTTGAGCAACGCCGGTCAGGAAGCCGTCGATCGCTCCGTCGCTCTCAGTAACCGCGCCTACACCCCCTACACGGGTGAGGTGGTCGCGCCGCAATCGGCGGACACGCTTCAGTCGTATCAGCAGGTGCGCGACCTCCAGGGGCAGGGCGCGCCCGCCTTCGGGCAGTCCCTCGATGCCTACGGCCGTCTCGTCGGGAGCGCGGCGCCGGTCACCGCCGGGGCGTCAACGACAATACCAACAGTCTCTACGGCAACTTCAACCAGAACGTGATGAACCCCGCCCAGGGACTGCTGGGCGGCTACCTCAATGGTGGTCCCGCCACCGCCGCCCAGGTCGGTCAGAACGCCCAGACCCTGATGTCGCCTTACGCCCAAAACGTCATCGACCCGACGCTGGCCGCCGGTGAGCAGGCGCGCGAGATCGCGCGCCAGAAGATCGCGGGCAACGCCGCCAACGCGGGCGCCTTCGGCGGCTCCCGCCAGGGCGTGGCCGAGGGTGTTTCCGACGCCCAGACGCTACTCGGAACGCAACAGCAGATCGGCAACATGCTGAACACCGGTTGGGGTCAGGCGCTCACGTCGGGCACCAACATCGGCCTCCAGGCGGGCGCGCAGGGCTACGGCGCGGCCACCGGCCTCGCCAACCTTGGCGCCACCGGATACGCCAACGCGGCCGCCACCGGGCAGGGTATTTCCAATACCAACCTGAACGCGGGCCTCTCCGCCGCCGCCGGGCTGCCCAACGTCGCCGGGTTACAGCAGGGTTACGGTCAGAAAGACGCCTCGCTGCTGCAAACCATCGGCGCGGCGGAACAGAACTACGCCCAGCAGCTCGATAATTCCCAGTATGGCCAGTTCATGGATTATCAAAACTATCCGATCCAGAACATCGACCTGCTGTTGGGCGCGGTGGGTGGCATCCCGTATTCGACGGAGGGGAGAGGGTTCAACACGCAGCAGCAGAACCTCAATAAGAACGTGGCCGGAGGCGTCGTGGGTGGTCTGGCCTCGGGCG
>Ga0193692_1000444_pt1 | contig 10370 bp, 7 predicted proteins | sample L3a1metaG_FD_144917 | JGI IMG/M metagenome (GOLD analysis project Ga0193692, IMG submission 144917) | Soil microbial communities from a riparian zone of the East river system, Colorado, United States - L3a1 | ecosystem: Environmental > Terrestrial > Soil > Riparian zone | place: USA: East River... | reverse complement strand
TTCACTCGAAGCCCCCGCCCTTTACAAATATCCGCTGCTGGAACTCATCCAGGAGTTTCTGCGCGAGCAGGGCGCACTTGGCGCGCTGATGTCCGGAAGCGGATCGACCACCTTTGGCCTGATCCAAAACCTCGAAATTGCTGAGGAACTTGAGCGTAAAGTGCAGGCCAGGTTTGGCCCGCTTTGGACTTCCGCAGTCGCGATTCCTTGAGAGCACAGGAATCAGGGGTCAGGAGGCAGATCCCGGGTTACCTATGTCCTGACTGGGCCCCTGGAACTTTAAACTTTAACCTTCGCGATCAGAGCGGCAACGCTTCCCGGTAAGTGCGAAAGCCAACCCGGATCAAATCCACATCCACGCCCAACCATCCAGAGGTCGACAAGACAGCGATTTGGAATGCGTTCGCTAGCGGCGGCACGAACGACAATCCAATGAAGATAAAGAAGAAGCCCATGTTCGAGGCCGCCATGCCCCGATGATAAAACTCCTCCCCAAACCACGGGGCGATCGCCTGGAAACCGTCCAGTGGTGGGATAGGAAGGAGATTCAGGATCAGCGCGCTGATTTGCAGGTAGAGAAGAAACGCGAGTGAAACCGCGGCGAGGCTTTGCGTGTCCTGCGAAATCACTCCAAACCGGAAGAGCGACCCTATCAGCGCGATTAACACCAGGTTAGCCGCCGGTCCGGCCAGCGACACGGCAGTATCCCATGCTTTTGAGCGTAGCGCCGAACGGTCGATATAGACCGCACCACCCGGCAGACCAATTCCGCCCAGCCACACGAACAGCACTGGCAACACCAGGCTCACAACCGGGTGGGTGTATTTGAGCGGATTAAAAGTGAGATAACCTTTATCGCGCACGGAGATGTCCCCACCCTTATATGCCACCAGCGCATGCGCGAACTCGTGCAGACAAACCGAGAAAACCCAGCCGACCGTCACGATGTAGAAGCACTCCATGATCAGCGTGCGGTCACCACGACATAATTTCGTTTGCCTTTTCGAAGCAACAGATGCTTCCCAAAAAGCAGGTCTCCCGTGCTGATCATGCGTTGAGCATCGGACTGCCGAACGTTATTCAGATAAATGCCCCCGCCTTCAACATCCTTTCGTGCCTGTCCTTTTGAAGGCGCGAGAGCTGCAACGACCAACAGCTCAACCAAGGGCATGGAAGCTTCCAATTTCGATCGCTCGATCTCTTTGGTCGGAACCTCCCCCACAATATCGTTGAAGGTCGCCTCCGAGATGCCTTCCAACTCCCCGCCGAAGAGGATTTCGCTGGCCCGAATGGCTTCGCGCGTTGTGTCCGGGCCGTGGAGCAAATCGGTCATCTCCTTTGCCAGGGCTTTGTGGCCGGCGCGCAACTCCGGCTTTTCGAGATGCTGCTTTTCAAGCTCCGCGATCTGTTCCTGCGTCAGGTAAGTGAAATACTTCAGGTAGCGAATCACATCGCGATCATCGACGCGGATCCAAAACTGGTAAAAGCGGTAGGGACTCGTCTTTTTCGGATCGAGCCAGACCGCTCCGGCGACTGTTTTTCCAAATTTGCTTCCATCCGCATTCGTAATGAGCGGCAACGTTAGCCCAAAGACATGTGCGCCGAGCTTCTTGCGGCAAAGATCCGTTCCAGCCGTTATATTTCCCCATTGATCATTCCCGCCCATCTGCAGTTCGCAATTCATCTCCTTGCGCAGGTGATAAAAGTCGAAAGCCTGCAGCAGCATGTAGCTGAATTCGGTGTAGCTGATGCCGGACTCGCGATCCTCCATCCGGGCGCGAACACTTTCCTTGGCCACCATCATGTTCACGGAAAAATGTTTGCCAATGTCTCGAAGAAATTCGAGGTAGCTGACCGGCGCCGTCCAATCGGCATTATCAACGAGCCGCGCGGGATTTGCTTTCGCATCAAAATCGAGCAGCTTTTTCAGCTGCTCTTTGATCTTCGCGATGTTCGCGTCCAGGGTGGCTTTATCCAAAAGCTGTCGCTCGGTCGCCCGGCCACTCGGATCACCAATCGACCCGGTGGCACCCCCAGCGAGCGCGATCGGAATATGTCCAGCCAACTGAAAGCGCCGCAACGCCAGCAACGGCACCAGGCTGCCGATGTGCAGGCTGTCCGCGGTCGGATCGAACCCCACGTAAAGAGTCACTGGACCTGCAGCCAGGCGCTTCTGCAGTTCAACGCGGTCCGTGCAATCGGAAATCAGTCCGCGCCATTCCAGTTCATCGAGGATGTTCATCGCGGCCAAGTTATCCCGGTTGGCCGCTTCTGTCTCAAGGTGAATCTTTCAAACGCACTGCGGTTCTATGAACCGCGGCATCCTGATGCCCTTCATTCGACATCCGACATTGGATTCGGCCTTCAGCTTTCAGCCTTCCGCCCTTTCTCATGCTCGGTCACGCATCACATTTTTTCACTCACGCATTCATCCATTAATCCACCTCTCCGGTTGTCACCGCGGTTCATCCGGATGCGCCGGTTTTGGGGGGCTCGCAAGCTTATTGGTTGGAGAGAGCTCAATCACCGATTCCGATTTCCACGGAATCTCCTTCTTATTGATTATTAGGCTCCGCGGAAGCAGTTCGATTTCGTGGCCGAACAAATCAAATGTCACCACGCCCGGGAGAACCGTCAGATCCTCGTAAAGAATCCGGCCGAACAGCACCTTATTGAATGGGCGATCGAACGAGACTCGCTTCGAAAGGTTCGTCGCTTCCACTTTCTCGCCGGGGAAAAGGATTTCTACCGATGAGATGTTGAGACGCGGCTGAAAAATAACAACGGAAGGATTTCCCTTCACATCGCTGACAAAGTCCACTTCCCACCCGCCTCTGCGATTGCGCCAGAATTCAAATCCGTAGAAAACCCCGAGATACAAGGCAAGGACGACAAAGAACCATATTGCGATCGTCTTCGGCGTAATCGGGCCCTTCATCTCCTAAGGCTTTGAAAACTCCAGAGGTATTGTCAAGGAGCTAGGGCACAGCCGTGGCCGAATCTTCTCTCGACCTGATCTCCAATTTGTTGTCGCATTCTGTCATGCCAAACAGTTTCCACCGCCTGCTGACGCTTGCCGTATTCCTCGCGGCAACGCTCTCAGCCGCCATGGCAGCACCGGGGCCGATTACCGTGAGCCAGAACGGCCGGTATTTCGTGGATGCAAACGGCAAGCCGTTTTATTTTCTCGCGGATACCCAATGGGAACTCTTCTGTCGCTTCACTCCGGCCGAGGCGCAGGTCATCCTTGAAAACCGCAAAGCGAAGGGCTTCTCAGTCGTTATGGTCATGCTGACGGGCGTTGGGGACGGAACCGGGCCGAACTTTGCGGGCCAGCATCCCTGGCTGAATGACAACCCAGTTACGCCAAACCCTGCCTACTTCACGAACGTGGACGCCGTGATGAAGCTGGCGCTCACAAACGACATCCATTTGCTCATTGGAGTTTACCACCAGACTTACGGAAATCGCATGACGCCGGACAACGCGGCGCAATGGGCTGCATGGGCGACCGAACGTTATCGCGACTATCCAAACATTCTCTGGACGCTTTATCCGAAAGCCTCGGACGCGTCCAAACCGCTCGTGATGAGAATCGCGGAAGGAATTCGAAAGGGAGACGGTGGCCGGCATCTTGTTTCAATGCATCCCGATCCATCACCCGCGAGCTCGAGCTTCATGCACGGCGAACCGTGGCTCAGTTTCAATTCCATCCAGGTCTGGAAAGACATTCGCTTGGTTTACCCCATGACCCTCGCCGACTACCGGCGCACTCCGACGAAGCCGGTAACAATGCTGGAGGGAGCTTATGAGAACGGTGAGGAATATGGATTCCCCGTCACCCCGTTTTGCGTCCGGCGCGAAGCCTATTACAGTTGCATGGCCGGCGGCTTCCACGGTTACGGGCACAATGATTTATGGCGCGTCAAACCGCGCTGGCAAGCAGCCCTCGACGATCCCGGCGCGAAACAGATGACCATTTTGAGGGATGTGTTCGCGCGCTTGCCCGATTGGTGGACCCTGGTGCCAGACCAAACCATTTTGAAAACTGGCGGAAATACCAACGGCGATCTGCTCAATTTGAGTGCCCGGTCCGAAAACGGAAAATGGCTGATCGCCTACATCGCTGGCCAACCAGACATAACTGTAGACCTCACGAAGATCAGTAAGTCTCGAAATGTTTCCGCTCGTTGGATCAATCCAGCAACCGGTTCCCGGGAAGCGGCAGGCGTGCATCCGACAACCGGCCCGCAATCATTTCAGAGACCGGCCGAATGGCCCGACGGTCTGCTGATCGTCGCTGATGAAGCGATTCGATAGCCTGGCGCAGATTTTTTAAATTTGAGCCCGCACACGGGCGTCACTTCTAGCGGTTGCCCCCACGGAGCTCCGGTGCGAGCCTTGGAAGTGATCCAATCGATCACATTTGATCGTTGTGCAGACAAATTCGACCATGCCGCACGCAACGCTCAGCGTAGTTGTTGTTCTTTTATTAACAGCGTCGATGGGAGTCGCCGCTGATCGGGTCGAACGCGATCTGGAACGTGGCTTCTCGCAAACGGTTCATCCGTTCCTCGATACCTACTGCTTCGGGTGCCACGGCGCCGAAAAACAGAAGGGAAAGCTCGACCTTCGGCCCTACTCCAATCTTGAGGCGGTTGCGAACGATTACCGGCGATGGGAAATGGTGCTGGCAAAACTCAAGGCCCAGGAGATGCCTCCCGAAGAAGCCAAACGCCAGCCCCCGGCGGATTCGCGCCAGCGCGTGATGGATTGGATTGAAGCGATGCGCAAACACGAGGCGCAACGGAACGCCGGCGATCCCGGTCCGGTCCTCGCACGTAGGCTCAGCAACGCCGAGTATGACTACACGATTCGTGACCTCACGGGCGTTGACATTCGTCCGGCACGCGAGTTTCCGGTCGATCCGGCCAATGAAGCAGGCTTCGACAATTCGGGCGAATCGCTTTCCATGTCACCCGCCTTGCTGAAGAAACAACTCGAGGCGGCCCGTCACGTCGCCGAGCATCTTGTGCTGAAGCCGGACGGTTTTGACTTCGCACCGGACCCCGTCGTTAGCGAAAGCGATCGCGATAAATATTCCGTGAAGCGTATTGTCGATTTCTACCAGCAGCACTCCACGAACTACGCCGATTATTTCCTTGCGGCATGGCGGTTCAAACATCGCGTCGCACTCGGCAAACCACGGTCCACCCTGGCGAATTTTGCGTCCGAAGCCAAAGTCAGTCCCAAGTACCTCGGGCTCGTCTGGTCCACTCTCACCGCCGCGCCTGAGAAGATCGGTCCTGGTGCCTCCTTGCAGTCGATGTGGCAGCAACTGCCCGTACTTCGTGGGAACGAACCGGATCTCGCGCGAACGAATTGCGAAGCCATGCGCGATTTTGTTTTGGATGTTCGCCAAAGACTGGCTCCGCACTTCGAGAATCTGGCCGTGCGCGGCATTGCTGCGGGCTCCCAACCCTTCGTGCTCTGGAAGGATCGGCAATACGCCACGAATCGGCTCCGCTGGGCAGGGGATATTGCGCAGGGTTCCCCGAAAGCCAAAGAGGAAGGCCCCAACGATCCGACAGTCGAGAAAGCCCTCACCGTCCCTGCCGATAAAACAGCCTATGAAGCAGCTCTCCGCCGTTTTTGCGCCCTCTTTCCTGACGCCTTCTATGTAGCGGAGCGGGGCCTGATCTTTTTGAAGGAGGACAAAGAGAGCAAGGGACGCCTGTTGAGCGCCGGGTTCCATCTCATGACCGGTTATTTCCGCGACGATGCTCCGCTCTATTCACTGCTGCTCGATGAACGACAACAACGCGAGTTGGACCGCCTCTGGGATGAATTCCATTTCGTCACACTCGATCCCGTGCGGCAGTACAAAGATTTCATTTTCTTCGAGCGGGCCGAACCGCCCCGCTTTATGTGGGGCGCGGAGTTCGACTTCGCACGTTCCGAAGACAAAACCTCGACCTCGGAAACCAGGATCAAACAACTCGGAGAAGCCTATTTGGCCAAAGCACGCAAAAACGGTGCTGACAACGCGGAGATCGAAGCCATTGAAGATTATTTCAAAACCATCTCGATCGAAATTCGGCGTGTGGAACAGGCTCAGCGGGCCGCAGAACCGAAGCACCTGGAGACGCTCCAAACCTTTGCCGAACGCGCCTACCGCCGGCCTTTATCGCAGGCCGAACGCGATGATCTTCTTCTCTTCTATAAAACGCTTCGCGAAAAGGAAGGGTTGGGTCACGAAGATGCCCTGCGCGACACGATTGCGAGCGTCCTGGTCTCTCCCTTCTTTTGTTATCGCGTCGATCCCACTCAGGTGAGCCAACGCCGCTCTGGCTCATCCGGCTCCGCCGCAACGTCATGGAAGGCCGAACAATTATCCGATTACGCGCTAGCGAGCCGTCTCAGTTATTTTCTTTGGTCCAGCATGCCCGACGCCGCCCTCCTGGCTCACGCTAAAGCGGGAGATTTGCATCGCCCCAAAGTGCTCCTGGCTGAAACTCGGCGAATGCTCCAGGACGCGCGCATCCGTGCGTTCGCAACAGAGTTCGGCGGTAACTGGCTCGATTTCCGCCGGTTTGAAGAACACAACGCCGTCGACCGTGAGCGCTTCAAGAGCTTCAACAATGAATTGCGCGAAGCAATGTTCGAGGAACCGATCCGTTTCTTTGTAGATTTGGTGCAACGCGACCGTTCTCTGCTCGATTTTCTGAATGCGAACGATACCTGGGTGAATCGGCCGCTTGCAGCACATTACGGGATCAAGGGGCTTACTCTTCGATCGAACGAATGGTTCCATGTCGAGGACGCATCAAGCTATGGACGCGGCGGATTGCTGCCGATGGCGGTCTTCCTCACAAAGAATGCGCCCGGCCTCCGCACCAGCCCGGTGAAGCGCGGTTATTGGGTCGTTCGCCGTGTTCTGGGTGAACAAATTCCGCCACCACCGCCGAAGGTCCCGGAATTACCGAGCGACGAAGGCCAACTCGGCAATCTCACCTTGCGGGAGCTCCTGGCGCGCCATCGCGAAGACAAGAGTTGCGCGGGCTGCCATGCGCGGTTCGACAGCCTTGGGCTGGTTTTCGAAGGCTACGGACCTGTGGGCGAACAGCGCGTCCGCGACCTGGGCGGCCGGCCGGTTGATACGCATGCGACCTTTCCGGGCGGCAGCGAAGGCACAGGCATTGATGGCCTGCGCAAGTACCTCAACGAGCATCGCCAACAGGAGTTCCTCGACAATTTTTGCCGCAAACTGTTAGCCTATGGCCTTGGCCGAACGTTGTTGCTTTCGGACGAAGTCACCATCGACAGCATGCGCGCAAAACTCAAGGCCGGCGGCTATCGCTTCAGCAGTCTGGTCGAATCAATTGTGACCAGCCCGCAATTCCTGAATCGGCGGGCATCTGAGGAGATCGCGACTCGATGAATCATCAGCAACATCCAGCTCATCGGACCTCCCGGCGAAAATTCCTTCGCGGCGTCGGGGTGGTGATGGCGCTGCCGTGGCTTGAATCGATTCCGGTCTGGGGCGGGGAACTCGCCAAAGATGGGATGCCAGGCCCGTTCCCGAAACGCTTTGCCACATTGTTCATGGGCAATGGCATCAACTCGAAAAATTGGTGGGCGAAAGGTGCCGGCGCGGAAATGGAGCTGGGAAAGAGCCTGGAACCAATGGCTCCGTTGAAGGCCAAGATGAATTTCATCACCGGCCTCTTCAACAAAAATGCGACCGGCGTCGGCATTCACCCGGGACAGACGGGGAATATCCTCTCCGGTGCCTCCCTCCAAAGAGGAGCCGTTCTCAAAGGTGGCATCACGATGGACCAGCTTTTGGCGAATCAGGTCGGGCAGGAGACCGTCCAGCCGAGCATGGTTCTCGGTTGCGAGCAACCGATCACGGGCTATCACGAGACCAACTTTTCCATGGCCTACAGCTCCCATATTTCATGGCAGGCCGCCACCTCGCCGGTCCCCATGGAAGTCTATCCCTCACTCGCCTTTGACAGCCTCTTTGATAATCGCGGAAATCGCCGTAACCAAAGCATTCTCGACCGCGTCCGCGACGAGGCCGCGCGTCTCAGCCGGCAGGTTAGCCGGACCGACAAGGCCAAGCTCGACGAATACCTCACCAGCGTGCGCGAGGTGGAAACTCGCGTCGAACGAATGAGGAATGATCAGGCAAAAGCGGAAGCAAACGCCCGCGATCGGGGCCGGCAGCTTGTTAGGATGCAACGGCCCGACAACGGCCTGCCGGAAGATATTCGCGAGCACATGCGGCTCATGTGCGATATCATCGCTCTCGGTTTTCAAACCGATAAAACACGCATCGCCACGCTGCTTCTTTGTCGCGATCTATCCGGGCTTTTCTATCCGTTCCTGGACGTTCGCACCGCCCATCACCCTTCTTCGCACGACGACCAGTCCGATGCCTACGAACGGATCTCGCGCTACTATTGCAGCCAGCTCGCCTATCTCGCGAGCCGCCTGGATACAATGCCTGAGGGCGAAGGCACGGTGCTGGACAATTCCTGCCTCATGTTCATCTCGAGCATGTGGTCCGGAAGCAAACATGACTCCACGAAAGTCCCTGTCCTGCTTGCCGGAAACCTTGGCGGCACACTCAAGACCGGTCGCGTCCTCGACTACACCAGCAAAGGCGACGACAACCGCAAACTCTGCAGCCTTTATCTCTCAATCATGGACCGCATGGGTGTCAAACTTCCCCATTTCGGTGACGCAGAGACCCGTCTCGCCGAGATTTGAAAATGGCTAACCTTCTTGCATGAATCGCCGAACCTTCCTCCAAAAAGCAACCCTCAGTGCCACTGCCCTCGCCAGCTTGCCTTTAACCAACGCGTTCGCCGCCGAGAAACCAGCATGGCCGATCGGCTGTTTCAACCGTCCATGGACGAAGTGGAGCTACGACGACGCGCTTGATGGTATCGCCGCAGCCGGTTACAAGCTCACCGGTCTCCTCACCGGCCAAAAGGGTGAAGCGTTCACCTCCTCCGCCGCTACGCCGGAATACCTCGATACGTTGAAGAAACGTATCGCACAGCGTGGACTGGCCGTGAACATGACCGTCGTCCAGTTCAAACCGGGCGCACCGCTCGCTGATAACATCGCCGACGTCCGCAAACAGATCGAGAATTCGGCCCGGCTCGAGCTGAAGTTCATGCTCACATTCGGCGTGGACCGGCCGCAGCACTACGAAGATTTTTACCGCCTCATGGCCGACGCTGCAGCGCAAACCGAAAAGCGCGGAATCCATCTCGTCATGAAACCGCACGGCGGCGGCAGCGGCGCATCGGAGGAAATTCTCCGCTGCCTCGACAAAGTCGCGCAGCCGAATTTTAAAATCTGGTACGACGCCGGCAACATCATCTACTACACCGGAAAAGACCCGGTCGCCGAGCTCGAACCGATCGCAAAGTACGTCACCGGTTTTTGCGCGAAAGATTGTGCGGCGCCGAAAGCGGAGGTGATGTCACAATTCGGCACCGGCAAAGTCGATTTCAAAGCCGTCTTTGCGAAGCTGAAGGCCGCCGGTTTCAACGGCCCCATCATGGTCGAGGGCGTCAAAGTCGGCGAGACCGCCGCCGAGACGACCGCGAACGCCCGCGCTAACCGCGAGTTCCTGGAGAAGGTGCTCTCTTCGATATAGAGCTGGCCGTTCCGAAGCAAACTGTTGCGTTCCACAGATCGCAATCTTCGAATCAAATACTCGGCTTGGGTCAACGGAGTGGCACGCCCGCTCCATCCGATGGAGAAACGCTTTCTTCGAACAGGGGCCTGGCAACATTCACGCCCCACTCCAGCAGAACGTCATGGGCAGCTTTGCGGATGTAGTAAACGCGCCTCGCGTCGCTCCGATCGTCGCGACTATGTGTGATCGTGAAGGCCGGGTCGTCCAGCAATCGGGTGAGCAACTTGATATTCTGCCTCGACTTAAAATAACGCAGTGCCGCAACGCCGTCTGCGCGAAGCATGTCTTCGCGTCCTTTTACGCGTGTTGGCGGCTGGGATCCGCGCAAAAAATCTTCGGGCGAGTTGAGCAGGTGGCGAGCAGTTCCTTCCAGGGACGGTGTCACCGGCACGGCCAGTCGAGCCCATAACAACTCTCGGAATAACGGCGGATAATCGAACACGTGGGTCTTGAGGCTTTTCTCGTTCCTGAACTTGCGCGCGCGAGAAAGAATTTCCTTCGAATGATCCAGGCGCGTAAAATCCACCGAAAAGATCGGCGGAAAATCTACCATGCCGCCGATGGTTTGCTCGCCAGGCACGGGCGGATCGAGAGAGATGGCATTCCAATACGGCGGTATCGCAGTGTTGTTCGTGCGTTCTGAAGGGTT
>Ga0193692_1000443_pt1 | contig 10377 bp, 28 predicted proteins | sample L3a1metaG_FD_144917 | JGI IMG/M metagenome (GOLD analysis project Ga0193692, IMG submission 144917) | Soil microbial communities from a riparian zone of the East river system, Colorado, United States - L3a1 | ecosystem: Environmental > Terrestrial > Soil > Riparian zone | place: USA: East River... | reverse complement strand
GACCGGCACCAGCACCGGAGCAAACTTTGCCGGTGGGTCGGGGTCGGCTGGCGGCGGCACCGCTGTGGGCGATGTCATTGGCCTCGCTGCAACGTGGGGCTCGGCAAGCACGTCGAACACCCTTGCTTGTGAAGGCATCACGATTGAGGCGCTCGGATGAAGATTGCCGCTGCGGTTATCCTGGCTAGTTCGTTTGGGTGCGAAGCTACGCCCAACATCAGGAGCTATCGCGCCTGCAACTTCACCACCACGCCCGCGGGCTACGTGGTCAGCGTGCCAGAAGGATACGACGTCGCCACGGTCCACGGCTGGGTGGATTCCCAAGTAGAACGGTGGATCTCGGATAAGGTGACGTGGGGTTGCACCGCAACTGCCGATCATCGTCTATCCCGGGATCTACGTTCCAGGGGACGGCAGCGGCGGTATCAATGGGTGGTGTATGTACGACGTCCGCATTGAAGTCGCGGAGCGTGATTGGGGCACCGTCGTTCAACCTGTGCCGCCGCCAATCTACCTTCCTTCGCTACCGCATGAACTGACGCACGTCGTGCGCGGGGACTGGCATCCATGAGAGATCGCCGCAAGACAGACAGGGGCCGCATTGAAAACCTCGAGCGGCGTTCCGGCCGCGTTCTCACGGGTGCGAACGGCGGTTCTGGCGGAAGCGGTGGCGGAACTGGCACCGTCACGGGTACCGGGGTAGCCGCTCAAATCGCCCTCTGGTCCGCGGTGTCCGCGATCACCGGGGATGCCAATCTGACGTGGGATTCCGTCGCCAAGGCGATCGTCATCGCTGCTGGCGGGAAGCTCTATTCCGGCACTACGGGCGATATTGTGGGCGACGTCGGAGACGACTACATCGCCATCAAGGATGCCTTCAACGGCGGCATCCGCGGCGTACTCAAGAACACTCAAGGCTCCGGGGATTACCCCTATTCCGCATGGTCCTGCGTCTCGAATGAGAATAACGACGTCTTCCTGCGGATCAACGGCACCACCATCAACGTCCCTGGACTGCATAACACGGTTGGCGCAAGCGTCGTCGGCGCTGGCACCAATGGGACGAGCGTCGGCCCTGGAGCCCGCGCCCTCATCCTCGTCAACACCAACAACGATTCCTCGAGCGTCATCATCTTGGGCGTCCGCGATGCGGAAGCCATGAGGATCATCGAAGACAAGAAGATCGGCATTCGGACCACGACACCGCGCACGGACCTTGATGTGCTGGGCATCATCCGCGTCACCCAGACGGACAACTCCAATTATGGGGATCTGTCGGCTACGGCTGCGGGAGTTCTAAAGCTCCAGGGATCCGCCGGCAAGGTGATGATTCCCGGGGCTAGCGGATCCACCTTCAGCGATACCTCTCACGGCCTGGTCCTGGCTGACATCCTCGATTCCGGCAGCAAGTACGGATACAAAATCGGCTTCGACAGCGTAGGAGCCACCAAGGGCTACATCCGCTACAACGTCGATACCCACTCCGCGGGATCTGCAACTTGGGGTCATGTGTTCAGCGGCGGCCCACAGGGGACTATCACCAACTGGGCCTTCATCGGTGGCGGTCGTATGGGTATCGGCAACGTTGCGCCTGCTGCTACGCTCCACGTCACCCAGGCCACCGTTGGAAGCGAAGTCTTCCGCATCGAGTCGACGGCGACGAATGACGATCCCGCGGACAAGTTCTTTCACGGGAGAGTTGCCACCACGGATGCGACGGTGACGACGATCAACACCGTGACGATCCCGGCATCAACGACCGTTGGGATGGAGGTTACCGTCAGGGCGAGACGAACGGGCGGGACTGCTGGGACCGCCGAAGATGGAGCCCATTACGTCCGGTACGCCACCTACTGCAACGTTGCTGGGACCGCTACCATTGTCGGTAGCGTCACGTCCGCGCATACCGCCGAGAGTCAAGGCGGGTGGGACGTGACGTTTAACGTCTCCAGCGGCGACGTGCAGATCCAAGTTACCGGAGCCTTGGACAACAACGTGAGTTGGCATAGCACGGTCAAAGTCTGCTCAGTAGGAACCTAAACGGGGATAGCGACCGGGAGAAAGGGTAACGGGGTATGTGGATTGAGGGTGAGCCGACAGGCGAAGTCAATGGGGTTTGCTGGAAGCTTATGGGGGCTTTGGCTGGGGTCATCGTCTGCATGGCGACGGCCATCGTGAAGCTGGCGAGATTTGCGTGGGACGAGCGTATGGCGCGGCTGAATGACCACATCGCCGCCCAGGAGCAAATCAACGTGGCCAAGAATGCCGCGAGGCAGAAGGGGGGTCACTCTCCATGATTGGGCTCAAGTGGGTTGGCAATCTGGTGAGGAAGTTCAGGGATGCGAAGATTCAGGCGGATTACATCCGAGAATCCAACAGCGATACCATTCGAGACCTGGCCCTGTGTGCAGAGAGGGATTGCGACACGAAGCAAGCGCAGGCACTTGCGGAAGCTCTCGACAGTGTGAGTATCAATATGAGCCAGCGTTTGAATGGCGACACGGACAAGACGAAGAAGAAGGAGACTGGGGTATGAAGATCATGGGGTGGGTAGCGGTGGCATTCATCGCGTTCTCTGCTGTCGGCTGCGTCACCAAGTCGACGGTGACGGAAGGGGACCGCGAAGTGATCGACCAGACCGGGAAGGCGATCGACAAGGCGGATAGTTGCATCTCTGAGGGGAAGGTTGAGGAGAGCCGCGCTATCCTTGCCGTTGCCCGTGAGAACGTCTCCCACCAGCAGAAGGTACATGGGACCCCAGAAAAGCCCGTCGATTTCAGCATGGAGGCGTCGAAGGCAGCGCGGGATAAGAGCACCCAGGAGCATGCCTCAGGCAGCTGGATCCTGCCGACGCTGACGGTTCTTGGGGCGATCTGCGGTATCGCCGCTAGTGCGGCCGGGATGCCCTTCCTAGCCCCTATCTTCCCCGCCCTGGCCGGCAAGCTCGGGAAGTGGGCTACCACCGGGAGCCAGATCATCACGGCGGTCAGGGCGAAAGCCGAGGAACAGGGAGGCTCCATCCACGTCGCGGACATCCTGTCGATCGCCAAGGAGAAGAACGTATCAGCAGGGGTTCAGAAGCTCGTGACTAAGTACGCCGACAAACACGAAGAGGCGATGGGACACGACTTCGGGATGAATCTGGACTCTACGACCATTGAATTGACGGAGGCTACGCCGACTACTTGAATTTGGCGCTCTTTCGGGAGCTTCGCGGACCTTCGCCGCTTTGGACCTTACTCCTCGTTGTCTACTACCTGTGGGGTTCTGGCTACCGTGGAAGGGCGAATATTAGAACTCACAGTCCCCAGCTGAAGGCTCGGCGCTCACCGCGTCGGGCCTTTTTCATTGGTTCCCACGGATGGAGTCGAACCATCGTTGCAGGATTCAAAGTCCCGTGGCCTACCATTAGCCGACGTGGGAATGGTCTACTGAAGTTCAGGTGAATAGTCTAACGCCCTACAGATCGCCTTCATGGTTCTTTGACGGCTCGCTTGGGACCTCGAATTTGAAGCCCTTGCTGTAATACCCGTTGTGGCAGTTGTAGAGGGTGATGAACTTCTCCTGATCCCCGTTGACGATTCTGAACTGAACCGTGCTGGCGCTCTCAGTGTGAAAGCCCTTGGGGGCCTCTGGGCCGCCCTCAAAGTAGTTCGGATCGAAGACCCACCCATCTAGGGTCATTGACTTCTCTTCGAACGTGTCGCCGTGAAACTGATCCCGCTTGTCAGAGAGATACCAGCCGTACCGCTCACAGCAGCCATAAGGCGTCCTGTAGCCAAGGATCACGTTGTTTTCGTCAACAAAGTTGACTTTGTTGTCCCACGGCTTTTCGTAGTTGTAGATTTTCATTTTATGTAGAAACTCCTTGAGTATCACGAACGACCGAAGAAAATCGCCTCAAGCTCCTCTCGATGCCGCTCAAGGGAAGCAATCCAGCGAATCCCGCCCTCTTCCTTGTTCGATTTGCACAGGGCGCAGTAGGTAAACCCCCTGTTCTCGTCAGCGCCCTTCAGGATGTCAAACACGCAGCCGCACGATAGCGTGTCCGGCGTGATCTCTACCTGCGTCGGGCTCAGTCTTTTCCACATCGCAGTATCCCTCTATTTACGTTCCTTCTTCAGCGCATCTTCTTTGCGCCGCTCGTACTGGACTTCGCAATCGTGGCAGCGGTGCGCCCGCATCTCCCAATTCGCTTTGATGCCCGCTGCGATCTCCTCTGCTTCCGCCCTGGCCTTTGGCTCGCAGCGGTCATCGCAGTAGGTGTTGTCGATGTTCGCGTATACCTTATCGAGTTTCGGGGTAGGTTCCCACTCCAGTACCAAGCGGAATATGTGTGGCCGACCCTCACCAATCCCGGAAGATCCCAGGACCATGCTCACGACGTACTTACGAGGGTTCTGTTTCATACTTATGTTTCATCTATGAAGTCTTACGCGGCTCGAACTTGGTGCATCGCTCTGCCGTGGTAAGGCGCACCCGCAGCCCATCCTCGTCAAGCCCGGAAAGATCACTAGACCACACATTCTTCGCGCAGTCCATTGACCCCTCATATCCCGGCGTGTACTCGGAATAGCCGGGGCTCCCACCCTCGAATGAGAAGTGTTTGCAGGACCAGCAGACCACCGCCGGCCGGATGATCGGCTTGCCGTCCATCGTGTTCATAGTCTATCCAGTGAATCAATTACAATTCTGGAACTCGCACAGTCCCGTCAGGATGAAGCACCAGTACAAGCATAGGGCGTCGTAGTGCTTTCTGTCTCTCATCGACTTATCCTACTTTCCTTGACCGTACTCTTTGCGGACTTCTTCTAGAGTAACCCGCTTCGTCTCGTAAAACAGGGTGCGGCTGTTCCTGTTCCGCTTGATCTTCTTTTTCTTCTTCATGGTTTCTCGGAACCACGAAGGGCATCCATGGCGATGCACACGTAGCACCTACCGCACCGGCACGGCACCCCGGCCCCTGGGATTATCATCTTTTCCAGCGCCGCCTTGTAGCGGTCACGCTCGTTCACGGCGCAATAAAAGCACGGGCAAGACTTCTTATGCAAGTCGGTGTTCATGGATGTTCTCTACTTTCCTTCGCGTATCTTCTTGGCGATTTCCAGACAGGACGGCTCCTGAACAGAGTGCCCCAGAATTACCATCGCCTCCGCGATCTTTGCGGCTCGCTCCCGCTCCTGCCTACGGGTAATGGCGCAATGCGCCCAGCACTCGCACCGGACTTCTTCAGGTTCACTCATTGCCTAAAGTTACTTTCTCTTCTTGCGCTTGAGAATGGCGGCCTCTTCCCGCAGCCAGTCGTTGTGCTGCTTCACGTTGATGCACATCGTCGCCAACAGCCGCTCCAGATACGTGCCGTTCTCCTGGATGACGTAGAGGATCGGGAGGTAGTTGTCTCCCCTTGGCCGCGCCGCTTCATTCTTCAACATTCAAACCTCAATCGTTAGTACTCTCGTTCTCTTTTCAGAAGCTCGGCAACCACCTTCCCGATAGCCGAATCGTCGATCTCCTGTAGCCGCTTGATGATGGACTGGCGCTCGTCGTAGATCCCACTCTCGTAGGCTGTCCGAAGCTCGGCGGCGAGGTCGTAGGCCAGCTTGTCGAGCGACTTCTGGGCAACACGCGTTGCCATTGCTTTATAATCCATGAGCGCCTCTACCTCACTCCGGTCTATCTTCTATCCCATCTTTATGTTCATCGACCTCTACCCACGTCTCGCCAAGGCCCGCGCATTGAAGGCAGTAGACGTAGGAGCGGAAGATCACGTCCAAGACTCTCTTCTTCCCGTCGCACCACTCGCACTTCTTCCAGAAACCGGGCATTGGTCTATCCTCGACCCCTACGTCGGTAATTGACTTTTCACAGGCTCCAGCTTGATCCGGAAGTGCATCGCGTGGCCGTCCCAGAAGACTTCCTTGACCTCGTAGCCGTCCTCCTTCAGGACGTGATCCCGCAGAGCCTTGCTCAGGATCTCGTTGACGTCCGCGATGCACAGGTTCAACTCCAGGCTGTTTCTCATTGCCGCTCTCCTTTAGAAGAATCCGCTGAACTATGATTGTCCGAACAACATCCGACTCTTGGTCGGCATCTGCTCGAGGTACGCGATCCAGCGCGGGTCCCTCGTCCAGCCCGTGCCGTCTACGCTGTCGGCGTCGATGTCCACGCACCACTGGAGGCGCTTCCAGCCGTTTACCCGGCCCACATGGACGGGAAGGCCCTGGGAGTGCCCAAAACGCACCCATTCGCAAGCCTGGGCGTTCTTCCACTCGCTAGAGCCCCCGATGAACAGGCCCGCGAAGGGCTGCTCCTTCAGGGCCACCTCGACGGCCTCGGGCTTCATCCCGTCCTGAATGGCGAGATACCAGTTGAGGCGGTTCGTCATCCGGTCACGCCACTGGACAGAATACTCAAGGCTCTCGGGATGGGCCACCCGGTCAGGGCAGACGCACCACTCGGGCTTCTGCTCGTCCGGTAGGTCCATCATCCGCTCGACGCGCCGAAAGAACTTGTCCTCGTCGAACGGCTGGCCGTTCTTCCAGTCCGTGAAGGCCCCGTTGTCGAAGACCCACCGGCACTTAGGGATTCGGAAGGCGTCCCGACTGACCATCTGCCCGTGTCCAGCCGCTGTAACTCTGTTTCGGAGGGGTCCACTTCCGACCCCGACATAGACCACCGGGCGAGGCGATGAGGTACTCGAACAGTTGCTCGCAACCATCTTGAAACCCGACTCCTTCCGGCCACTTCCAGCCGTACATCCGCTCGACAGACTCCTTGACCATCTCGAGGGTTTGCGCGTCGACGGAAGGCTTGGCATCGTGGCGCAACTCATGGATGGCCCTCTCCGTCTTTGGGTTCACTGAGCCTCCTTGCCGCCTCGAGCTGCCCCATCCAGAAGTAGGGGTGCCACTCGGGGCGATAGGCCACGGGCGGGTACTTCGCCAGTTCCGCCTCGGCCTGCTTGACGATCTCTTCCGGTTTCATAGTTCGGTTGTTCTGCTGTTCATCGAATGCAGTCGTGACAGTCGCAGCCGAGGACGGGGTACTCGTGGCGCTGGCTCTCCTGCTCTGCGGCCTCAGCTTCGCCCCGCTCGTCGTCGGCTGTCGGGCCCTCGTCCCATGGGTGTATCGCATTGCAGACGCGCACCGGCTGATCCTTGTACTGGAAGGTTCCGGACTGGAACCCCTCCGCGCACGACCAATCGCCCTCAATGTCGTGCTCGATGAAGGGCTGGCCGCACTTCAGGCAACGCTCCTCCAGATCCAGCTTCGCCGGGCAGTGCTTGCACTCCATCGAACCATCGTCCTCGAACTCGCCGTCTCCGTTGGCGTCGTCAGGGCCGCCGTAGAATCCCCAGTGGTGCTCCTGGCAGCAGCAGTCAAGTCATGCCGTCACCTTCTTCCAGATCCGCTCAAGGATCTCATCTTGCTTGTCGCTGAGTTCGCGCCCAGCCGCCACCTGTCGGCCGATGCTTTCGATGAACTCCGTTTCCCACTCGGACAGGTCAACGTCCCCGTCGAGAATGCCCCTGGTGATCTGCCGAAGTAGCTCGGCGGCGTCGCTCATTTGGCCCCCTTAGACGAATCGCTGGAAACGTGATTGTGGGGGCAGGGAAGGCAACGCTTTTTTCCTTGCTTGGACTGTGCTGGTACACCTTTTACGGGCCGGATGGTTCCGCCATCCGGGGCGCGGTCCCGAAGGCCGCTTGTCCCTGTCCCGACCAAGCCAAGGGCCTCGGCGTCTCCTGCCCCCGCAGTCACGTTTGTCATGATTTAGCCTTCACTTTATTCTCAACCTCCAGGCGCATGACCGCGTATCGAAGCTCACCACGTAACTCGCATTCATTGCAGGAGCACCCTCTACGGCAAGCGGTATTCAAGGCGATGAACTCCTCCAACGCCTTCGCTGCAACGATGATCCGGTTACGATCTGAGATCATGATTCACGCACCAATTCCTTCGCGGCATTCTCCACGTCCCGCCGGGTCACTGTCATGCGCCGCCCCGCGTTGGCGATCTTCATGGCCCGCTCCATCAGCAGGGCGTGGAAGTCGCAGATCCGCGCCCCGATCTCGAATTGGGCTTCCACGTTGAACTTGGTTGTCACTTTCATTTTGCTCTCACTCTATAGCTCATTCGTGTAGTCCGCAGGGAATGTCGTTCCCGCACGGAACAACCCCACCACCGCCAGCGATCCGTACCGGCTTCTCACACTTCCGCTTTTCCGGGTTTGCCTTTTCTCCAAGCCGCTCCACCTGATACCGCAGCGCCTTGTTCGCTTCGGCTTCCGAGATCCCGCCGTTTCCATGATGCTTCAGCCACGTCTCCGCAGCGTCAACCACGTCGCTGTATAGGTCGCGCTCCTCAACCATTGCGCTTAACTGAAGTTTCATGTCCTCGTAGGACTTCGCCAGCGCGGAGTACGCGATCCCCTCGTCCTTCAGCCGCCGCTCCAGTTCGTAGACCTGAAGGTCTTGCTTTTGCAATTCCGTATTCACGGTCGCAAGCAACAGGCTGATGGAGTCGAAATGCTGTCCGCCGAAGTACCAGCCGTTGCCCGTTTCGCTGATGGCTCCAACCATTTTTCTATCCTCGATGCTAAGAAGTTCCTTGACGTATCGGGCGCACTTCATGTACGTGTCCGCGCACCGACGGAACACGTGGGCCGTCGAGTAGTCCTTGAGCCGCCGAAGTTCCCGCGCCTGTCGGCGGGTGATGCGGGCTTCCTTGACGATCTTCTTCAGCGCGTTCATTGGTCTTTGTCCTACTTGGTCGTTCGTCTAATGATCGTGCAGCTTCGACCAGAACAGCAGGAGCTTCACGAACCTGATCGCCCCTGTCGGCCCGATCCACATATCCGCGCCGCAGTTACGACAGTGGAACTTGATCGGGCCGTCCGTCATCTGAGCTTCGACCCAGGACGTTAGCGGCTTCGCCGGATCGCCCACCTTCGCCGCCGTCAGCTTGTCTTTTGGTTCTGTCATTGTCTCACCAGTCGATCTATGTATTCAGTCTCGCGACCCAATCCCGCAGTGACTTCTTGCATTCGTCACACAGATGCAAATCGCCCCAGTCCTGCACAGGAGGGCCATCAGCGAGTAGGTTTCCTCTCCATACAGGCAAAGCATAGGTCCCAGGGACCATGCCCTGCGGTAGATCAATCGCCGCTCGACACCTATCGCAGGAGTAGTTGGCACTCATAGTTCCTCGCATCAACGAAAATCACCGGAACAGTAGCGACACCTGCCACACTTGAAGCACAGGCCGCCCTTCTTGCAAGCAACGCACTGCTGGCCGCGCAAGTACCCATCACACGGGCCATACCCGCACCGCCGTAATAGCTTGTTCTTCTTACTAGGCATCTTCATCCCTAAAGCGAATGTCCCTTGGTCGCGCAGTCGCACTCGTTCCACTCCTCGGACATATCGAGGCAGTCCTTGTGCTCTCCGTCCTCGCACATCCGACAGAGTCCGCTGTGCTGGCGGTGCCACCACTCGCTGAATCCGATCTTGGGCCATGCGAGGAAGGGCGGTCCCAATTCATCTTTCATTGTCTCTGCTCCACATTCGCCAAAGAGCCCTGGGGGCTATTCTTGTCCCCCTACGCCCGGGCCAGGCGGCTCAACCTTGAGCGGCGTCCGTTCATCGTTGGTTACAAAGGCGAAACACAGTTGTGGGCAGGGCACTTCTTCGGCCCAACGTCGTCCAGCCCGCATTCACAAGGCACCGCAGCGGCCTTCCATGCCCTATCCTTGTCGGCGTCGAGTTCATCGGCGGCCTTGATGAAGGCATCTGCGATCCGGCGAAGGGACTGAGACTGATGAGAGTACACGGAAAACTTTTGCTCCGAATGCGGGTCGTACAGGTGTACGCAGATGAAGTTTCCGGCAGTCCCAGGAACAATGCCGGAATGATCGGCTTTCATAGTTCCGGCGTCGTCGTCGTGCAGTGAGATGTTCAGAGACATTTGATTCTTTCCTCCGTTCGTCTAAGCGTGCCCGTTCAGGAAGCTCTGCATCCGGCACGCTACGCCATCGAGTTCCTCGAGCGTGCCGCCGAAGTCAGTCCACGTCATCCGGCCGTCGTACTGGAGTCTGCAAAACCTCGCCATGATGGCTTTCGCCTGTTTCTCCGTGTCCACCGAGAACACCGGCAGAGCGTTCGGCATCGGCTTCGGGCCTTTCTGCCCCTTCTTCCAGAAGGAGATCGTGCCGTCCGCTCAGATGTCGACGATGATGGGCCGGTCCAAGTTGATCGCGCTTTTCTGCTTGGTGCTCATACCGTCAAAGCTCCTTCTGCTCTTCGTTCTTTGTCTCTTCCACTACCACACTATACGCTCGACTTAGTTGATTGTCAACGACAATAAATCGCAATCAAC
>Ga0193692_1000442_pt1 | contig 10383 bp, 3 predicted proteins | sample L3a1metaG_FD_144917 | JGI IMG/M metagenome (GOLD analysis project Ga0193692, IMG submission 144917) | Soil microbial communities from a riparian zone of the East river system, Colorado, United States - L3a1 | ecosystem: Environmental > Terrestrial > Soil > Riparian zone | place: USA: East River... | reverse complement strand
GCAGGAACGATCGTTACCGTCCGGTCTGAACCCGTGCCCGCTACCGTAATGCTCGAAACCAAACTCGGCACTGAGGAAACTCCGCTCACACTCACCAGGCCCAAATCAGTGTCCACATCCGCTACCGTGATATGGAAGGTGACAGCCGTGTCCTCGACTGTGATCTGCGGAGCCACTGCTGCAATCGTCGGCGCGTCGTTCACCGCAGTCACCGTCACAGTAAAGGTGTCGATAGTAATGGCGTTGTCTGCGTCTTTGACGCTGACCGTGATTATCGCCGAGCCAAATCCATTGGCGACCGGTGTGACCTTGATCGTGCGGCTGGTTCCAGAACCACTCAGCACGATCCCGCTCTGAGGCACGAGATCCAGGTTCGAAGAGCTGGCTTCCACTACCAAAACGTTTGCATCCGTCTCAACATCACCCACCGTGAACGGCAATTCGCCCGTATTGCTGTCTTCGACGATCGTCAAATTAGCAATGTCGCTGATGGTCGGCGGGTCATTGACCGCCGTTACGGTCAGAGCCACATCCCGTGTTGTACTGTCCTGTCCGTCGTTCGCCGTCAGCGTGATGACTGCCGTACCGTTTTGATTGGCTGCAGGAACAATCGTCACCGTCCGGTCTGAACCATTGCCACTCACCGTAATGCTCGAAATCAAACTCGGCACCGAGGAAACTCCACTCACACTCACCAGGCCCAAATCAGTGTCCACATCCGCTACTGTGATATGGAAGGTGATGGCCGTGTCCTCGACTGTGATCTGCGGATCCACTGCTGCAATCGTCGGCGCGTCATTGACCGCCGTTACAGTCAGAGTCACATCCCGCGTCGAGCTGTCCTGTCCATCGTTCGCTGTCAGCGTGATGACCGCTGCGCCGTTTTGATTGGCTGCAGGAACGATCGTTACTGTCCGGTCTGAACCCGTGCCCGCTACCGTAATGCTCGAAACCAAACTCGGCACTGAGGAAACTCCGCTCACACTCACAAGGCCCAAATCAGTGTCCACATCCGCTACCGTGATATGGAAGGTGACAGCCGTGTCTTCGACTGTGATCTGCGGATCCACTGCCGCGATCGTCGGCGCGTCATTGACGGCCGTTACGGTCAGAGCCACATCCCGTGTTGCACTGTCCTGTCCATCGTTCGCTGTTAGCGTGATGACTGCCGTACCGTTTTGATTGGCTGCCGGAACAATCGTCACCGTGCGGTCTGAACCATTGCCATCCACCGTGATGCTCGAAACCAAACTCGGCACCGAGGAAACTCCGCTCACACTCACCAGACCCAAATCAGTGTCCACATCCGCTATTGTGATATGGAAGGTGATGGCTGTGTCTTCAGCCGTGGTCTGCGGATCCACTGCTGCAATCGTCGGCGCGTCATTGACGGCCGTTACGGTCAGAGCCACATCCCGTGTTGTACTGTCCTGTCCGTCGTTCGCCGTCAGCGTGATGGCTGCCGTGCCGTTTTGATTGGCTGCAGGAACGATCGTTACCGTCCGGTCTGAACCCGTGCCCGCTACCGTAATGCTCGAAACCAAACTCGGCACCGAGGAAACTCCGCTCACACTCACCAGACCCAAATCAGTGTCCACATCCGCTACTGTGATATGGAAGGTAACGGCCGTGTCTTCAGCCGTGGTCTGCGGAGCCACTGCTGCAATCGTCGGCGCGTCATTGACCGCCGTTACAGTCAGAGTCACATCCCCTGTTGTACTGTCCTGTCCATCGTTCGCCGTCAGCGTGATGACCGCTGCGCCGTTTTGATTGGCTGCAGGAACGATCGTTACCGTCCGGTCTGAACCCGTGCCCGCTACCGTAATGCTCGAAACCAAACTCGGCACTGAGGAAACTCCGCTCACACTCACCAGGCCCAAAGCGGTATCTACATCCGCCACTGTAATATGGAAGGTGACGGCTGTGTCTTCGGCTATGATCTGGGGAGCCACTGCCGCAATCGTCGGCGCGTCATTAACCGCGGTCACTGTGACAGTAAAGGTGTCCGTAGTAATGGCGTTGCCTGCGTCTTTGACGCTGACCGTGATTATCGCCGAGCCAAACCCATTGGCTACCGGTGTGACTGTGATCGTGCGATTGGCGCCTGAGCCTCCCAGCGCAATACCACTCTGAGGCACTAGCGCCAGGTTCGAGGAACTCGCTTCGACCGAAAGCAGCCCCACTGCCGTTTCCACATCTCCTACCGTGAAAGCCAGGGGTCCAGTTGTCCCATCCTCATTGATTGTGATATTCCCAATGTCCGAGATCGTCGGCACGTCATTCACCGACGTCACTGTCAGCACAAACTGATCGCTGCTGGTCGCATTATCCGCGTCCTTCACCGTCACTGTGATCGTTGCGGTCCCAAATCCGTTGGCCACTGGCGTGACTGTGATTGTGCGATTGGCACCTGAGCCACCCAACGCAATACCACTCTGGGGCACGAGCGCCAGATTCGAGGAACTCGCTTCGACCGAAAGCAGCCCAACTGCGGTTTCCACATCTCCCACCGTGAAGGCCAGGGCTCCCGTCGTGCCATCCTCGTTGATTGTGATATTCGCAATGTCCGAGATCGTCGGCGCATCGTTCACTGAATTAACATGGACGGAAAATGTTGTACTCGCGGTATCGGTGCCATCACTCACCGTCAATGTGATATCCGCATCGCCGGACTGGTTAGCTCCGGGCGTGATGGTCACGTTGCGATTTGCGCCGCTTCCGCCCACGACAATATTCGCCGTCGGGACAACGTCGTGATCAGAAGAAGCGGCGGTGATGACCAGATTGCCTGCAGACGTCTCAGTGTCACTCACGGTGAAAGAGAGAGGCCCTACAGGAACGTCCTCATCAGTATTTTGATCGGCAATGGTTGAGATGGTTGGCACGTCGTTGACCGTCGTGATGGTCAGCCGCCACCCATTCGAGATGACGCCCCCCTGACCTAGTCCATCGTCAACCACATATAACGACCAGCTTCCGTTCGGCAGGGCTCCATTAAACGCTGACGAAAATGTCGACGAGATCGGTCCCGCGGGCGCCCCCGGGTAAACGTCAGCGGCCTCGCCGACTTCGGAAGGACCCCAATCGAAGGGCCGATATGTGCCTTGCAGGATCTCGGAGTCTCCCGGGACCGGGTAAGTCACGCCGTCAGCAAAAGTAAAGGTGACGCCTCGGAGCACAACACTACCACCGGCATCCGACATCAAGGCTATCTTGCCACCATTTGGGCCGACGAGCAGTATGTCCAGATCATCCGGATCGTCGTGCGCGAGGCCATTAATCCGAACCTGGACGTCGGTAATATGGCCCGGAATGTCGGAGACATTGATTGTCGACGGGTAAGGTGATGCGCCCTGCAGGTTAAGGGTATCCGAAATGTTGATGATGTTCGGGTTCGAAAAGACGACTGTCCCCGCGCCCGGCGGATTCACAGTTAACAAAAATGACGTGCTCGTGTGGGCGATACCATCGCTCACCGTCACAGTAATCGTGGAAATGCCGGAGAGCCCATCAACCGGTGTCACGGTTAAGGTTGTGATCCCGAATCTGTTGAAAACGATGATGTTGTTATCAGGCACCAATGTTTGATTAGAGGAAGAAGCGGTCACAATCAGATCGTCGGTATTCGGCGTCTCGAGATCTCCAATCGTGAGATTAAAAGGCCCTGCGGAGACGCCCAGGACAGTCGTCTTGTCGGGAATCGGGGAAATAGTCGGAGGCGTCGTTTGTGTAACCGTTAACACGAACCGGTTGGTAGCCGTTGCGACTCCATCGCTAACTATGATCTGAATTGCAGACGTGCCTACCTGATCGAGTGCAGGGGTAACCGTGACCGTCCGGTCATTGCCGCTGCCGCCTAAAGAAATGTTGGAGACCGGTACCAGTGTTGTATTGGAGGACTCCACGCTGAGCGTCAGCGACCCGATGTCAGTGTCGATGTCGTCAATCGTGAACGGAATAGCCGGGGTGGGAGCATTTGTTCCAGTGGATCTGTTAGCGATATTGCTAATCGTAGGAGCATCGTTGACGGCGACAACCGTGAGTACGACCTGCTGAGTCGACGTCAATTGTCCATCGTCTACAATCACAGAAATCGTGGCGGTTCCAGATTGATTCGCAACCGGTGTAATCGTGACCGTCCGGTTGGCTCCCGAGCCGCCAAAAACGATTCCCGAGAGTGGAACGAGCGACGCATTTGAAGAAGCTTTTCCCAGGCTCAAGTTCGCCGCAGGTGTTTCGCTATCGGAGACAGTAAACGCGAGCGCACCTGTTGAAGAGTCTTCATTAATGGAGATCGACGGAACCAGACCTGAAATCGTCGGCTCAGTATTGAGTCCGGGATTGACCGTCAACAGGAACGAGTCACTCGCCTGATGCGTGCCGTCGCTAACAGTCACGGTAATGGTGGCGGTGCCGGTTTGGCCGCTCGCCGGAGTGATTGTCAAAGTGCGATCGCCAGCCGAACCTCCAAAAGCGAGATTGCTATCCGGCACCAGAGCCTGATTGCTCGAACTGCCCGTGACAACCAGTTCGTTCGTGGGTGTGTCATCATCGTCAACCGTGAACGAGATCGGGGCGGTGGGGGTATCGATGGTCGTAGAGCGATCTGGAATATTGCTGATCGTCGGAACAGAACTTCCGCCAGTGGTTGTAATGAGCATGCTCCAACCGCCGGCGACCGAGCCACTGTTTGCTGAAGTGTCGTCATAGACATACAAAGACCAGTTACCGTTCGGAGAGGTCCCGTTAAAAGTCGACAATGCAACTGCATTATTCGGAACGAGAGGCGCAGGACTCGGAAACACCGGAGTAGGTGTATATGCCGTGGGTCGCAACGGCTCTGACCAGAGGTCAAAATTCAGGGGCAGCGGAAAGGAAGAGCTGTCAGTTAAATTGATCGTGACGTTATTAGCGCTGTGGCCATCCCCCGCGATGTGAGAGAAAATCAAAGCAGCCTGTCCGCTCGGCGCGACCAAAAGCATGTTCACATCAATGATTCGACTGTGACTGAACCCGCTGGCCGTCAGGACGATCTTGTTGATGGTCCCAACCATTCCCGAAACATTAATTTGCGACGGATACGGCGTAGCTGCACCGCTCGCCGGAATAGTGATCGCAGAAGTGTTAACGAACCGTGTTGTGTCGGGTCCGGGGGGATTCACGACTACGTTGAACGCCTGCGTGCTCGTTCCGGTGCCATCGCTTACGGTTACCGTAATCGTCGCAGTTCCGACCGCTCCGAATGTCGGCGTTACCGTCGTATACCAATGGCCCAGCGCAGTGCCGAAGAAAATTTTGGAGTTGGGAACGAGCGCAGGATTCGATGACGTGCCAGTCACGATCAGAGCGAAGACGCTCGTATCGGGATCATTGATTGATAACTGGATTGCGTCCGTTGGCTGGTCAACAGCGACTGTCTGATTCGCGATTGGGCCCAGCGTCGGACTGACGGCGTAGCCCATCCCAACCCCGCCGAGCAGCAATAAAACGACACCTCCGGCCAGGAAAATCGATTTCAGCGATTTGGGGAGGCGGTCAAAACGTTTCTCCAATGCATCCTGAACCCCCTTTTCCGCAAGCACACAATCTCCAAGTATCCTTTTCATAAGCAATCAAACCAGGGACCAAACCAACACCGACACCGGACAACACGACTCCCATCGCCTTTTCAGCAACAGGGTGCGTTTCCCAGGATCGCATGTATTTACCATGGGGTCCTGCTAACGCAACCCGAAAACTTCAGCTTCTTCGTAAAAGCGTGGTCGACATTCGAAACATGATGACGGGGTCTGGTTCCACGGGAAATCCGCGGGGCTACCACCAAAAACCCGATAAAAATGCGGAGAATTGGCTAGGGGAAGTACGTACCTCAACCCTGCTAACTCATTGCCGGGGGCTACGTTCGAGAAGTTCCTATCGCTAGCGCACTTCAGACCAGAAAAAATTCTTATCGATCTGGCTGGTTCGAATCAAATACTCGAGCTGCTGCAGCCGGGTGAACGTTCGGAATTTGAACGTCTCCGTGGTCATGTCGATCTTCTGGAATAGCTCGTAAAGTTGTTGGGCTCCCCGCCGGGCATCCCAGGCACATTTGAAGCCGGGCAAATGCTTCCGAATCTTCTCGAACCGAACCCTGTAACTCCGGTTATCGGCGCTCGGTGGGCCAAAACTGACACGACATCCCTTAAAAACATCAGCAACGATTTCAGCGACCTCCCGGACGCGATAATTGTGGTTGGTATCACCGACATTGAAGATCTCGTTGTGGACTGCTTCGCGTGGCGCCTCGAGAATGGTCATGATCGCGCCGGCAATGTCCAGGCCGTGAACGAGTGGACGCCATGGCGTGCCGTCGCTTGTCATGCGAATCTCTTTCTCCGTCCATGCGAGGCCAGCCAGGTTATTCAGCACGATGTCGAAGCGCATCCGGGGAGAAGCGCCGTAGGCCGTAGCGTTCCGCAGGAAGGTCGGTGAAAAATCCTTTCCAGCCATCTTTTGCAGGTCGCGCTCGACGAGGGCCTTGCATTCCGCATACGCGGTCTGTGGCTTCGTTGGTGATTGTTCATCGACAAAATCCTGATCAGGCACCCCGTAAACGCTGCACGAAGACATGTAGACGAATCTTGGCACCGACGCCTTTTGCGCCAACTCCGCCAGCCGCACGGACCCTTTATGATTGATCTCATGCGTGATATGCGGCGCCAGCTGGCCGGCAGGATCATTCGATAGCTCTGCCATGTGGACGATCGCGTCCACACCTTTGAGATCCTGCGCCTCGAGCTGTCGCAAGTCTTTTACAATGGTAAATGCAGAGAAAGGTCCGCTCCGATACAACGACCTTTCCTTGTAAAAGCCAGTGTCCAGTCCGGTCACCTGGAATCCGCGTTGCAGCAATTCAGGTGTGAGTAACGATCCAAGGTATCCGTCATTTCCAGTTAAGAGAACGTGCATGCTTCTGCTTTCGTTGATTGATGATGTTAAAAATGAATTAAGCTTTGACTTCTTCTGACAGGGCGCGCGATTCCTGCGTCCTGGCCCGAGGCTGAGCGTCTTTGCCGGGAACGGCCTCGTTCACCCGCTCCAGCCAAATCTCGCGCCAGTACGAATAGATGGCGCGTGGACAAAACATCCGGCAGTTGCTGTAACGAGCCTGGCAATAAACGCCTTCGAGGATAATCGAATCCGTTTTCATTTTGATAAGCTTGCCGGTCCGTTCATCGAGAATCCTGCTTACACGGCTGTGGACACGGTACGTGCCCCCGCAAAACGGGACGGCTTCAGCATCGAAGTAGAGGCCCCTGTTCTTGTTGTTGCTATCCAGAGTCGCCAGGATCTGCTCGTAGCCTTTGACCCTGACCAAATCACCGGGTTGTAGATTCAAGACCTCGTGCGGAGTCCGTTCTCCGGCGGGGATTGTTCCACATTTGCGTGGATAAGGTACGCCCCCAATCAGCCGCTGGAAGGCATCATAAAACCACTGCATGAAGCGACCAACTCCTATACCAGCATTCATCAAATGGACATAACCTGAATAAAGCGTTCCCCGGAAAATGCGGAGCAACCCAACGTTGCCCGACGTGAAATCCTCGATGTACTGTCTCACATCCCACCGGTTTAGAGGTTGAGTGTACTCCGGCAACCGTGTGGCCTGGCAAACATACGTTGGATTGGTCTCATCCTGTTGCCCCGGCGCCCGTGTACCAGCCCAAACATTCTCTTCCGTTGCTCCACCGAGCGCATGTGGCCGCTCTGCCGCGGCCGTCGCTTTGCTGTCAACTCGCTTCAACCAGACGTCCTTCCAGAAGATCAGACATCCCGCCTGACATCCTCCGTATGCCTGACCATCGCACCGAAGCTCCAAGTGCACAGCATTGGTCATTCTCCGGCCGCGAATCGGGTAAACTGTGTCGCACGTTTTGTGCGCCCTTTTGAACACTTGAAACCGCTTTCCGCAATATTTGAACATCTGCGGCATAAACGGCAGTCCTTCCAGCTGTCCGTTCGCGTCCAAGGTTTTAAGGATCTCTTCTTTGCTCCGGATTTCTACCCAATCTCCTGCGCTAAAAGGTTTGTTATTCATGTTTCTTTGAAAAAGCTTAAAAAATCACCCACACAATCACGGGCTGAATTGTCGATTCTTAGGCGTGATGCGGCTGGCTCACTCCCTCTTTTGCCTGCCGCCTTGCCATTCGCGATAAGCCCATGCGTGCTCGCAGAGGACCGCTCCACTTAAGAAATCTGCGCCAATAGCAAACTGTCGGAATCGTCCCGTAGCAAAGCAACTTGGTGAAGGACGGCAATGAAGTGTGTCGGATTCCGCGGAGGTATTCCAAATAGACCCCTTCCCAATGCGGAAGAACGATTCTATCCCTTGCACGGCTCGGATCATGCCACGCGAGCAATTCGCGGGCACTCCGATTAATAACCATGGCCGAGCGGGAATGACGGCGCAGCTTATACAGTATTTCCGGAATTTCCACTAGCTGGCCTTGCAACGAAAGCTCGGCCAACAATACGTGATCCGCCTCCAGGCACCCCATCAAGCGGGTCCCCCTCAATGCCTCAGACCGAATTACGCCCCAAAGCGGGTGCGCATACCACGATCGGTAGACCACTTTGGCCAGCCGTTTTACTGGTGAAGACGACGGGCAACCAAGGCTATCGGGCGATATCATCTTTACAGCCCCATTTTCATCAATGATCTCCGCGCGCGAATAGACCAGCGCGGTCGACGGGGGTGCCGTATCGAACACTTCTACGCATCGGCGCAACAATGACGGGTGACATTCATCGTCATGAGAAGCCCATTTGAACAGCTGGCTGCGCGACAATTCAAAGACTCGGTTGTAATTTCGGGCCGCTCCGATGTTCGTTTCATTGCGGGAATATCGAATCCGCGGATCTTTGGCGGCAAAATCACGGCAGATCGCTTCGGTCCCGTCCGTGGACGCATTGTCGGATACGATCAACTCGAAGTCTCCATAGTCCTGCTTCAAGAGGCTTGTTAGAGCCGCCGGAAGGTACGCTTCTCCGTTATACACGGGAAGCCCCACACTGATCCTTGGAATTCGTGAGTCCATTTTCTCAGGAATGCGGTTCGCTCAGCTTTTCGCAGCCCCAAAACGCAGGGGCCACAAGCCTGTTTGTCGGAACAGGTTGAGGTAAACTGAATATTGTTTCATCACAAAAAGCAGCACCAGGAGATAAACTCCAAACAGCACGCTATTTGCCACAATCAAACGGACCAGCACAGGGTGCATTTGATCGGTCCATCCCTTGACGACCAAGGCTGCCGCGGCCCCGGCAAGGACCGGAATAAAGGGAATCATCGCAGCCTTCAGAATGTCTCTTCCACTGATATTTGTACCCTGTCTGGACCATGCAATCACCGGTAATACCAGCACCATCATTGCTGCGGAAAACCCGATCGCCACGCCGTGCGGACCCTTCCCAAGGCCAAGAACGTAAGCTGCGATCACCACCGGAGCGATCATGAACGCAATGTTCAGGCTGCGCACCGCTCGTCCCGTAGCCAGCATCAGCCAGGCCATGGGGTTAATCAGTGCAAAGGCGACCATGGTGGGCGCCAGCAGCCGGAAAATCGGGGCTGCTTCGCCCCAATCGGGCCCGAGTGCCACTCGAATGATATCCTCGGCGAAAATTGCCGACCCCATTGTGAGTGGCATGACCAGCGACAGAAACAGTGTGTACCCTTTCAGAAAATAGCTACGGAGCCGAACGGGCTCATCCTGGACGCGACACAAAGCCGGGAAAGCAATTCCTCCGATCGTGGAATTCAAGTTCTCCGTTGGAAGGTTGATAAGCTGGTAAGCTCGTCCATAAATCCCAAGCGTTTCTGCTCCCCAAAAACGCCCGAGCAAAACCTTCTCCGCGTTATACGCCATATAAACAACGATGGTGTTGAGTGTCACAGTGCCGCCGTACCGCAGCATTGATCCCACGCCACATCCTCGTTGGGGCATTCCTGGCTTCCAGCGGGCGGACACCCACACTCCCAGTAGCGTGGCCGCAGGCTGGCTTACGGCCATCACAACAAGCGCCCAATATCCTAGACCGAGTGCAGCTGACGCAATGCCTCCGCCAGTACTCACGACCAGGGACCCGAGGTCGATCAGCGCGATTGTCGAAAATCTCATCTGGCGCTGGAGGAGCGCCCGATGTTGCGCTCCAAATCCGTTGAAAATAAAAGCTGTGCCAAGGGCTACGGTCACCCATACCAGCCGCGGTTCAGTATAAAACGCCGCCAGAACAGGCGCGAGCGCCGCCGAAATCACCGCAAGCCCGACGCCCAGCCCGGCATTGATCCAAAACAGCGTCGATGTCTGTGCTTCGGTAACACTGACCCGTTGCACCGTTGCCAAC
>Ga0193692_1000441_pt1 | contig 10387 bp, 7 predicted proteins | sample L3a1metaG_FD_144917 | JGI IMG/M metagenome (GOLD analysis project Ga0193692, IMG submission 144917) | Soil microbial communities from a riparian zone of the East river system, Colorado, United States - L3a1 | ecosystem: Environmental > Terrestrial > Soil > Riparian zone | place: USA: East River... | reverse complement strand
TCACTTTGGCGCCCCCGTCCTGGTCAACTTCGACGTTCAGCTTATTTCCAGGAGCTTCCTTCTTTTCGGCGACGTCAGCTAAAAGGCGTTGAGCGCCTTTCTTTTCCTGGTTCGCATACATGCCGCTTCGTAGCCAGGCCAGGCGCTGTGCAATGGCCGCTTCTTCTTTCAGCTTGGCCAATTGAGTGCGCAGGGCAGAAATGTTGTTGAATTGGGCAACCAAATTCTGCTTGTCGCTTTCGAGCCGTTTCAGTTGAGCCAGCAATTCCTTGCGATCTCCTTCGGAAGCAGCCAGGCGCTTTTTGGTGTCTGCGATCTGACCTTCGAGAGATGCAATCGAGCCCTGGAGATCGTCCATTTTCCGGGTCAGCCCGCCGCGCTCCGCTTCAAGTTCGGCGATGCGTGCTCCTTGCTTCTGGACTTCAGCCTGAGCGACCGCAAAATTTGTCTGCGTTTTGGCGAGTTCCGCCATCGCTTTCTCGAGTTCGCCGGTCCTGGCCAGCAGTTCCTGCTTATCCTTGGTTAAATTCGCTTCGAGTTGGCCAATGACTTTGTCCTGCTCCTCGGCCTTGGTGCGCAGCCCGCTCACATCATTGGAAAGGCGGAAATTGTCGGTTCGGATCGAATCCAATTGCTTCAGCGAGCGCCCATGTTGAACGAGCAATGCCACTCCGAGTATCATGCACGCCACAGTCAACGTCGTGATAATAATGTTCTTCATAGTCTCAAGTATTTCTGGAATTCCAGTGCAATTCAAGCCTTCCCTGGGCAATTTAGACGGCTGCCGACGCCGGCATCCGAATCCTTATGATTCCGGGATTCTGTGGCGAACCCCGTATTTGCCTATGGGGTATTACCGGGGAGCGGGAGCCGAATTGGCATTCGTCTGCCGCGGGACAATGACTGCCCCTCCATCCTGCTTCAATTCCACGTTCAAATTGTAATTGTTCGTGTTTCCCGGCGCAGTACCGGCAAGCAACTTCTCCGCCCCTTTCTTTTCCTGGTTGCCGTAAATCCCCATGCGGATCCACTCCAACCGTCGCGCCACCGAGAGTTCCTCTTTCAGCCTCGCCACTTGCGTGCGCAATGCCGAGAGATCGTTGAATTGCCGTTCCAGCTCTGACTTCTCCGTTTGAAGCCTTTTCAGCTCTTTCAGGAGAAATTCGCGGTCGCCTTCTGAAGCCAGCAGCTTCTTTTCGGTGTCCGCGATTTGCTTGCTCAAGCTCCCGATTGAACTCGTCAGGTCATCCATTTTTCGGGACAAAACGTTCGTTTGGGAAGTCAGTTGGGAAATTTGCGCATCTTTGCGTTCGATTTCCTGCCGCGCGTGTTCCACTGCCTCCTGCATTTCCTTCTGGGTTTTGGCCAATTCTGCGGAGATTTTGATGTAATTGTTGGAAACCGAACTAAGCTCTTGTCCACGCAGGACCAGGTTTGTTTCGAGCTGAATCGTCACTTGCTCCTGCTCTTCAAGCTTTTGCCGCGTAGCTTCCAGGCGTTGAATCGTGTTCGTCAGATTCTCGGCTGTCTCATTCCTGGCCTGTTCGATCTTGACGCGCTTGTTGTGGACGACCAGCAGGCCTACGCCAAGGCCGACCGTGCACACTATCAGCAAGATAAACGCTGCTTTCATAAGCCGCTACAATGCGCCTGAATGCACGGGTTGGCAAGTGCTACGTCTTGAATAACAGGGCGCCTCGTCTAAACTACTGGTATGGAAATTCCATCACAGGTCGCCGTTATGACGTTGCCTAGCGCGACGCTCTTCCCGCAGGCCTTGTTGCCGCTCTATATTTTCGAGCCGCGTTACCGCAAAATGCTGGCCGACACTCTCAAGTCGGAACGCATGTTTTCCGTTGCAATGCAACGGCCCGGGCGCAGCCGCGAAACCCCGTGCGGCGTTGCCGGACTCGGTTTGATTCGTGTTTCGGTCGACCATAAGGATGGCACTTCCCACCTGATTTTGCAGGGCATCACGCGCGTCGAACTGCGCGAGACGGTCCAATACAAGCCCTATCGCGTGCACAATATTCGTCCCCTGCAGCCCGCCACGACCGATAGCGTTGTCATCGATGCCCTGGTGGCAAAAGTCCAGGAGTTGGTCCGCAAACGGATTGAAGTGGGGCCTTGTCCATTTCCGTTCCCAGTGCTGAAAGGCACTGCACAGCAATCGGCCAAGGAGAATGCCGACGCTCCGAAATTCTCTGCCAAGGATGTGCTCGATTATCTGGAGAATTTGCCCGATGCCGACCAGGTGGCTGACCTTGTTTCATGCGCATTGTTGCCCGGTCCTATCGAACGGCAGAAGATTCTTGAAACCATCGAACTCGACGAGCGTTTGAAGCATCTTATCCATTTCCTCTTGGCTGAAATCTCGCGGTGTGAGCGCGAGGAAGGAAAGTGAAGCTTCTCGAGGTTGGGGGGCGCTGAACGGAACATTCTTCGTGACGCGCTCCTATCGCTTCTGCATTGTTCCGAGCCGGTTTTCCGATGTTTCGTCTCGTACTCTTTGATATCGACGGCACGCTCATCCACAGCGGAGGGGCAGGGGAAAAGGCTTTCGCGAAGGTTTGCGGGAGCATGTTCAATGTTCCCAATGGCACAACGCAACTGCGCTTCGCCGGACGGACCGATACTTCCATCGTGCGTGAGTTTTTCACGCTGCACCAAATTCCGCCCAGCCCCAAAAACTTCGAGCGGTTCTTCGATTGCTACGTTTTCTGGCTCGAACAAATGCTCCAGGCGACGCCCGGCCGAGTCCTTCCGGGCGTTTCGAAACTGCTGGCTCGGTTTCAGGAACTCTCCGAGCCGCCCGCAATCGGATTGCTTACTGGAAACATTCGCCTGGGAGCCGAAATCAAGCTCCGTCATTACCAGCTGTGGGATGCTTTTGTGACCGGAGGTTTCGGTGACGACCATGAGCAGCGCAACTGTGTTGCGGGTGTTGCGCTGGAACGTGGTCAAAAACTATTGGGTCACAAACTGGGCGGTGAGCAGGTTCTCGTCATTGGCGATACTCCCCTCGATATTGAATGCGCTCGCGCTATCGATGCGCGTGTGCTTGCAGTCGCCACTGGGAATTTTACTCTCGATCAGCTCAAACAAGAGCAGCCGGATTGGGCCGTGAGCAACCTCGACGACTTCTCTCTACACGATCTGACCAGGTAGGGCGTGTCCCTCCGCGCGCGCCGTCAATGCGAATGCGGCTTGCCCGTTCCGCAGAGACCACACGATTTCGGCTGGCCGCTGCAGCTGGGAGCTTCGGCGGCACCCCCATTACTCGCTGCGAACACAGAAAACTTCTTGTTCAACTTCTTTGACTTGCAATGAGGGCAGGGCGTCCCTTCCCAATTCGATGAGCGTACCAGGAGTTCGCTGTCTTTCCCGCAATCATCGCAATGAAATTCGTAAATCGGCATGTGTAAGATTATACCCAGTTCATGAGTCTGCTCAAGACAGGCGCTCCGCCGGCTGTCGGCGCTACTAGTTCGTACTGGCCTTTTTCATTAAGCGCAAATGCTCGTCGAACCAATCCGCGAAGATTTTCATATCTTCACCCATCTCAGGCCAGCCATGGTCTTTTCCTTCGCGAACAATCAATTTGAATGGCGCATTCACCTCGCGGCACCGTTTCTCGAAGATCTGCGCCTGGTAAAGCGGCACCAACTTGTCCGCGCTCCCGTGAACAATCAAAGTCGGCGGCATATTCGAGGTCACATAATTGATGGGCGAGATTTCCTTCCCCAATTCCTGCCGGCCTTCTGCGGTCGCATTCCGCGGACCGAATGCGGGTGAGAATTCCTTTGTAGTGCCGTAGCCAACCGCGTCGTCTCCCGCGCTGCCCCAATTCAGGAAATCCGTCGGCGGAAAAAAGCACGCCACGGCCTGGACCGCGCTGCTTTCCCGGTCGATCGGATCCTTTGCTTTCGGGTTGCCCGGTTTGCCTTGTGTTCCCATTGTCAGCGAAAGATGTCCGCCCGCGCTCCCGCCTGTAATCCCGAGATGCTCCGGCGAAACTTTCCACTTCTCCGCATTGTGCCGGATAAAGCGCACGGCGCGATGAATGTCCTGCTCAATCTCGGGTATGATAAACCGTGGCTGGGATCCATGTACCACGGCAAAGACTGTGTAGCCTCTTTCCAGGAACGGTTCATACATGTTCCCATTAATCGCAGCGTGATCCGAGAAGAACCCGCCGCTTACCATGAAGATGACGCCGAACCCGTTCGGTTTCGCCGGTTCGAACACGTCCAGCGTCAGAGCTGTCCCGAATTTCCGGCCATAGATAGCGTCTTCTGTTCGCTTGAACCCCGCGGCTCTGGAATCGACGCACAGGGCAATCACCAGCGGAATGAGAGATAAAGTCTTTTTCATAGGGAGGAAATAACTTTATGCAATCCGAACCCTTAAGACAATCCCCTTCCAGCCCCGCTTCAGTTTGGGATAGTTGGTTTTGTCTTGCTGCCCGTTGGAAATGTTCTGCTCTAATGAGCAGAATTCACGATTTGCCAATCGGGCTTGTTCTTCCACAGGACCGTCAAGTCGGCGGCCTTTTCGGAGTGCGGATAACTGTTAGAGACCACTTCGGGAATGATGTTGTAGACTGAGATCACCACGTCCGGTTGTTGCGCAATTGTGGGGATTTGTGCTGAGACGTTTGCAACAAAGCAGCGGTCCACTCTGCCGTGGAACCCACGAGTCCTTAACATCATCCAAAGCGGATATTCGATTCCAGAGAGTCCCGCCTTAAGGCCGACATTTTGACTTTTCGACGCCACTATTCGATCTGCCAGTTGCATGAGCGCGTCGGCTCTTTCGTTATCGAAGGTTGAGGCAAAGTACTGCTTCTCCCGCGGCAGTTTCCAGAAACTGCCGCTGAAGACCGGTCGCGATGAATTCACCGTTATAGTCAAGGCCGCGGACACGAGCAGCGCTGCTGCTGCCCCCCAGGCCGCCCACGGTATCCTCCAATTGCAGAGCGCGATGGCAGTCAGTGGCGTGAGCAGAAGAAACCACGCCAAGTGTATCCTGCTATGCCAAAGCTGCCATTTAAGGAAAAAAAGAAAAAACAGAACGCTCGCCAGGACAGGTGCCAAATACAAAATCAATCCGCGGTTGCGCATGGGATGGCGGAATGCAAACACGAACGCTATGGCGCATAGAAGTAAATGGCCCGTGCAACTCGCGACACTGTCGGATACCCTGAACTTCTGCCGAAATTCGAATCTGCAATACGGCAACGTTGTCGCTGGATCGTTCAGCTCTTCGCCTGTGAACTCATGCAGACGCGCGAGCACCGCGTTAAGGCCGCGCGTCAGCCAGGGAATTCCGCTGTTGGTGTGGAGCGCCGCGTTGCGAATGAGATTTGACGCCACTACTCGATGCGAGAATCGCTCATTGCGCTCAAGCGAAAGCATTTCGGGTGATCCCAGTGGGGAGTTGAAGAGCGCATAGTTGCGTGCCATGTGCGGGGCGTTGAGCAGGAAGAACGCTCCCGCAAAGAGGCACGGCAGCCGCAAGCAAACAAGTCGATTTCGCAGCCCATCCCACAGGACCGATCCTGGAGCCTTGACGCTCTGACGCGAATAAAGTCGTTTCAGCCACCAGAGTCCTCCAGCGACAATCAGCGGGCCGGCGTACATGTAGGTCGTCGCCTTTGTTAGAGTTCCCAGGCCAGAAGCGAGACCCGCTCCGGCTGCATAGATGGGATTGCTCGGCTCCTTCATTAGAAGAAGTGCGCAGGCGAAAATCGAGAGTACCCAGAATGCAGTGCTGTAATCGTTCTGGGTCGAAATCGATTCTACGATTCCAATGGGAAGCGTGACTGCCAGGAAACAGGTGAATGCTACTGTGCGCGCTTCTTCTTTGGCTGCTGCCGACGAAGTATCCATCCGCCAAAGTCTCCATGACTGCTCGGCGACCCAGCTCAGAACAATCACGCTGGACACCATTGCGAACCATTGCGCCAAATTCAGCAGTTGATCGTTTCCCCAGAGTAAAAACAGATTCGTCATCACAAACGATGACCAGGGACCAAATTCAAGCTGTCGCAAATCATCGGTTGGATAATGCTGAACGCCGCTTTGCTGGATCCAATGCGCCATTCGCGCGAGATGATACGCGAGGGAGTCGATGTTCGTCGTCGGCGTCAGGAGGGCCACAAAAAAAAGAAAAAGCACGATCACGGCTGTCGCAGCTGCGAGAGCCTTGGCGTCGATTGGCCAGCGTCGAAATGAGACGCCCGATTCGACCGTCTCACAGGCTGCAACGGCCACGGTCCGTCGGGATTTCCGAAGTCGGAGCGCGCAACACAGAATGGCGATGTCGGCGGCAACCCACAGAAGTACGAGCGTTGGCCGGTTCAGGCTGTGGGCCAGACTGCCGATTTCTGCGATCAACGTCAGGATCGAACCACACCCCAGACACGCGAACATCCAATTGAGGCGCCAATCCAGGTGGATATTCCTTTCCTCAGCCCATTCGCGAACGAGCCAGAAACAGCCCATCCAACCAATCAACAAAGAAAGAATGCAAAGCAAGCCGAGCATCAGTTTTTCAGAAAATAGGTGTCGCCGACCATTGTCCTGCTCTTGTCGAGCTAGACATGTGCCATTTGCTCGACCGGGCGCAATTTTGCAAGCGCAAGCTGTTTTGCTGGAAGTCTTTCGATGAGATCAATTCCGACACGAAAGTCCTGAGCACGCGCCCGTGTCCGATACCAAATTCATCACGGATTGATTGGGCGTGTCGAAGTGAGCGGAATTTCTCCGCGCAACATTTTGCCGCCTTCGCCTGCGAGCCGCAGGTACCAATCGCTCGGCAGGGCTTCACCGTCGATATTCAGTGGAACAAACGATCCTTGCGGCAGTTGCGCCTGGGTCGGAGCCAGCTTGAACATGGCGGTGCCTTCGTCCACTTCATCGAACATCGCGCCATAGATCATCCTGCAACCGGCGTTCTGCGCGTTGTAGAGCTGGCGCCACCAGAAACGACCGCCGCTTCGCGGAATCTGGTTCAGTGGACCGGCGTTGAGGTTGGTCCACGAGAAGCCCGGCCAGATAACGGGCAGATAATCCCGCCCGGCCAGTCGCGCCGCAGCAAGATCGGGTACGATGAAGTTGTTCCTGAAGTTATCTGCGCCGGTAGTGCTGCTGTAACGGCCCACTGACCATGGACTGATGATGTCGAAGGAACGATAAACAGTGGACCAGGCGGGATCCGTCTTCGAATCTCCGGTGAGCGCACGCCAGTTTGTCGGGACGCCACCCATCACGGTGCAGCCGGCGGCCTTGAACCAGTCGATGAGCAGTTGCGCGTCTGCCGCTGTGCCGGGCCGGTCCGTAAAACCAAGTCCCCAGATCGCGACGATCGGTTTGCCGTTGTGCCGCAGGTAGCGCTCGCTATTCGTGATGCCCATGGTGCGCGTGAGGTAGGCCCAGTCATTTGTAAGAGTCATCACGAGTGTGTTCGAATTCTGCCCCGAGATGTCATACATGATGGCGAAGACGCGGCCATAAGCTTCGGCGCCAGCGCGGCAGCTATATGCGATTTGATTGCGCCAATCGGCGGCGGAAGTCGAACTCAACTCGCTGCTGAAACGCTGCAGAAAGACACCGTCGATTGCGTAGTCGTGCATCCAACCAAAGTGGCGCTGAATCGTTTTCGGCTTGTAAGCGCTGTAGGTTCGCGCGGGCGAACCATTCGTTAATGTCATCGCGGTGGAAAATAATTCATCGGCGTCCAGTTCGGAAATGTCCGGCCAGAAATCCACCGTGGCGTTGGTGGCGTAAGGCAGGTTGTTTCGGAACCAATGAATCCACGCATTACGCGGCGAGCTATCGTTCGTGCAGGCAAACCAGGCCTGGTAGCCAAACATCAGCTTGTTCGAGAGAGTCGAGGCATCCACTGGCGCAGTTCTCAAGCGGAAGAACTGATTGCTGTTGGCGGCGAAGACGACCCGATTGTTGGTGCCCGAGATCGAGAGTGGATTGGTGACCGTGAGCCAGTGATTGGTCTCTGGCAGGGCCCGCGTCGACTGGAGGACATGACCCACAGAGAGTTGCGGCCAGGTCACGGCGACCCCGTTCGTGGCTCGGACCGCACCCAGCTTCAGCGATTGCGTGGAACCGGTGTATTCGGCGTCCAGTGCGAGATCGAACCCGAGATCGGAGCTGTTGCCGGCGGATTGGTGAACCTCGACCGCCACAATGTTGAGGCCGTTGCGCAGCAATGCCGGTGACAGGTTTGTTTCGACCGTGATGAACTCATCCCCGCCCCCCAATGCGGCGGTGGCGTTCGTAGTAAAGCCAATCGCGCCCGTTGGCATGTTGTTGCGAAAGGCCTCGGCGGCGTTGAGGAAAACGACCGCGCCATCATCCCGCACGAGGCGCAGCTTCAAAGATTGAAACGAATTGGTGTCTGAGATCTCGAAGGCGCGCCGGAAATAGGTGGTGATGTATTTTGAGTTAGCGTTGGGCCCGAAAGAAACCGTGGTGACTTCGCCATCACCGCCATAGCCGAGGCGAGCGACGCCGTTCGACCAGGAGGAATCATTGAAGGCCAACCCAATCCAGTTCGTTCCCTGGTTGGAGCCGTTGTCGAGGTAACGCCAGACGGAACCGCGTGGAATGAGTGGCGCCACCAGGAGATTCGCAGCAGCGCCGGCCTGGGGTTCCGCAAACGCGCTGGCGAGAACGATGATGACAACCTGCCACGGGAACCGGCTTGGGAACTTCACGTGCAAGAGTCTATGTCATTGCCCGTTTCAGGCAAGCTGCTGGAAGCAGCTTTGCGAACGATTTTGGAGGGTGAGCTACGAACCAGTTCGTTCAGCAATGCAGTAGAGAAAGTGTTCACCGCGCAGATAAAGTTCCCTGCCTGCGAGTGCCGGGGACGCGCTAAAGATATCGTCCAGCGAATTGACGGAAAGTTGCCCGTTGTCGCGATCGTGACGCAGGACAACCGTCCGGCCATCGCGGCCCGTAATGTAAATGCGCCCGGCTGCGCCTACGGGCGAGGCAAAGATAAAATCGCGAATGCCGTCAAGGCGGAGCGCTTCGCCAAGCGGTTTGCCCGTCTCGGGCTCCAGCCGGGAAAGGATGTTCTGGTTATGCCGCAAAAAATAAAGCGTATTGCCATAAAGAAGTGGCGATGAAACATACGGAGTCATGCGATTGAGCTTCCAGGCAACCTGCGGGGTGTCGGTAATGTCGCCTTTCGCTCCCGCCAGCTTGATGGCGAGCATGGACTGCCAATCATAGCTGTTTCCGGCAAACACCATTCCGTGTCCGGCCACCGGAGAAGAGACGACATTTCGCGAGAGCCCTGCGCATTCCCAGAGCAAAGCGCCCGTTGCCAGGTCATAGCTTCTCACCCGTTTGGTCGCGCTGATGACAATTTGAGGTTTACCTTCATGCTCGACCACCAGCGGCGTGGACCAGGAAGTTTTTTCGTCACGAGCAATTTTCCAACGCTCCTTTCCCGTGCGCTTGTCCAGGGAATAGAGAAACGAGTCGCCCTCGTGGTCCCAACAGAGGATCAGCGCGTCGCCGTAGAGCACGGGCGAACTCCCTTCGCCATGGGCGTGGAGCGTCTGCATTCGTCCGAGGTCCTTCTGCCATTTCAACTCGCCGTTGAAGTCCAGGCAGTAGAGACCGCGTGATCCGAAGCAGGCATAAACACGTTCACCATCCGTGACGGGCGAGTTGGAAGCCAGGCTGCCTGTCTCATGACCGCCCTCATGCGGGAATTCCTCACGCACAATTTTTTTCCAAAGCACATCGCCATTGGTGCGGTTGATGGCAAGGACCGCAAATTGATGACGATGCGTGACCCCCACATTGTCGTGCGTGCCGGGAGCGTTGTCATAGACCGGCTTTTGTGCGTCTCCGACTGGCGCCGCCAGCATGAGAAAAATACGGTCACCATAAATAATCGGAGTGGAATGACCTTTGCCTGGCAGCGGAATTTTCCAACGGATGTTTTTGCCCTCACTCCAGTGGACGGGGGGATCGGCCTGAGGCGCCACACCTGTTGCCAACGGTCCGCGCCACTGCGGCCAGTACGCCTCCATGTTGGAACGCGCCCCCGGTTCACTGGCCAACGCTGATGCCACCATCAGCCACGCGAACCATCGGAGCTGATGCAGCAGTTTCGCCATGTTGATCATTGTTACGCCTGTCTCAAACCCCTGTCAAAGCCTGGAGCGAATGAATGGAGTTGTCTTCGTTCATGGCTGCCACCTGGCTCTGAAGAAACGCTGCGCCGAAGTGGCTGGGAGAGTCAAGGGGGCATTCGTTGTCGCCGGTACATTGGTGAGCGTCGCGGCCCAGTTGGTGGTCGCGAGATTCGTATTCGCCTCGATCACATAACGCTGGCCGGCCATGGC
>Ga0193692_1000439_pt1 | contig 10408 bp, 3 predicted proteins | sample L3a1metaG_FD_144917 | JGI IMG/M metagenome (GOLD analysis project Ga0193692, IMG submission 144917) | Soil microbial communities from a riparian zone of the East river system, Colorado, United States - L3a1 | ecosystem: Environmental > Terrestrial > Soil > Riparian zone | place: USA: East River... | reverse complement strand
GAGAAAGAAATTCCGTGAACGGTGGACCCGTCGAGCCAATCTCGGGAATGAATAACGTTGCCTGGAACACGCGATCCTGCGCGTTGAGGGAATGGTAGTGCTTGTAGTCGAGGCCGCCCGACACTGAGGAATGCACGCTCCAAGCCTGCGGCAATGGAGTCGATACCCGAAACCCAAGATCCTCATTTTTGGTCCACGTTTGGCTGAAAATGCGGTCGCTCACCTGCAAGGTGCCTTCGGGCGGGACGGATGGCGGATTCAGGCTTTCACTCTGGAGTTGCTGGCCTGTATCGGAAAAGGACCGGGAGCCGTAGAAGAGCAAATCCAGAAAATCCTCGACGGGCGGAGGGCGAAAACGGTGCGTCACTTCATCATAACCGAAATCACCCACGCGCAGATCGCGCCGGCGCGTTTTTTTCTCCGTATACGCAAGGGGCATTCGATAAAATCCGCTATAGGAGTCGATCAGCGGCTGGTCCCAGAAGCGCGGCATCGTGCTCTCCTCTTTGAGTTCCTCCGGCGTGAGGTTGTACTGTATGCCCACCTGGTGTTCGAGTTGCCAAAGATTGTTGTACTGCGCGGCGAGATTCAGGCGCAGGTCCGGGGTGCCCGGCGTCGAATAGTTATTAAGTTCGAGCCGGCCGTGTAAGGGAAAGCGGTCTTTGACCTTTAAACTGAGCGAACTCGTCCCGGGCTCCGGTCCCGGGCCGATCACCGGATAGATTTGCCGGTCGCGATTGCCATTTGCGCGATCGAGGTCTTGCTGGAAGACCAAGCTGTTCAGCAGCATGTTTGTCCGCAGCCCGGGCAGTGCCCGCATGACATTGTTCGAACTGAAATGCTTGTTATTGATGACACTGATCTCGGCCAGTTTTCCTTCGGTAACCTGCACTTTCACGAGCCCATTGGTGAGTTGCTGCTGGGGCAACGTAACGGCTACCGTCACAAATCCGCGGTTTCGGTAAGCCATCTGAAATTCTGAGAGCGCGTCGCGAATGGTTTGGAATGTCGCGTTGGTGCTGACGTACTTGTTAAAGATGGGCTCCATGTCCTCATAACTGAAAAGGGTATTCCCGCGTATCTCGTAGCCCTTTACTTCAAACGTTGGCGCGGCGTTGGTGCCCGCCGGCTTTGCGGTCGCCTCGGCGGGTTTGGTCGCAGGGTCTGCGGAAGCCGCGATGGGAAGGCAGAGACAAATGCAACTCAGGAACCCGGCGACTTTGCGCAGTTTGGAGTCGCGCGGCCCGTGGGAATGCTTTTGACGCCATTGGGAGGGAGTCATCCCAAGATGACGTTTGAACATCGTGTTGAATAACCCGAGATGGCGATAGCCGCTTTCCAGCGCCACATGAATAATTTTGCTATCGGTATTGGAGAGTAATTGCCGCGCCTTGAGCAATCGCAGTTCGGTCTGCTTGGCGCGCAGCGATACCGAAAAATGCCTGCGAAACAACCGGCTGAAATGCCGCAAGCTGCAGCCGCACAATCGGGACATTTCCTCCGGCGAGCGCTCAATGAACTCATCGTCGGTGACTTCCGCGATCAACTGCTTGAATCTCTCATCGACCGTCGTCGCGGTGTTTGCGGCCGAGTGACTGCGGCTGATCTCTTCCGAGAAAACGGCAGCAATCAAATGCAGCATCTTGCAGCGCAACAGCAGAGTGGGGACGCTTGCGCCCGCATACGCACTGATCTCGGCAAAAAGCTCGCTGCCGGGATGTTCCATGGAAAGCACCCGCGCAGCCGACATTTTGGTCTTGCAGATCGATTCGAAGTATTCCCGCTCCGCCATCGTGAAGAACCCCGAGATCGGTTCGGGCGAAAAATCAAAGTAATGGGCAACGGCATCCGAGATGCGGCTGGCGCGAATCGCGCCGCGCGCGCCGGGCGGCAGCACGAGCACTTCAGCGATTTGCAATTCCCGCGCGGCCTCACCACCCATCCAATAAGCGGAGCCTTCGCTCAACCGAACCAAACGCCAACCCGTATTATTTATTTCCCATTCACTCGAAGCAGGTAGAACAGCACGGTTTAGGGACAACCATCGATCGAACTTCATGTGATGGGGTGATCCTCCCAATAGCCTGTTACGAACACGCGACGCGATTGCGACAAATCAGAAACATTGTCACATTCAGGTGAAAGGCGGCTCCTACGTTACAGGATAGTGACGAGATTCGACAAAGGATAAACAGGAGCTAAAAAGTCAGCACAGAGGAGGGGTAAGAACTCGCAACCAATGGGACAAAATTCGTATTACTGGTGACCTCCTAGCGTTGGTGCAATGAACAACGCGGCGACTTCTTCCACACGAGTCTTAAACGAAGGCAGCGCCGGGTTGGCTCCGGCGCTGCTGCGAGGTTTGGATGTGCCAGTGTCCGTTGTCGTGTCTAGAAATCGAGCGAGGTGATGGTGCCGCCATCGGCGCCGCGCTCGACGTGCATGGAACTGAGGCTTTCGAAACTGCTGGTATAAAGCGGATTCGTGTTCTGGAACACCGGATCTTTGATCCGGGCGATCAGCGCATTGCGAATCAATGTTTGATTGGCGCTCAGCCCCCCGGCGCGGTTGACAATGTGTTCGTAACCCCACAGGCCATAGCTGCCGTTCTGGACGTTTGCCGTCGAGTAGGCCACACCGTTGTAGGAGATGGCCGTGGCGAAGGCAGAGATTGAGTTGTAGTCGGCACGGCCAAGATAACCGATCGCGTCGGACCTGTTGGCGATGACGCCGCGTTCGATACCGCCCGAGGAGAAGCCGTTGGTCAGCACATACTGTCCCGCGGCGTTGGTTGCCCAAAGTGTCGGCGTGCCAACGAAACCGATATCCTTCTCAACCGTAATGCGGGTGCCCGAGCCGGAATCGCGCCCGACCATATAGATAGGAGCAGTGCTAACGCCGCCGAGATACGATGCCGGCATCGCGGGAACCGGGTTTCCCAACTCGTCGACATACGCGCCAGACGCGGTCATGAGCAGCACGGCCTGTTCACGGGTGATGTTGGTGATTCCGACCAGCGCACTGTTCTTCACATACACGAAGGGAATGACACCGAGTTGACTTCGGTTGAAGGCGGATTCAGGCAATGGTGGAGTGGCCGCGCCAGGGAAGACGTCGGACAGCGCGAGATCCGGAGTCTTATTCACATTAACCCCTGGCGTTTCCGCCGTTGGAACCCCTGTCTGATTGCGCACCGCAATCATGCCAGCCGCCGAACCTGAAAAGCTCAGCCGGATTTTGACCGGTGTCGCGCCGAGACTTGGAACGGCGTTCGAAACGGTTCCATTGAATGTCATCAACCCGGTCGAGGCGTCATTGGTCACGCCGGCTGGGGGTTGCACGTCGAAGAGGGAAGCCGCGCGATCGATCGTAATCGCTCGAAAAGCTGTGCTCCCGGTAATGGTTACTTCCACCTGGCCGTAAGCAGCGCCGGCGATCAGCGTGCCTGCCAGGAGGGTCAATAGGGTTTTGCTGTTTTTCATAATCTGGGTTGATTTGTGTTGATTGATATAACGCGTCGCTTATCGGAACGCCTCCACGGCATAAAACCGCACCGCATCGCTGCTGGTATCAGTTAGTGTTTTGGTGGTTCCATCCCCTGCAATCACCGCCGGCAGCACGGTCCAATTCGCCGCGTCGGGCGAGAGAACAGTAGAGTAGCGGAGACGATAGTTGCCTCCGGCGATTGTGGAGAAGGAAATCGTCTGCTGATTGCCGTTGCGGCCGTTAGCCACAATTTGCGGGCGCTGCAATGGCGTCACCGCTGAGCCGGCAATGAAGGTCAGCACGCCATTGGTACTGATGCCAAATGAGCCGATCTGCACCGCGGCCGGTTTCACCGAGAGATTGCTGACCTTCAGCTGAAAGAAGTGGTTGATAGTGCCCAGGTCATTTTCAACCTGGAAGGGAGCGGAGCCGCCCATAGTCGAAACATCCACCTGCCCGCTCTGACTTGCGATCGCCGTGTAGGAACTCAGGTCGGTTGGCGCAATGATGTAACTCTGAATGGAGTTGGTCGCTGTATAAAGCTGGGCGTTTTGTCCGACGGAATCAATCTTCGCGTGCAGCGCACTCATTTTGCTTCCAGAGATCTCTGTGGGAGCATCCGCGTCATTCGCGTCGGTCAACCAGGAGCGGCGCACCGGATCGCTGTTCGCAGTCGTGGCAATGAGGGCGAACTTGACACCGGCGAGCGAACCGAAGTTGTTGGCGACTGTGTTGAAGTTCCAGTTCGTGACCTGGATGACGGTGCCCGAGGCCTTGCCGAGATAGTTACTGACCGTTCCGAGATTGAATTCGACATCTTTGGATGTGCCGTCCCGCCGAAAGATCAGCAACAAATCTGAATCTGAGTAAGAAAAGCCCATTGCGAGCTGGGCCGTGCAGAGAATCAATAGAGCAAAGATTTTGATTTTCATCGGGTTCATGTCTGTTTATCGCGAGGCACTTTACTCGCGCTTGCGCAACGCGACTCACAGTCGAGGGCCATGCGCCTTCATTTTTGGGTCATGAAGAGGACGAGTGAAAGGTGCTGAGGCTGCGAGTCGTTCGGTTGAAATTGGATCTTTTCTTCAGGAAGGACGGCTCGCTTGTCTCGTAATCGTAACTTCAGGACCTGTTTTCTTGCTCAGCCCCCCGGTGAGAGAATCTCTATAGAATCGAGACTTGACGGCCGGTGGAGAGTTGTTACCCAATCGTTGCTTCCCGCGGGGATTTGTCACGGAAGGGCTGGATGATGCACGAGAGAGATCTGAAAAGATGTTTCATTTGTCACCAAATCGTAACAAATCCGTCCTTTATTCGTAACAGACCAGTTCTAGTTTCGCCGGCGAACACCAACTCAACACCAACTATGAATCACAAATCCGCTACATGGACAAAATTGGCAGCGAGCATCTTCTTCTGTGGATTGGCTGCGTCGGCGCACGCCCAAACTGCGGACGCGCTTCTGAATAAATTAGTCAGCAAGGGAATTCTGACACCGGATGAAGCGAAGGCACTGAGCAAGGAGACAACCACCGTCACCACGACCACCACCACCACCGTTAAAGCCGAACCGAACAGGTGGAGCCTGGCGGGCTGGCTCCAGAACATCAAACTTTCCGGCGACTTCCGTGGCCGATACGACGGCATTTTTGAGAACGGGAACAATTATGCCCCCACCTCGCCAACTGACCCAACAAACGTGAACGCCGACCAGGATCGCAATCGCTTCCGTTATCGCCTCCGGCTTGGGCTGACGACGACGCTAACCGATCATTTCGAGGTCGGATTACGCCTCGCTTCCGGCGATATTGGAACGGTAGCGGCCGCAGGCCCTGGCGGCGGCGCCAATGTCAACGCGGCGAGTCCGAATGGAGGCAGCCCATTCTCGGCGAACACGACCTTGAATAATGATGCCAGCCGCAAATTCATCTTCGTGGATCTGGCCTATGCCAAGTGGACGCCTGCTAAGTATTTCCAGGCGGAAATAGGTAAGATGAACAACGCCTTCTGGTACACGGACATGGTGTTTGACCCCGATTACAATCCCGAAGGCGGTCAGGAGAAGTTCAATTTCGATATCAATGACAAGCAGCGAGTGAGCTTTACCTCAGGCCAATATGTCATTCAGGAGAACTTTGCCGGAACGGGCAATGGCAACAATAACGACGTCTACCTGTTCGTGAACCAGCTCGACTGGACAGGCAAGTGGCTTCCGCAGCTTACCACGCGTTTCGGCGGTTCGATTTATAACTTCAAGAACCAGCGCGATATTTCCGCGGCATTGGAAACATTCATCAATCAGAACGGTACCTCCGCAGCCGGACCAGGCGCTCCGAACTTCAACCCGATCATTGGCCGCGGTGAAATCACCTGGACGCTGGATAGTTTCCCGGCCTTCAAAGGCGGATTCCCGATCACGGCCGGCGGCGAATATGCCAACAATCCCGGCGCGGGATCGCATGTGAACGAGGCTTATAACCTCGGCGTGATTCTCGGCAGCGCCAAGGACAAAGGCAACTGGCAGATTGCTTACAACTACAAGAACATCGAAACAGCAGCGGTCTGGCATGGGTTGAACGATGACGATTTCGGTTTCAATGCCCGAGGCGGTACCGCTGTCCGCGGGCATCAGGTCATCGCCAGCTATCATCCGGTCAACCCGCTTACGGTGAACGTTCGCTATATGCGCACCGAGCAGATCGATAACCCGCCCGGCACGCAAGCCAAGCAGGACCGTTTGTTCTTCGATCTGGTTTGGGCCTTCTAATCTGATATTGGTCCGCAGTTCCTCCTGCGATCATCGTGGGCGGGCGGGGATTTCCTGAGCCTTTAGGCAGGGAAACATAGCACCCTCGCTCGCCCATTTCCTTCCGACTTTCCCTGTCACTTTTATGCGTGACTCCGTTTAGCGACTTCTACTCGCCCAGTGGAGATTCGTGAAGCTCGATAGGATCATTGGCCTGAATGTGAGGTTACGTTCATGCGACAACCCCCCTTTTCCGATCCAGCCCGTCAGCCCTCGAGATAAATAGCGCCTCTCCTTCAACTGTTTTCAACGTTTCGACTGCCGTTCCAAAAACTGCGAACGCATGGCCTGATTCTGACAGTCGCAAAGGGCGACCCGGTTTTAACATTCAGGCCGTGAAAAAATCAGAACTCGTCCCGAATCTCACCCGCTTTTTTATCGCCGCTCTGGCCCTCGCTGCCACTTCTGTGGCATCCGCATTTACTTATTCCGATGCCGATCTTCTCCTGATTGTTCGAAAAACCGGGTTTAACGACCTCATCTGTAATCTCGGAAGCGTCAGCAGCTTCCTCGGTCAGCCGATCGGAACCAGTTCGACGGTGAACACGCCAGCGGCGGGTCTGATCCAATCCACCTTCGGGCCGGATCTCAGTGACGTGAAGTATGTCCTTGCTGCCGTCACTTCGTCGGGGGCTGCGCCGCAGCGTATTTGGTTGAGCGATGCGATCCCGGGCGATTTGCCACTCAACGAGACGATCAGCAAATGGACTACCCAACGCAGCAAAGTGGACGCGGTGGGTTCACGCGCGACGTTATACCCGGATGCGGCTGCGCAAGCTGTCTTGATTCCCACGTCAGATCCAAATTCCTATAGCTACATTGCCAGTGGCGGGGGCACGGTCGATATCAGCACCATGGGCGGCTCAGCCTCATTTCAGGTCGAGCAGAATCTGGGGATTTCGGTCCAGCTTTTCGAGATCAAGGTGGATGCGACCAATCCCAAACCTCCTGCCAACCTAGTGGGCCGTTTTGCACTCAATGGAGATGGATCTGTTCGATTCACGGCCGGATTGGATGTTGTAATCGCCGTGACCAACAGTACTTATTTCGCCTACAACACCGACCTGACACCTGGAACGCACGTTTATGTCGACGCCGACCCCGCAGCGGGCAGTCCGGTCCGCGCGACGCAGCGATCGCTCGGTTATCGCGAGGTCGACTACAAGTCGGCCGTGCCGGCCATTCTGACTTTCTCGCCGGTGGCGCCCACGACAAACGGAACGGTCGTGAGCTATGACTATTCAGCCCAGGCGGACAAAACCAACACGATTGGATTCTGGGTCAACAAGGATGTCCCGATGGTAATCGGGCCCGACGGGCTTGCATACATCACCGATGGCCATCACACCACGGCCGGTTATCTTTCTCCTCTTAGCCCGATTCGCCAGCTCGTGCCCAACAAGAATCGAGTGATTCTAGGGCATATCGTCGCTAATTTTTTTAATCCGCTCGTCGGACCTCAACCTTTGGACGATAACTGGTGGATTGCTCGCGCCGCCGAAAACAATGCGCTGCTCTATGGTGTGGATGGCGATCAACTCATCCTGCCGGGTGAACCGAACTATGCGAATTTGCAACCCATTCTCCCTAGTGTTCTGCCGATGCCCAGCACTCCGTCTACCCTCACCACCAATGGAGTGGTAGCCATGCTCCCGAGTAAATATCGCGGCCTTACGTGGGCTCTCGCGGATGCGATTGTCGTTTCGGCCACGGATGGGGCGGGCAAGAAAATCGCCGGTTACAAGAAATCGGCTCCCGGCAGTTCGGTCGATATCAACTTCGTGGAATTCTTCTGGGCGGATTACCTCCGTGACCGAATCGATTGGGACGACACTCTGAGTGGTTCCCCATTTGGCTCGCCCAACGGTGACGCCAGCGTCACGGCGGCTCCGCTGAGCTTTTTTACTGCCGTGGCTAACGGTATCGCATTGGGTCGGTCCGAAGTTTATCTCGATCGGCACGGGCGTAACATCAGCGATTATACCAATTCCGCTCTCTTTTCACCGAACACTCTGAACTGGGCCAATGGTTCAATTTCCAACGGCCTTGCCGTGGCGAATAACACCTACCATCTCTATCTCCGGGACGATTCAACCATGGTCGGCGTCATCTCTCCTTCTGCCAAATCGACGAACATCCTCCACATCGATACCACCTCGTCTCTGGCGGTGACCCAGCCGTTGCAAAACATTCGCACGGCCGTGATCAATGCGGGCGGCCTGCTGGCAATCTCGTGGAAGGACACGCCCGTTAGTAATTCAACCCTGCGCCTGCCGGCGGGCACCGGGGTCGTTTCCGTGCCTGGCACAACTTTCATTGTCGCCAACACGATCCTCGGCGGTGGGACTCTCTCGGTCGACGGCACTTTGGGCGGCGCGTTGCAGGTAACGAACGGCGTGGTGATCGGGAATGGCACCATTGCGGGTGCTCTATCGGTGCAAGGCTCAGGTGTTGTCTCTCCGGGAGCTTCTGTGGGGACTTTGTCCGTTTCGGGTGTGATCACCCTCGGTGGCCAAACGATCATGGAACTCAACAAGACTGGCGGCTTGATTTCGGCCGACCGGATCAGCGGCGCGAGCAGCCTCCGCTATGGCGGAACTCTAACTCTTACTGCGACTGGCGAATCGCTGGTGGCGCTGGATACGGTTAAACTCTTTGATGCCACGTCGTACAGCTCCGCTTTTGCGGTTCTTACCCTGCCGCCGCTGGACGCCGGCCTCGTTTGGGATAGTTCTCGCTTGATAGTTGACGGCACTCTCACCGTGGTTTCAGCAGGCACGCCAACTTTGGCCATCGCTTCACAGCCCGTTGCTCAAACGGTCGACGTGGGAGGATCGGTTACGTTTATCGGTGGAGCGGTTGGGACCGAGCCGATCACCTATCAGTGGCGCTTTAACGGAAGCGACCTGTCCGGCAAAACGAGCCCAACTCTCACGCTTACCGGCCTTACTGAATCCAATCAAGGGCAATACGATTTTGTGGCAGTGAATGCCGCGGGCTCAACCTCCAGCATTCCGGCAGTGCTCACTGTAAACCAGGCGCCCACTGCCCAACCTCAGTCCATGATCATCTCCTGGAATAATTCCGCGGCAATTGCCCTCGGTGGGTCGGATGCTGACAGTGACCCGCTCACGTTTACGGTTCTCACGCAACCCACTCACGGCACCCTCTCAGGAACCGCGCCGAATGTGACCTATTCCCCGGCCGCTTCCTACGTCGGTCCGGACAGCTTCACTTTCAGGGTTAATGATGGCCGGCTCAACTCCACGACAGCGACAGTCTCAATCACGGTCCGGCAGGATTTCACTTACCGCGACACAGACCTTCTCCTCGTTTTCCGCAAGGACGGTTTCAAGGATGTGATCTTTAATATCGGCACCGTGAGTAACTATCTGGGCCTCGCGTATGGAACCAGCGTCACTCCCACGAACTTCGATTTTACGCGAGTGACTTCAAATTTTGGCGCGGACCTGACCGGAGTGAAATACGCGCTGATCGCCGCAACGGATTCCGCCGATCCAAAGCTGCGCGTTTGGCTGAGTGACAGCCTCCTCGGAACTCCTCCACAGGATGAAACCATCAGCAAATGGACGACCCAACGCAGCAAGATCAATAGTATCGGGACACTCGCCAGCGCTTATTCCTTCCCCGATGCGACGAACCAATCCGTGACGATTTCACCCAGCAACCCGAATTCCTACACTTATATCGCGAGCAGTGGCGGAACGCTTGATGTCAGCAGCATGGGCGGGGCTGCGCCGTTCCAGGTTGAGCAGGACCTCGGCTCTTCCGTGCGGCTCTATGAACTCAGGGTCAGCTCGCTGAATCCGAAGCCATTTGCCGGCGAACTCGGTCAATTCAACGTTTCTACCGATGGCACGATTTCTTTTAGCGCGGAGTTTAATCGCCCTCCGGCCGCATCCGGGGACGGCAGCATTACCGGCCCCGATCAGGTACTTCACATCGATGCGGCCACGTTGCTCGCCAATGATTCGGATCCAGATGGGGATACTTTGTCGATCGTATCCGTAACCTCGCCTTCCGCCAATGGTGGAACAGTTTCGTTTAGCGGTGGAGTGATCACTTACACACCAGCCGCTGGCTTCAAAGGCGCCG
>Ga0193692_1000437_pt1 | contig 10420 bp, 15 predicted proteins | sample L3a1metaG_FD_144917 | JGI IMG/M metagenome (GOLD analysis project Ga0193692, IMG submission 144917) | Soil microbial communities from a riparian zone of the East river system, Colorado, United States - L3a1 | ecosystem: Environmental > Terrestrial > Soil > Riparian zone | place: USA: East River... | reverse complement strand
CATTAATCCGAAGTTGATCGGCTCTGCGGAAGAAGCCCAGAAGATCACTGTCCGCCTTGGTCAGGCACAGGCCCGGCTTCTCGGTGCCCGCGAGGCCGCGCAAGTGGTTAATCAGTCCATCGAAGCCAACCCCGGTATCAACAATACTCCGGAAGGCCGCCGCTATATCCTGTCCACGATGGATGCCTCTATCCAGCGCCAGACGGACTATTCTCGCTTTGTTACCGACTACACCAAGCGCTGGAGGACTGCGGCTGGCGCGGATACCCAGTTCAACCTGCAAAACCCGCCCGACAAGTATGTTGCTCAGGCTGGCGTTAACTCCGCACCGCCAGAATTCCGTACCCCGGCAGCGCTTAATGACGCCGTCACATTTCTCAGGAAGAACGCGGGAAATCCCGCCGTGGTCAAAAAGTTCAACAGCATCTATCACGGCACCGCCTCCTACTTCCTGAAGAATGAACTTTCGCCATGAGCGACAGCCCGTTCAGCGATATGTTCCAACAGACGCAGGAAGCCGCGCCGCCGCCCAAGGTTGCGCCGCCTACGGTTGAGCCTCCCGCCGCGCCGTCCGGGCCGTTTAGCGCCATGTTCGGTCCCGACGCGAAGCCGATAGTTGATGAAAAGCCTGAACAGGGCCCGGCCCCGGCATGGTCGGAAATCCCCGGCAAGGCGGCCAGCAACTTCGTGCCCGACGCGATTGAAGTCGCCAATAACATTGGCCACGCCATCGCCCATCCGATTGAGACGGGCAAGAATATCGGTAGCGTTGGCCTTGGTTACATCGAGAAGGGCGGGCGCAAACTCGGGCTTCCCCAAGGGGATGACGGCGGTTACGAGCAATACGCCGACGCCATGAACAAGATGGTCATGGATAACTATGGCAGCGTGGATAATTTCAAAAGGACGCTCGCAGAACACCCGACGCAGGCCTTGATGGATATCTCCACAGTGTTCACTGGAGGAGGATCACTAGCAGCCAAGCTCCCCGGGATTGCTGGCAAGGTAGGAGAAGGTATCGCCGCAGCCGGACGCACAATCGATCCAATGAACGCGGTGACGAAGCCGATAGCGGGTGCGATTGGCGCGACCACTGGGATTGCTAAACATATCATTGGCGACCGGACGAAAGCGGGGCCCGAGGCCTTGGGCGCGGCCTACGAGGCTGGCAACAAATCTTGGGCACCCTCGACCAGCGCCGCAGCAACGGACTTCCGCGAAAACCTACGCGGCAAGGCCGATATGGCCTCTCCGGTTGATGAAGCCATGAACGCCATGCACAACATGGTTTCTGACAAGAACAGCAACTATAGCCGAGGCATGGCTCAGGCTGGGCTTGACCAGCCCATCAACGCGGCCAGCATCCGCAGGATTGCTCGCACCATTGATGACGTTGCGGATATCGGCGCAACAAGCGCCAATAGCGGCGCAACAAAGATGTGGTGGAATTACAGCGAGGATGCGTTACGGGCAAAACGCGATATTTCCGGCATGATACATCATTTCTTTCGAGAGCTTCCTCCGGAATTCCATACGGTGAAGGGACTGGACGCGCTGAAACAGCAGATATCGACCTATCAAGAGGCCAATAAGGATTTCGGCACTCAGGCCGGGGTAGTGGCCAGCAAATATTTGGAGGCGGTTGGTGATGCTATCCGTCAACAAGCCCCGAAGTATGCCGAGGTTATGGACAACTACGGCGAAGCCAAGGGGCTTATTACACAGATGCAGAAGGCGTTTTCGCTCCCGCCCAACGAGCGCAAGCTGGTTGTTGATACCGCCCTAAAGAAACTCCAGTCGGTAATGCGCAACAACGCCAACACTAACTACGGCTACCGCAAGACGCTACTTGAGCATCTAAAGGAAAACGGCGCTCCCAACATCGAATACAAACTCGCTGGGCAGGCGCTGTCTTCCAAAATGCCAAGGGGCATAGGCGGAGTGGCAGCAGAAAAGGGCGCTGAAGTCGCAGGAGCCCTGTTTGGGCTATTTACCGGCGAACCGAAGCTAATGATGGCCGCCCTGAAGGCTGCGGGCGTCACCTTTGCGACAAGCACACCAAGGCTTGCTGGTGAAACGGCTTACTATTCTGGCAAAATTGCCAAGCCGCTCAGTAAGGTCTTTAATCGCCCCAACGCCAGAATTCTAAATCAGGCGGGTGGACCCTACATGGGGCCAAACCTTGGTCCGTTGCAGGGTGAGGCTCGGGGCGGCGCGATAGGTCGCGCCCTAAGACTGACAAAGTGGGGTTAAGATGGTCGATCCAACCACAGTCAACACTAGTCTCGCGATCCCCATTCGCGGCTCGGATGTTGGCACTTGGGACTTGCCAGTAAACGGCAACTTTAACGCCATCGACAGCATGTTCGGTGGTGTCACCACTATTGCTCTGGCCGCCGCCAACGTGACCCTCCTGTCTACACAGGGTCAGCAGGCAGTCATCAGATTTACCGGAACGCTGGCTAATGATGTTCAGGTTGTTTTGCCCAACATCATCAAGGGGTGGACGGTTGATAATCGACTAACAAACTCTCCATCAACAGGGTTTGTCGCTCAGATAGTCACCCCGGGATCGTCCTTTGGTATTGGGGCGGCTCCGAGTAATAGCGAAATCTACTACGATGGTGTTGGTATCTACTACCGCAATCTGGAGAGGGTTGGGACCTATGTAGACTTCGCAGGCTCTCAAGTCCCTAGATGGGTGTCATTTTGCAGTGGCACTCAACCATATTTGCTATGCAACGGTACGACCTTCAGTTCCGCTACCTATCCAATTCTTACCAGTCTGCTTGGCTCTACTACGCTGCCCGATGCCCGTGGCCGTGTTCGCATGATGTCGAACCAAGGCACCGGTCGCGTCACCGTCTTCAATGGCGATACGCTTTTCCTTGGTGGTGGCGATCAGCAGGTTCAGGCCCATACTCATACCGGCTCCGGTACGACGAGCGATGTGAGCGCCGACCACACTCATACCGGCAGCGGATCGACCCCAGTTAGCGGCACCACCAGCACTGAAAGCGTCTTCCATACCCACACCGGTAGCGGCACGACCGGCTTTGTCAGTGCCGATCACAGCCATACCGGGTCAGGCACGACCTCTGTCGAGCAACAGGGCTTTAATTTTAACTTCTCTGGCACCACCAGCGATATCAGCGCCAACCACACCCATTCTTATACTAGAGCGTTTTCAAACGGCGTTCTGTTTGACACTGGTATCACTACGACCGTTGCGAACGGCACTGACTCCCCGCAAACTGGCACTGTCAGCAACGGCCATACCCATACCTACTCCGGGACCACCGGCACGCAAAATCAGAACCACACCCATACTTACAGCTTTACGACAAGCGGCATTTCCGCAAACCACACCCACACCTATTCCTTTACCAGCGCCAATCAAAGCGTACTGCACACGCATACCTTTAGCGCTTCTGGCGCTTACAGCTTTACGACCTCTGGGGCCAGCAACGGCCACACCCACACCTATAGCTTTACGACAGCGTCGTTTGGCGCTGGCGCGTCCCTCAACATGCAGCCGACTTACGTTGGCGGCATCACCATGATCAGGGCGGCATAAAATGAAAACAGTCACGCCAAAGCTGCAATTCCTCGACCTCAGTCACTATTCGTGGCCAGTGGATTGGGACTCGCTCGGTAAGAACAAGGACTTGATAGCAATCGGATGGAAGGCCACCGAGGGTAATTACAACACCGACCAATACTATGCTCAAGCCCGCGAACAGGCGACACAGCGCGGCTACCTATGGATGGCCTATCATTTTGCTACCAACAACAATGTCGAGCAGCAGGTTGATAGGTTTCTCAGCGTTGCCAAACCGAACTTCAACACCCGCCTCGCCCTCGACTGGGAGGACTACGGCGAAAAGCAGATGACGCTGGCTCAGGTTGAAGAATTTCTCCGTCTCGTGGACGAAAAGACCAATCGGATTGTTACACTTTACAGCGGCAACACCGTCAAGGAAGCACTGGGCAACACCAAGAACGAGTTTCTCGGCAAGCATCCTTTGTGGATACCCAGATATGCAAGCGAGGGCGGGCAGCCGACCTTGCAAGCATCATGGTCACAATGGGATATCTGGCAATATGCGGCAGATGGGAGTGGCGTGCAGCCGAACACCGCCGCAGGCGTCAAGGGGCATCCGGACTGCAACGTCTTCTATGATGATGTGGAAACGGTTAAGAAAAACTGGTCTGGCGGGCCGGTCACCGTCACGCCGCCGATCACCAAGCCGCCACCGATAGTCCAACCTCCCGTTGCACCGCAGCAAACCGTGACCGTGACTGTCTCAGCGCCGCCCGGCGTTACTGTCAATGTCGTCAAAGTTGTGTCATAAATAATTAGGTAAGCGGTACTTACTGGGGGTTATTTATGGCAAACGGAAACGGCGACAAGAACGGCAACAACAGAGCCGCTTGGGATTTTTCGGCACCCAACTCCTTAACGCCATCCATCGATCAAGTATCTGGTCAGCTACGTGTATTGATCCCGGCGCTTGGCACGATTGCCACCACGGCTGGTTTGATCAGTGCCGATAAGGTAGGACCTATTGTGTCCAATTCCTTGATCGCGATTGGACCGATTATGTATCTAGCGGCGGCTATATGGTCCCTGATAGCCAACTCAAGGCGCTCGATTCTGGCATCAGCCGCCAAACCAGTGGCCCCGAATGTCCCGCCGCCAGAAATTGTGCTATCGGTGCAGGAAGCCCCGCTGGCGGCTGTCCTTCCGGATAACGTCAGCACAACCGAAACCAAGAAAGTAGTCTCATGCTCAGGAAAATCTCCATAGTTCTGGCTCTAAGCCTCTCTCTTGGTGGCTGCGCTGGACTCCAGAATGTCGTCAGCAACGTAGGAACCGCCGTAGGCATCGGCACGGCTTCCGTAGTCAATCCTGTTACCAAGGAGCGCCTCAACCAGATGGAGAACGTCGCCATTCTGGTTTTTACTGGCATTAATAGCTGGAGACAGGCCTGCATCAACGGCGCAATCCCAGTTAGCTGCAAAGCCCAGATCGACAGTGTTCAGTTCTACACAAAACAAATCCCCCCTTACCTCACCCAGCTACGCGCTTTTGTGAAAAGCGGCGACCAGATCAATGCCGTCACGGTATTCAACAATGTCACCGCGCTGATCACCACGGTTAAGGCGCGGGCCTCTGCCAACGGTGTCACCATCAATACAGTCGGGAGCTAAGTCATGGATATCGCACTGGTTCTAGACCTAGTCATGAAGGGTCTTAGTGTCGCCAACACACTGATTACTGTTGGCAAGAATGCCATTCCAGCCATCGACGCGGTGAAGGAACTGATCGCCGGTGCCCAGTCCGGCACCCTGACCGACGCCGACCTTGATAAGACGGAGGCGGTTCTCGACGCACTTATCGAAGACTTCAACAAGCCAATTCCATGAAATAAGTGGGATATCTGGGATAATTACGCCACAAGACTAAGTATCTGAAAAGTATGTAGTTTCTTGTCAACCCTATAAGTGTTGTTGCGCCCTGCTTGCATCTCTAGGTAAAACCCCCTGTCGATCATGAACAGGGGGCATCACCCGTGAAAGCTATTGTAGCTCTGATTGCGCTTGCGATCACTCTTATCGCCACACCAGCCGAAGCTCGCAAGAAAACCATCCACACACTGTCCGACGAATGCAATGTCACCATGCCTTGCACTGGTGGTTACTACACCCCAGCCGCCAAGCGCTTCATCGACATTCCGTTTGGGATCGCGCGTCAGAGCTATCGCAGCGCATCAATTATTGAACATCCCGCTGGTTGCCCCAGAAGGGCGTTCTGTGGGTGCGGGGCGAGCGTCAAGATATTTGGAAAGCCTGTCAGGAGCCTCTATCTGGCCGCCGCGTGGCTACGCTTCCCGCGAGCTACCCCGGCACCGGGAATGGCCGCCGCCCGCAGGGGCCACGTCTTTGTGCTGGAGCAGCACATTGGCGGCAATACTTGGCTGGTTTACGACGCCAACAGCGGCAGGCACCAAACCCGACGCCACGCCCGAAGCCTAGCTGGCTATACCGTGGTGAATCTTGCTTGTTACGGTTTGTTTCCTACTAACCGTCACATCCAGCTATGCACAAAGCCAGAAGGGTAGGGTTAGTTACTACCACGAAGGCTCTCACACCGCCTCGGGGGAGAGGTTCAATAAGCACGCCATGACCTGTGCCCACCGACGCCTGTCCTTTGGTACAAAGGTGACGGTGTCCTATCGCGGCAGGAGCGTCACCTGTCGCGTTAACGACCGGGGGCCGTTCATCAGGGGGCGGGTGTTGGACGTGTCTCTAGGGGCCGCCAGAGCCCTCGGAATGACCGGGGCTGGCGTGGTGGTGGCTGATCTTAGTTGGTAATGGTGCCGGGCGAGGGAATCGAACCCCCGACCAATGAGCTACAAGGACACTGCTCTACCACTGAGCTAGCCCGGCTTAATTGGCGGAGGGTGAAGGAGTCGAACCCTCACCGTTGCCGGGGCGCGGTTTTCAGGACCGTCTGTCCACCATGGACGCCACCCTCCGTTTGCGGCTCGCGGGTGTCAATCCCCAGCCGCTCTGCGTGAATCCTGTGCTAGACACGCAGCAAGTTGGTTTTGCTGCTCACCGGGAGGCCAGATCACTCTGGGCCCACTCTCTCCCGAAGGCAGAGAGCATGAAAACGGTGAACAGCAAACTGGTTGCAGGGGTGGGGATCGAACCCACGATGTCCCGCTTATGAGGCGGAAGCCTTAACCACTTGGCGACCCTGCGTTAATTAGGCGGAAGTTGTTAACCTTGAATCCTTGGAACTTGTGATACATTATACCGTTACCACTCGAAAGGAGAACACACCATGGGTTGTTTCTCTCTTGCGTGGCTTGAGCAAATGCTCATTTGGCTGGTTATAGCCAGCGCCATTGTAGCCTGCATACGCTTACTTATACCTTGGGTTACTAGTGTCACCTTCCCGATAGTCGGGCAGGTTCTCGAAATAGTACTTTGGGCAGTTATCGCCATCATCGCGATTTATATCATATTTGCCCTGATAAGCTGTCTTATCGGAATGGGTGGTGGCTTCCACCTACCGTTACCAAGGTGATCAAGCCCGACGACTACTGGAAGGCCAGTGCGGCTGTCTTTATAGCAATCGCGATGGCCCTCGCAGCCCAGTTGATCTGGGGCTAGACCTCCACCGCCGACGCCCAATTGTGTAGCATGTTTGCTAACCCATACTCGCCATGGACTTCGGTGGGGTCCCATCCCCAACCATCTTCCTTTGCCTGCTTCTGCATATCCACAAGCGTCGTGGTGAGGATGATCAGTTCCTCGTAGGTCATCTCTCTGATGGCTGTGGCGATTATCGCCGTACGACTTTCCCTGACATCGTTTTCTTCCATGGTGAATTTCTCCCTCCCGGCATTGGATTTCGTGACTTAGCAATCCCGTATGTCTTTTTTAAGACCCTGTCCGCCTTTTGCATACGGGGATTATCTTGCGAATGCGTCTTTGTTTTGTGGCATATCTTTATACAAAGTACCTTGCAGTTTTCGAGAGAATTATCACCACCAAGGCCGTCAGGCACATCATGGTCAAAATGTATATTCCCGGCCACCAGAACGATACCGCACCCCTCGCAGTGCGGTACGCCTTTTTCATCCATACACCTTTTAAGCGCGAGGGCTTTGACACGTCTGGGAAATTCCTTCCTCACTTCTTCTTTTTGCCCCACCACTTGGACTTCTTGGTGTACTTGCGCTTCTTGGCTTTGGCTGTCTTTACGGCTACCTTGGCCTTGACGGCCTTCCGGGTGGCTGGCTCCAGAGCATTACGCCAAGCAGCAATCGACGCCGCCTCTGCGTCAATAACAGGGGGCTTGTCCGCCGTCACGACGCCATACTCGGCAAGAGCGTTCATCGCATCGTATGCTGAACCAAGCACATGAAGCTCGTCCTCCAAGACCTTCATCTTATCCGAAAGATCATCACGCATCTTCTTAACATCTATCATATCACAGTCGCCTCTCTGATCGGGCATTCGCCTCATGCGATTGCCACTCGGAAAACTTCATTCGTAGGTATTCCAACTGTACTTTCAGTAGATTAGCCTTCCCTCTGTGTTCAACCATCTGCTTACAGAAGTCTTTGTATTCAGGGCTGGCCTTTGCAGCAAGTTCAGCCTTGTTGAATGCCATGTCGAGGTTAAACCCAATCACGTCATTAATTCTGTCTGCCAAGAATGCGCTCTTGGTTTCCTCCATGAGTGACGCCGCCGTATCGGCGTCAACCCACCTCTTGGCCACTATCCGGTACTGCTCGGATATCGGCTCGTTGCTCTGGTGGTGAGGATCAGAATGGGATGTCATCGTCCATGTCACGGTTGCGCGGCGGCGCTTGCTTGATAGGTGAGTTCATGGCCGGTGCCCTCGGGGCCGTACCCGCCCCCGGCATCGGTTTCTTCTCACTGACTTGCAGGTAGTCGTCACCCTTGGCGCTTACTTTGGGCCAGAGCGCAATGTTGGTTCTGACACCGTCGATTTCTACAAAGCCGGTGTACTTCGGGCCGCCCTTGTCGCTCTCAAAGAAAGCGCCCTTCACTCTATATTCAACCATTTGCAGTCTCCTTCAATGATCCCCGGACCTTCGTCATGGCCAAGGTGAGGTTGTCGTACATCTTCGGGGCGCTGATCTTCATGTTAGCCAGCGGCACGGAGTTGTTCTGTTCCAGCGCCGTCAACGCTGCCGGGCTTGGTGCCGACCGCGCCACACCAATGTAGGTCTGGCCCCACTTCATCCAATCTGAAGCGCTCTCGTCAGCCAGAAGCGGCACGTCGATCTTGCTGGAACTGAACATATGCGTTCTGGTCAGTTCCGTTTCCAGTGGCTTACCAGTGCTGATCGGGTCAGCGGCGGGCGGCTTCGGGGCCTTGACCTTTTCTTGCGATGCAACAATCTCGTTGCCATCAGCAGCGTTGCCGTCATCGTCCTCGTCGGCGCTGATCCCCAGCATAGAGGCGAACGCATACCTTTTCATATAGGTGAGCGCGGAGCCGAACTGTTGGTTACTTCCTCCCTCGGCAATCAAGGGCACCTTGCTTGATAGATATTGGTTGCCGTGGTGCAGCGTGGTGGTTAGTACATAAAACCCACCAACGCTATCGTGAGAGATAATCTGCGTGAACGCCAGCCCGTTGTCGGACAGCGGCTTCCGCACCGCCGTCAGGATATTGCTGAAGGTGGCGTACTTGAAACTGTAACCGGCCCCGCCAGATCGCGGCGTAACCTTAACAGTGCGGTTGCGCTCGATTTCCGGGAACGCCCCCTGCGCCTTGGCAAGACCTAGCATCAGGTCGCCAATGTCGTCACTTCGCGTCTTTATCTCGCTTAGTAGACTTCTCATTGACTGGTCGTACTGAGAGTCGGTTTGCCTTATCTCTCCGTACGATAATTCCGTGTCCTGTGGCGGATATTGCGTCATTTGCCGTCAATCCTTTCAATGTTTCAACTGACTTGTCCCACAAGTCTGAGGCATCTTTATGTTTAATGTAGTCATCTGCCGCAGACGCCCACATATTGTTGCCTGTCATGTTGTATTCAATGAGCCTCGACACTCTTTTCAGAGCTAGGGGCTCCTGTTCAACGGGCGGCGTCATATTCCAGACATGCTCCATTAGACGGAGCGCTCTGGCCATCAACTCGTCGGCGTACTCTTTGTTATAGTCAACAATCTCGACGCGAGGCTGTCTGCCTCCTTCGATCACCGAGAAGGCACACTTTCTCGTTTCCGTGACCTCCATTTGCCAGTGGATTTGTGGTTGATAGCGCTCAAGAACCGTATCAAACTTTTCAAATCCAGATACATGCTTACACTCAACCGGCCCCGGTATTGTCGCGTCGAAGCCATCGAGCGTTGCTGCTGCCCACTCGTAGTGAGGGTGACTAACCACTTCCCCGCGCCGGGTAAGTGTTTTTTGTTTGACCTTTTCGTACCAGTCAAGGTTCAGACTTTCTGTCAAGCTGCCAAGTTGCACGGCCCAGACATCATCGAGGCTTTCCTCTTCATAGGTCGGGTCGCCGCATAGTTCGCGCCACACGGCCATGATCTTGGCCTTGTCGCCGGTCATTAAAGGGGCCACGCGAGAGGCTGTTAATTTCCCCTCACGAGCCAGTTTCTGTGCGTCAGTTAACGCCACTTGATCGTAGGCCCCTTCGCCGGTTCTAATTCCACCATACCCTTGTATAGGGCCTCTAGACCAATTCGCATCAACTGCTCCGAGACTTGAGACATGGATTGTCCTTGGCTAGCGCTAAGAGCTTCAAGTTCCGCGCGTAGCTCCGGAGTTATCCGAGAGCAAAAATTAGCGCTTACTCCCCTATATGGACCGTTAGGCTTCCTGCCGCCGCCCGGTGCGCGGCGCTTCGGA
>Ga0193692_1000436_pt1 | contig 10439 bp, 12 predicted proteins | sample L3a1metaG_FD_144917 | JGI IMG/M metagenome (GOLD analysis project Ga0193692, IMG submission 144917) | Soil microbial communities from a riparian zone of the East river system, Colorado, United States - L3a1 | ecosystem: Environmental > Terrestrial > Soil > Riparian zone | place: USA: East River... | reverse complement strand
TGGCATTCAGATCTGAATGCCACACCGCGGCCCTGAATCTCCGTATAGACTGCATTCTTTGCTCACGCTCGTTCCTTGCGGTGGCTTAGAATAACAGCTCTGCTCGTCATGACGCCAATTCCCTTATATATCCTTGTCTTTTCTGTCATTGTGTTCTTCAGCATCTTCGCGTTCTTCATCGTCTTCCTCATATTCTCCCTCTTCTTGTTCATGATCGGCCAAATCATATTCGGCATATTCTTGGCCATATTCGTGGCCAGCGTTGTCCTACTCTTGTCTTCGAACTTCATCCGAACCGCCATCCTGGGTGAGATTTCGAAAATCGGTTGGTTTTCATCAAATGTTAAACTTGGCTCTTAGATAAAGTTCCATCCACTGAGGAGCAGAAGGAGGAAGAGGCATCAGATAAGGATCCATCCACAGAAGAGCAGAAGGGGGAAGAGGCATCAGATAAAGTTCCATCTACAGAAGAGCAGAAGGAGGAAGAGGCATCCAGGCCTGAGCGGAGGGAGGAATCGGCACACGGTGAGCTATCGCTTTCTTTTTTTTAAAAAATCTGCTCAAAACTGCGTAGCAACATATAACTACTGCATAATCAATCAACCCGTTATGACGAACGTCAATGGAGGGGACTTCAATCATTACAGGTCGATGGGGAAAGGTATGTTTTTTTTTTCCATACGCTGCCCAAATTCTCAACCAGCCATCTATTCCCCGCAAATGTCCTTTCATTCAAATGCATTGATAATTCTATGCAAAAGATAATGTTGTAAATAGAAAATGAACATTGAAAATCTGTTGGAGAACAGAGATTTGACTGCCTTGAATTATTAGCGACGGTTGGCTTTCTGATTTGTTTGAGAAACCAAATTCTAATAAATTTCTTCCTGCCAAAGCCTATCCAACCCAATAAATAGGTTACGGTGAGAAATTGGCCACAAATTTCCAAAAATGTTGTTAAAATTTGGAGTCCCAAAGTATTTCTAACATAGTGTTACTAATATTTTCATCACTATTAGTAACACAATGCTTTGTTCAAAGGAAGTATTTTCCCGACGTTATCGTTTCATAGGTTTCTATAGTGTTCCATACTTTTCCCACCCTAACACATCCTGTTACGGTTCGTCGTTCTAAATTGAACTTCTATAGATCATTCTTTTCTGTTCAGTTCCAATGTCTGCGGCTACCCTGCAAAGACTATATGTTATTGCGAGTCTCCTATATCCACCTTGTTGCCTTCTTTTGGCTGCATGTTCAATTTTTTGAAGTCTTAAATCCAGCTCACTTGTTTCTGTCGTCATGTTAAAGGTTGTTTTCTCCTGTCTCGTCAGCCTTTTGCCTGAATCGGCAGACGCTAATTACGATTTAAAGCTAGACACAGAATGGTTCACTTATTGCACGTCTTGTCATTTCTAGTGTTTTTTGGTGGATTGGAAGAAGAAAGGCAAGGGTCGTCCGAACTCTTTAACACCTGTGACTTTTTTCATCTCAGCTTTTTGCTAGACTATTTATTATCTGCCCCTCCGCTGCATTATACATTGATATAGACATGCCTTCTTTTGGTGGAAGTATTCAATGAATTTTTCGGTCATCAATAAAAGATGCCAATTCAACAGTTAATGCATTAAGTCGTCTTTTTTCAACAATAGAGCATGCAAATAAGGCTATGTTATTAAATCTTGTAAAGCATCATAGTTTACAATTTCCTTCAAAGCATAGCAATGAACTGTTCCGTGTCATTTTTTCTCATTTATCTCATTTTATGGTGAATTTGCAGATCCAATGGACACTTCTTACAACGCAGTAACTTGAAGGAAATGGGCCACTCGGACCTCGGTCATTGTTGATATCATACTATTACGTAATCCACTTAAAAAATGATGACTGTTTTCAGGACAGGCTTGTTATTAATGTTCTGCACAACAAACTTCAAAGTTGATATTTTTTTTTATCCAAACAAATAAATAAAAAGAGTGTTTTAGTAGACTAGAGATGGGCCCAAATCTCTAGTCACCTAAAACACCCTAAGAAATGAATGCCATCTGAATGAATGTCTTGACTGTTCTCTGAAAGAAGTCAGAATCATTAATATTGGAAGGAAATTTTAATATGCTCTCTCACCAGAATAAAGACGGAATTTTATGGCTCGAATTGTTTGGATATTTGAAACGGTGAAATACCTAAGAAATAATGAGTAGGAATTTGTGGTTTTTCGGATCTGCTTACCATTGTAGATGGGAAATATTATTACACCTCGAATTGGGTCGAGATTACTGCAAACCACGAAAAACCTACAGAACAATTAACATGGAGTTTGGGTTTTTGTGGTCTGCTTACCATCGCGATGTAAAACTTTTAGTTTTGTTGAGAAATAGTCATTCCGAACCGGAACAACAAACAGACGCTGGAGCCTGAGGCAAAATAAACGGCCGCAATGTTGATTGCGAAAGTTGCGCTAATGATGAAACCCGAAAAAACAATCAATACAAGCAGAAAGAATAGCGTAATCTCACCCAATTGGATTGACAACGCAACACAGATGTCGACCGAGCCATGGCTGTCAATATCCACTTGCCAAGGAGAGTCATATAAGCCAACCCCATACCAACAGCACACATATTCGCTACCACGCCCAATACGGCAATTGGTGTCCCAAAAAGTTAGCATGTTGGAATGCCTTTTGATTCATACCAAATGTAATGAACCGGTGATAAATCCATGCTGGAGGAATGTGTTCTTCTCAACCTCTACACAGCCTTAAGGAAAGAACGCGCGTCCGCGTTCCTGTGTATTCCGGATGAGGGATCAGAAGCATAGACCACATGGTTGTTTGAAAGAAAGCCTTTTGCCTTAGAAAATCGTTTAATCGCGACGTCACGTGTGATCCGTGGAACGCTTACGAAGTTGATGTTGATTTCTGCTGTAAATCATGTCACGAGTTAGTGAATGCCAGGAAAAGTTATCATGTGATTTGTGAATTCCGATTCTTGCTCTCTTTCGGATGACTCCCATAATCAAGATTCTTCATTCTCGACTTTGAATCACCCTCAACCCTCAACACGAAACCCTTCCGGCTGCCAAACAGACCACTTTTTCAACGCGCCTGTCTCATTTCACAATGTCCTATCAAAGAAACATTCATTACTTCGAGGGTGAGGCCTTAACGGGACGACTATGGAGGAATCGTTATTCTTCTTACTTCAAGCTCCTACCATTTTATTCGAACATACCAAGAATGGATGAAATGTCAGGTCCGATTCAAAAGGCTCTTGTTGAAGGGAGGGGGGGCAGTCGAACTGCGTTTTTTGTAGTAAGTCAAAGAGCCATTCTTAGCATTAATGAATTGTTATAATTTTCACAGAGACTTGCAAAGAGTTTGGATGAAGTCCACCCATTCTCGGATACTACTGGCATCGATGTTGTTTTGCGGGAGGCAGAAATGCTGATGCGTGATGAGATAAATGAAGTTGGTCCGAAGAACGCGAAACGAATATGGGGATTCCTGTCAAAGTTTGTCATGCTAGACAGGTTTGGGAAAACTTTGGGTGCTGCAGAGCATTACCCCGCTGATCCGATAGCGAGAATGAGTTGTTATTCTGATTATCTTGGCACCGCATTTAAGGGGGTGAGCTTTTTCTTTGCAGACTTGTGGAATTTGCTCATTTGCTTTTCAGATATTAGAACACGCGAATCCGCCTACCAAACTGACTGGAAAATTTTTGAAATCATGGGGGAATCGGGGGAATCGCGAAAAGACAAAAATGCAATATTCTGAGACAGCTGATATTCCCTCATCTGCGAACGGACTCGATTCGGCAGGTATTACTTACGATCTCTCAAAGCGACTTCTTTCTTTGGCGAAAATGAAAGATATCGTCAATATCGAGGCAGGGTTCGTGATGATGGCATTGGCTTTGAACATTTGTTCAGAGGTCTGTGAAATTTGTTTATTTGTTTGAACCGCTCTAATTGGTATTGAATGTTTAAGAACGACGGTGTATTTCCTGAATTACCAAATGATGTCATACGTGTCCTAAGACGGTGGGTTTTTTCCATATGAATTGATCAAATCATTTCATATTACCAAGAATTTGGTTAGGTCGAATGGATTCCCAGTTGCTTGTGGAACTCACGGAAGAGATAAAAGAACTGCACAAGTCAATGAAAAACATTTTTGAAATTGTTTTTGCAGTTTCCCCCTTAATGATGCTGTCCACCTTCGGATGGGGTTGGAGATCTACGAACAGCAGCTATCTCCTTAGAGTATGTGATCTTTACTTTCTGTCTTCCCATTTATTTAATAAAGATGGATAGATTTATAAGTGTCTAGGCAACAATCGACCTCAAATCCTCGTACAGCTAGAAGACTGTGTATTGAATACCATAATCGCTATTTCCGAGGGAATGTCGCGAGAAGATGCAATTGACAACCTCTGTTCGCAAATTATTCCTCTGGAGAAGGATTTAGTAAATGACAACGACGCCCTTACATGGTTCGAGTTTAAACCGAAGCCAAAACGCACTGCCATGCCTTCAACCCCGCCGCCTTCTGTTTTTCCTTCGGACGCCTCAACAGGTGCGATTCCACATTTACTTAATACGAATAAACCCATTCGAATGACATACGACGATTTATTAGTGGATTCTATTTCCACGCCATCTATGTCCATGCCACCATCCCCCTTAACTTCTGGCCATGTTCCCTTACCCACAAATGGTGCGATTTCTTGATCTTTTATTTTTTAATAATTTTAACAGTTTTAGCAGAATTCCATACCACTGATAAAGAATTTTTCTTAGGTCAGTGACTGATATTTGATGCAGGGGCAGGAACTTATCCTTTTTCCATCTAATAGGAGGGCTTGCCTCACCTCCCGCGTCAAACAATAGTTCACCCCTATTCCCCTTCGGATCAAAGACCGGATATAATTTCCGAGACGCTTCGCCGTGTAGATACGTTAATCCAAATCAAATTCTTGGCGGGAATGCGAATTTTGGAGAAGAACTATTTGATGGTGGGCAGATTTTGATGTCAGAGAATAATGATCATCTCGGAGATAGCGACCCAGGAAGTTCTTCGGAGCAGGAGGGTGGACCAGGAAGCGGCGAGCCGAACATTTCGACAGAGCAAGAGATTTCGGAGGAGGAGACTGAAGACAGATGGAGTGGCCGGAGAAATTCGTCAGATCAGATGGATGGACCCGAAAGCGTCGCGCTGGGCAATTCGACAGAGAAAGAGGTGGCCCAGCTAGGAGGAGTTGAGACCTACTCAAAGCCAATGTCTAGAGAAAGTGACCTGTCGGAGGAGAAGACTGAAGACAGAGGGATCGGCCGGAGAAATTCGTCGGATCAGATGGATGGACCCGAAAGCGGCGAGCTGAGCAATTCGACAGAGAAAGAGGTGGCCCAGCTAGGAGGAGTTGAGACCCACCCAACATCAAGGTCTGGAGACATTGACCTGTGGGACCAGGAGCGTGAAGACGGACAGAAAGACCCCGAAATTATTACTCAATCCAGGATCGATGTCGAGTCCAACCGGGAGACCCACCCAACATCAAGGTCTGGAGACATTGACCTGTGGGACCAGGAGCGTGAAGACGGACAGAAAGACCCCGAAATTATTACTCAATCCAGGATCGATGTCGAGTCCAACCGGGAGACCCACCCAACATCAAGGTCTGGAGACACTGACCTATGGGACCAGGGGCATGAAGACGGACGGAAAGACCCCGAAATTATTACTCAATCCAGGATCGATGTCGAGTCCAACCGGGAATCCCCCAATCCTTCCCCAAGCATCCCAGAAGACGAAGATAGCCCCATGACGAACTTGGCATTTGACAAGGAACCCACAGCGCCGTTTTCTCATCACGAAGATGATGTAGAATCCCAGTCAAAATTGGAAGAAGACCGCGAAGATCAAAACATGGATGGTTCTGAGGTGATGAAGCCATCGTCGGATTTGATGGATGTTGACGAAGATGTCGTTGCAAAGATGAACGTGGTATTAAAGGAGTCGTTAAATTTGGCAGATGATTTGGAAAGGGGTGACCCTGACATTGGGATGGAGTTAAATGATATGCTGTTGGCTGACCTAGAAGTGCCTGTCCGCCCGTCGCCGCCTCCCGAGTTACGCAGGAGTTCCCGTAATGCTGTTGCGAAAAACAAACCCATCATGGAGAATCTCAGATCTCCAATCCGAGGCAAAAGGAAGCCAGTTTTCAAGAAAACTGCGACGCATTTTCAGGCAGGTGATTATATCACCGAATTTAACAAAAGCTGACCGTATAGCGAGCAGGAGGAAGATGCTTTGGATGGAATGCCAAAGCTCTGTGAAGTCGCGAAGGCCACGGTTAGTTTGGCAATTTTCATTTGTCAAATTGACTAATAACTTTTGCCCATAGTATCATCCTACGATATTTGCTGACATCCAAGGATGGGGATCGACTGTGGAAGCTGGCCCCAAACCATATCGACACATACCTGTTCAGATCGTGCCGCCTGGAAACGTTGAATCAGTGAGTAGAAAAGGATCTCTTTCTTGAGATCAATTTCGACAATGATATTTCAAGACAGGCGATGACACTGAGACCCTCAAGAAAGTTGAGCGAGTCATCCAAAGCAAGTTTGTGGACGGACGTCCCCCCCACCTTCAACCCAATGCTAGAAGCCTTACATACGTTCCTGGGTCTGATCAGTCGAGGATATTTGTGGCTTCGCATTCCGACTTCAGCAGATTAGAAGATAGGGAGGTTCAAGGAATACTTCGGGAAAGAATCATTTTGGTTCACGACAATCCATTGGGCTATGACTACAAATGGGACCTTAAGAGCTTTGCAAGACTCTATGATGTTGAGAAAAAGACAACGGTACATGGTGAGATGGAACTTTCATTGAAAAATGCAAATTTTCTGAATATTGGTTTAGTTTCAACCCTGTTTGATGACCGCGACGCTGGAATTCGACATCACCAGGGAACGTTGGAGGATGTATACAACTTAACCACCAGCCTGTCGAGCGAGGAATGCCCTCCCCTCAACGCCATCTCTCTTCCAGCTCATCCAAGGAGCATCTTCATGCCGTGTCAGTTTGGGAGTCTTGCTTCCCATGAAGTGGCCCAGTCTCGGGTGCCGTTGAATTACGAGGAGAAGTTTCAGGTTTCCAATGTGAAGTCACAAATGGAGTGGTCTCTAATTGGCGGTAGGGGTGCCATCAGCTCATTCCACGTGGATTCCGATGGGTTGGGGACTGCAGTGATGGTTCTCGAAGGAAGTAAATATTGGATTTTAGCGACAGGATTGGGCGAGATTGACGGGATCTGTTCTGCCAACTCCTTTGGCGCCGGTTGGAATCCTTATGTTCTCAATGAAGGAGACAATGCCGATCGGTTTAGTTTCGAGGGAGTCCATTTGCAGAAGGGCGATATGCTGTAAGTGATTTTTAGAATGTCAAATTATATTGCTGACATCACTTCAAGTATTATGCCAGGGGGAGTGCCCCATTGGGTGCTGGGAACCTCCAATGCCATTTGCGTTGGCAGGCACTTTTACAGTTCATCTACAATCCGCTCGTCAGTCATCTCTGCGGTGCAAATTTTCCTCCCAAGTTCCGCTCTGACAAACGAGGATTTGGTCGAGACTCGCACGCTTCTCTATCAGTTGCTGGTTTTTTGGTCAAAGAGACTTTGGAAGACTAAAGCCGATGGTGCGCTAGGTCAATCTTTATATATGGCAGTCTAATTCTAAATCAGAAAATACTTAGGAGCGCATATACCGGATGTTTCTTCTGGGTTGGAGTTTCTAGACGTTTTGTATCTTGGCGTGTTCATCATCCTCTCCCCAGCATTTGATAAGCGCTTTTACGACCGAAAGAATCTCCCTTCTTGCCTTGCTGAAGAATATCGCCATGCCACAAGCCACTTCTTTTGTATTTTGCATAAATTTTCAAAGCGTTTTACCATACTCTTGGAAGGGGAGGCAGTGGCGCATTGCTATGTTTTGGACAGGATGCTTGCGGAGTTTGCTGCGGCCTCTGTGAATTTGGCAAAGGAAATCGGTAGGAGGAATGAGGCCTTTCATGAGAGCGCTGATGAAGCTGGGAAGGGAGAGCTCCGTCCATCACCTGCCGCGACAGTGGCGATCATCGAAGATACTCTCCGGGAGTCCCATCCCAGAGCCTTCCCTTACTACTCCCGTTGCTTGTCTGGTCTCCACAAAGATTTCACATGGACGGGTCCCCAAATTGAAATCCTTGCGAGATCGGAGGGCGCCATTTCAGCCATTTCTTTGGCAAGCCTGGGCGAAATGCTAGACCTTCCTCGTCACCAAATATATCAGATGGATGTCGACGCCCTCACAACAGATGCTGCGCCTGCCGTTTTACCTTTGTTGGGGAAACATGAAAGAGCTGACAGTGCTGACGGCGTTCCTCTGGCGGAGGAACTTCGCAAGAAGCAAAGAGTCAAGCCTTGATTCTGGGGGGTCTGTCATCGTTGTTCCCATCGCGGCCTGAGATTGTTTTATATTAATTTATTCGTTTTTATGTTTGTTTTTAATTGTATTTTTTTGGGATATGGAATAAAGGCATTTGGCTAAGATTTTCGGATCCAATAATAATTAAGGTTTACTCCGCCGAAGGCGCCGTCAGGTGACTTGAACCAAGTTTGCTTCAACCATCGCTCCTCCACAGCTCAAACTTGTGAAACAACCGCAAACTCAATGGCCTTTGACGAGGAGATATGCGATATTCTTGCTCCCTTTGTCGATAACTACAAGGAAGCTGGAAACCAAATAAAACGAAAGGAAGTCATCAAAAACGCATGCGAAGCAGTCAGAAAGAGCACCGAATCCCTAGAAGATCGAGATGTCTCTTTGCCTAAAAACCTGTCTCTGGTTTGTCATTTTCAATCATTATTTGCCTTTTTGAACTTTTGTTTTTCAATTAGGCCATTACTCGGTACATTAAAGGATTACTTGCTAACGAAGAAGGCTCTCAGAATGAGGAGGCGAAACCGAAGAAAATTAAACCAGTCTACACCATCCGCGATGTCATCAAACAAAATTACGCAGAGCTTGTTAATGAACATATACCATATAATTCCAGCGAAAAGGGGTATCTTGGATGTTACCAAAGAGCTGTGACATCTGTTCTGAACCAAATGACCGATGAGGAGCTGGAAGAAGCAGGAAATATTGTAGAGCAATGGAATTCGAATGGAGCGCCTTCAGATATTCAATTAAAGTAAGTGATTTGCTGGATGTTTTGGCTTTTCCAATTGATAGGGGCTCATTTAGGAGGGCAAGGACTAGGCTTCCAAAAGACATCAAGAAAACACTGGAGGAATGGAGGTTTGCGAGCGGCGCAGCGATACTTTGCCTTGTTGCATATTCGATGGTTCAAATGTGCAAACCTTTCAGTAGGTTTTTTTTTCGCCTAAAAATTGTGTCCCTCTCAATCTGTTTCCAGCATGGAGAGCGCAGTTATGGGGACTGGGACCTCCTTCACTCAGTCTTGCCCTGACTGGAAGGAAGGCACATACGAGAATTTCAAAGGTTGGGCACTTAAGCACTTTGGCGACAATGAGACGGATTCAGATGGGGAAGCGGATGTTCCGGTGCATTTTAAGAAGGCCAAAAACATCGAATTCAGAAAGAACTCCAAAGGGCATTTTGTACTGCCAGGCATGGAAAATTACAGGACCACCCGGCAGAGGCAGAGAGTAGTTAGGGGATATATTGGGGCAGTTTATAGTAAGCAAAATAAATCTGTTTTGTTTCATTATTCATTTAAATGACAGGGGAATTTACTGGAAACAAAACTGCGGCCTTTCCCTATATTTTAGCATCTAAAGAAGACCAGATTATCTATTCTGCAGAATGTGTGCCAGGAGGATTTTCTCTAAGCGATCCTGATCATTTGCCTGCATTCAAAATCGAATCCCTCTATGCCCACTGGCTGACTCGACAAGCGAAAAAACTCCCCCCATTCATTGTCCTCAATCCCGGCCCTTTGCACATTTCATCTTCGAAGAAGACTGAAAAAGTTAAAGGAAAGAAAAAAATGGAATACAAGGAAGTCAGTACCGATGACGATGACGAAGAGTTGCGGGGCAGTCAAGATGGGGATGTAGGGGAAATTGATTTCCCATTGGCCGCCAAATATGGCCCACCTGTTGGGAGGCCTAAAATTTCTATGGCTGATGCTGAAGCTTCTTCGTCGGTTTTGCTCGAAACTACATCAAAAGAAGCGAATGGGAAAGGCGCGGATGGGAGGGCGACTGAAGGTCGGAAAACAAGGACTTCTTTAAAGAGAAAACAGGCCGATGAAGAAACTGAAAACCCTCTGCAGAAACGTTCAAAGCATGACGGCGGCGAGCAAACAGGGAGGAAGACAGGAAATTTGGTTGATGATGGCGAAGCGATAGTGGGTGATTTTGTTGA
>Ga0193692_1000435_pt1 | contig 10454 bp, 6 predicted proteins | sample L3a1metaG_FD_144917 | JGI IMG/M metagenome (GOLD analysis project Ga0193692, IMG submission 144917) | Soil microbial communities from a riparian zone of the East river system, Colorado, United States - L3a1 | ecosystem: Environmental > Terrestrial > Soil > Riparian zone | place: USA: East River... | reverse complement strand
AATGCCGCGCTGATCTGGTCGATCGGCGTCTTCTTGAAAGCGCGCGCCATCGCGTCCTCGCTCTGCTCGGCGGCCTGCGCCAGCAGGTCGCGCAGCCCTTTGGCGCTGAGCGGTTGCTGGGCGGAAAAAAGGATCGATTCCAATACAAACTTCAATTCCATGATTTAAGGCGTGGCGGTGGTTTCAGCTTCGACGTTCACGGCTGCGGGCGGCGCTTTTTCGATTTCAATTTCGCCAAAGTGCTCCGTCTGCACGGCAACAATCTGCTTGAGGCGGATCAATTCGAGCAGGGCAAGGAAAGTAACAACAACTTCCGAACGGGAGCTCGCGCTCGCGAACAAGGTCGAGAATTTTATCCTCGATTGCTCCTGGATTGCTTTGGCGAGTTGCTCGATCTTCTCGCTCACGGTCCATTTATCTTCGAAAATATCGCGCAGATCCTCGCGTTGATTGATCCGCTTGAGCACCGAATTGACCGCATTCAGCAGGTCGAAAATCGATACATTCGGCCGCACCTGCTCGGTTTCAAACTGCGGCTTCACTGGCAGACGCGGATAGACATTCTCCTGCTTTAACTCGAGCACCTGGAGCTGGGCTGCGGCGTCCTTGAATTTCTTGTATTCGACCAGCTGCCGGATCAATTCCCAGCGCGGATCTTCGCTCTCATCCTCGCCTTCGGGCGTCACCTGCTGGTCGACCGGCAACAGTTCGCGGCTCTTGATATACATGAGCGTCGAAGCCATCACCAGGAACTCGCCCGCGATCTCCAGGTCGAGCATCCGCATCAATTCGATATACTCGATGAACTGGGTCGCGAGCTGCGTCAGATTCACCTCATAAATATCCACTTCCTCCTTCTTGATGAGGTAAAGCAGCAGGTCCAACGGACCTTCGAAAACATCAAATTTAACTTTGTACTCGCTCATGGATGCCCCACCGGTATGGCAAGGAACAGTGAATCCTAATTGGCCCCAGCAACCTTTGGCAACGGTATACTCTTTCCAACAATCCTACTCTTTTTATCTTGATCCTAAAGGGAGTAGGTCGTGTCGCTCCGCGAGCCCCCCGCAAGCCGGGGTTTCAGTTGGAACAGTCTCCGACGTTGCCAGGGTCCAGGTGGGACCCTGGCAACGTCGGACACTCGAAAAAGCCTAAAAGTGTCCATTAGAGTTCCTAGCGGCTGCTTTTCAGATTCTGAGTTGGCAAACTTGCGAACACAACGCATCGGACATGCTGAGGCCAGCAATCACGACGACCCCTCAGGATCGTTTTGATTCAGCGGGGGCGAGGCGATTGATTGTTCGACACCTGATTTGCGGATTCAGTCATCAATGAAGATCGCCCCCGGCTGAATCAAAAAAGGAGGTACGTGGGCGGGCGTTTTTCTATAAATGTTTCACCCGCGCTGCGGGTGATGAACAGATTCGAGCTTTTGGAAATGTGCTGGCGGTGTCCGCAGTCATGGTCTTTTCCGGATGAGCAATGCCGAGAACGTCGAACCGGCGGGAATAGTCCGCTTGTGCATTGATTGAGCGTGTTTGCGCCGTAGCCGAGCGAAGGCTTCCACCGTGCTGTCTAACCAGATTGGCCGTCCCGTTCGGGACCTGGGAGGACCCTTCGAACGGAGGACCCAACGCTAAAGCCGTTGGGCTGTTGTCGCATGATCCCTAGCGGGACGTACCCGCACTGCGGGTGATGAACAGATTCGAAATTTGGGGTTCCTCGCCATAGTGCCATTTGGCACTCCGCTCCATTTGGGCGACCCGGTTATTGGACCATAGTCCAATATGGAAAGAGTAGATAAGGCTCGGCGGAAGTTACACACTACTAAGAGGATGGTTACCAAATTCGCGACGTCGTGCAGCCGGCACGGAAAGCTGCGAAGCGGGTGCGAGGCTTCTTCGATCCGCTTCATTGCGTGTATCACCCTGATGCAGAGCTTTTTTGGAAAGTAACGTCCCATGAACCAGGAAAGCGCCGAGAGAAGAGTCGTTTCGGGTTTCGCCGGCAAGTCCAGGCAGGGCGAAGGGGGAAACCCCAATTTTCCCATCGTTGGCGTCGGAGCTTCCGCTGGTGGGTTGGAGGCCTTCACGGAGTTGCTGAAACGCCTGCCCCTTGACACGAGCATGGGGTTCGTGCTCGTGCAGCACCTGGATCCGCAGCATGGAAGCGCGCTCACGCAGCTTCTCACGCGGGCCACTTCGATGCCGGTTCGCGAGGTCACAAACAACCTGCGGGTGGAGACAAATCATATTTATGTCATTCCGCCCAACACCAACCTCGGCATCGTGCAGGGGGTTTTGAAGCTCCGACCGCGCCCGCAGACGAGCGGCGCACAGCGTTCCATCGATTTCTTTTTTGAATCGCTGGCGCACGACCAGGGCGAGCGGGCCATCGGAGTGATTCTTTCCGGCACGGCGACCGACGGCACCCTCGGACTCAAGGCCATTAAAGCCGAGGGTGGGATGACGTTCGCGCAGGATGATTCGGCCAGATACGATTCGATGCCGCGTAGCGCGGTGGCCGCGGGCTGCGTGGATTTCATTCTCAAGCCGGCCGACATTGCGAAAGAACTCGCCCGGATCGGAACGCATCCGCATGTGGCCCGGGGGCCAGAGAAATCCACTACGGATCAACACGGAGCAGCACGGAGAAGAGACGAGAGGCAGACGATGCAAGCGAATGGCTTCAAAGAGATTCTTCTGCTCCTCCGCAATCATTCCACGGTGGATTTCTCGGTCTACAAAGCTGCTACCATCCAGCGGCGCATCAGCCGGCGCATGGTGTTGAACAAGCAAAACACGCTGGAGGGCTACGCCAACCACCTCCGAGGCAACGCCAGGGAACTGGACGCCCTTTACTCTGACGTGCTTATCAGCGTGACGCGTTTTTTTCGCAACCCGGAGGCTTTTGAGGTTCTCAAGCAGAAGGTTTTTCCGAAGCTCCTTGAGCAGCGCGGTGACGAACCGCTCCGTGTTTGGGTTATCGGCTGTTCCACCGGCCAGGAGGCATATTCCATCGCCATGGCGTTTATGGAATCCGCGGAGAGATCTCCCTATGCGCGCAAGCTCCAGGTGTTCGCCACGGACCTCAACGAGGCGCTGCTGAACAAGGCCCGCCAGGGTCTTTACGCCAGGAGCCTTGCCCAGGATGTCTCGCGGGAGCGGTTGCGCCGCTTTTTTGTCGAGGACCAGGGGGGTTACCAGGTGATCAAGCCATTGCGCGAAATGGTCGTTTTCGCCCGGCAAAACGTCATTAGCGATCCTCCGTTCTCGCGGATGGACCTGATCAGTTGCCGCAACCTGCTGATTTATCTTGAGCCGGGTTTGCAGAAGAAGGCGCTTCCCGCTTTTCATTACGCGCTCAAGCCCGAAGGATTTTTATTCCTGGGCGCCTCTGAATCCATCGGCGCCTTCACCGACCTCTTTGAGCCGGTGGACAAGAAGCACAAAATTTATTCCAGAAAAGCCGCACCAACCCCGGCGTTTCATCTGCCAGTCAAAAAAGAGCGCGGCGCCCCCGCAGCGCTGCTCTCGCCCCATCCGATGGGGAGAGGGCAGGAAGAGGAGTTGTCCGAAGCGCCGGAAGGTTTTCGGGGCGAACTCAATGCCCAACGGGAGGCCGACCGTGTCACGGTCAATCAGTTTGCTCCGCCCGGCGTGCTCATCAATGCCGAGCTGCAGATCCTGCAATTTCGGGGGCCGACCAGCGCGTATCTTCAGCCCACCGGCAAAGCCAGCTTCGACGTGCTGAAGATGGCGCGGGAGGGCTTGATGCTGCCGCTCCGCGCCGCCATCAACAAAGCCAGCAAGGAAAACAAAACCGCGCGCAGGGAGAACGTGCAGTTGAATCAGAATGGCAAGTCCCGGACGGTCAATGTGGAAGTCATTCCCCTGACGAATTTGCGGGAGCACTGCTTTTTGATTTTGTTTGAAGATGCCGAAAAGACGGGGCGACGCGTCCCCGCCGAGGCAACTCCTCCCCTCCCCCTCCGAGGGGAGAGGGCCGGCGTGAGCGAATCGGCCCTCCGCCGCCGCGCCGCCGAACTGGAGCGCGAACTTTCGGAGACCCGCGATTATCTTCAATCGATCCAGGAACAGCACGAAGCGGCCAACCAGGAACTGCAGGCGTCCGCCGAAGAAGTCCAATCCGCCAACGAAGAGTTGCAGAGTATCAACGAAGAACTGGAAACCTCCAAGGAGGAGTTGGAGTCAACCAACGAAGAACTGACCACCGTCAATGAGGAAATGGGCCATCGCAACGCCGAGCTCGACCGCGCGAACAGCGACCTGACGAATCTCCAGGCCTCGACTAAACTTCCCATCGTCCTGCTCGGACACGACCTGACCGTCCGCCGCTTCAGCGCCCAGGCCGAAAAACAATTCAACCTGCTGGCCACGGACGTGGGACGGCCCATCGGCAACGTCCGCCACAATCTCGATTTGCCCGATTTGGAAGCATTCCTTGGCGAAGTGATCGCCACCGAGCGGGAGCGCGAGCTCGAAGTACGGGGCCAAGACGGACGCTGGTATTCGATACGGGCGCGCCCATACCTGACGCTGGATAACAAGGTTGGCGGCGTGCTGTTCACGCTGGTGGACATCGACGCGCTCAAACGGACGGAGGGCGAAATCAGGGCCGCGCGGGATTACGCCGAGGCGACGGTTCGCACCTGCCCCGATTCACTCATCGTCCTCCGTGCCGACATGCGCGTCGACACTGCCAACGAGGCCTTCTATAAAACCTTCAAAGTATCCCCGGCGGAAACCGAAGGCCGCCTGATTTATGACCTGGGCGATGGCCAGTGGAATATTCCACGGCTGCGCCAGTTCCTGGACGAGATCATCGCCCGGAGCCAGTTTTTCAATGACCTCGAAGTGACCCATAACTTTCCCGGCATTGGGCGCCGCACCATGCTGCTCAACGCCCGCAAAGTGGAGACCCCGGAGGGCGTGCCCCACAGAATCCTGCTGGGCATGCAGGATATTACCGCGCGTCTGCAAGCGGAAGAAGCTCGCCTCCAACTCGCCGCTATCGTGGAATCCTCCTGCGATGCGATTATCGGCAAGAAGGTCGATGGAACCATCACCAGTTGGAACCGAAGCGCGGAGCGGCTCTTTGGCTACACAGCCCGGGAAGCCATCGGCCAGAAAGTGGCCATGCTGATTCCGCCGGACCGCGCAAACGAAGAAGTTGAAATCCTTGAGCGAATCAAGCGCGGTGAAAGCATCCATTACGAAACCGTCCGGCTTCGCAAAGACGCTTCCCGTTTGGATGTTTCCATGACGATCTCCCCGGTGAGAGATGCGACCGGCCGCGTCGTCGGCGCATCCAAAATCGCGCGCGATATCACTGCGCGCAAGCAGGCCGAAGAAGCTTTGCGGGCGAGTGAAGAACGCTTTCGCGCTTTGTTCGACCTGGGTCCCGTGGCCGTTTATTCCTGTGATGCCGCGGGCGTGATAAAGGAATTCAACCGCCGTGCTGCGGAATTGTGGGGGCGCCAGCCCGTGCCGGGGGATACTGACGAGCGGTTCTGCGGCTCGTTCAGGATGCACCGTCCCGACGGCACGTTTATGCCCCACGAGCAATGTCCCATGGCTGAGGTGCTGTCCGGCAAAATATCCGCGATGCATGACGCGGAAGTGACCATCGAGCGGAACGACAGCTCGCGGATTACCGTGATGGTCAATATTCGTCCGCTGAAGAACGAACAAGGAGAAGTCACCGGAGCGATCAATTGCTTTTACGACATCACCGAACGCAAGCAGGCCGAACAGACCGTGCGTGAAAATGAGCGCCGCTACCGTTCCCTGTTTGAATCCATTGACGAAGGATTCTGCGTTATCGAGGTCCTCTTTGACTCGCAGCAGCGCGCCATCGACTTCGTATACCTGGAGACCAACCCCGCTTTCGAAAAACAAACCGGGCTGCACTGTGTGCAAGGCCGGCGGGTGTTGGAACTGGTCCCCGCGCTCGAACGACATTGGTTCGAGGTCTATGGCCGCATCGCTCTCACCGGTGAACCCGTGCGCTTCCAAAATCGCTCGAAGGTCCTGGGTCGATGGTTCGATGTCTACGCGTTTCGCGTTGAAGCGCCCGAGCTGCGCAAGGTGGCCGTTCTTTTCACCGATATCACTCAGCAGCGCGAGGCTGATGACGCATTGCACGCCGCCCAGGTGCAGCTCGCTGACCATGCCGTGCAACTCGAACAGCTCGTGGCCGAACGCACCGCCAGACTGCGGGAAACCGTCCACGAACTCGAAGCTTTTTCCTATAGCATCTCCCACGACTTGCGTGCCCCGCTGCGGGCGATGAAGAGTTTTGCGCAACTTCTTTGCAACGAACATGCCAGCCAGCTCGATCCCGCGGGCCGGAAATATTTGGAAAGCATCTCCACCGCGGCGGCGCGTCTGGACGTTTTGATTCAGGAAGTCCTGAATTACACGCGCATCCTCCGGGGAGAAGCGGTTCTGCGCCGCGTCCAACTGGACAAACTGGTCCGGGAGCTCATTGAGGCTTACCCGGATTGGCAGCCGCCCAAAGCTGAAATTCAAATCGAAGGGACGCTGTCCGCCGTGCTTGGCCATGAAGGTTTTCTTACGCAAGTCATTTCCAATCTGATTGGGAACGCAATCAAGTTTGTCGCCCCGGGGGTCCATCCGAAAGTCCGCATCTGGTCCGAAGAGGTATCCGTAGCCTCCGCGAAACCACCCGCGGTCAAGATTTGCTTTCAGGATAACGGGATCGGCATTGCGCCCGAAAACCGTGAGCGGATATTCCGAATGTTTGAACGGATCCACGCCACGAGCGAATTTGAGGGCACGGGTATTGGTTTGACGATTGTGCGCAAGGCGATGGAGCGCATGCATGGGCAAATGGGTTTCGAATCCAAGCTGGGAAATGGAAGCACGTTCTGGATCGAACTGCAGAAGGCCAACGACGAGGGGCGACAGAATAGCTGATTGTGACAACGACGATCTTACTGGTCGAAGACGACGAACATGATGTCCTTTTCATCACTAAGGCCTTGAACAAGGCTGGAGTGAATTCTCTCATCCAGGTGGCGAGAGATGGCCAGGAAGCGCTGGACTATCTGACCGGGGAGGGGCAATTCGCAAACCGGGAAAAGTATCCGCTGCCTTGTCTGGTCCTGCTGGATTTGAAGCTGCCACGGGTGATGGGACTGGAGGTCTTAAAGAGATTGGATCAGCGGCGCAATTTTCGGAGGCTCGTTGTGGTCGTGCTCACTTCATCCCAGCAACCCGAGGACATCGATACCGCTTACGATTGGGGAGCCAAGGCCTATCTCGTTAAACCGTCCGGCATTGACCAACTTGTGCCGATTGCGCAAGCGATCAAGGATTTTTGGCTTACCCAAAACCGGGCACCTGCGAGCTCTCCATGCTGAATCAAAAAGAGGCAGGTGGGCGGGCGTTTTTCTATAAACATTTCACCCCCGCTGGGGGTGATGAACAGATTCGCCTGACGCTCCCGTCAACAATCCAAATCACCGCCGGGCCAAGCCATTCGGGCAGAAAAATTTCGGTCTAACCGTGGCGCGACACCCTGTCGCTCACTCAAGTCCTATTGCCCGCAAACCGCGTCCGGATTGTTCGGCGTAGGTGCTGCTGGCCGTGGCGTTGGTGGCCCATTGGCGAGTGCCATCGGAGCCGACGAGTTCGACCGCGTCGATCTCGTTCCAGCCGGCGACTTTTTTGGTGTCGAGATAGAACCGGGGGTGAAGGAACGATCGATTGGGGCCTGCGCGGGCGGTTCGGCCCCTTCCCAAATCAAGGTCTCGCGTCCATCCGGAAAGACAGCGGTCAAACGAACGACCGCGCCCGGATTGTAAGTTTCGCGCACGCGCACTTCGGCGACAGGGACTTCACGCGCATAGTCCACTTTCAGCCATTCGGGACCGGCGTCCTGCTGGAGGGGAGCCCATGCCGTGGATTGATCGCCCGCCTGAAGTGTGTCCGCCGGGCCGGTCACCTGCTCGGGTCCCCATGGACGTTTGCCCGCGTAGGAAGCGACAGGCGGAGTCATCACCATAATATCCGTGGGATCGACACGCCGCGGCAGGTAGGGAGGACGACGGCGAGTCGACTCGACGTTCCGAACTTCGGCGGTCTCAACCTGGCCCACGACGTTGCTGAGAGAACGTTCAAGCGCGGCCAGCTGAGTTTGCATGCGATCGACCTGCATCTCCGCGGCTGAAGTGGAACCGGGACGCGGCGCCGAAGAGGCCAATCTCCGCTCGATCCGAAGTTGGTTCACCAAGACAAAGATGAGGAGCGCCCATGTGACAGCGGTCAGGGATACGAACGTCGCTTTGTTCATACGGGGGTTAGACGGAAGAGAGGGCCTGTGTCCTCACTCAGGCGATGATTGCAGGGGGAGAATCAACCGGGACCCGGAGTAAAACCCTTCCCCATCGGCCTGAACCATGCCTTCGCAGTGCTCGACAAAGAAGAGCAGAAATTCACTGTTTGCATCGAAGCCGTCTTCCTCCATGTCTGATGCCGGTAGCTGGCAGGTGACGATAAATTTGGTGGCCGCGAGATGGTCCAGGACTCGTTTTCTGGATCCTGAGCCGGCGGGGTCTCCGATCAATTGCACAAACCCGGCGATCTCCTTTCGGAGCAACGACTCCTGCGTGCCATTGTCGCGGAGGCAATCGGCGAGGATGGGGAGCTTGCCGGACCGGTAGGAAATCGCCACCTGGTCCCAGGCCGCCGTCTTCAAATCGACAATGGGTGGGCTTTGTTCGCCAGCCTCGGCTACTGCGATTGCGTGATCGGGCTCATCGATCGTGGCCGCGGAATCGGATGCGCGCAGCCATGACTGGATCCTCCCGAGGTCGGGAACATCGGCACTTCTGCAAAATACTCGAACATGATACGTCATCATCGGGTCTGGCTTTTCTGATCTTACGGCGGGTCGCCGAGGTATCACCGTCGACGGACTTTGGAGCGACTGCAACTAAAATTAGAAACGAGAGCCCAGCACGTCGAAGGCGTTCTGTCTAGTTCAACACACGCGCGAGAAGGTCGAAGGCTTTGATCTGCATCTCCGGAGGAAAAAGGTGCGGGCAATCGGGATGATGCACCTGCAACCGCTCTGCCGCTCCATAAAGATCGTAGACTTTGCTCGCGCTGGCGCAGACGTCGTCAACGCTGCGCCACTTAAAATTGGAATCGCCGAACGGCGCGTTGACGAAAAACCAGCGTGGCGCGAGGGAACCAATCACTTCGTTGAAATCGAAGGGCCGTGTCTCCACGGAATAATCGAGGAGGCGTGGCATGTAATGTTGGCTCGTCCAGCCGCGGATGTTGCCGTCCTTGTAATCGCGGAAAGCATCAAAGCCGCAGCTTGAGACGACGACCTTGATCCGGTCATCCAAAACGGCGGTAAAGATGCTGTTGTGACCGCCGAGCGAATGGCCGATGGCGCCAAAACCATTGTTCGTACGGACGAATGGCAAGGAACTGAGCAGATCGAGGCCGCGAACGTTGTCCCAAATCGCCTTCATAGAGCCGCTTTGATAGCCGAGCGCTTTGAGGTCGGGATTGTAATCGGCGAGAAGCGGATAGGGAGGCGCGAGCACGACGAAGCCACGCCGAACAAGGCGGACTCCGTATTCGTCATTCGTGCTTTGGCCCAGGCCGACGACGACTTTGCTCCCCTGCGCATGCGTTTGGTGCAGGCCAAGAACGGCCGGAAATTTCCGCGATCCCGCGTTAGTGCCACCCTTCGGAATCAGCAAGTAGGCTGGCACGCGTCCTCCCGGTTCCGACTGATAGCTGATCGATTGTCGGATGTAATCGCCGCAATCGGTTTCGCTCTCGCGGCGAAGATCGAGTGGGCAGCGCTTCTCCTTTCCAGGAAAAGGACCCATCACCGTTTGCATCGCTTCGATAATGGAGGCGCGACGTTGCTGCCAATCAGCAATCGAGCGGACCGGAGAGACGTTTCCGTTGCTGACGAATTGAAGAAGGTTGGTGCGGTTCAGCAACGAAGTTTCTGCGGCCGATGCGGGCAAACTCATTGCCACGGCAAACAGGATAACGATCGTGTGGAGTCTCATTTCCCTTCCAATCCCTTGAGGTAAGCGAGAATCAATTCAGGAAGATCACTGCTGTAACCTCCTTCCAGCACACTGAACACGGGGATACCGAGCTTGCGAAGGGATTGTCCGAGCCAGTGATAGTCCTCCGCTTCGAGTGTTTCCTGGGCGAGCGGATCGCGCGCGTAAGCATCAAACCCGGCGGAAACGCCGATCAAATCGGGTTTTGCTTTGAGCAAAGTATCCAACGCCTTTTGGAGGATCGTGCGGTATTCAGTGCGAGGGGTTTTGGGCCGGACGGGAAAGTTAAAACAATTCTTGCCGACATCTTCGGTGCCCGTTCCGGGATAGCAGGGATGTTGATGAATGGAAACGAACGTCGCACCAT
>Ga0193692_1000434_pt1 | contig 10468 bp, 24 predicted proteins | sample L3a1metaG_FD_144917 | JGI IMG/M metagenome (GOLD analysis project Ga0193692, IMG submission 144917) | Soil microbial communities from a riparian zone of the East river system, Colorado, United States - L3a1 | ecosystem: Environmental > Terrestrial > Soil > Riparian zone | place: USA: East River... | reverse complement strand
TCTTTCCGTCGAAAGTGATCCATCCTTTAAAACCTATTGCATCCGGTTTCTGTTCGATGGCTTTCATAAACTCACCCACATACTCAGGATAAATTATATCGTCATCATCGACAAAAGAAACGTATTCAGCCCCGATATTTTTAGCCCGTTCTAATAACTTATTCCTTTTCGCTCCTGTGGTTATTTCTCTGTTATCCACTTCAGGAATGATAATTAAATCAGGATGGGAAGGAATAGAATCTATCAGTCGGGCAAGTTTATCCTGTCTTTCTTCCAGAGAACAAATTAATATTGCGAATTTGTAAATCAATTAAGCGTGGTTGTCTTTGGCAATAAATCCCAATTCATTATTTCGTGAAGGTTTATCCTAAGTGACCAAGTAAAATAGTTTTGGCATTCGTGAACATATTTAATCCAATCCGGTAGCTTATACTTGTCAATGCCAAAGCATTTTTTCCATTCATTTGTTAACGGTATTGGAATAGTAGAAACAAAAACATCGTCAGGCAGCAAGCTCGTTCCCTTATGCCAACCCAAATGAGCTATTTGATATGTCCCGTCCTGCATAGTCATTATTCCTGTTACCATTTCAACCTTTCCCATTGATTCAATGAAGTTACCCATACAAATATCAATCGGGTGTAATGGCTCTAAACTCATAAAATATTACGTTTTAGATATAACTAATGGCTCAATAATATAAGTTATTACAAAAGCCCATAATAAAGCAGGTTCAGTCTTGACCACATAAGTAAATATCAAAAAAAGAATTGCTATTAACAGCAGTCTGATAATAAATAGTTTCATAATATTAAGTTTTGTATTTCTAAAGGAGGAAGTACCCCATATTTATTTTCGTAAACCGTTTTCCCGTCAACCTTAACCCTAATCACTTTTTCATTTACGGGAACTCGTTCTAAGTTAGGAAGAATATCGTAAACCCCAAACCTACTTAAATCAAGTTCAACGCATTTATTTTCCTTTTCAAATCTTTCATAAGGATGATAAATAGTTAATCCCATCCATCCATTAAGAGAATTAAAGTTTGCATCATAACGCCCTTTTCTTTTCTCCATTTCTGAGACAAAGCGATTGAACCCATTAGCCAGTAATTTTTCAACAAAGTTCATATTGCTGTAATTAAGCCAAAATTATTTCTTTTCCTTATATCAAAAGTCCTTTTGTCTATGTGATAAGTTGCCTCTGTTTTCCTGTACTGCATATCCGGCCTTCCAAATCCATTCGCCGGATGCCTATGCTCTAATATTTTCTCATCAACAAACTTATATCTTCCGAGTCTCTTTGCAACTTCCATAGCTTCATTATCACACCAAAGATTCTTATAATTAGGATGGTAAACATAATTAAATCTACTGAAATAAATCTTATTCATTATTGAATAAGTGCATAAAGTTGTTTTGGCATCGGGAAAGTGTATAAACGTATCGTCTGTGCAATGTTCTTTAATTACCAAGTCAAACCCTTTCTTTATAAAAAACATATCGTCCGAATGATTACAAAGGATGTCAAACTTAACGCCTTCCAATCCTCTGTTGATCGCATGAGTCTTGCTTTGACTTATTCCAAAGACGGGAATAACTTCTGGATAATCGTTTAATCTTGCTTTATAACTTTCAATTTCCCTATCGTTATTATCAAGTTTAGCAAGTACAAAATAATCTTTGTCTGAAATTAATTGACGGATATTATCTAAACAATCGTAGAATTTGGTAGGACGTGACCGAGAAGCGAAGTTGAAACAAATCATAATCTAAGGTAATTAAAAAGTCCAACTGTGGAAACAATCGGACTTTACTATTAAAACAAACCAAGTTTATGAAAACGGTAACTAACCGCTTTACTCTAAAAAAGAATCTCCCTATGGAAATAGGGAGGGATCAGAAGTTGACTGTAGGGAAGGCTGGTTAAGAGCCATTCTCTTATCGCAGAATAAATATAATGCAAAAATTCCGAAAGTAGAAACTCCCGGAATCAAAAAACCATTAACCACAAAAAGTTTTAAGTAGTTGGAGCGTCAGCAACAATATCGTCAACACCCTGAACACTTGCTTTAAGTGCATCAAAAGCTGCCTGAACTTCAGGGGTAACGTCATCGGCTGCGTCTAATGCTCCTTCCAGATCAGCGATCTTTGAAATAATTTCGGCTTTGGCTTTTTCGGTCTGTGTTTGCAGTGCTGTTAATTGTGCGGCTAATTCTGATTGTTCCATTTTAATTAATTTTAAAATTTTTAGGATATCCTCACCATCATTGTTATGGTGATGTATGTGGATATGAATATTCATAAAGTAAATATACTACATTATCCTTGCCAAGCTTTCAAAAACCATTTAAAATTTGCATTAAGATAATATCTGAAGCAATCCAAACTGTCTGCCTGTTGGTTCGGGTCTTCCCTGTCTCCCTTTTTAATTGATCCATCTGGAAGCATTTCTACAAACTGCATATCGTGAATTAATGGGGCGCAATTAGTAGGGTCTAAACTTATTTTGTAATGCTCAAGCATCGAGTTAACGAGTACTTGATTCTCTGCTATTCCAGGATTAACCGTTGGTATTTTTATTTGATTAGGGCTAAGGTTTAATTGTGTCCTGATAACTTTGTAGTAGTTCAAATTATCCTTTACCAAAGCACTTGAAGCCTGCCCAGTTGCATCACCATTGACAATTAAAAGGGCTTTAGGATATTTCATTTTTATCGTATCGCAAAGCCTGTAAATATCTGAGTTGGGAAGTTTGATAGATTCTATTCCAAATATTTTGTCTGAGTAATGTTGAAAAACTGCACAACAAATAGGGTTTCGGTTGAAGTCGAAGGACAAGTAAAGTGGATAGTCAGCATTGAACTTTGTTTCTGCAACGTGCTTTTCTGTCTTGAATGAGAAGGCAAACCTGTTGCCCATGTTCACAAAAGGGATGCAGTAATACAGCTCAAGAAAAACACCTTCGGGAAGAATTGCCCTAAACTCATCCAGTTTAGCCTGTTTCAAAATCCCTTCTCTTATCGCATCATCAGCCGTGAATTTATGATACTCCCATGTCGGCAACTTACCCTCCTGAACCTTTCTGCAAAATTTATAATACCAATTGTCGATCCCCTTCATGTTCCCGATTGCCCTTATTTTCCCATCCGTGAAAGTGGTTGTAGAAAGTAAAGCAGTAAAAGCCTCTTCTTTCATCCGTGATCCCTCGTCAATAACAACCCCGTAAACATCTTCCCCGTATAAACTGTCGGGGTCGTCTGCTGACTTAAAAACCAATTTAGAGCCTCTTGGCGTGACTATCGTATGAGGGGATGAATTATAAAGGGTATAATGCGGATTGTTCTTAATTCGAGCCGCAATGCGGTTAAAAGCTATTTTGGCCTGCTCGTAGATTGGAGCCGTCCACCAATAGTTCCAACCTGGCTGAACGTGCTTTTGATGAGCTTCTCTAAATAACCACCAAATGTGAGAATGTGTTTTCCCGCCCTTTGAAGTAGCTTCTGTAATTGTATTCTTTGGCGAATCGACTATTGCCGACTGATAAGGAACTAATTTTGGGGGCTTAATTCTTAGTTTCAAGACATATCAATTTCAAGCTCGTCTTTAATTATGGTCTCAGTCTTTTCTGAATAACCTTGCTTAGAAAGTAGCACTTTTGCAATGATGGGATTGTAGTCTCCTGAAAGCCCATTATTGATTAAACATTCAGCTTGTTTTGCTCGTAATACGTTAATAATGTCGGAAAAACCTTGATATTTTTTCTCCCAATCATAAATTGTATCTCTGTGAACTTTTATATAAAGACTTAATCCTTCAATACTTGGGAGTTTAACCCGTCTTTTTTCCTTGTAGGCTGTGAACTTATCTGATTCCCCTGAAACAACCTGTACTATTTCATCTTCACATGAATCAATGTAATCTTTGGCTTTCTTAATGTAAGAAATGTTATATTTTATGGGTCTGCCTGTCATATTACTTCAACCAAATATAACGAAAAAGCCAACATTTTATCACCTTTACTTTCTGCCCAAATTTCCCGTTTCCTTTTTTCGTCCAATTCCGGCAAGTCACCTGACTTTTTTAAAGTTGCGTAAAGCTCACTTAAAAACCATTTAGGGATATTGTTTTCTTTAATAAACTCCCTTCCTAATTGAATAAAAGGAGTGCAAAGTTTTATTAATGTTTCTGGATCATCGCTAAAGATTCGGATGGCTTTCATAAAAGTTTAGCTTGAATTCTTTCCGGTTGAGTTTGAAATAAAGGTTCGTTTATAGCCTCTTTAAACCGCTTTTCCTGCGCTTCAAAATAATCTTTGTCTATTTCACATCCCAAATATAAATGCAAATAATCTTTGATGTCTTTCATTTTCTCATTTTTAGTATGTCAGAAAAAATTAAATCTGTCTTTGCGTATCCTTTGAATGTTTCGTAAACACAAGCTGCCCTGCATTTTAAATTGTCGTTCTTATAAACTTCCTGTATTTCTAAAACTTCCGCTTTTGTGAAAGGTCTTAAAAGTTTGTTCTCTTTCATTAAATCGTACCATTTTGCAAGGTCAATGAATTGAAAGTTCGTAGGATGCTTTTTATAGGCCATTAGGAACTGATCCAGACGTTCAATTTCATTTGTTGGCTCTTTCTGTGGTTGGGTCTGAAAACCCTTTATTTCGGTTCTCTTGGGGGTAAAATTGTTATTCGCCCACCTTGTTAATCTTCTTTCTGTGTCCCATGTCTTTTCAAGTTCCCATCTTTGTTTTGTTCCTGACTTGTTTGGCTCAGTCCAGTAGTCTAAAAATTCATTTATCAAATCAGTCTGAAACTTTAACCTGAAAGGATCAATTTGTTTCTTTAGTCTTTCTGTGTTGGTTTCTAACATAAAAACTATTTTAAAAGATGAGATATTGAACCGGGATGTTTATGCCCCATGACTTTGGCAATTTCACGAATTGTGAAACCTTCTTTTCTCAAAAGAGCCGCTGTCTTTCTTTGTTTGTTTTTATATTCTTTTGGTTCAACCAATTTGTCATAGGCTTCTTGCAACTCATTAAGTGCATCGTATTGTTTTTCTGACAAATCATTAACCCACCCGCAATGCTTAAATGCGCTGAGTAAATTATTTACTTGCTTTATCATTTCAGATTTATTTTTCAGGTGGATCTAATAATTCTGCTTTTAATATACCCCTTAATACGTCGTTCTCCTTTTGTAATTCACCTATTGTTTCGGCTTGCTTTTTATGAAATTTTACTATTATTTCGTTCTCCTTTTCCAGTTCGGTTACTTTTCCACAAGCATTTTTATACATCTCTTTATATTCTGTTTTAAATCTGATTTGCTTTTCTATCTCCTGATTTAAGGAATTATTTATTTCATTAATCATTACTGCGTTTCTCTCTATCTCATTGTCATTTTCGTCCAACCATTCAATAACTTCATAATCTTCTGAAATTTCCCATTCCCAACTAAAAGAATCATGACCTCTACTATAAGTACATACCCCCGGAAACCAATCTTCATCAGAACCCTTCATTCTTTGCTTCACAAAATAAGTATTAACTATATAATTAGAAGGCAACCCCTCAGAACAATTAACCCATCTCATATTATTTTATTTATACCTCTCTTTATCCCTTGTATTCCTAATTAAATATCTTTGCCCTGCTCAAGAACAATATAATTAACTAAGTTACAAAAGATAAAAAGGTTGTTTGTTAATTCAGATAACCTTTTTCATTCGTTCTCTTTCCTTTCCTGAATATCCCATTTCGTTATCAATCCTTTCTTGTTTACAAGGTCTCATGTTGTTAGAGGTCGAACATTGCATGAACTTTCGGACTAACGTATTGAAAAGAACGAAGGGTTACTATTTAATCTTAATCTGGCTTGACCTGGTTAGAACCCGAAAAGAACCTATGTCCTTCCGTTTTTTATGAACTATCCATGTCTTTATTTTTTTGTGCTAAATAAATTCTTATATCTGAAGGGTATTGTAAACGAACCTTATTTCGATCTTGTTCTAAAAGATCGGATTTCTTTTTATTCTTTTCAATCAGTCGTTTTGGTATGACTTTAATTTTTCTCATAAAAAAATCCCTTACGGTTTGAGCTGCCACTCGCCCCGTAAGGGACATTAAAAACTTTGTCGTGGCAGCGACTATTGAACTGCAATTTAATAAACCATTTCAAATAACCAAAAACTATTTTATCACATAAATTCTTCTCTCAAATAAATCCCGATCACAAACCACAAAACCTGTGTCCTTATCCCAAATTAATTTATTCTCTTTAAATACTTCTAACCAATGACCGCAAAGAACGTCTTGGTACAAAGTATCGGTCTTTAAATATACTTTTTCTCTTGTAAATTTCTCAGATAAGATAAGACATTTTCGGCAAGTTGGCTCCGGTTGTAGCTGAGTTTTACTGCAGGAACAAAGGGCTGCACAAATGGACATTAGGGTTAAAAAGATAAGGAATTTCATTTTGTTTGTTTTTAAGCGTACCAAAAATCCTTTTCAGTATGTATTAATTCTATTATAAGCCCCAATAGTTCTGGCTTATAATCCTGTATGAATCTTTCTAAAAGCATATCATATTCTGCATGAGTGTTTTCTTGGTCATAGTAACCGCTTTTTAATAAAGCAATCATATCTTCTATATCTTTTTTCATAATTAATTTTTTAAAAGAGGGGTAAGTAGAAACCTACCCCGTTATTACCTGTCCGTATTTGTGAGAGATCGTTCAATCTCATTTTCATCAATATTAGATATTGGTATAAACCTACTTTTTGCCCACCATCCTCTTGGATTGTATGGATGTGGACATTCTAATAAATTGTACCCGCACCTATGTTCCTGAATAACGGTATATATTTCACCCTCTTTCAAAAGACCTGCACAACATTTTACATCATCGGGAACACTTTTATTCTGGCTACTATCAACACAAATTACTTCCATATAATAAATTTTAAAATGATGGGTGGCAAGATTTTAACTTGCATGATTTGGATAAACCGCCTATCCCAGAAGGGAAGTAAACAAACACTAAGAACGTGCGATAAAAACTTATCAGCAAATTGCTCTACCAAATCCAGAACTGGTAATTCTGTGCGTCTATTTCCGCCACACCCACCAAAGAACTTTAAATATTTTTTCTTACTTCCTCCCCTTCCTTTTGCCTTGCCTCATTCACCGTTCCACGAAGTTCAGGGTTTTAAACTTTGTTCAAGTTGGCAAATTCGCCATGCACTTTAATAGCTGCTTTGTTATAAGCAATAGCGGCCTGTATCTCATTATCAAAAGAGCCAATGTATTTGGTTTTATAATCTTGGGTAATTTGTGCTATCCATTTTTTATTTACATGGTGCCAACATACACCGAGATATTTAGAAATTGAGTTTTTTCTAGACCTGCTATTACAAAGATTTTGAGAATTATTAACTATCCTAAGGTTTGACTTCTGATTGTTTAACCCGTTATGATCTATGTGATCACAAAAAACTTTAGAATCATTTAATCCTAGTATAAAACGGTGCATCCTTATTTTTTTACCATTAATATTTGTTCCCACATAGATGCTGTTTTTATAAACGTCTGCATGCCATTTAAAAGCATTTAATCGTTCAAAATCATCGTCATCAACTAAGGCAAATTTTCCTTGCGTAAGTGGTATTATTTTCATCGTTGTCCGTTTAATTTTGGTAGAATGTGTATGTAAAGATGCTGAAATTTATCACCATATAGCGAGCGCCACGACTCGATAATTGATTTACGGTTCTTAGGATTATAGTAATAAACTTCTTTGATCTTCATCCCCCCTTTATTTACTTTGGCTTGGTTCGTATATAAACGCATTATTCCTGGCATTGGTAAGTTCTTATAATTAAATTTAATTCTGTTGCCGTCCATTGCTTTCTTTGCCTTGCTGCCGAATCCAACAGATCAACTTTATCTTGCCCGTATCTTCTTATAAGTCCCTCTCTGAATCCTTTTTCGTTTCCTGCTTTCGATAGGTTACAATGAACACATTGCCCCTGAACATTGACCTCGTTAAACTGAAGGGTTGAGTAAATATGACCATGATAAAAATGCCCTGCATTATGGACACCACCACCGCAGGAAATGCAACCCTTATCCTTGTCCCTTTGACGAATCCACTTATTGAAAGTTTTGATCGCTAAAGCCTTCAGGGTTTTTAAACTTTTTACTTTAGGCATCAAGTTTGGCTTTAAAATGATTTATAAGAACTTCTAATTTGTTTTCATAGTAAGAAGGGAAAGTTTTATAACCTTCGTTATCCTTGTTGAAAAGATGCCACAATACACCTCTTAGTCTTTGTGATGGCGTTTTATTTGTATCGGTATATTCAGCCTCAATACTATCCAGTAATTCTTTTTCTTTCTCTTTAAACGGATCAGATTTGAAAGCCAGGAAGCCAGCCTTTAAAATATTGCCTTGCAAATCTCCAACCTGAGAAGGCGAAAGCTCCCCTGTTTCAAAGACTATTTTAATTGACCTGTCTTTAAGTGAACGGTAAGATTCCAAAACCGAAGGGATAATTATCATTGTACCGATTTTTTCAAATGTTTATTAATATCCTTTTGCGAAGGGTTTACAACTTGGTCAATCGGCTTTCTTCTGATCTCAAGCCTGTGTTGAATCTTCTCAAAAGTCTTGTAATTACTGCAAAGGTCAATAGCCGTCATAGCTTGCTCCATTTCTTCAGCGTTTAAGTCGGAATCGTAAGCCAGTTGCCTGAGCATTTGCCTTTCGCCCTCGTCGGGGACATCGGAAAAATCAGGTTCTGCCTGTGTTTTTGCAAAGTCCATCTCCTCCGCAGGTGTGGCCTCGAACCCTGCCGCCTTCATAATCCAACTCAGAAGCATTCTAAAGGCCTTTCCTTCAGCTCTTGTTTGCGCCATGCTGCAAATAGCGTATTCGTCAAACGACCTCTTAGAAGCCTCCTTATTGCTGCAAACGGCTATCCCCCTACTCATAACTTTATCATCCGACAATCTGCGTATTTCTACTTCAGCCTGATATTTTACCTCTTTGTCGTTTGAAAGGTCGTTTATACACATAAGCAAAGGATAAAGCCCTAATTGACTTCCGGCATAGCACCAAGCCTCAACTAAAGGGTATTCCTTGCCCTTAATATTGGCAGTTAGTTTCTTTTCCTTTACAAACCTTTGAAGGATTTCAGCTACTTGCATGGCCTGTTGTGGGGCGGCAAGGTCGAAGGACTTAGGTTGTCCAATTAATTCGTTACTCATCTGGTTTGTTTTTATTGGTTATTTAAATATTTCGCTTTCGTCATTTATTTCACTCCAGTATTTTTCTTTCCGCTTTATCTCATCCCTTTCCCGAATCAACGGCAGGGCAAAAAAGATAACTGCGGTTAAAACAAAAACAACAAGTGTAAAGATTACTACTATCATGGTTATTGAGTTTAACGGTAAATAACTTGTTCTGGATTTGTAATCAATTTAATTTCTCTTTCGATTGCTTTCCCTGCTACATGGCCTAATTTAAGACCCCTTTCAGTACAGTATTTTTTTAATAAATCGTAAAGAGAAGGGTCTATTTTAATAGTGACCCATGTCTTATTTTCTGTTTTATTTTTTACTTTCATACCGCTAAGATAATTGAAGTTTTGATATTTCAATACTTTTTACCAAATTTATTTTTTTTTATCTTTTTTTTGGTGGTATCAAAATAAAGGCTATTTTTGATAAATCATTCAACAAACCAAAAAAACATTTATTATGCTAAATTTAAAAACAACCGTAAGCGTTCCAACCGAAGTCTCTATTGAATTAGAAACTCCGGCTTTCTTTAAATCTACAACCTATTCAATTCTTGAGTACTTGGCAGTAATTGAAGAATGTACAATCAGAATTTATGTTTATCCGAATGTTAGAACAAGGATAGAAAATTCGGCAACAGAAGAAAGCCACTTGGAAATAGTAAAAGCATATAAAGAGTTTGAACACATTTCCGAAGAAGAGTTCTTTGAAGCTCTGGATAAAGCCTTAAAGGATTTTAATTTCAAGATCGGATATAAAGAAACCGCTTTGCAAGCTGATGCAGAAATGGAAAGAAGAAGCGAACAATGGTAAAATAATTTTAGTAGCAGGGGATTTGGTTTGGCCGATCCCCTTTTTAAAAAATTAAGCAATGAAGGAAATAATTATTGAAGATGTGCTGAAACCTCCTTTCCCAGAGCAAATGACATTCAAGGAAATGTTAGAGGGGCTTTTCAACTTAGATTTTATGACACCAGAAGAACGGAAAACAATATTCGATGCGGGTGAAATGTACGCTAATGGGGTTTTGAAAGCCGCCTCCCTCAATAGGCAGGGATGGACGAGGGTGGAAGATGGATTACCGGAAGAGGAGGATGATGTAATAGTTTATATGAGCAAAATGGGGCATGGAAATCCCGGTTCTGCTTATGTTGGAGTTT
>Ga0193692_1000433_pt1 | contig 10474 bp, 6 predicted proteins | sample L3a1metaG_FD_144917 | JGI IMG/M metagenome (GOLD analysis project Ga0193692, IMG submission 144917) | Soil microbial communities from a riparian zone of the East river system, Colorado, United States - L3a1 | ecosystem: Environmental > Terrestrial > Soil > Riparian zone | place: USA: East River... | reverse complement strand
ATTGGCCTGCAGAGCATTCAGCAGCACTTCGGCCATGGCATGTTTCAGGGCTACGCGGTCGCCGGCGATCGTGAGAGGTTGTGTCCCATTTTCGTAGGTCAATTTGGCGGGTTTTTGCGTGTGATATTTCTGCGCCTCTTCGTAGGCCTCCTCGATGAGCGATTTGAGTGAGACTTTTTCGTGCGAGAAAATGGCGTCGCGAGCGAGGTAACGCATTTGGTTGGTCAAACGCGCAATGCGTTTCACGCCATCTGCAAGGGCGTGGTCCAGGGAGGTGCGGAACTCGGGATCGCGGTATTTATCGGCGAGCAGTTGTTGGTGAGTTGAAAGCGGCACGAGAGCGTTGCCGATTTCGTGCGCGAGACGATCGGCCATGGTGCGCACGAGACGGAGATTGGCTGTTTCGATTTCGAGCTGGCGCAGTTGTTGAGCCTGGGTGCGGTCCTCGACGACCAGGAGCACAGAATCAGGTGTGGGACCCGCGCCAGTGCGATAAAGCGGAACCATGTTGATGTGAAAGACGGTCCTTGGCGCTTCCGGAGGTTCGAATTCAAAAGGCGCAATGGCCGTTCCAGTTTTGAGGACCTGATACATCTTGTTTCCAAGTGCAGCGGGCAAATCGCTAAACTCGAGGTCCGCTCCGCGGCGGCCGGCGCGGCCAAAGAACTGACGCGCAGTCTTGTTTGCGTGGATAATCTGTAGATCGGCATTCACGACGACGCACCCATTAGTCAACTCGCGGAGGACTCCAGCCAACAAGGCATTATCTGACGCGATCTGATCATGAAGCCAGATGTTGCGCACGGCCAGGGCGAGTCCCTCCAGCAAATGGAAAATGGACTCCAACTCCATGTTGGAGAGTGGCTCACCCGTAACGCGCCCGTCGAAGAGGGCCACTCCTACTAATGTTTCGCGATCGATAACTGGCACGGCGACCTGTGCGCCAAGGACCTGAAACTCGCGCTGGACATCGGGATCGGCAAGAGCGGCAGGGTCATCGCGGCGGAGGATTCGTCCGAATTGGACGAGATAGCCGCCGATACCGCGTTCATAGGATAGATCAACGTGATTGACCAGTTCGTGCTGCAGACCGACTGCCGATGCAGAGCGAAGGCGGCGAGGCTCAGCCGGGGTAAGACGGTTGGCCGTGTTTTCGCGTAAGAATATAGCGGCGCGGTTCACGCCCAGGACAGAGCGAACAAGCAGCAGGAATTCCTTGAGCAACCCTTCGGCATTGAGCGAATGAGTGAGAATCAGCGAGAAATCACGGATTGCGTTCAGGGCCTGCAACGTGTTGGTGGAACGAGCGGCTTCGAGGCTCGGGATCTCGCGGGCCGGACTGAGCGGACGGACGGGGGCGGGCATCGCAGCTGGAGCAGCGCCGGGTTGGACAGGTGCGAGAGCTCTCTCGATAATAGATTTCAAGACGGGGACCCGGAGTGGTTTCGTCAACACGTAGGCTGCACCCCGAGCGTACGCTTCTTCTTCTCCCCTTGAGTCGCGTTCGTTCAGGAAGACAATGATGGGGCAAGTGAGGGAACCTTGCCGAATCGTTTGCATGGTCCAGGCGCTTTGGACCGGATCGGCTTCGGCGTCCACAATCACGAGATCAGCGAGGGCGGTTCGAATGAGAGGTTCCGCTTCGCGGACACCTGTCCGCGCCACAATTTTGAACGAGCCGCCGAGTCCTTGTGAGAGGGAATCACCAAAGTCCGCGCTCGAGGAAAGGACTAAAATTGTTTTCATTACAACATCGCGGACCGTGCGCTGAGGGCCAGCCACCCAGTGGGTCTGTGGCAGCCAAGAAGCGCCGACCGGCCAGGGAACCGGCTCGACACTGGAAATTCAAGATGACGCCGCAGGGCCAGCGGCCCCGAGCAGCGCCACATCAGACTAATATCACAGGAACGCAATCGCGATTTTAATAACAGGGAAAGGGTTCTGCAACAATCATGGCGAGTACGATGCGAGTTCCCCGTAAATCACTGAGGTGAACAGCCAGAGGCGCTTGCGTTAGGCCTCGCGGGTGCAGCAAATCCCTTTTGACTTGCAGGAATCCTTAAGCCACCTTGCGGGCTGTCGATAACACGGAAAGAGGCTATCTTGTACTCGTCTTGATGGGATGGAGCATCGGTAAGTGACTATGGGTAAAGCATTAATAATCGCGGAAAAACCGTCGGTTGCATCGGATATCGCCAAAGCCCTTGGTGGTTTCACGAAACACGACGACTATTTCGAGAGTGACAAGTACGTCCTCTCCTCCGCAGTCGGTCACTTGCTTGAGTTGATAGTCCCGGAGGAGTTCGAGGTTAAAAGAGGCAAATGGACGTTCGCGCACTTGCCCGTAATCCCACCCCATTTTGACCTTAAACCGATCGAAAAAAGCGAAAGCCGGTTGAAGGTCGTTACGAAACTCATCAAGCGCAAGGATGTGGACCTTCTGATCAATGCGTGCGACGCCGGGCGCGAGGGGGAATTGATTTTTCGGTATATCGTTAAGCATACAAAAGCCAAGCAACCGATCAAACGGCTTTGGCTGCAATCGATGACCCCGACCGCGATTCGCGACGGCTTCGCAGCGCTTCGGGATGACCAAACAATGCAGCCGCTCGCCAGCGCCGCAGTGTGCCGATCGGAGTCCGATTGGCTGGTTGGGATCAATGGTACGCGGGCGATGACGGCGTTTAATTCGAAGACGGGCGGATTCCACCTCACCACGGTTGGTCGTGTGCAGACGCCGACCCTGGCTATTCTGGTCGAGCGGGAAGAAAAGATTAAGAAATTCATTTCGAAGCCGTATTGGGAAGTCCATGGGACGTTCGATGCGAAGGCTGGGCAATATCCGGGCCGATGGTTCGATGAGAACTTCGAGAAGAAGGAGGCGGACCCGGATTTGCGACCGGAGCGCATTTGGGAGGTCGAAAAAGCGCAAGCGATCCAGAACAAATGCCTTGGAAAAATCGGCATTGCCACTGAAGAGAGCAAGCCGACGACGCAATTGTCGCCGTTGCTCTATGATTTGACGAGTTTACAGCGGGAAGCGAACAGCCGCTTCGGTTTTTCAGCCAAGAACACACTGGGCCTGGCACAGGCGCTTTACGAAAAGCACAAGGTGCTTACCTATCCGAGAACGGATTCGCGCGCGTTGCCGGAGGATTATCTCCAGACCGTGAACCAGACGATGATGGCATTGGAGCCAACTCGGTATGGGACGTTTGCTAAAAAGATCCTCGATGAGCAATGGGTGAAGCCGAACAAGCGGATTTTCAATAATGCGAAAATCTCGGATCACTTTGCAATCATACCGACATTGCTCGCCCCGAAGAATCTGAGCGAACCGGAAGAGAAGCTTTACGATCTGGTGACGAAGCGGTTCCTTGCTGTGTTTTATCCGGCCGCCGAATTCCTCGTGACGACGCGGATTACGCGGGTGGAAGGGGAGCCCTTCAAGAGCGAGGGCAAAGTGATGGTGAACCCTGGTTGGATGGCGATTTACGGCCGCGAAGTCCAGACCGATGACGCGCCGAATCTTGTGCCGATTACGCAGAATGAATCGGTGAAGACGAGTCAGATCGATGTGCCTGCGAACGAAACGAAGCCGCCTGCGCGTTTTACGGAAGCAACTCTGCTCAGTGCGATGGAAGGAGCAGGCAAGCTCGTGGAGGATGAAGAGCTCCGCAATGCGATGAGCGCAAAGGGGCTTGGGACACCGGCGACGCGGTCTTCGGTTATCGAAGGCCTCATCATGGAAAAATATGTGGTGCGCAATGGGCGCGACCTGCAGGCGACTGCGAAGGCTTTTTCATTGATAACGCTTTTGCGTGGTTTGGGTGTTCCCGAGTTGTGTTCGCCGGAATTGACCGGTGATTGGGAGTTTAAATTGAAGCTGATGGAGCGCGGGGAACTCAAGCGCGAAGACTTCATGGAGCAGATCGCCGACATGACGCGAAATATCGTCCTGCGCGCGAAGGTTTATGAAAGCGATACGGTGCCGGGCGATTTCAGCACGCTGAAAGTGCCGTGCCCGAAGTGTGGCGGTGTCATCAAAGAGAATTATAAGAAGTTCCAATGCCAGAGTTGCGATTTTGCGTTGTGGAAGATTGCCGCCGGCCGGCAGTTTGAGAACGAGGAGATTGAGGAGTTGATTTCCAAACGGATCGTCGGTCCGCTGCAAGGGTTCCGAAGCAAGATGGGCAAGCCATTCGCCGCGATGGCGAAGCTAACACCCGAGCTGAAGGCTGAGTTTGATTTTGGTCAAAACGGGACCGATGCAAACGGAGCCGCGGCGGAGGTGGACTTTACCGGCCAGGAGCCCGTTGGCCCGTGTCCGAAATGCGGTGCTCGCGTTTTCGAACAACCGCTCAATTATATCTGCGAGAAGTCAACCGGACCGCAGCGGAGTTGTGATTTCCGTTCAGGCAAAATCATTCTTCAGCGGACCATGGAGCGTGAGCAAATGACGAAGCTCCTTACCACGGGCCGGACCGACCTTCTGCACAAGTTTATCTCGAAGCGTAACAATCGGCCCTTCTCAGCTTTCCTGGTGAAGCAGCCGGATGGGAAGGTAGGGTTCGAATTTGCGCCGCGTCCTCCCAAGCAGCCCAAGAAGAAAACGGCTCCGCAACCCGCGGAAGCAGGTGCCGGGTCCTAAATCTTCGGATTTCCGTCGGGACACTACCGCGTGAGTTCCATGCAATTTGGGGTCCGCACCCCATTTCGTGCAGGCGTCAGTGGAACGATTGTGCACCAGAAGCCAATTAATTGTTAATTGGCAGTTTAGCACAGAGCAAGGAGTCGTTATGGAGATCCTCGGCACAATTCTCATTGGTCTTATTGTTGGTATTGTGGCGAAGCTATTGATGCCAGGCAGAGATCCAGGAGGATTTATTATCACGACGCTACTCGGTATCGCAGGTGCGTTTGTGGCCAAATACATTGGTCAGGCGCTTGGCTGGTATCACGAAGGGGAACCAGCAGGATTCTTGGCCTCCGTTGCTGGAGCAATCCTGTTGCTGCTCCTCTATCGTGTGACGTTCGGCCGAACCCGCACACCGTAGGAAGCGTTCATTGCAACTCTCCGCAGGCCAAGTGCCTGCGGATTTTTTTTCTCGGGAGGGCAGGCCCTGGATAGTTGTCGGAAGAGCGAAAGCCGCTTAAGGTACGGAGCGGCGAGCTTTCTTCCGGACGCTCTCCCAATTGAAAACCACGGATCATAACTCATTCGCTCTCACACGAGAGCCAGGCCCGAAGCTGGAACGGACGCCGAGGCGGCCCGCAAGTGCCGGCACTCCGGGTTCAATTTCATGGGAACAGCTACCGGTTGGCATTTTCCAGGCGGATCTTTCCGGAAATTACCTCTGCGTCAACGATTGCTGGTGCGATATCACGGGATTCACCCGCGACGAGGTTGAGGGAAAGACCCTTTTCACGGTGGTGCATCCGCTCGATCGACAGCGGGTTGAGGAAGCATGGCAGAATTCCGTTCACAACTTTTTTCGCTGCGAATTTCGGATCCAAACCGGCGAGGGCAGGACGACATGGGTCCTGGGGCAAGCGCTGGCGGACAAAGGAGTTTCCGGGGCACCGGTAACGTTCGTTGGAACAATCACGGATATCACCGAGCAAAAGCGGGCGGAAGAAGAAGTTCGCCTGAATGAACAGCGTTTTCGTTGGGCATTTGGATCGGCTCCGGAAGGGATGGCGTTGACGTCGATCAACGGCCGCTTTCTGCAGGTCAATCGCTGTCTTTGTCAGATCTTCGGACAGGCTGAGGCGGAGTTGCTGAAACTCCGCTTCCAGGACCTTACGCACCCCGATGACGTGGCGGCGAGCATTGCGGGGGTGAAGGCGCTGGTCGATGGGGAAAGAGAGATCTTCGAGCAGGAAAAACGCTATCTCCGAACGGATGGGAGTGTTGTTTGGGCCTATATTCGAACAACGCTCTTGAGGGGAGCGGCGCGAGAACCGCTCTATTTTCTAGCGCACGTGCAGGATATTACGGCACGCAAGCAGGCCGAGGCGGCGTTGCGAGAAGCAGAAGACCGTTTTTGGCGGCTGGTGGACCTTTCGACGGATGGAATCATTATTCACGTTCAAGGGAAGGTAGTGTTCGGGAATCCTGCGGCGGCACGAATCCTCGGAGCTGGTTCACGGGAGGCATTGATCGGAATCGATGTGTTGAGTTTGGTTCATCCTGACATTCGCTTCATGGTGAAAGGAACATTGTCGGACTCGAAAAGCAGCCCCGTCTTGCAGTCTTCAATGCCCGAAAAAATCATGCGGCTGGACGGAGGGCAGATTCATGTGGAAACGGCTGCTGTTCCTTTTGTTTTTAATGGGAAATCGGCAGTTCAGGTGATTTTTCGTGATGTCACGCGCACGATCGAAATTCAGCGGGAACGCGAGCGTCTTTTTTGCGAAGTGGAGTCCGCGCGGGACGAACTACGATTGCTCTCACAGCGGCTGGTGCACGTCCAGGAAATGGAGCGCAGGCGTCTCGCGCGCGAACTACACGACGAGATTGGACAGGAATTAACGGCATTGCGGCTGAACATCGAGCAGATCGCGGCCCCGGAGGAGGACGCGGCGCGTGGGAGCGCTCACGAGAGGGTGAGCCGGCTGCTGCGTGTTGTCCGCGATCTCTCGCTGGATTTACGGCCAACGATGCTCGACGATTTAGGGTTGCTGCCGACAGTGCTATGGCATCTCGATCGTTACCACTCGGCTTCAGGGATTACTGTTGATTTCCGGTACTTTGGCCTCGATGGCCAACGATTCCAACCCGAGATTGAGACGGCAGCATACCGTATCGTGCAGGAGGCGCTCACGAATGTTCTGAGGCACTCCGGAGTGAAACAGGCACAGTTAATGATTTGGATTTCGGAGCCTGGTCATTATCTCACAATCCAGGTGGAAGACCACGGAGCAGGATTTGATACGGCGACTGTTTCGCATATGAAATCGAGCGGGCTTTCAGGGATGAGGGAACGCGCGATGTTGCTCGGGGGAAGCCTTCGCATTCAATCGGCTTGCGGCGAAGGGACGTGTGTTACTGCTGAACTACCACTTGAATCACGAAAAAGCGAAGGATCGCTATGAGTATTCGAATCGTTCTTGCTGACGACCACCGTGTCGTAAGGGAGGGTTTTCGCGCCTTATTGGCCGCGGAAAAGGACTTGGAGATTGTTGGGGAAACCGGTGATGGATTGGAGGCGTTGCGATTAGTCGAGCGGCTGAAACCTGATTTGATCCTCGTGGATTTAATGATGCCGGGGTTGGGAGGGCTGGAGGTCGCACGGCAGGTAACACAGCGAGAACCGACTACTCGTGTGGTCGTTCTTTCCATGCACTCCAACGAAGCCTACGTGGTGCAAGCGCTCAAGAATGGAGCTGTAGGATACGTGCTGAAGGACGCGAGTTCGACGGAACTGGTGCGCGCGGTTCGGGAAGCGGTCGCTGGTCGGCGTTTTCTCAGCCCGCCGTTATCTGAGAAGGCAGTTGAAGCATATCTGCACAAGGCCAAAATGAGCGAAACGGTTGACCGCTACCAGACGCTCACCACGCGCGAACGGGAAGTGCTGCATTTGAGCGCCGAAGGGCACACGAACGCGCAGATTGCGATGCGTCTGTTTATCAGCCCGCGCACAGTAGAGACGCATCGCTCAAACCTGATGCACAAACTCGGGATTCGCACGCACAGCGAGCTGATTCGTTATGCGCTTCAGAGAGGGATTTTGTCGTTCGAGAACTCAGGGGCGAAAGTGGGACGTTAGCGTCTGTTAGCCCTCACCGCGACTTTCGAAGTTCGCCCGCTCTCAGCCGGCGCTCGCGAGTACTCGTTTCCTCGCGTAGGAGTTCCTCGGCAGACCAGCCTTTGCTCTGGGCTAATCCAACAAGTTCGAACAATTGTTGAGCCAGATGTCTGCGGCTGAGAGGTCTTGCGGCACGGTCGCCTGCGCGCAGGAGTTTTGCCTTCTGCGCTTTCTTGATCAGCTTCTCGGCTCGAAGCAATGCGGGCAGGTGCTTTGGAATCCCGTCGAGAGCAGAAGGCCGTTCATGTTTGGTCCCTTTCTTCTCGGCTTTCTTGATCTGTTCCCATTGCGCCCAAACGGCGTCGACAGTTTTGGCTTTGCTGTCCCCGAAAACGTGCGGATGCCGCCGGATAAGCTTTTCTACAATATGGCGTGCAACATCCTCGAAATCGAACGCGGCCCGCTCGCTTGCCAATTGGGCGTGGAAGACGACCTGAAGCAGCAGGTCGCCAAGTTCCTCCAGCATCTCTTTGTCATCGCCGGCTTCGATGGCGTCCAGCAACTCGTAAACTTCCTCAACCGCGTGAAAGCGGATGCTTTGGTGATCCTGTTCGCGGTCCCACGGGCAGCCGTTTGGGGCCCGCAGAGTTGCCATGACTTTTAGCAATTCGGAGATGGCATTGGCCTTCCCTGAAGCGCGTTTAGGAGACTTGAGCCGCTTCATTACAGGATGACGAGATCATCGCGATGAACGATTTCGGTTCGCGAGTTATGATGGGACGCGATCTCGGTGGAGCTGGCGCGCGAAATGCCACGGGCGAACTCAGTGCCGTTGCTATCGCAGATCCGAACAATATCACCCGGACCGAAATGACCCTCACAGCGTACCACACCGGGAGGAAGCAGGCTTTTGCCGAGTTCCCGCAAAGCTTTGCGAGCGCCGTCATCCACGAAGATTGACCCTTTTGGGTGATGGAAGAAAGCGATCCAACGCTTGCGGCCTTTGAGCCTGTTCGGTTGAGCGACGAAAAGGGTGCCCTCTTCCAGACCATCGAGGACGCGAGAGAGGTTGTCCTCGACTTTTCCGGAAGCGATGATGAGCGGAATGCCGGCGCGCACGACGATGCGAGCGGCTTGAAGTTTCGACGTCATCCCGCCGACGGCTGTAGGACTATCGGTGCCGCCAGCCATTTTTTCGATGGCCTCGTCAATTTGCTCGACCGTGTTGAGCAGACGCGCTGTCGACGTCCCGAAGTTTTCGACGAGACCTTCGACGGTCGTGAGAATTACGAGCAGGTCGGCCGGAAGAAGTGAAGCGACCAGGGCGGAGAGCTTATCGTTGTCGCCAAATTTGAGCTCGGTGAAAGAGACCGCGTCATTCTCGTTGATAATGGGAACGACGCCGCGTTCCAGGAGCGTTACGAGGGTGTTGCGGGCATTCAGATGCCGTTCGTGATGCTGAAGGTCGTCGTGCGTGAGCAAAACCTGGGCGACACGCAGATTGAATTCGGCAAAGAGCTTTTCGTACGTCGCCATGAGGCGGCATTGGCCAACGGCGGCGCAGGCCTGCAGTTCAGCGAGGCTGCCGGGTCGTTTGCTGTAACCGAGCACGCCCATCCCGGCGCCGACAGCCCCGGAGCTCACGAGGGCAATTTGCCGGCCGGCGCGGCATTGCGCTGCAATTTGCGAGACCAGCCGGTGCATCTGGGCTGTATCCAGTTGCTTTTGGGGGTCCGTGAGGACGCCGGTCCCCACTTTGACTACCAGCCGGGTGACGTTTTTGAGCAGCTCTGATCGCATTACTGAGTCAAAATTATCGGCAGGAGGTTCAACGCAACAGAAAAAACGTGGCCGACTGGGGCTGAGTTACCGCTATGGCCGGACGAGCGCAGCGGCAGCAGGCCGTGCTTTTCCGAGAAAAATTCCTGGTACCATGCCAAGAACTAAAACTGCCGTGGCGAGGAACACCGTGAGGAGGCGAAGGAAGAGCGTGGAACGAATGTATCCTGGCTGTTCCTTTCCTGGCACGACGTAGATCTGTTTCAAAACTTGCAGGTAGTAATAGAGAGAGACAGTGCTCATGGCCAGTGCGAGCGCGACGAGCCATAATAAGCCGAGGTTCCCACCGGAACCGTTCAAAGCCGCCGCGAAGAGATAGAATTTGCCAAAGAACCCCGCTAGCGGCGGAATTCCTGCGAGCGATAAGAGGAAGATCAGCATGCAAAGCGAGAGCAGGGGCTCTCGTTTTGCGAATCCGGCCAGCCCCCCAAGTCGGTCTTGCCCGGGACTGTCGCCAAGCACGGAGAGAACGGCAAAGGCGCCAATGACCGTGAGGCCGTAGGTGGTGACGTAGTAGAGCATGGAAGAGACTGCGTTCTGATCGTTCGCCAAAACACCAACGAGGATGTAGCCCGCCTGTGCAATAGCTGAATATGCGAGGAGCCTGCGAACGCTCCTTTGCGCAATGGCAGCGAGGTTGCCCAATATCATTGAGGCTGCCGCGATTGTGGCAATCAGAGGCATCCAGCCCTGGACCCAATGGCCGCCCCCGGCACTGCCCTCTGCTCCAGCGAAGCCCACGAGCAGGACCTTTGTCAGGATAAAGAAGCTTGCGACCTTCGATGCGGACGCAATGAAAGTAGCTGCAGGCAATGGCGCGGCCTGGTAAGCATCCGGCGCCCAAAGATGAAATGGAACAGCGGCAATTTTGAAGCCAAAGCCGA
>Ga0193692_1000432_pt1 | contig 10480 bp, 9 predicted proteins | sample L3a1metaG_FD_144917 | JGI IMG/M metagenome (GOLD analysis project Ga0193692, IMG submission 144917) | Soil microbial communities from a riparian zone of the East river system, Colorado, United States - L3a1 | ecosystem: Environmental > Terrestrial > Soil > Riparian zone | place: USA: East River... | reverse complement strand
ACTTATTATTACATAGATGGCAAACAAAACCGCCGTTACTATCCCATTTGGCGTGATGGTAAAAATTTGGATGACCTGCTTGTAACGCAATGCCTTTTCGCAGGCAATATTGATGTGCTGCCTATACGTGTAGCAGTAATTGCTAACGGTCATGGATTGGTCCTTGATCATTGTGTTTTTTTCAACTGTCAAAACCCTGTTGTATTCTGGGAAGCCGAAGGCGGAACGAGCAGCCATAATGCCATGCGTTATTGTTTGGTATATGAATCTAATTATAGCGGTGTATGGACAACAACAAACACCGGGGATGATTTTGAATTTCATCACAATATCATTGCCAATGGCCGAACAGCCTGGATAAATGATAATAATAGCAAACATCACTACCGTGTACACGATTGTATTATCGCAAATAATATAAATGTGACAGGAAATGGTGGTGGCAGTGCGATCAATAACGATTTTCTGAAAATGGAAAATGTACAATTAACCGGCGCAATAGAAATTGAAAAAGACCAGGGCAAGAAAAATTATTTGCAAATAAAAGAGGGTTCACTTGGTTCTGCATTAAAAGCAGGATTGTTTATGAAATAGCCTGAAATAAGAATTGGATATCATGAGCACTACGTGCTTAAGCAACTTTTTTTCTATGTTTCCCGTTCCCTGTAAGTAAATAAAACTTATTTAAATCTGAAGAGTATGCATCGCAGATACTTATTGTTTGTTATAGCAATTTTTGTATTGGCTTCCTGTAAAAAAGACAAATACATTTCCCCGGTTATCCCAGCGCCGGTAATTCCTACGGTGTTTTTAAAGGATGTTGTAATACCCCGCCTGCCTTCACCTTATTATCATTTTGAATATGATGCTACAGGTAAAGTTTCTTTCGTTTCTTTTGCTTCCGATTTCACGAGGTATGATGTGATTTATAATGGCGACAGGATCAGTGAAATGAGAAATAATATCTTAGTGAATAAAGACCGACTTCAATACTCCTACGATAATGCAGGAAGAGTGAACAATATTACTTATGCAGATTCTATGGGAATTGTTTATACAAGACTCGATTTGAGCTATGATGGAAACAAACTTATTAAGATCAACAGGGAGCGCAAAACAACTGCTGGTTTTGTTTTCGATAAGACTCTGAGCATGTCGTATTATCCTGATGGCAACCTTATGGAACTCACCTATCATTACCTTGCGTTCAACGGTCAAACCGATGCTGTTTTTACCGACCGGTTTGAGCAGTATGATAATAAGATCAATGTTGATGGTTTTGGTTTGGTTCACAATGAATTCTTTGATCACCTGGTACTTTTACCGGGTGTTCAGCTCCAGAAAAATAACCCTGGAAGAGAAAGCCGGACCGGGAATGCGCAACAATACACAGTTGACTATAGCTACACTTATAACAACGAGAATCTGCCACTCACCAAAAAGGGAAATTTGATGCTTTTAACAGGTACCGGGGCGGGACAGCAAGTCGAGACAAATTCTGTGTTCTCGTATTATTAGCATCAGGCTTCGTCTTGGAATCTTAAAGTAGCTGCCACACTAACGCAATTACGGTCAGTGTTTATTAACTAAAGTAACGGCACTTACCCAAAATCCGATCTATCTTCTGGCTGGACCACGGCACACCGATGCGATAAGCCTCTGAAAATAATTTGACGTTAATGATTACTGCGCTGATAAAATTCTGGAGAAGAAATTACAGTGGAGAACATCTCAGGTAAAATGGGATAATTTTCACGATGAAGTTCATAACAAAACTATCCAGGTTTTTGAATGGAGAACCTGTCGCCAAATTGATATTGTACCTGCTTAAGATTTCTTTTATTGTCAATCCAGTAGCTTGTTTTTCGCCCGCTTTTTGAATCAACATAGGAGATGATCCAGATATCTTTTCCAAAAGGAGAAGAATTTGTTTTTTCTATTTTCCCGGATTGCCAGACCAAACCTCCTTCTTCGTATATAAAGTCAGGATACTTAAAAAGAAAACCATCTTTTAGTTCAATGGTCCTGGCAATAAGTGTCTCGTAATATGAGTCGAACAGAGGGTGTGAAAAGTTCATTTGAACAGTATCTGTTTGTTGGGCTGTTTGAACTATCCCATATGCCCGTACATCTTCAAACTGAAATAACATCGTTTTAGTTGTCTGGTGAGAGTGATGATAGATCGGTTTAAGAGTTGATAGTTCTACCAAACCACTGTCGAGTATCTCTCTTCCGGGAAGAATAATTTTAGCCACCCGCAGACCATATTTATTTTTGTTTATTTTAATGAATTGGTAGGTATCGTTAATACTGCCAGTTTTAACTTCCTGGCCATTTGTTGTATTATAACTAATCAGCAACTGGTGATAAGGTTGTAATCTTTCCCCCTTTACCCATTTTCCATCCGGAACAATGATTGTAGTGTCTTTCTGGTCGGGAATGTAGCTGATAGCAAAGGAAGCATTCGCATTTATAATAGCGAATAAGAATAAACTGATCTTAAGTAAGGCTTTCATTTTTCAAATGAAATTATTTCCCTGTTAATGTCTTTATTAATTGTGACAGATGGTAAATAGACAATATTCGAAGGATAGGAATGTCAGTTCTGTGATTGTTAAGCTCCTGGCATAAATCTGTTTAGTTAGTTGGTAGGATCAAAGAACGCAGGCAACTGGTAAATAAAACTTGGGGTTAGGTTAAGAAATAATTCTGATTCTTTTCGGCTATATAAATTGCCTTCATGCAATTTATATGATATGGTTAATATTTTGAGACTATCAACTCATTTATCGAATGACTTCTTATTTAAAGGTTATTTTACGTATCCTGTTATTGTTTGAGTCCGCTACATAAATATTTCCATGTTTATCTATTCCTAAACCTTTTGGTTCATTAAATTTTGCAGATTCACCATCGCCATCTCTATAACCAGGAGTACCTCCTGCAACAATGGATAATGATCCGCTAGGAGTAATCTTGAGGATACGATGAGCTTCTGTTAAATAAATATTTTCCTCTTCATCCATTGCCATATCTTCTATTTGTGAAAACTTCATAGATTTTGATATTTTACCTGGATATGCTTGTACACTATTGTTTATGAAAGTGGAAACAACTCCTTTGGGTGTGATTTTGAATACCCGGTCAAGATCGGCTACAAATAAGTTTCCCGAATCATCAGAAGATAAACCTTTTAAAAAATAGAATTCAGCTGCGCTGGTATCCCATTGCAATGTCCTGTTACTATCTGGACCTGCAATCGTGGTAACCCGGCTATCAACGCTGATCTTCCTGATACAATCATTTTGAGAGTCTGCGATGTAAATATTTTTCTGAGAATCTGTTGTAATACCGAAGCTCTGACCAAATTGTGCAAGACTTGAATCACCATTACGAAGTCCAAAGACGGGAGTGCCGGCATAAGTTGATACAAAAGCCGCAGGCGTTATCTTTCGTATACGTGGATCGGCTGCATCTGATAGGTATAAGTTCCCTTCAATATCTATTGTAAGCCTGCATGGAATTTTGAAACGTGCATCAGCGCCAATTCCATCTTTGATATTCGCATTTCCATTCCCTGCAAAAGTGGTCACTTCATTATTTGTAACTTTCCTGATGCAACTATTAAAGCCATCTGCTACATAAATTGTTCCGTCAGGTGAAATAGCAACATCAAGAGGTGATTTGAAATTTGCGGTGAGTGCGGGACCATCAACAAGGCCTGGTCTTCCATCACCGGCTACTGTAGATACTATAGCTTTTTTTTCTTCCTGAAACCTTGTTTTTTCAAGATATTTTTCAAAAGATCTATTGAGAAAAGCGGCTGATGGGCCTTTTGTTACTGGCAACACTGTTTCTTTCATGGTTAGTATTGTTTTTTACATTTTGAAATAAGATTCGAATTGAATTACGATTATTTCATAAAGGGATCAAGATTAATGATCTGGTTGACAGCTATACATGTGTCTGTATTTGTTCTTCGTTCGCACAAAAGGTCATCGCTGCCAATAACTTTTGTTACCAATTGGCGCTTGATGGGTCAATGATTATTTTTATCTCTGAGATTGTATTGATGGGGAACCTGCCAAGTTTGGCGTGTTCACGAATCACGTCCTCACTTTCAGCGATGTGAATACAATACATCTTATCGCCGGTAATATATGATTGCACCCATGTATAAGGTTTACCCAGTTTTTCAATAACATCATTTGAGGCTTTTGAAAGGGACTGTATTTCTTCGGCTGTCATGTTTGCGACGCCGGGAAAATTTCTTTCAATTACAAATTTTTTCACACAAATAATTTTTCTTGATGAATTGTGATTCAAAATTGAAAAATGGAGATGACTTTGATGTGAGAGGCGTTGCCTAATTGTATTCTTGCTATTCCCTATTTTGCAAAAACGCGGAAGTTGAGGCATGATCATTACCTGTTTTGGAGGGCAGGAATGATGACCAGTATGATCAGAAAGCGGTTACAACTTCGGGGCTTAAAAAATTGATTGGAGTTGTACGTCACATAATTCAGTATGGCAGCAATTCCGATTTTGCCAGGGTGCCGTTTAGGTATTCCATAATTTGAGTACAAGCGATGTTAGAAAACTCTTCAAAAACTTCTTCAACTGTCCAACCAATATGCGGAGTTAAAATAACGTTGTCAAAGTTGCGAAGAGGAGAGTCGACGGCTAAAGGCTCATGACCAAATACGTCAAGGCCTGCACCGGCTAGTCTTCCATTTCTTAATACTTCTATTAAAGCATTTTCGTCAACAATTTATCCACGGGAAGTATTTATCAATATTGCACCCGGTTTCATTTTAGTAAGTCGATCTTTGTTTATTAAACCGATCGATTCTTCTGATAGCTGCAAATGAACACTAACAACATCACTTGTTTCTAAGAGTTCGTCTAAAGGCAATCTTTTGAAGCCATCGCTTTTCTCATAGGCATTTCTTCTTCTGTTCCAGGCTACAACTTCCATATTGAACGCAGTCCTTGCAATGTGTGCCACTTTCGAACCGTGTCTGCCCAACCCGAGTATACCTAATCTTCTATTGGATAAAGTTCGTCCCGTTGATAAGTTCCACTCTCCATTTTGCATTGTCCTCTTTGCTTGGTACACTTTGTGCATTAGGCCAAGTGCAAAAGCAAAAGTTAATTCCGGAACTGAAGCCAAAGGAGCTTTTACCCGTCTGCCTGAAGCGATAGCAATATTTCGCTGTTTGGCTGCGGCGGTGTCGATATGATATGCATGCCCGCCTGTTTGAAGCACCAATTTCAAATTGGGCATTCTTCTAAACAATTGCTCATCCAAAGTAGTCCGCTCTCTTACAGCCATTAAAAATTGGGCTTGCCCTATTTCGAAATCACTCGTTCTTTCGATAGATCCTTTCAGGAATTTAATTTCTAACAAATCTTTGAGTTGATTCCAGCAAGCAGCTTTTTGAATGAGGCCTTCCCAATCGTCAAGAATTAATAGTAATGGTTTCATTAAATGGTTTATGTTCTTTTCATTTTATTTATTCTTTTATTTCAGGAAGGGGGTCAAAAAAACTTCTCCATTTCATTCCAATCTTTTCCTATAATGGAATAATAAGCTGAATTCCGGTTCTATTTTATCAATGAACGTTTTTCATTCATCGCTCATTTTTACACTAATTATCTTGTGTAATAAAACACAAGTGATGCTTTCTGTATCAGGTTCTGACTTAACATAAAACCAACCAGCGCTGGATTTGCATTTGCATCCAACCCAAGCTTCTCCGTTTTAAGTGCATATACTGTCACAGTATATTTATGTGGCCCGTGACCTTCTGGTGGACAAGGCCCGCCATATCCGGATGATTTGAAATCTGTTACACTTTGTATGGAATTAGCAGGGGCAAGTTTTAAATTGATATTGCCGGCTCCGGATTTAAGTTCAGTCATAGTAGAAGAGATATCAAAGATCAGCCAATGCCACCAGCCGCTTCCTGTTGGTGCATTTTCATCATAGATGGTGACGGCCAAACTTTTTGTATCCTTCGGAGCATTTTCCCAAAATAGTTGCGGTGAAGTGTTTTTTCCAGTGCAACCAAAACCATTCAACACTTGCTTGTCAGTTGCCTGCCCGCCAAGTTCATTACTTTTTAAAGTAAAAGTTTGTGCTGTTAAAATACCAACGTGCCATGTCGCAATAATTGTAAGAATGAAATTTTTCATTTGTTTATTTTTTGAACACAAATATCAAGATGGGAAAGAAAAAAAAGTTAGGCTACTGGTTCAAAAACTTTTTCTTTTAGTTCAAATTCGGCACGAAATGTTTTAGGGGATTTTCCAAAATGTTTTTTGAATTCAATGCTGAATGAGGAAAGGTTACTGTAGCCCAATTCAAAGTATATATCCGAAGTTCGTTTATTCATTTGCAAAAGCTTTTTAGCCCTTTGCATTCTGGCTTGGATAAAATATTTTTTTGGGCTTGTTTGAAAGACTTCGGAAAAGTGTCGTTTAAAAGTAGATACACTCATGTTGCATAGAAAAGCTAATTCATCGATAGTGAGCCCTTTTTCCATGTTAGCTAAAGCAACCTGTTTTATTTTGTTTTCCGGACTGTTTTGCAGTGCCTGTGTAATGAATGTGTTTACCAGGTCAGGATATTTTTTAAGAAGGTACAAGAGCAGTTCTTCAATTTTTATTTTCCGAAGATTGGGCTCATCTTTTAAATGCTCTAATAGTTTAAGAGATCTTTCATATAAAAAAAGAAAATCGTCTTTAGCAAGCGTCAGCAACGAGAGTTTGTCTTTTTCCTTTTTAAAAATTTGACTGTTATGCCGAAGGCAGAAATCTATAAGAAAATCATTGCTAAAAAAGATCAGGAGGCTTTCGTACTTGCCATTTATAGCAACACTTTCCGACATTAAAACACTTCCAGCGGAAAGGAGAAACAATTTACCAGGATCAATGTTTGCATGACCTGCCTGGTTAAAAATTTCTTTTGATCCCTCCAATAAAATACAAATTAAATTTTGGGAAAAAAGAATTTTATTTTTTACAGAGGACTTGCTCGCTTTATAAAAATGTAGATAAGTTTCGGTATGTCGTCCGCGACTGAAAAAATCTGGCAAATTAAAAACCGAATGTTCCATTTCAGTGCAAAAGTAATTCAATAAGCAAGACTATGCTTTCCAATAATGAAATTTTCAACACCTGCAGTCGATCAGGTTTACCATCTTAAAATGAGGTATTGTCATTTCTAAAATAGGGAAGAGTCCTTAAACCCATCTTTAATAAAGAAAGTTGTTTTGCGCTGGAAATAAGATTTATTTAATAAGTAAACCAAAATAGAAAATGAAAAATTTGTTAAACACAAAGGTACATCGCCGAATCAACAGGTTTAATAAAACACAAACAGCATTCGCTGCCTGGCGGGCTCAACCTGTTATTTATTTGATTATGTTCTTAGTGACATTTTTATTTACTGCATGCCAGAAAAATGGAGCAACAGAACCAATTAATGAGAGCCAGGCAAGGAATTCAAGGGCGGCCCATAACGGCAATCAGGAAGTTATTAATAACAATTCAGCACTACCTGCTCAAACAATTTCAGAACTCTTCCAGGTTCGTGCAGCGACAGCGAAATACATGGACACCACTGCTGCCAGGGAGAATGGTTATGTCAATACTGGCATTAACTTGCCTAATATGGGATTGCATTTTGCAAATTTTAATTTAGTAGGAGATGGAAAATTCGATTTAACCAAACCGGAGTTCCTTGTATATAATAAGAATGCAAATGGAAAATTCGAACTGGTAGCTGTGGAATATGGAGTACCGATCGATTTTCAGCATCCTGATATACCACCCACAGGTTTTACAGGTGGTGCTGATGAATGGGATTTTAATACGCTTGGTTTAGGCTTATGGACATTGCATGCATGGATTTGGAAAACTAATCCTGATGGAGTTTTTAAAATGATGAACCCGAACGTTCCTTAGCAGGACTGAAAATATTTATTGATATTGTTAATTCTCCTGCAAAATAGGGAATTGGGATATTTAAAATAGGGAAACTTTCTTAAATGATTTATTTACGGATAATGTTCCTTTGAATTATATTTTTAGAAAGTAGTGTAGGTATAATCGAACAGTTGTAAATAAAACTCTCTCTCGTAAGGTTAGTTTTGGTTAATAAGGTGCCTGGCCCCGGGAAAACCGGGGCTTTCTCATTTAAAAAAGTGAAGCTGGATGTTGCCTGGCCATGATGCTAAAACTTATAGGAAGAATTTAGAATGAATTCAACCGAAATAAATAGTAAATGGAGACCATGGGAAAAAATATTATTCAGGTTTTTTTCTGTGTTGCTTCTGCTTTTATCACAAATCGCCTACAACCCCTTATTAGAGGCGTTGGGTTATACGTACAGAAAACAAACATCAGTTCTCAACAAACCATTAGAAGGCGCTGTATCTTGGCTGGACCGTTATATTTTTCATATTGGATATATACCAGCCGAGCATACAAATGATTTTAGTGATACTCATTTTGGAGTGATTTTATTCCTGGCAATTTTTATTACGGCGGTAACAGCTTGTATTTTATGGACACTGTTTGACAGGAAAGCAGCTAACTATAACCGGCTTTATTATTGGCTTAGCAACTACCTGGCTTATTATATTTTTTTAGCAATGATAAGCTACGCAGTTTATAAGGTTATCCCCATCCAGGCACATTATCCAACTGCGCCCGAATTACTTACACGTTGGGGCGATCTGCGTAACTGGGAAGTGCTTTTTAGATTCATGGGAACAAGCCCTGCCTATTGCATGTTTTGCGGTTGGTTAGAATTGGCCGCTTCGTTATTAATCCTTTTTAACCGAACCCGGGTGATGGGTGGCGTATTAATGACGATATCTTTAGTACAGGTTGTATGCTTGAATATTTTTTATAATAATAATATTATACTGTTATCGGGTATTCTGCTCCTGGCTACCATTTTTGTTATTGCTAAAGCATTACCCAAATTGTTCGAAATATTTATTAAGCTAAAACCCGTTTCACTTGCTCAGTATAAGTATAAGTTTTCTACCTCGTGGAAGAAATATACTATGATCGCACTTTGTTTTTTACCAGTTTGGAAAATTTTTGTAGTGACAGAAAGAGGCTGGACTTTTTACAAAGGAGTTCTGCACAACCAGGAAAGACAAAGCCTATACAACGTGACTTTTTTCCAACATGGAAATGATACAATTCTTCCATTGCTTACAGATACCTTACGCTGGAGATATGTTTGCTTTCTTGATTATGCAAACACTAATGATAAAATGGTAATTTTTGATATGCGGGAAAACCAGGATATACATAAATGCAAATGGGATACCGTGAATCAAAGAATAATTTTATTAGAGAAAGAACCTCTTCATTTTTCATATACTTCGTTACCTGGGAACAATATGCAGTTAAACGGTTACTGGCGTGGCAAGGTCACGACAATTCAATTGAACAAATTAAATATCGACAGCTTGAATTTGGTAAAGGATAGATTTTTGTTTATGCAGGAGGATCAATAAACTCGTAATAATACATTGAATTGCATTTTCGATAGCATGAATAAAATATCCTGATTTATTTCCGGGAGACTTCTCCTTGGTTTTATCATATAAAATAGGTGGTCTGTAAAAACTAAATAGGGAACTCTTCCCATTACTAAAAAAATAGCTACAACGATATGGAGTATGGATTCGAAAATGGCTCAAATATTTTGTAACCGACCTGTTTCTTGAAATGGAAATAAAATTCAATCCTGACGCGGCGCTTGTAAACATCCCTTTGAATGCATTTTCATCCGTCCGAACAATTTATCACGTTGGAGTTGCGGAAAAAAATAGCCGGGGATAATCCACTGCGACATTTTATTTTTTTATACGCAATTCGAAATAACTGTTAAAACTGGTGAAAACGTGATTCATGATTTTGATATCTCAGTTGGCAAAATAAGTTGATATGAAATTGGTATTTATTATTCTCACTGCAACTTTATTTTTCTTTTCTTGCGGGACGCAACAAAAGAATATTGCATCTATTGGAAACGTTGCCCCGGTTAAAGATGAGGAGATTGGGAGAGATCCTTTGCAGTCTATCCGGATCATCAATAAGACCTCTCTAAAGTCTCTCAGCAGTGTTGTTGAGGATTTATGCATTGTAACCAATGGGCCCGCTTTCAGGGAGAGATTTCTTTTGGGAAAAGAAGGGCTTACCATATACTTGCATGATCTCAATGCCACAAGTTTCACTATTTCGGCTGTAGTATTATACGACTTCAGCGCTACAACGTTTAATGTCAAAATAAACAGGTTTAATGAGCAGGCGGATGATAAGGCGCTGGCTGCTACGCTTATCCATGAAGTTATGCATTGTGTAATGCTGAATATTTATCGGAGGGCACAAAAGCAGGATGCGCAGGCTTTTAATAGTATTATAGGTTTTAGGGTAAATAAAATCAACACGG
>Ga0193692_1000431_pt1 | contig 10485 bp, 10 predicted proteins | sample L3a1metaG_FD_144917 | JGI IMG/M metagenome (GOLD analysis project Ga0193692, IMG submission 144917) | Soil microbial communities from a riparian zone of the East river system, Colorado, United States - L3a1 | ecosystem: Environmental > Terrestrial > Soil > Riparian zone | place: USA: East River... | reverse complement strand
GCAAGGCAATTGAATATTTTGAAAAATTGCTTCAACTCGATCCCACTAACGAGCAGGCTAAAAAATATGTTCAAATTTTAAAAGAAACGATGGCAAAAAGAGATACGCTTACCGATTCATAGCTGGAGTGAGTATTAAGGAGGAATGGTTAATGGAAAAGCACTTCATAATTAGTTTTATGGAGTGCTTTTGTGACTTGAGATATTCTCCAATGGGGAAATGGGCAAGGAAATTTTATACTTATAGGAAATAAATCAATTTATGTCTTACAGTACATACTGCCAACTACCACGGGAATCGCTCAACGAACTTCTTTACATGGCTGTGAAAGACATGCTCGCAACAATAGATACAAACGAAGATGGGGAAATAGGATTTAAGGCAAGAAGAAAGCAAGTAGAACTGCTATTAGATATTATTGATGAAAAAGCAAAGGAGGAAAAATCACCACATCTAAACTAATTCAAAAGATATCTGATTTTTGATTTTGATCTGCCAAGTACATAGTTACCCGTTGAAACCATAAGCCTTACTACGGGATGTTTCCGCTTTCTGGGAATTGTCCTTCTTCAATTATGTCTTCATTTCCTTTTTTATAAAAAATCATTCCAATGGTCATAATAATACTTGAACAAAGAATGATATAAAAAAGAATTCCCTGGTTGAAAGTTGAAAGCATAAGCCCTGATGGAATTTTATAAAAAAGCACAATTGTTATTAGGCCGCGAGGAATAAAAACTACTTCAGGAAAAATATTGGTGTGAAGAAAAAAACGAAGATAAAGATACCGGACGAGCAATAAGGCTAATACAATCAGACTGCCGATAATCAGAACTTCCCTTTCACCTACAAAATCAAGCTGTATGGAGAATCCGAAAAGCAAAAAAAAGAATGTCCTTACCAGGAATGATGATTCAGCTGTAATTGAATGAAGCAGGTGTCTCAAGGGCTCAACTTGAGTTTGAGGAAAATAATGAGAAAGTTTTTTTATAGGTATCTTTTCCCAGTTATTTATCATCAACCCAAAAACAAGAATAATTATCAATGAAGGCAAATGAAACATTTTTCCGCCTGCATATAAAAGAATAAGTAGTGAAAATATAAGGAAGAACTTGATGTTCAATTTCGTTTTTGCCAATACAAGAAACAGTATGAACGAAAGTAAAAGTGAAAGAAGTATTGATATAACAATGTTGGCGCCAAAAATTCCGACAGATCTCCAGGTCATAAGTTCATCGGCAATAAAATAATTAAATATCATAATGCCGATAATGTCAGAAAATGACGCTTCGTATATCAGGAATTCTTTTTTTGCATTTGTTAAATGATGAAGACTGGGAATAACGATGGAGCTGCTCATGATGGAAAGAGGGATCGCATAAACTATACAATTTATTATAGGTTGGTTTAGCCAGTAATAAAGTATGGTAGTTATTAAACCACAAGAAATGATGAGTATTATCAGTGCCGAAAAAAATGAGTTTCTTATGAGTTTCAGTTTATTCCTCCCTAATTTAAGATCAAGTCCGGCCTCGAAGACTATCATAATAAGGCCCACGGTTCCTAAAATCTCGATCAATTTTGTTGGAAGCTGAAAGGACAGACCCGATTTATCTGCTATATACCTAAGGCCAATACCAGCAAATAGTAAGAGTAAAACGGAGGGAATCCTTATATATCGGCTAATAATCGAAAAAATGTAAGAAACCACTATAAGGCTGCAAATTATGATCAGGTATTGATCTGAATTCAAACCATTCATAGGTGGAAGTTAAGAAACAAACTGCTGTGCTTCTGAATTTTAAGGTCTCATTACTTTTAAGTGCCGACAAGGCAACGCGTTGTTTTCCTCAACTTTCTAATTAGATTCTAATGTCATTTTAATTGGAATTTAAAGAGCGAGTGATACTTTTATTTTCTGCTAATGGAAAGTAACTTTCGTAAGATATTGAGCTTGATTGATCATACCGAAGCATCTTTGCATGCAGCCGAGGAAGCAGCCCTAATTGCTTCAAAGTTCGACGCTGAACTTCAATTGTTACACATATCACCTTATGAAAGTTCAAAAAGTTTAATTACATCTGGACTACTCTTTTTTAATGTACCCGTAAAAGAGGAAGAAGAGTACTATTTAAAAATAGAAAAATTAGAAAGGCTTAAAAAAAAGCTGGAAAAGCGATTTGGAATATTAATTACTTGCTTTGAAAATCGTGGTGATTTTATGGAGGTGGTAAAGAGCCATGTTAAAGATTTTTCGGTTGATTTAACTGTTTTGGGTACAAAGAAAAGAAGTTGGCTTAAAGAAATCTTTATCGAAAACAAGGTAAATTCAATAATTGGAGCTTTAAGCTGTGACGTTTTATGCGTTAGTTCCGGATCACAAACAGAGACACTAAAAAAGATTGTGGTTCCAGTAGGTAGATCGATTCCACGGAAAGAGATTGGTATTGCTTATGAATTTGCAAAAAAGTTTGCGGGGAGGATTTATCTAATTGCTTTGAATGCATCGGAAAAGAAATTAAGTGACCAACGTACTAAAACACTTATAGCTTCCTATCGATATCTTAAAGACCTTACGAATATTCCAATAGAATGCTGTAGTGTAAATGGAACTAGCCTTGCTAGTGCAACCATACATTATGCCCAGATCGTTGAAGCTGATTTGATTCTTATAAATGAAGGGTCAGAATCGTATTTTCAAAAGCCTTTGTGGAACGGAAATATTGTGAATCATTCGTCGGTTCCCGTGTTAAGTGTACACTCTATGAAATATAAAGAAAGAGACAAGTACCCGGAGATGAAAGCAGTTAGGTAGGATGTTTCTCAGATCTGTAGTTTTGAATTAATGTCGATTAGATCGTTCATTTGTGCTAGTTGTATAATCTGCGACATTAACACAAGAGCTGCTTGTTTAAGCGGCTCTTTTTTATGTTGCCATGTGAGCTATTATGTTTAGTGCTGCTGTATCTTCAGCCATTAATTTTATCAGAATATAATGAAACTATCGATTCAATTCTTATTGGCTTTCTCGCTGGTCCTACTGCTTTCAACTTTTGACACTGGATCTAATTATTTACTGTCACTGAAAGTTGAGCGGAATACATTGTTCTTGAACCAATCACAGGAAATCATTCGGCATTCGACGGCTTTACATAAATCTATGATCGATATGCAAAGTTCATTTCGTGGCTATTTACTAACCAATGATGATCAATTTTTAGACGGTTATCAAATAGGGCTACAAACAGTACCGCAATTAATAAGCGAGCTGAAAAGCCTCACTAGGTCAAATTCAACACAATTGCAGCTTGTAGATACTATTGACAACTTGCATCATCAATGGCTTCATTATGCATCCAGCCTCATTAGTACCCGAAAGAATTTTGATTCAAAAGAATCTATTGAGAGGTATAATTTTCTTTTCGAAAATGAATTAAAAAAACAAGGCGGAAAAAAAATAAACGATGCCATCGCCAAACAATTTACTGAATTAGATAAAATAGAGTATAATACACGAAGTCTTCATAGTAGTAATCTTGCAGCCTCGATTAAAAATACCCATACGTTTTCTTTGATCTTTTTTATATCGACAATTGCAATTGGGGTTGCTACCGCATTGTTTATAGTTTATCACATATCAAAACGTATTAAAACGATGGTATTGCTGGCTGAAAATATTTCAAATAGACGATTTACGATTCTAAAAGATAATAGCAATGATGAACTAACGAGTTTGTCGGTATCTCTCAACAAAATGTCGGAAAGCTTACAAAAAAACATTAGCGAGTTGGAAAATCGCAATGCTGAGTTGGACAAATTTGCTTATGCCGTCTCGCATGATTTGAAAGCCCCGATCAGAGGTATTCATAACGTCATTGCGTGGTCAGAAGAGGATCTCGGAACTGAGTTGTCAGAGCAAATGAAAAAAAATCTTGATATTATCAGTCAAAGAGCAAAACGAATGGAACATTTAATAAATGGTTTGCTTGACTATGCAAGATTAAGAAAAAAGACCCCTTCTGAATTTATAAATGTCAATGATATGGTAGGCGAAATTGTCGAAAGTATTGTGCCCCGAAATTTTAATGTAGAGGTACATCGTATGCCGATAATTTATACCGAAAGAATAAAGTTAGAACAAGTCTTCGTAAACTTAATTAGCAATGCTGTTAAATACACTACAAAAGAAAATGCGCAAATTGTAATTAACTGCAAGGAATTTGCTGATCATTATGAATTTTCTGTAAAAGACAATGGTATTGGAATTGATCCCGAATACCATGATCGTATTTTCGAAATATTTCAAACATTAAGAGAAAAAGATGAGAAAGAAAGTACAGGCATCGGGCTTGCCCTGATAAAAAGAATACTTGACGATCAGAATTGTACTATAAGAGTTGTGTCAACACCAGGAAATGGTGCGGAGTTCATTTTTACATGGCCAAGAAATGAAAGTTAAAATGAAAAAGAATACAATATTACTGGTGGAAGATGATGAATTAGATGTCATAAGTTTTGAGCGGACGCTGAAAAAATTGGACATTGAATATGATCTTTATGTTGCTCATAATGGAAAAGAAGCATTTAATCTTTTAACTGATATAACAAAGCCTATACATCCGGAAGTTATTCTGCTTGATCTTAATATGCCAAAAATGAATGGTATAGAATTCTTGAAAGCCCTTCGGATTGAGAAGAGATTTGAAGATTTAAAAGTCTTTATCATGACCACTTCTTCAGAATTTTCTGATAGATCTACTGCTGAAGAATTGGGAATTTCGGGTTATTTTATTAAACCATTAAGTTATACTGATAATACAAAAAGAACTGATTCAATGGATTCTTTTATTCAATTTCACCTTAGAAAAATTTTGAATAAAGAATAATATTGATTGCTGTAAATCGCAACAATAGTATACAATTACTTAAAGCTAACAGAACAATGGCAGCGTTAATAATAATAATTTTTTTAATTGGTTATTTGGCGATTGCATTTGAGCACTCGATAAGCATAAATAAAGCTGCATCTGCTTTGCTAATGGGTGTCGTTTGCTGGTCCATATTTGCGTTACTTGGAAATAACCGGGAATTCATGTCATACGAACTCGGTCATCATCTTGCAGAGATATCCGGCATATTATTTTTTTTGCTTGGTGCAATGGTCATTGTGGAGTTGATAGATGCCCATGATGGATTTGAGATCATAACTAACCTTATAAATACAACAAGTAAAAGGAAATTGGTTTGGATCATTGGCTTTCTTACTTTTTTTCTTTCTGCGATTCTGGATAATCTCACCACCACAATTGTGATGGTTACCATGCTTCGCAAGTTAATTCCTTCACATAAGGACAGATTAATGCTGGCATCATTGGTAGTAATTTCCGCCAATGCCGGAGGTGCGTGGAGCCCAATTGGCGATGTAACGACCACGATGTTGTGGATAGGTAACCAGGTTACTACTGGCAATATTGTTATAAAAACAATACTTCCGTCATTAATTTGTTTTCTTGTTCCTGCATTTCTTATTGGGCTAAAAATGGATGGAGCAATAGAACATGTAGTGCACAAAAAAGAAAAATTGTTTTCAACTGTTAGACAAAGAAATTGGGTGTTTATTATTGGAGTTGCCTGTTTACTATTTGTACCCGTTTTTAAAACAATAACTCACCTGCCACCATATATGGGTATGGTCTTTGGCCTTGGATTTATGTGGGTAGTTACTGAAATTATGCATAGCGAAAAAGATGAAAGAGAAAAAGGGCTGTTTTCCGTTAACCATGCAATAAGAAAAATAGACACACCAAGCATTTTATTTTTTCTTGGAATTCTATTAGCCGTTTCAGCATTGCAATCCACAGGTATTCTCACCTCAGTTTCATCTTTTCTTGAAAAATCCATCGGAAACATGACCGTCATCACGATCGTTATTGGCTTTCTTTCTGCAATTGTTGATAATGTGCCGTTGGTTGCAGCCGCCCAGGGAATGTATAGTTTGGACCAGTATCCGACTGATCATTATTTTTGGGAATTCCTGGCTTATTGTGCAGGCACAGGTGGAAGTATTTTAATTATAGGTTCTGCGGCTGGAGTTGCGTCAATGGGTATGGAAAGAATTCAGTTCGGTTGGTATTTAAAACATATTGCATGGATTGCAGCAATTGGTTATCTGGCGGGAGCAGGTACATATCTATTACAACATTATTTATTGAGCTTATAAAAATGAATGAAGTAGTTAAGTCGCTCGAGATATATAAGAGAATATTGAAAAAGAAAGAGAAATAATGGACTGGTATGCTTTTTTCAAAACGCTGATGCTTTGTACAATTTCTATAATAGTAGAAGCTATTTCCGCAACCAAATCAGGCAGGCAATGGTTTGAGAAGCTTCGGCAACCTAATTTTTCCCCATCTCTTAAGACCTGGTATTTTGTAGGAGCAGTTTACTATGTATTGTTTGCAATTGTAGGATACAGGCAGTTTGCAAGTGGAGCAAGCTTTTCCTCCACGACCATTATTTTGCTCGCAGCGATGATGCTGATAAACGGGCTATCAAATTTTATCGTCTTTAAATATCAATCATTGAAATGGTTCTACTTAATCATCTATCCTTTTGCTGTTCTATTAGTAAGTCTGATTGTTTTGTTATGGCAAGATCATGACTACATATCTGTCATCCTGGCATCGCTGTATTTTGTATGGCTATTATTTGATCTTAACTGGGCCTATAACCTTTGGAAATTGAATGAAAGGAGTAACTGACAATGTTCAACGGCGGCATCATTAAAACCAATACAACGTGAGACCTAAATTTCAATCAAGACAATCTGTAAGAATAAATACTCCGCTTGAAAAAGTATGGGAATTCGGTCAAGACCTTTCACGAATAGCAGAGTATCACCCACGAGTCAACAAGGTCGACTTAATTTCTGGCAAGCGGTTTCGTGAAACAGGCGCAGCTTATAAATGTAATCTTTCTGACGGCAAAAATAGTTGTATAGAAAAAGACATTGAAATCATACCAATGGAGAAAATCGTCACAGTTTTTGTTTCTGACACGATGGGGATAACAAAGTTATTACCCGACTATATAGTTGAAACATCTCTTAAAAAAATTGATGCCCAAACCACTAATATAGAGATTTCACATTTCTATTCAAGCTCAAAATTGAAAGTTTGGCTTTTAAATTTTTTCATAAAAAGAAAAGTAGCCAAAGAAACACAGGAGACTTTAAATGCAATAAAAAAAGCAATAGAAAATGAGAATTAAATTCATCGAAAATGACACAAGAAAAATTTATGTATAATGCGTAGTAATTTTTTGCAAATAAAACTTATTCTTAAAAGAATATTTGATAGGATCAACAATGAAAAGTTGAAAACAAATTTGCTGCAAGCATTACCATTTTGGATAGCTTCAGTAATAACCGGACTCATTGCTGTATTATATACCAAATTATTTGAACTGGCGCAGAAAGCGAACCTATATATCTTAGGCATTCATGAGTGGTTATTAATAATAATAACACCGATCTGCTTTTTGATATCCTGGTGGATAGTAAAAAAATTTGCTCCATTCGCCAGGGGCAGTGGCATACCACAAGTGATGGCGGCTATACAATTTTCAAATCCGAAAGACAATCATAAGGTGAGTATAATGCTCAGTTTGAAAACTATTTTTTTTAAGATTACTTCAAGTCTTATACTCGTCTTCGGTGGTGGCGCTATAGGCCGGGAAGGCCCCACGATACAAATTGCGGGATCTATTTTTCGCAAGGTCAATCAATGGTTACCAATATGGTGGCCAAAAATATCAAAGAAAAATATGATCATCACTGGTGCAGCAGCAGGCTTGGCTGCGGCATTTAATACACCATTAGGTGGGATTGTCTTCGCTGTTGAAGAGCTTAGTAAAACTCATATAAATTATTTTAAGACAGCTGTATTCACTGCCGTGATCATTGCGGGTCTTACTGCGCAGGCTATACTGGGTCCTTATCTATACCTTGGTTATCCGGTTGTAAATAATTTGTCTGGTTATATTTTTTTTTATGTTGCCCTGGTGGCAGTCGTAACCGGTTTACTTGGTAGCGGTATGGCAAAGATTATCTTATACATATTAAAATGGAAGTCAAGATTCAAGTTCACCTATCAGCATATTTTATTCGTAGTTGGATGCGCAGCAATTGTTGTGACCATAGCATTAGGTTTTGATGCTAGTATTTTGGGCTCGGGAAAGAATTTAATGGAGTCAATATTATTTGGCAATGAAAAACACGCTTCATGGACCTTGCCGGTGATGCGTATAGTAGGTCCGATAATTTCATTTACAACCGGAGCCGCTGGTGGAATTTTTGCGCCATCATTGAGTGCTGGCGCAAGCGTCGGTTCATTATTCGCTGGTTGGTTTGGTTTATCAGCTACCGATACAAATTTACTGGTGTTAGCAGGTATGGTTGGATTCTTAACCGGGGTAACCAGAACTCCATTTACTTCCGCAATCCTTGTTCTGGAAATGACAGACAGGCACAGTGTGATCTTCCATTTAATGCTTGCTGGTATGCTGGCAAGTTTAGTCTCTTTAATAATCGATCGCCATTCACTTTATGAATATCTTAAAGTCAGCTACATGAAAGAGATAGAAAACCTGCAGCCGGAAGCAAAGAGTACATTTTCTTGATGTATTTTGTTTTATTTAATTTGAAATTAATACAACACCGATCAATGTTTGGCGTGTAGATTGGCATATTATTTAACTATTCTGACTTCCCATATTTCGCAATCAACGCCAACAATACACCATTGGTCCAGCCAAATCCATCTTGTCCCGGATATTCGCCGCCTCCTGCTTCAAGGTGAGTATCGACAACATTATACTTTTCCATCAACTTGCCAGTTCGATTATATACATCAATATTCAACTTCATCCAGCGCATTGAAATATCCTTTGCTAATTCTTTTTGTCCGCAGCGATCAAGACCCCAGATGGTCATCCATTGCAAAGGAGCCCAACCATTTGGTGAATCCCATTGCTGATCTGTATTTTTTTCTGTTGTAGTTACGCCACCGGGTTGTAACAATTTCGATTTAATTGCTTCAGAAGCTTTTCTTGCCTGGAGGCTTAGATAATCTGGCTTACTCTCAAAAAAGCAGAATGGATACATGCCAGCTGGTGTGACCTCATTTAATATTTTTTGTGTTTTAAAATTATAATCGCAGTAATAATTCAGTTTTGAATTCCAACAATATTTATCAATAGCAACTCTTCTTCTTTCTGCTTTTTTCCTGTATTCATTTGCTAAACTATCCTTGCCGCCTGTTTGATAACCTTTTGCAATTGTCAGTTCAAGATTTAATAATAATGAATTAAGATCAACTGCAATATAATTTGTGACTTGTATGGAAGTGATATTTTTTCCATCTGCAAACCAGCGATTGCTGAAATCAACTCCGCTTTCAGCGCCGGCACGTAAATGTTTATACATTTCAATTACATTCCTTCCTGATTTTTTTGCGACTTCAAAATCCTCACGCCAGCTTTCCTGTCTTGGCACATTGCTGTCGTCCCAATAACGATTTAAAATGGTACCATCTTTCAATTTCACAACGCGACGATAAGCCTGTCCAACATTTAATTTTGAAGACCCATCCATCCAAAACTTATATTCTTTTTGTAAAGCTGGAAGAAAAGTTAGATATACGTTGTCTCCTTTTATTGTAGCAAGCAATTGTACCATAGCAGCAAAGAATGGCGGCTGCGAACGACCAATATAATAACTCCGATTTCCATTTGGAATATGTCCGTATGTTTCGATGAGATAAGCAAAGTTTTTGATCATGTTCCCGATCATTTCCGTTTCACCACTTTCTTTTAATCCAAGCATAGTAAAATACGAGTCCCAATAATAAATTTCACGGAAGCGTCCACCCGGAACAATGTATGAGTATGGTAACGGCAATAAAGAACTTCCTTCGATCTTTTTATCAGGTTCACGACGCAAAGCACCCCAAAGATTTTTGATATGCATCACCACATCTTTTTCCTGTTGAATGTAATTGATAGTTGGAGGCGCAGGAGGCAGATCAAAGTTTTCTTTTACAAAAAGCTCCAGCGAAAATCTTACTGCCGGATTTTTTTTAATAGCGAGGTAATCTTTTACAATTTCCTTTGGATCTCTTTTGGGCACACAGTCCACAAAAGTTTTTCCATCAGGAAAAATTTTAGACATCTGTACGTCTTTGAATAGTTCGCCATAAACCTGGTCGGGAGTTTGCACTTTTGTTTGAGCCTGGATAAGCCCAATAGAAAAAAGAGTGATGAGGATAAGAGTAGTTTTTTTCATGCCGGTAAAATTCACTTTAAAGATACACGAACCAAACCGGACAATAGAAAAACTGCTATGGCAAACTAATGCAAGGTGCCGGGATTAAATGTTCGCCAGCTATGCCAGAATTCCTGTGAGGCCGGTAATGGCTTCAATGAAAA
>Ga0193692_1000430_pt1 | contig 10502 bp, 7 predicted proteins | sample L3a1metaG_FD_144917 | JGI IMG/M metagenome (GOLD analysis project Ga0193692, IMG submission 144917) | Soil microbial communities from a riparian zone of the East river system, Colorado, United States - L3a1 | ecosystem: Environmental > Terrestrial > Soil > Riparian zone | place: USA: East River... | reverse complement strand
AAAAACTTTTCGATTTTTGGTAATACATTTAGTCTTGATTTTATAAGGTGTAACCAAAAACACCACATTATACTTTTGCGTGTAGAATCGCTTATTATTGTCAAATGAAAATTCTGGATATCTGGCCACCACCCAATACAGTTCAACAAGTATCTAAATTCTTTATCAACATTGGAGAGACAGGTCAGCTGGCCTATTTTACCAGTCAGGCTGTTTTTTTTTGTTTGCTGATTCTCCTGACTATTTCTTCCTGTACACTACCCAAACCTCAATCAGGAGATAAAGACTTACTCAGGAGAATTTTCGTTTCAGAAAGAGGTTTTATTGTTGTGCTTATCGTTTTCGTTTTGTTATTCAGGATACCGCTAATCATTTACGGAGTGCAAAATGTGGATGAATCTCTTTGGATAGCAAGCGCAAAAACTTTAGCGCAGGATTTCCGACCTTGGGTAAGTGCTGACACGGGCACAGGTGGTCCTTTAATTCCGATTTCCTTGATCCCTTTAAAAATATTTAATCTGCCAATCGATCATGGTACGCTAAAATTAATGAGCGGAGTTGTTATGGCACTGAATGTTGGATTACTCTACTTGGGCTTTACGAAATTAATTGGATCCGGATTGGCAAGGCTTATCATTTTGTTCTTGGCGACTGGAGTTGCCATGATGAGAACCAGCGACATGATCGCATTTAATAGTGAACATATAGTTATCCTGTTGCTTTGCATTTCATTCTTTTTTCTAAGCCGATTATATCGTTCAGGTGCAGGAAGATATAATAACAGAATAATTTTGCTCGGTTTTGTGCTTGGACTCGTTCCTTACGCGAAACTACAGGGCACACCTATGGCTCTCTTTATGGGATTGGTTGCTTGTTTGGTTGTTTATAAGACCTTATCCATTAAATCCTTAGGGTTATTAATAATTTTTGCCTTGACTCCTACGATTCTGGTTTTGCTTACCCTTTATTTAAATGGTGGATTAAGTGAATTTTGGTTGTCCTACATTGAGAATAACTTATTTTATGCTACTGCGGTAGAAAACAACAACTTGACTAATCGATGGAACTTGTTGAATGAAATTATCTTCCAACCAGAAGAGCTTCATTTCTTTTTCTATTCTTGTTTCGTGATTATTCTTGTTGGAGTAGTTGTGGGTTTAATAACCATCAAAAAAATTTCGAGAGAGAATAAAGTCATGATCGTATTATCTCTTCTCTTCCTTCTTGTTTCCATGTATTGCATTACTACCCCGGGCCGGACTTTTGGACACTATATGTTGCTTATCCTGCTTCCGCTAACTATGGTTGTTGCTTTTATACTTCATTCAATTTGCAGAATTATAGAAATCAATTGGAATGAACGCAGACTCTCAATATTTCTAATCAGGTTGTTTGCATCAATACTTTTCATTTGTATTACCAGTCTATATTTTTTTATAAAAGAATTTACATTGCATCCAAAGTATTTAGTCAAAGCACGAGAATACTATGATGGCTTCTGTCTTCATGGAGACGTTGTAACAATTTTGAATCGCTATTATGAGCCGAAGGACAAAATGGCTATCTGGGGTTGGGCAACGGAGTTATTTGAAGGCACAAAATATTTAATGGGAACACGTGATGGCGCCACACCATTTCAGATTGAGGAGGGGCCCATGCAGGCCCATTACTTGAGCCGATATTTAAAAGATCTCCAGGTTAATAAACCCAAAATTTTTGTAGAGACTATTTCGCCTTCCTTCTTCCGTTTTGCGGACCGGAGTAAAAGTGGGTTTGAAAATTTTCCATTAATCTCAAATTACATCAGGACAAATTATAATTTTGAAGGAGAGATTGGAACTGCGAGATACTTTTTGCGAAAGGATGCGACCTTCCCGGAAAAAAAATGGAAGAGAGATATTTCAATTCCCCAGGACGTCATAAGAGAATTCCATTCAAATCTTGAGCTACTTGAAAAGAACGGGACTTTTCTCAAATTTAAGGGGTGGACAGTACTTGGAATGAACACTGATCATCAAAAAGTAACATTAGCTTTAATATCCAAGTCAGACACTTTGTTTGTCGATAGCTATCAAATGTCAAATAAGGAAATCGTTGACTTCTCGCCCAACAACACAGGCTATCTAATGTGTGGATTCATTGGATATATTCCACTTAAAGAAATTCCAATGGGAGACTATGAAGTTGGATTATTCGTTGAGAACGAAGGTAAGAAATCGTTTAAGTCATGGAATCAAATTTACTCCTCACGTCCTAACCCAAATTGATTTATTGTGATATCCATTCAGCAGATATGATCTTTCGGTAAACAGGAATATTTTAATTTTTAACTATGGAATTTTCAGAAGTCAATAATTGGGTTTTTAACATCGTGATAAAAAAGAAACGTCCATTTTTCTTGTTGCCCTTGCTCCCACCATGCTTTTCGTAACTCCATTGCTTTTTTTCCATCAAAATCATACTTGGCAGCAAAGCGATGTTTCATTTGCTGAAGTTGAGGAGCATCATCCCCACCAAAAAAAATTGTTTTATCAGTTTCTTTGATCCAAAAAACCTGGTGATAAGGCGAATGAGCCCCTGTTATTTTATAATGTACGTAATCATCAATTGTTCCTTCGTCATCTTTTAATAAAACAACTTGCTTCGATCTTTTTAATGCTTCCAATTCCTCAGTAATAAATGAAGGAAATCCTTTTTCAAAAGCAAAACTCAATTCCTTTTCCTGTAAATAAAACAAAGCGTTAGGGAAACTTAATTCCTTATGGTTTGTTCCAAAAGAAATTCCACCAGCATGATCTTTATGTAAATGCGTTATTAAAACTTTTGTAATATCTGGTGGATTGATACCTGCATCAGCAAGGTTTCGATGAATTTGAAGTTTCCCATCTTTTTCAAAACCAAGCCCTGTATCAAGTAATAGAATATCTTTTGAAGTTATGATAACGAATGGTTGAATTTCCACCAATAAACTTCCAACAGGTCTTTGTTGCAGATCGTGAACATCTTCATCGAAGGGAACAAATAGTTTTGTTTTATCGATCGTAAATGTGCCTTCACTTAAGGGAATGATTTTCATTAAACGAATTTCAGGTAATTCATTTAATTAACGTAATACCATTTGCCGGTCGGCATCCAAACGTATAAGTATAAACAAAAGAATTGTGTTCGTAAGTAAAGAAGTACCACCATAACTAACAAACGGAAGAGGAATACCAATAACCGGCGCAAGACCAACCGTCATTGCAAGATTTATGACAATATGAAAAAAGAAAACAGCTCCCACCCCATATGCATAACACCTGCTGAATACACTTCGCTGTCGTTCTGCAACTGTTACAATTCGAAATAATAAAACGAGATAAAGCCCCAATAAAACTAAACTTCCTATAAATCCAAAACCTTCGCCAATTGTACAAAAGATAAAGTCGGTTCTTTGCTCGGGCACAAAATCAAACCGTGTTTGTGTGCCTTTAAGCAGCCCTTTACCAGAAAAACCTCCGCTACCAATAGCGATCTTTGATTGCTTTACATTATAATCTACATCCTTATTTCCAAGTGCTTTTGCTTCATCTTTCCTGTGTTCTTTTTTATATTCTTTCGGAATGTCCTTACCAATGGTGCTGAAAATTCTTTCTACCTGGTGTTCTTTCAAGATATGTTTAAAGGCAAAAGGAACTCCAAAACGCTGAATGCCTATACATAATAACCCTATAAGAATTATATTGACAAGAAGAGACCTGTTTCTTTTTACCTGGCGTCGCATAATAAAAATAATAAACACTGTTATTGCCAGGAGTATAATTGCTAATAAGTTTTTTTCCACAAGTAATGTTGCTACTACTAATGTCCCCGCTGAAAACCCAATTATAAGAACAGCGGATGGCAAACCTTCACGATACATAACAATAAAAAATGAAAGATAAACCAACGCCAAACCTGTTTCACTTTGCATGATGCTGAAGACGGCGGGCAATAAAGCAATTCCGGCTGCTATAATTTGTGACTGCGTTCGTCTGAAATCCGTTTCAGGTCTTGAAAGATATTTTGCCAAGGCAAGACAAACACAAATTTTACAAAACTCAGCAGGTTGAAATTGAAAGCTGCCACCGACTTTAATGATAGATTCAGTCCCCTTTACATTTGATCCTAATGGGAAAACCAGAAGGATCAAAAATATGCCTGCAGCATACCAAAGATTAGCAGTAGCCGGAAAAAATTTACTGTCCGTAAGAAGTATGAACATGCCGATAACTATCGACACAACAAAAAAGTAAAACTGACGGCTATAATCTGTTTTAAATCTCAGAAATGTTTGTATGACATTATCACCATCATGATATGTCACTCCAAAGATCGCCATGATACCAACTGCTGATAACAGAAACCATAGCCATACAAGACTCCAGTCAACTCCTTTTGATATTTCGGGGTTACGCTGACTCATGTACGAGCTAACTGCTTTTGACGGTAAATTCTTTTATCATTCCAAATAGCTATCTCTTCTTTCTTCTTTTGCTTTCTTTGATCTTTATTTTTTTCTGAATCTGGCGTTGATGTTTTCCCAAAAACAAATTTCTTAATATATGAACTGTCCTTGGTTTTCTTAAACCATTCAAATGCTCTTACAGAATCAGTTTTTTGTTGAACCCGAATAAAATATTTGGGCATTAGATTAGTGTTTGAAATTCTTTCAAGATCCTCTTTACTTTTTGTTTGCAAAGTATCGTTCAGATATTTCTCCATTAAGATCCGTGCAATTGGCCCCGCCCAAGTAGCGCCGAAGCCTGCGTTTTCTACTGTTACTGCTATCGCGATCTTTGGATCTTCTTTGGGTGCAAAACAAACAAACATAGAGTTATTGGGTAACTCGAGCTTTCTACCATCAAGAAAAGTAAAGTTTTGAGCAGTACCAGTTTTGGCGCAAATATTTATACCGGGAATTTTTGCAATACGTGCAGTGCCTTCTTCTACCACGTCCTGCATTCCATTTTGGACTGCATCATAAGCTTCATCAGGAATATGAGTTAATACTTCATGTTTCCGTCGATATTTACCAAGCAAAACAGTATCTTCTTCAGTTTCGTCATCAATTTTTTGAACAAAATGTGGAATGTAATAATAACCTCTATTGGCAATAATACACATGGCATTTGCTAATTGAAGAGGGGTAGCTGTCATTCTATCTTGCCCAATACCCAATGTAAGGTTGGTGCAAGAATTCCATTGGCCACGATATATTTTATCGTATTCAGTAGTATCGGGAATACCTCCTTTGTCTTCACTTGGCAGATCTAACCCAAGCCGGGTACCTAATCCAAATGCATTCATGTAATCATGCCATTTCTGATATCCCACTTTTACGTCACCATACTTTCGGTTATCAACGATCAGGCGATAAGTATTGCAAAAAAAAGAATTACATGAATGAGCAATTGCAAGACGAAGGTTGGCTGCATGTCCTGCCCAGGTTTCCAAACAACCAACTCTTTTGGCGCACCCATAATACCCACCGCTACAAGCTATACCACTTTTAGGAGTTATCACACCTTCTTCCAATGCTATTAATGCATCAATAGGTTTAAAGGTTGAACCTGGGGGATATTGCCCTTTGATCGCACGATTGAGCAAAGGAGCTCTAACATCTAACACCAATTTTGAATAGTTTTTACTTTTCTCTGGTCCTGTTAATTCATTCGGATTAAAATTTGGACCAGAAGTCATTGCGAGAATACCGCCTGTTTTTGGGTCGAGTGCAACCACGGATCCAACTTTATTAGCCATTAGCTTTTCGGCTAGTTGTTGCAGATCTATATCAATATACGTTCTTAGCCCACGGCCTGCGATCGCAGCCGTATCAAATTCTCCCTTTTCATAAGAGCCTACCAACCTATTTTTATTATCCTTAATTAAATATTGAACGCCGCGTTGCCCCATTAGCACTCTCTCATAAACAGATTCCAATCCTGTTTGACCGACATAGTCACCCATTCTATAAAAAGCATCAGAGGTTTCTATTTGTTTGGGAGTTACTTCAGCGATATACCCAAGTAGATGTGCAGCAGCATTGAAAGGATATACTCTTACGGGTCTTTGTACCAAAACAAATCCCGGAAATTTCCAACTGTTTTCTTCAAACCTTACCTGCATTTCGGGAGTAAGCAGGTCTTCAAAAATGGAAGGACGAACTGCAGTGTTCTTAAATCTTGCATCAAGTATTCTTCGATTAAATTCTGCTGTATCAATATTCATCATCCTGCAAAAATCCAAAGTATCAATGCCTTTTATCTCTGCAGGGGTTACCATCATATCATACATAATGGCATTATTCAAAATGGCTTTTCCCTTACGATCGAAAATGATCCCACGTTCGGGGTAAACGATCTTTGGATAAACAGCATTATCCATTGCGAGTTTCCTGTATTTATCTGAAACAACCTGGAGATTGAATAACTGTGCAAGTATCAAAAGAAATGCAACAGAAAATATGACTCTGATGATACGGCTTCTAGATTGGTTAAACACAGGCATAAAAAATGTACGAGGTAAGTTGTACGCAGTACGATTGCAAATTACAACGAAGAAGTTGTTTTTAAAATGGAGTGGGTATTATTTAATTTTCTATTATAAATTGGTGATCAACTATGCAGTATTGGTCCGGTATTTCAACCGTCTTGGAAATAGAATTTCCGCAGTAAAAATCAGCAGCATACTGATAGCTGTAGTCGAAACTACTTTTACCAGGAAATCAAGAAAATTGCCAACCTCAAGCCATTCCAACAATAACAGGTAACCGTGATGAAGCAACGAAAGCGCAAAGACATACACTGCATATGGAGCCCAACCCATTGCTTTTGCAGAAGGCTCACTGTAATTAAATTCAGAAGTATCTTTTGGGATCAGGATGTTGACGATAAATGGACGGAAATAAGCGACCAATACACAGGCGGCAGCATGTAACCCGGGAGTAACTGTAAAATAATCATACGACAAGCCGGTAAGAAAGCCTATTACCAATAACCAGAATCTTGAAATTGAAAATGGAAGCCAAAGGATAAAAAGAAAATAAATTACGGGAATAATAAACCTATGTAGAGCCGGCACATTATCAAGTATAAAAACCTGTAATAGGATAAAGAAAATGAAACGAATTATATTTCTTAGCACAAAATTCATTGTTTCCTTTTATTTAATTCATCTACTTTTTTCTGTGTGGCTTTATCTAATGTCACTTGTTCTTCCCTTTGCAGATTTTCCACCACAAAAACCTGTTGCAGATTTTGAAAATTAGCGGAGGGCTTTACCCGCAATACATAAAAATTGGTGCTCTTATCCTCCACTATATCTGCCACGGTACCGATGATCCAACCTGGAGGATAATTATAGGAATTAATGCCGGTAAGGACAGTATCACCTCTTAGTACAGAATCACTCTTGGGAATATTTCTTAATGTTAGATAAAGTGGACTTTGACCATCCCATTCTATTCTACCATTATTCTTGCTTTTTTTCATCATAGCACTCACTGTGCTTTGTATATGGAGCAAGCTCATTACCTGGCTAAAATTCTCACTCACACCAACAATCTGCCCGACGACACTTCCATCCGAATTAATAACAGCCATATTATCTTTAATACCTTGTTTTGATCCGCGATTGATCTGAAAATAATTCTTCTGGCTGTTGATCGAGTTACTCACCACCTTTGCCTCTTTAGCCAAATATTTTCTCAGCATGTGAAGGGTATCATAGCTAACGGTATCTGTTATGACGTGAGAGCCTGTATCTACTTTTATAAAATTACCTGGTAAAAGATTCAAAAGAGAGTCATTCATTTTATGGATACGCAAATTCTCTTCTTTCAAATGAAAGTAATCATCTACGTTGTCATATTTTGAATTGACGTACCCCGTTATTTCATTTGCCTTTCCAAAAAAAACAGCCCTGTGATATTTATTATAACGGAATAACATGGAAAGTGCAAGAACCTGCAGCAACACAAAGCTGATAAAAGTGAAATACCGGCGGATGAAGAGAAATACGTTACGCATTTACAATAAGGCTCAAGGTTCAGTATGCAAGGTACAAGGAGTAAACACTATTTATAACGAGGTTGTGCCTTGTACCTTGTGCCTTAACAACTTTTTATCTCATAACAAATGGATACCTGTCGTAGTGCTTTAATGCAATGCCTGTGCCACGCACCACACTTTTCAGTGGATCATCGGCAATATGCACGGGTAATTTGATTTTTTGGCTTAATCTTTTATCTAATCCTCGTAACAAAGCCCCACCACCTGTCAGGTAAAGTCCCCGGCGATAGATATCGGCAGCCAGTTCCGGCGGTGTTTGTTCCAACGCTTTCAAAATTGCTTCTTCAATTTTGAAAATGCTTTTATCTAAAGCTTCAGCTATTTCCTGAAAACTGACCATGATCTGTTTTGGAATACCTGTCACAAGGTCACGACCATTTACAGGAATATCATCTGGAGGTGTTTCAAGGTCTTTCATAGCGGCACCAACCTGTATCTTGATCTGCTCGGCGGTTCTTTCCCCGATCAATAAGCTGTGATAGCGGCGTAAAGCTTCCATAATATCAGCAGTAAATTCATCACCGGCGATACGGATACTCTGGTCACAAACAATACCGGCAAGAGCAATAACCGTGATACCCGTTGTACCACCACCAATGTCAATGATCATATTGCCAACCGGCTCTTCCACGTCAATACCGATTCCCAGCGCAGCGGCCATAGGCTCATGAATAAGATAAACTTCTTTTGCGCCAGCTTGTTCAGCACTGTCACGAACGGCTCTTTTCTCAACTTCTGTAATTGAAGAAGGAATGCAGATCATCATTCGCCAGCTTGGGGGGAACATCGGTTTTTTTGTATAAACCAATTTGATCAACTCACGAATCATCAGCTCCGCTGCGTTAAAGTCAGCGATCACACCATCTTTCAGCGGACGAACAGTACGAATACTTTCATGTGTTTTCTCATGCATCATCAGAGCCCTTTTACCCACAGCAAGCACTTCCTTGGGATTGTTGCGATTCAGAGCAATGATCGAAGGTTCATTTACTACAACTTCGTCGTTATGTATGATGAGGGTATTTGCTGTACCCAGGTCGATGGCAATTTCTTGTGTAAACCAATTAAAGAGTCCCATTTATGAGTATTGGATTTAATGTGTGCAAAGTTGGGTGAATTTGTTCGAATTATCAAAGCGAAAAGCCTGATAGCCAAAGATTTTTTTAGGGGTGAGGCATTTGGCAATTTGCTGTTAAAAGAATTTCTTCATGGGGTCGGCTGCAGGAATTCTATTAAACATCGTTGCGTCGCACTCCTGTACATTCAGTACATTATTCTCCACTTCTACATTGTCACCCTGAGCATCGAGAATGGCTATTCGGCAATTATAGAACGCAGATAGCAGCGTTTTGTTATGAATTTTAAGAGAGAATTTTCACAGTTCGTTATTGCTGGGTTGTGTGAAATCAAATTGATTAACTTCAATTCATGCGTTTAATCAACCGCACTGTTGTCATTCTTTCTGTTGTCAGTTTGTTTGCTGATATAGCAAGTGAAATGATCTATCCTGTCGTTCCTGTTTACTTAAAAGAAATTGGTTTCTCTGTTTTACTGATTGGTATATTAGAAGGCGTTGCAGAATTTACTTCCGGCATCAGCAAAGGATATTTTGGAAAACTAAGTGATGAAAAAGGAGTTCGATTACCATTTATAAAAGCGGGATATTTTTTTAGTGCGATCAGCAAACCAATGATGGCAATGCTTGTTTATCCTTTGTGGATCTTTTTTGCAAGAACCATTGATCGTTTTGGCAAAGGATTGAGAACAGCAGCAAGAGATGCATTGCTTTCGCAACAATCAACCAAAGAAACAAAAGCCAGCGTATTTGGTTTTCACAGGGCGATGGATACAGTTGGTGCTGCCATTGGGCCGATCATCGCCCTGGTGTTTCTTTACTTTTTCCCAAAAAAATATTCATCGTTATTTTATTTCGCATTCATTCCCGGTATTATTGCCGTGCTGCTCATCTTTTTACTTAAAGAAAAAAAAGAACCTGTTTCAACTTTAGAAAAAGGAAATTTTTTTTCATTTCTTAAATATTGGAAGGTTGCATCGGTAGAATATAAAAAACTTGTTGTTGGATTATTATTGTTTGCGTTGTTCAATAGTTCAGACGTGTTTTTATTATTGATCACAAAAGAAGTTACCGGGAGTGATACTACAACTATCGCGGCTTATATCTTTTATAATCTCATTTATGCAGCGGCCTCATTTCCTTTGGGAAAAATGGCTGATAGATTGGGGATCAAAAATGTTTTTATCATCGGGCTATTGATGTTCGCAATTGTATATGGAGGGTTTGCTTTTCATCCTTCAACTGCAGTGATCTTTACTTTATTTTTTATTTACGGAATTTATGCAGCAGCTACAGAAGGTATTGTCAAAGCATGGATCACGAATATTGCGCATGAT
>Ga0193692_1000429_pt1 | contig 10503 bp, 5 predicted proteins | sample L3a1metaG_FD_144917 | JGI IMG/M metagenome (GOLD analysis project Ga0193692, IMG submission 144917) | Soil microbial communities from a riparian zone of the East river system, Colorado, United States - L3a1 | ecosystem: Environmental > Terrestrial > Soil > Riparian zone | place: USA: East River... | reverse complement strand
CAGGTTCGGCGCGATCGGCAGCGCCTGCCTGGCTAAGGATATCCTTTTTCGGCAGCGCTCCACTCACGGTGCTGTAAAGATAGCTCCACGCATTGTTCGTCACTGCACCGCTGAACGCATCAGGGTCGGATGCCACGCCAGCAGTTGCATTGATGCGCCAAACGCGCGCAACGTTCCCCTTGGAACCATCGAATGGTCCCGGTTTGCCCAATTCAGAAAGAAAACGGAACAGGTCAAGTCGTTCGGAATCGGTAAGGATTTCTGCGAGCCCGGATGGCATTAATGAGCCGCCGATTTTGCGCGAATCGACGTTCTTCTTCGGAATCGAGACCTCCTTATTGCTCGCATCCCGCAGGACCAGTTCTTCATTGTTTTCCCGAACGAGGATGCCGCTGAGGTCCTGGCCATCTTTGGTGGTGACCTGAATTGAATGATAACCTTCTTTCACCTTCTTGTTCGGAGCGATCACCGATTCGACGATGTAGTCAACAACAGCACTGGCCCCGAGGCTCGTCATATCCGGGCCAACTTTGCCTCCTGCGCCACCGATCGAATGGCAGGAGACACACCCGAGTTCCTTTCGGCGATAAACTTGCTCACCGCGGGCCGCATCTCCACGTGGGACATTGTAGGCAATGCGGTGCAATTCCTCCTCTGTGAGGTTCTGGCTTTCCTCGGTCAATCCACTCGACCGCGCAATAGCCAGAACGAGATCGGGTTCATTGCGCCCGCCTTCGCGTGCGACCCGAACAGCGGCACGACCGCTGACTTCGGGCAACTGCGTCTTCGAAAGATTGCGGGCAATTGCCGGAGCGGCCCCTTTCATATTAAGAAGGGCCCGCCAGAACGCGAGCGCCTGCTCCTCTGTCTTCGGAAGTTTTGCCGCTTCGAGAATCTGCGTCATCGAGCCATTCAAGTCCGCTCCTGCTAATGCAATGGCAGCAAGTCGCCGAGTATCTTCATCACGCGGCGGAGCAGCGAGTTTTCGCAAGCCTGCAATGGCCTGTTTGCCACCGATTTCTCGAAGGCCGTCGAAAGCGGCCTGCCTCACAGCAGGAAGGCTGTTTGATAACTCGGCGATCTCAAGCAGCAACGGTGTGGCTGAGGAAATTTTCCATGTTCCAGCCAGGCGAATGGCTTCCGCGCGAACTTTCGCGCTTTGAACTTTCAACAATTCGACGATGCCGGAGAGATCGCCGCCCGGGCGCGCGTTACGCAAACGCGCGGCCTCGGCCAGTGCACCAAGAGCTCGGGCGGCGGCTGTTTCACTGAAGCCCCCTCGCAAAACCTGGTCGTAGACCTGGCGCAGTTGGGCGGGCGCCCCGGCCTGCCCCACCAATTCAATCATGCCGCCTGAGCCGTCGGCGGGGATTGTCTTCATCACTTTGGCCAGCAACTTCGAGGCGCTCGCGGGCTCGATCGCTTTAAGCGCATACTCGAGCTGTTTTTGATGCCCTTCAATTTTCCACGCTCCGGATTCGACGGCCTCCATCCATGGCTGGGCAAGATCGTTAATGCTGAGCCAAAGAGCGTATTCGAGATACGTGTCGATTGGCTTCTCAAGTGCACTCAGAACCAATTCAGCTGCGCGAGCGGAAGGAATCCGAGCCAGGCCGCGAGCTGCTTCGAGCCGAACGCGGGGGTGATCGTCCGCGATGCGAGCGGCAAACAAGTCGATTGCCCCATCGACTCGCTTATCCCACGCCGAGAGCACGCGAGTGGCGGCGGCGCGCACATGGTAGTCGCGCGCATTAAGGAGATTATTGAGCAGTCCCAGGTCCGGAACATTGACGGACTGGAATATCCAGAGTGCTTCGAGCAGTTGCGGCTCTGCCTGATGCGCCCCCACCCATCTTCTAACATCGGGGAGGATTGCTTCCCCTCGTTCGGTAAGAATCCGCCGGGCTTGCTGCCGGTTCCAGGCATTTGGCGAGAGCAACTGATCCAGCAACGCGCTGTTCTCCGCTTTGGCTAGTTCCGGTTTCGTGAGCAAGGGCCGGCCTTTGTAGCTGACGCGCCAAATGCGGCCATGGACGCGGTCGCGGCGCGGGTCGCGGAAATCGACTTCGCCATGCTGGATGATCGGGTTCGACCAATCTGCAAAGTAGAGGGCGCCGTCGGGACCGAGCTTCACATCGATCGGGCGAAAAGTGACGTTCGTCGAGCGAATAAACGTCGGCATTTCCTTCGTCACATAGGCCGACCCCTGTTCGTCGATAGAAAACCGAACGACGCGATTGGCGCGAAAGTCGCAAGTTATCATCTGCCCCTGCCAATCAGCCGGAAACTGCTCACTGTAGATAATTTCGAGGCTGGCGAATTTGGGGTAACTGCCAGGGCTCACACTGTGAAGAATCCGGCGAGCACCGGCATAAGTGACGTACATCGCGCCAGGAACAACGTAGTTGATCCCTTCGCCACCGGCTCCGTCGGTGGCAAACGACTGTCCCCACTTATCGTATTGATGGCCCCAACCATTCACCAGGCCCTTCATGAACACATCCAGTTCCATCGTCGTCGGACGCAAGTTAAGGATGCCGCCGCTGTTCAGGCGGACGACGCCATGGGGCGTTTCGAGATGGCTGTGAATGTAGATCGACTGGTTCATGTAAAGCTGGCCATCAAATCCCCAGCGCAACGTATGAAGTGTGTGATGCGTGTCTTCTGTCCCGAAACCGGAAAGGACAATGCGCTTACGATCTGAAACTCCATCGCCGTCGGTATCTTTGAAGTGAAGCAGTTCTGTGCTTTGCCCCACATACGCGCCGCCATCCCCCGGGATCACAGCGGACGGAATCAACAAACCGTCGGCGAAAACCGTGGTCTTATCGGCTTTGCCGTCGTTGTCGCTGTCTTCGAGAATAAGGATTTTGTCCTCGGCCGCCTGGCCTGGAGCGATCTGTGGATAAACAGAGGAACTCGCGACCCAAAGCCGGCCTTGTGGATCGAAGTTCATTTGGATCGGCTTGGCCAGGAGCGGGTTTTCAGCCCAAAGGCTGATCTCGATATTGGGATCTGTCTGAAAAACAGGGTCAGGTTGCGGTCGAAAGGGGGTAGCGGGGTGCTCCGTCACCGGGGATGGTTTTTGCTTCGCATTGCCGTCAGCGGCCCGCTTTGGATCCGTCGCGTTCTGGTCGGCAGCATATACCAATTCGAGGGTGTGCTTAACGGTCTTGCGCAAGGCAGCAATTTTCGTCTCCTGTTCCTTGATAAGCGGGTCGAATTGCGGAATCTCCTTCGCATTTTGTCCCTGTTCATGTTTTCGGAAAAGGAAGAGGTAGGTGTTGTTTTGCGGACGCCAGCGATAGAAAAAGAGCTCGTTCTTTTTGGCAATTACTTCGCGAAGTTCCCTGGATTGATCCGCTTGAGGGCCAAAATCCATTACAATGCTACGCGTTGCCTCCTCCTCGGTAATCGTGCGAATCGTCTTGCCGTCAATGCGTAGATCATATTTGCCAGGCTTCAAACCCTGGACCTGGAAGCGATTGGCCGGACGCAGAGTCGGTCCTTTGGCTTCGTCGGCAAACGGAGGAGGCGCTTCGACCTGCTCCGGAATAAAGACAAGTTTGGCATAGTCATCACGTCTGATGTGCTCGACGAACTGGGCGCCGAAGGACCCGCGTCTTAAATCACCGTTTTCAAGCAGGCCGGCACGCCAGGACGTGGGCTGCCAGCCAAATGCCCGGGCAATTTCCTCGGCTGCGCGGCGGTATCCGTAGGCGGTAAGATGTATCCCGTCGTCGGTCATGCCCGCACGCGATGCATCAACCGGATGGTCGAGGAACTTCAGCAAGGAAACAAATCTGGCGCCACGTTTCTGGGCGATTTCTTCAATCGCCTTTGCATACAGCTGGATTTGCGCATTGTGTTTAGTGGGGTCGGGCAATGGAGGAGGGAGTTTCTCATGCGAAAGCGGAGACAGCAGAACGAAACGAATTTTTCCCTTGCCGCTGATTTCCTCGGCAGCATCGAGGAGGCGGTTATATTCGCTCGTGAATTTCGGCAGCCCCGCTTCGCCGTCGAAGGAGTTGGCCATCCCATAGCCGACGACGAGAACCGTTGGCTTGAAGGCGGCGAGTTCTTCACGAATGCGCTCAGGCCCCTTCTGCGGCGTATCGATATCGAAGCCAAGACGCGAGAGGCCCGCCGGCGTATCACCGCTCCAACCAAGGTTGCGATAGGTCACATCGCGATCGGGAAACTGGACCGTGAAAAGATGCTCGATGTACCCGTAGGCTTGTTCGCGTTCGATGAAGGTATCGCCGATGAGCGCAACCCGATCGCCATCCTTGAACTCGAAGAACGTGGCGTCCGCAGCCGAGAGGCTGTTCGATACAAGGGGAACGAGCAGGCAGGTAAAAATGATACCTGAAACCCAGGCGCTGGTGAATGGGTGGAATAGAGTTTTCATTTGGATGTTGGGCTACCTGTGAGGGCTGTATAAACCGTTTCCGCAATCACACGCGCGCCGGCAGCATTCGGGTGAACCTTGTCAGGAAACATTTCGGGCTTTTTCTTCAACGCAGAAAAAAGATTGATGACCGGCAACTTCCGTTCCTTTGCGACCTTCTGAATCTTTGGAATGATCTCCCCTTTCACGACTGCATTATTGATTCCCCATTGAGTTTGATAAACAGGCACCGGGAGGCAGAGCCAGATGTGAGGATGACTGGGAAGCGCCTGGAAATGATCGATCATCGCACGAAGATCGTCTTCAAAATCGGCTCCGTATCTCCAGTTCTGGGGCTTTGAATCATTGGTGCCAAGCTTGATCACCACGGCATCAGGCTCGTATTTATCGACAGTCGTGAATGCCTCCATATTCCAGTACGGATTATCACCCTTTTTCAACAACGTTGCCCCGCTCACACCGAAGTTTTTCGTCTCAAATTTAGGGCCGAGCAACGAGCCGAGAACAGCCGGGTAGTTGTTCATTTCGCGATTCTCCACACCCGACCCGTAGGTAATGCTATCGCCCACGCAGGCAACCCGGACGGTGTCTGTGTAGTTCTCGGACTGCAGATGCGGTGGAATAATGAGAATGGAACAGCCCGCGCACAGGAATAAGCCGAAGATCGCCAAAGACGCAAAAACTCTCATAGTTGCCACAAATGCTATGGCTGAATTAGAGCGAACTTGCGGGATCAGACGCAAGAGTTAACGAGAAGCTTCGGAGCTTAAACTTGATCGGTTCCAAACCGGCGGTCAAAGCCTCTGTCCGCCATACTTGCCGCTCCTTCTCGCAAGTCCTCTTTAAAATCGCTTACCAACCAGGATGAAGGCGCTTTGTTTCAATTGCGAGATGAGGCAGATACATGGGAGCGGAGCCCATTAGGACGGCTGCGGCGCCAGCTGAGAAGAACTCGCCGATGTCCGAAGGCTCGGACGCCCCACCGACCGCAACAACAGCCAGTCCGAGACTATCACGATTCACAATCTCGACGGCAGCACGCACCAACTCGAGGGATGGCCCGTGAATGGCACGACCGGCAACTCCGACTGAGCGAAATTGCTCGCCGAAAATCGGCTGCCCGCCCGGATCCAGGACAGGACGAACGATGCAGTTCACGAGGGTCACGCCATCAACGATCCCTGAGATTGCCTGTAGAAAGTCGGACATGCGCATCGCTGAGCCGAAATCGCCCACTTTAAGCAGGAGCGGTGTTTCGCCAATGGCCGCGCGAATCTGGCGAGCAATATTACGACTGAGTTTTGCATCGAGGTAAATTGAGCCCTCAGCTGAACAGACGTTTGGGCAGGAGAAGTTCGCCTCGATAACGTCGGCGCCTGCTTCCGCGGCCCAGCTGGCGCAAGTCGAAAAATCATTCGCGACCGATTCGGCGGTCGCGCCTTCCTGAGGTGTGGCAACCACGGAGACGATCAGGAGTTGTCCTGGAACAAGCGCCTTTTTGGCGCGCGAGATGTCTGGCTTCCAGATTTCAGGACCCATCGAAGGCATTCCAAAACAAACCGCAGAGGTCGCGTCTTTCGGCCGAGTGACATCGAACGAAGTGGTGTAGACAGGTCCTTCACTCGAACCGCGATCGTCAACGAAGACCCAATTGGGCAGCGGGTAACAAGCGCGATGGACGGAACGGACGGTCTTGTACGTGAGGAGGTCAAATCCAAGCTGGGCGTAGGCCGAAATCCATTTGCTGTTTAAGAGCAACCCGGCGGCAATTCCCAGGCGGCTCCGAACCTTAAACCCGAGAAACTCCTTCAGCGGCGTTTCGGGAACGGACGGAACCGGGGCACTAAGCAACGGACCTCGATCGTAGTTGAATTGATACGACTGATGGATGTCGTAGCTCAGCGTCACAAACGGACTTCGTTATTCAACTTTCACAATCCGCAGCGCGATGTCCGGATCGTAGTGAGGAGAATTAAACGTGGCCACACCTCCGCCGTGCTTAACCAAAGCGCTTTTGATTGAACTTCCATTGAGCAGACTAAACCATTTGGCATCGTATTTACCGGCGGGCAAATCGATTCCAAGCTCCGCCTGCGGGCCGCCAAACAGATAGATCGCATACTGACGTCCCGACTCAACGAGTGCATAGGCTTTGGCTTTTGCAGGCAGGCCCGATTGGATGGCCGTTGAGTCTGGGCGCATTTTCACGAAATCGAAGCTGCTAATGAATTGCTGGAGGGCCTTGATTTGTTGGCGATAAATCGGATTGCCGCCCCCGGGTTGAGTCTTCGGATAAACGAAAGTGCCGTCCTCGTGCCCGACCGTGAACGAGTAATCGAGATTATTGAACAACCCTCCGCCCGCCGTAATGAACTGCCACGCTTCCATCCGGTAATGAGTATCATTGGTGCCTTTGAAACCGGTTTCATTGTCGCCAAGCACTTTGTTAAGCCCGTAATTGAGTCCGACGGTCTCGGGAGGTGAAGCGTAGTGAAAATTGAACACAGAGATCGAGGGATGAGGCTTCGAAACTTTGGCCTTATTGTTTGCGATGTTTTGCGTAATGAGGTGCTTTCCGGAAAAATCCTTCTCCGCATCGACAATAATGTCGGCAATGTGGTGCTGCCATTCAAGAGTGACGCCGCCGAAATACGGCTCGTTACAAATCTCATACATCACGTTCTCAAACTCGTGCAACTCGGAGACGATTTTGCGAACCATCGCTTCGTGAACGGCGAGCAAGCCGCCATGTTTATCGAGCGTATAAACATTGGTCCGGCTGATATCGCCAACTCCGTTCACATTGTTGGCGGCATTTTGCGGGCTGAGTTTCCACTGCGCTTCCTCGTAGAAGGGGCAGAAGAAAGTGAATTCTACAACGATACCGCGTTGGGCAGCTTCTGAGATAAAGTTCTTGAGGCGCGCAAAGTACTCCGGATTCCATCGATTCAGATCAAATTTGTTACCGCCATTTGCATAGCCGGGAGTATCGCTACGGGCCCATGGCGCAATGAAACGGTCGCGCGCCGGAGCCAGCGTATTATTGGCAATGTTAAAGGCGCCGGAAGGCTCACAATACGCCCCGCTAAACGTGCGTGTAAGATTCAGGCCGTCGCCCTGGAGAGTATCGACGTATTTGGCGTAATCGAAATCAAGATTCAAGACGGTCCCGTAATGCTCTCCAGAAGTGATAAGGACAGCTGGCTTTCCGCGATAAAGAAAATAATGAAGTGAAATGGGCGCTGCATTCACTCCGAGGGAAAGAAGGACTACGCAGCCAATTCGCGTCAGAGTCATGCCGTCGAGAGTGAACGGCGAAGCGTGCGTTCGTCAATTTCGTTCCGAGCGCGTCATCAGCGAGTCATTTCGAATACACGCTGCCAGAGTGAGATATGGTCCGCCGTTCGGACAAAGAGCTGCTGGCACAATGCGCTGTTCAGAAGTTTTTGCGAGAGATTGGCAGCAGCGATACGGCGTGAGAACGTGGTCGCGCTGGCCCCGTGAAAAGCCTGAGTTGCCTCCTGCCACGAAAGCTCGCCGCGCGCGTAGCCTTCGAGAGGTTTGGCTGCCAGGACCGCAGACTCAATGGCAATCGACATGCCATTCCCGGTGAATGGAGGGATCATGGAAAAAGCGTCGCCCACAGAAAAGGAATCCGAAATCTCAACCGTTTCGCCGATAGGAAGACCCGAGACCGCCACGAAAGAATCCTCCTGCCATTGCGCGTGACGCAGTCGTTCATGGAGCGATGGCGCCGTAACAAAATGCTCCACCGGCACAAGATTTCTCTCGCGAGCATCGGTGCGCCGCCGAAAAAGCCCGCATACGTTGACGCGATTCCCGGACAGCCGGCACAATCCGATGTAGCCATTATTGGCGAGGTGCAACTCCAAATCGGCTTCGAGCGGCACATTCGAAGCATGGGCCTTGAGGCCGTACCATTTCCATTTCGTCGCTCGGCGCAACTTCCGGCCAGTGGCGCGGACACACCCATCATCGGCTTGTGTCATGGGAGCGCGGGTATGGCATCGGAGATTTCCGCCCAATTTCACAAACTTGTCCGCCAGCGCGCAATCAAATGCAAAGCGAGCAATGGCCACCCCCGCAGAGGGAAGATCCGTCGCAGCGGATGATCTCCCCCGGTGATGAAAGCTGATCGTCTCTATAGGAATTCCGAGGGAGGCAGGATTCAGTTCCAACTCTTCAAGCGATTTCAGCCCTGATCCGTGAAGGAATTCACCGCAAACTTTATGGCGGGGATAACTCTGGGCTTCAAGAAGGGTCACCGGGATCGCGCGCTGCCGAAGTGCAATACCGGTTGCGAGTCCGGCAATGCCACCGCCAATGATCGTGATCGGTTTCACGATTGCTTTCGTGGCGCAGCGCTAAAACGTTGCGCACTGAAGCAATGACTGAAGCGGCCCACCTCGATTTCCTGGATAAACCAGCCACGAGCAGGCCAAAGAGCGGACAGCTCCTTCTCCTTGAATCCAGCCTGCACGCTGATCACTGCATCATGGCGGGTAACCGAATTGCAACCGATCAATCCTACCAACCGGCTTGCCGTTAATGCCCCGATGGAACGGCGTGGTTCCAAGGCAAGAAAGAGATTGGCACGGTCAGCGATGCGCTCGAGCAAAAGACCGAGCCGCTCTTCGTCGAAATGATGAAGAAATAAATTCGCGACGATCGCCGTATCTTTGAGTTCGGAACGCGCCAGCCAATCGAACGCATCATCTGTAACCAGTTCAACGGGCCAGCCAATCTCGCGAAAGCCGGCGAGAGTGGCAGGTTCAACCGCATTCAGACGATCCACAAGAATCACCTTAAAGGCGCGCGAAGAAGGGGCAATCGTCCGGGCGAAATCGAGAAGGAAAGTGCCGTCACCAGCCCCCAGTTCAACGATCGTTTCGATCCAACGATCGGGCTGATTTTTGCTCCAGAGGTCAACCAGGAGGCCCGCATGCCCCATGATACGGTTGAGTCGCTGGAGATCTTTGCGGGACCCAACAGCGCGAGGGTCCTCAGGCGCCAGCTCATCCAGCCATTCGGGTTTCAGGCGGCGCGCCGCGGGACTCATGACCGGTTTCTCCGTTTCTCTCACCAACATATTTCCTAATCAACCTCCAATAGGGCGCCATGACAGGTGAACCCGGCGCCAAACGATGACATCCACCACAAACCGCCGGGCGCTCCCTGCGAAACCGCCCGATGCAACACATGCAAAACAAAAGGGCTGCTGATATTCCCAAGTTCACGGAGCGCGAGAGCGCTCCAGCAGAGGTCGGATTCCGATAGAGAAAGCTTCTCCAGCAAAGCTAGAAGAACGTCGCGTCCTCCCGCGTGAAAAATCCATGTGCTCACTGGCCGATCCCCTTCGAGAGAACCGGGCAACATCCGCGCCAGAGACCGGCTCACGGCTCCTGCCGCCAGTTCAGGCACTTGGGGCGTCAATATGTTGCGCAGCATGCCCCCGGATTGCTGAAAGCGCAGTAGATCGCGCGATTGCGCGTCCAATTCCGTCGTAGAGCTCTTCCATTCGACCCGTCGCGTATGCGGCGAAGCATCACGCGAACAGACGGCAGCAGCTGCACCATCCCCAAACAAGCAGGCACTGATAAGCACGCCGGGATCGTCGTCCAGATAAAAAGCCGCGCTGCAAACTTCGACACAGACGGACAAAACGTTTTGGTATCGGCCGGACGCAAGCAGCCCTGCTGCAGTGGCGAGACTCGGAAGGGCAGCGCCACACCCCTGCCCTACCAGATCAAGGAGCAAGACGTCCGGACGAAGTCCCAACGCGGCGCTGACATAGCTGCTGAGTCCCGGACAGAGATAACCGGTGCACGTGCTGACCAGCAGCGCATCGATTTTCGTGGGATCCATTTTCGCCTGATCGAGCGCGGCCCGCGCCGATCGTTCCGCAAGCAGCGGAGCGTTGCGGGTAAACCGGGCATGAAGAACATCCGGCGAAAGTTGAAAAGCCTCTTCGAGTGAGTCCAGGGCAAGATGCCGGGTGGCAATGCCATTATTTCCGAGAAGAACTTTTTTCAGCAGCGCGCGCGAGCGAGGTAATAAAGAGGAGAATCGTG
>Ga0193692_1000428_pt1 | contig 10504 bp, 7 predicted proteins | sample L3a1metaG_FD_144917 | JGI IMG/M metagenome (GOLD analysis project Ga0193692, IMG submission 144917) | Soil microbial communities from a riparian zone of the East river system, Colorado, United States - L3a1 | ecosystem: Environmental > Terrestrial > Soil > Riparian zone | place: USA: East River... | reverse complement strand
GTCTTCGGCATGTCGGCCGCGGTGGTCATTTTGCTGTACGGAATCTTTCAGCATGTGGGATTCGGCCAGGCGCTCAACCTGGCGGGGGCGACCGGACGCCTGCAGGCGGTGGACTTCAGCTTCAACCTGAGCGAGACCTACACCGTCTGGTCGGCGATGCTCGGCGGCACGTTCCTGATGCTGTCGTACTTCGGCTGCGACCAGAGCCAGGTGCAGCGCTACCTGACGGCGAAGTCGATCGACGAGGCGCGCAGCTCGCTGATGATGAGCGCCTGGGTCAAGATCCCGCTGCAGCTGCTGATCCTGACCACCGGCGTCCTGGTGTTCGTGTTCTACCTGTTCAACACGCCGCCGATGCTGTTCAACCGCGTCTACGACGCGCAGGTCGCAGCGGGCCCGCGCGCGGCGGAATACGCCGGGCTGCAGCAGGCGTTCGACGCGGAGGCGGCGGCCCGCGGCCGCGCCGCCACGGCGGTGGATCGGACGGCGTTCCTCGCGAGCGACACGCGGCTCAAGGCGATCCGTGCGAAGGCGCTCGCCGTCGTCAAGCAGGCGTCCGGCGACGACAGCTACAACGACGTCAACTACGTGTTCCCGACGTTCATCACCACCGTCATGCCGATCGGGCTGGTCGGGCTGATGATCGCGGCGATCTTCGCGGCGGCGATGTCGGCCAGCGGCGGCGAGCTGAACTCGCTGGCGACGGCGACGGTGATCGATTTCTACAAGCGGCATTTCAGGAAGGATGCGACCGACGGGCACTATGTGTTCGTGTCGAGGCTGGCGACGTTTGGCTGGGGCCTGTTCGCCTGCCTCGTGGCGATGCGCGCGGCCAATCAGGGTTCGCTGATCGAAGTCGTCAACCGCTATGGATCGGTCGTCTACGGGTCGCTGCTCGGCGTCTTCATCCTCGCGATCCTGACCAAGCGGGCGACCGCACGCGGTGCCTTCTGGGGAACGATCGCGGGCATGGCCGCGGTGCTCTACGTCTACAACTGGGTGCCGTGGATCGCCTTTCTCTGGCACAACCTCATCGGCGCCGTCGTGGTGGTGGTCGTCGGCATGGCCATCAGTTACACCCAGAGGCCTACGAGCGTTGGTAGTAACTAACCCCGTTCGCTAGAACTAAAGGCTTGTTTCAGGCCAGAAATCTCACAAAACGATACGGGCGGCTGACGGCCTTGAGCGACGTGTCGTTCAGCGTCCGGTCCGGCGAAGTGCTCGGCCTGATCGGCCCGAACGGCTCGGGCAAGACCACGTTGTTCGAGTGCCTGGGCGGCGTCCTGCCGCTCGACGCCGGGTCGCTGGTGCAGGACGGCCGGCCGATGAGCGACCGCGCGCGCGCCTCGACGCTCTTCTACCTGCCCGATTCCATCGTGCCGTGGCCGGAACAGTCGGTGCGCTGGGCGATCGACTTCACCCTGGGTTTCTTCCACGGTCGCGTCTCTCTGCGGGAGGAGGTCGTCCGGCGGCTGGACATCGGCCCGCTGCTCGACGCGACGATCGGCAGCCTTTCCAAGGGCCAGCGCAAGCGGGCGTTGCTCGCCATCGGCCTGCTCATGCCGCAGCCGATGCTGCTGGCCGACGAGCCGTTCGACGGCCTCGACCTGCGCCAGAGCCGCGACGTGGCGCAGACGCTGCGCTCCTACGCGTCAGCCGGCCGGACGATGTTCCTCTCGATCCATCAGATCAAGGACGCGGCGCGGGTCTGCGATCGCTTCGTCCTGATCAGCGGCGGCTCAATCCGCGGCGAGGGCACGTTCGAGCAGCTCGCCTCGCAGGCCGCGTCGCGCGGCGCTACGACCGGGGATCTCGAAGAGGTGTTCCTTGCGCTCACGTAACGATTCGGAAGAAACCGGGGAGACCGCAAAGACCGCCGAGAGTTTCTTGGGCTCTGCGATCTCAGCGCCCTCTGCGGTTTCATCTTTTTCGTGGCTGCTTGCGAAGGAATACCGCGAGCTCGTGGCGTCGCGCGCGTGGTGGGTGCTGCTCCTGGCCATGGGACCGCTCGTCGGGGTGACCTTCATCAGTGCGGTGCGGACCTACGGGGAGGCCAGCGGCTTGAACGGGACCACCGCCGGCGTCGGCGAAGCGTTCTCGCCGCTCATCGGCATCTGGGCGCCGACCTTCAGCGCCTGCGAGGTGGCGGCGGTCTTCCTGCTGCCGTTTGTCGCGATCCGGCTGGTCTCCGGCGACCGCCAGAGCGGCGCGCTGAAGATCGAGATGCAGCACCCGATGCCGGCGTTCGTGCGGATCGCGGCCAAGGCGATCGTGCTGCTCGGTGCGTGGCTGACCGCGTCGCTGGCCCCGCTCGCCGCGGCGCTGCTCTGGAAGAGTTACGGCGGCAGCATCTATCCGCCCGAGCTGATGACGGTGTTGCTCGGCCACGTGCTCAACGCCGGCCTGACGATCGCGCTCGCTTCCGCGGCGGCGGCGCTCACCGAGCATCCATCGACGGCCGCGATCCTCACGCTGAGCGTCACTGTGGGCACCTGGATCCTCAACTTCATTGCGGCGGTCCAGGGCGGGATCTGGGAGCGCCTTGCCGGCTACACCCCGCCGGCGATGGTGGCCCAGTTCCAGCACGGCCTCATCCGGATGGACGTGGTCGTCGTCACTCTGGCGCTGGTGATCGCGGGGTTGGCGTTCGCCGCCATCTGGCTGCGCCTCGGCGTCTCCGTCCGGAGGCGGGTGCAGGAATCCATGGCGCTGGCGGCGGTCGCCGTTCTGGCAGTGGTCTCGGGCAGCGCCGCCAGGCCGAGCTGGGATCTGTCGGAGAACCGGATGAACTCGTTCCCCGAAGCGGACGAACAGGCGCTCGCCAGGATTCGCGCGCCGCTCGGGATCGAGGTCCACCTCGCGCCCGAAGATCCCCGCCGCGCCGATCTCGATCGCAAGGCCATTGCGAAGCTTCGTCGCGTGCTGCCGGCGCTGCACGTGCAGTACGTATCGGCGACCTCGATCGGTCTCTTCGAACAGAACGCGCCGCACTATGGCGAGATCTGGTACGAGCTGGGCGGGAAGAAGGAGATGAGCCGCGCGACGACGGCGGAGAGCGCGCTCGAGACGATTTACGACCTCGCCGGCGTCAAGCCTCCGATCGAGAACGACGACGTCTTCCGCGGCCACCCTCTCGCAGTGGCTCCGAAAGGCGCCGCCGCAGTGTTCTACGGCATCTGGCCCGCATTGGTCGTGGTCAGCGCATTTTTCATCCGCAGGAGATCCTCATGAAGAGACTTCAGATTGCTGCCGCCGCCGCTGCAGCGCTGCTCGCGATCACGGCGCTGCACGCCGCCGACCTCAAGGTCGATCTCAGCAAGGAAACCGTCGGCAAGCCGCCGGCGACGTTCGAGCCGATGGTCGGCACCTGGGTCGTGGCGCAGGACGGCGCCGACAAGGTGATCATGATCGACGGGCGGCCGTGGGTCGCCAGCAAGGACAATCCCACCAAGCTGCTGATCGAAAGCGCGCGCAAGCTGTACGGCACGTCGAACGAAGAGCTGATGGACAACGCGAAGCAGTTCGCGTACTTCCCGGTCGCCGTGCTCCGCGGCCTGGACAACTTCACGAACGGCACGATCACGGTGAAGTTCAAGACCATCGCCGGCGACGCCGATCGGGCGTCCGGCATCCTCTTCAACGTGAAGCCGAACGGCGACTGGCTCGCGGTCCGCTACAACGACACCGAAAACAACGTCGCGCTCTGGGAGTTCCACAACGGCATGCGCCGCAACATGCGCTTCAGCGATCGGGCGCACAAGTTCATGCTCGACCGCGCGGCGTGGCACGAGCTGAAGCTGACCGTCGACGGCGCCGACCTCAAGACCTGGCTCGACGGCGAGCTCGCCCTCGAGTACACACTCGGCAGCCAGCCCGGACCCGGGCGCAACAACGCGCCGCCGAACCCCGATCTGATCCCCGCCAACAACGCCGTGCTCCGCCCGCCCGTCATGGGCAAGGTCGGCCTGTGGGCCAAGACCGACACCACCAGTTATTTCAAGGACTACGTTGTGAGTCCGAAATGAAATCCTTGGTGTCCTTTGTCGCCTTTGTATCCTTGGCATGCGCGGCGAGTGTCGCCCGCGCCCAAAGCCCGAATACCTCCTCGATCATCGTCTTGATCAACGATCAGTCCGGCGCGATGGTTGCCGACGCGAAGGTCTCCGTCATCAACAACCAGACCGGCGCGGTGCGCGACGTGGTTTCCGGGGCCGACGGTGCCGCTACGATCTCGGCGCTTCCGCTCAACGGGACCTACACGGTCAGCGTGGCCAAGCAGGGGTTCGGCACCGAAGAGCGCAACGACGTGGCGCTGCGCGCCGGCGAAACGGCGACGCTGCGCGTGAAGCTGCTCGTCGGCTCTAAGAAGTCCGAGGTCACCGTCTACGGCACCACCCAGGGTGTGCGGGCTGACCCTCAGATCGGGCGGCGCCTCGACAGTGCAGCCATCGACGAGACGCCGATCCTCGGCCGGAAGATCAGCACGTTGCCGTTGTTCAATTCGGCGTTTCGTCAGGCCAAGGGCACCGGCGACCTGTTCGTCAACGCCACCTATTTCGTCACCGGCGCCGGCAGCCGACGCACGACGACGTTCACCATCGACGGCGTGAACAACGACGAGGGCTGGGGCCGCCAGACGATGCTCTCGACGGTGCCGCTTGGCGCGGTCCAGGAAATGACCGCGCTCTCGAACGCGTTCTCCTCGTCACCAAGTCGGGCACGAACCAGCTGCGCGGCGAAGGGCTCTACCTGGCACGTCCGGGCGGCTCGCAGGCCAAGACGTTCGGCACCGATGGCTTCTGCGCGCCGTCGGTCACGACCTGTCTGACGCCGTCCACGCTGACCGCCATCAATCCTGCCGATGTTCCCGACGTGCTGAATCAGGTGTCCGCGTCGGTCGGCACCGCGTTCGTCAAGGACAAGACGTTCTTCTTCGCGAGCGGCGATTACACGCGCCAGGATCGCACCGCGTTCCTGTCGCCCACGCTGCCCGCGTTCGTGCTGCCGCCCGACGGCAACCTCGCCTATGTCGGCAACTACCGCCAGGGACTGATCAACGCACGAGTCGATCAGAAGATCTCGCCCCGCCAGACGCTCATGATGCGGACGAGCTTCGATCGGTTCTACGACACGAACCCGAACGACGCCGTCGGCGGCACCAGCGCGCCGAGCGTCGCCCGCCGCTACACCCGCGGCGCGTTTACCGTGCAGGCCAACCTGACCTCGATCGTCAGCTCGAACATCGTCAACGAGGCGCGGGTCGCCTATCTGGACGGCGATCCGGTCACGAAGTGGGAGGCGCAAGACCTGTCCACGACCTACACGCGCGCCGGCTCGGTGCCGTTCACGATCGGTCAGTCGCGTCTGACCGACACCTACAGCCGCCAGCCGCAGGTTTCCGACACGCTGTCGTGGTCGCGCGGCAACCAGACGATCCGGCTCGGTGGCAGCCTCGCCCGGCACTCGTCTGGCGGCTTCGGCAACGAGCCGGGATTTGCGGTGCTCGGCACGTTCACGTTCCTCAACACGACGACGGCGCCGTTCGATCAGCTGAGGCTGTCGGACGTGCAGAACTACACGCAGCCGATCAGTTACGGCGTCACGAACTACAACCTGAATCAGTGGCTGGCCGCGGCCTTCGCGCAGGACAGCATCCGGCTGGGCAACGACCTCACGCTGGATCTTGGCCTGCGCTACGACGTGCAGACGCTGACCGACGCGAAAGACGACTTCGCACCGCGCGTCGGTTTCGGCTGGCACCCGGGCGGCGACTCGCGCACGGCGATTCGCGGCGGCTACGGACTGTACTACACGCAGATTCAGTCCAACCTGGCGGCCGATTTCCTCACGAGCGGCCTGGACGGCTTCACCACCTACACGGCGACGCCGGGGCAGCTCGGCTTCCCGACCTGTCTGCAGGCGCCGTGCGTGCCGCTGCAATTCGATCCCAAGACGCTGCCGCCGTCGCAGCTGCCGGCGCGCAACATCACCATTCGGGCGGGACAGGCGGACTTCTACCGTCAGCAGTTCGCCCAGTACGGGCTGAACTTCGACTTGTTGCCGAACTATCCCGACAAGCTCGTGAGCCCGCGCAGCCAGGTCGTCTCGATCGGCGCGGAGCGCGAGATCAGGACGGGGCTGTTCGCCGGAGCCGACTACGTGCATCAGCACTGGACCGATCTCGATCGATCGGTCGATCTGAACGCGCCGTCGGTGTTCGATCGCACGGCACCCGGACAGGTCCGAAGCGTGGCCGCCGCCAACGCCACCCGTCCGATCCTGCCGGTCAACGGCGGCGTTCGCTCGGTCAACGTGCTGATGAACCTTGGCGTCGCCGATTACGACGGCCTGCAGACGCAGGTCAGCTACCGCGGCAACTCGAAGATCTTCGCGCAGGTCAGCTACACGCTGTCCAAGGCGACCAATACCTTCGAGCCGGACGGGAATGGCATCGGCCCGAACGAGAGCATCATGTCGCGGCTGGACGAGACCGAGCGCGGCCCGAGCGTGCTCGATCAACGCCACCGCGCGGTGATCACGTTCACCTATCTGATGCCGTACAACATCACCGCCGGCACCGTCACGCAGCTCGCGTCATCGCGTCCGTTCAACGCCACCACCGGTGTGGACAACAACGGCGACGGCGCCAACAACGATCGCCCCGTGGTGAACGGCGTCGTGATCGGCAAGTCGACGTTCCGGGGCACTCCGACGCAGGATGTGTCGGTGTTTGTCGAGGGGCGCCTCAAGTTCAACTCGCGGTCGATCCTGCTCCGGCTGGAGGGTTTCAACCTGTTCAATCACGCGAACCTGCTCGGGCGCGCGCAGACGAATTATGGCGACTTGACGACGGTCAACAATACCTTCGGTCAACTCGTCGCCGTCGGCACCGCGACCAACGCGCTCCCTGCGCTCGCGAACATCGACCCGCCGCGGTTCTTTCAATTCCAGGTGAGGTACAGCTTCTAGCGGCCGGGACCACCAAGGCACCAAGACTCGAAGGTTCACGAAGAAAACAATATTTGTTGTTCTTCTTCGTGCGTCTTCGTGTCTTTGTGGTTATGCCAGCCGTCCGCGGCCGAAGCGGGCGGTTCGTTGTCCGTACTTGAACCGCCACACCGTCGCCGCGATCACCAGCGCGGCACATCCTTCCACGTAGGCCTTCTCCGCGTCGATGAAATCGACCGGCCGGTTCTTCAGCAGCGGATCCGCCCACACGCCGTGCACGTAGAACACCGCCGCGGCGGCGTACGCGGTGTAGTGCAGCTGCTTCCAGCGGTGGCGTCCGAACAGTCGTCGAACGTACGACGTCAACACCACGAACGCGATCAGGTAGAACGCAATCGCCCCGAGCGTGGTTGGGATCGGCTGCGTCGGCGACCAGATCGGGACGGCGATGTCGAACAGGCGAAAGCCGGCTTCCGAGGACGCCAGCAGGATGAGGGGATGGGTGAACGCGGTGGCCAGGCCGATGTAGCCGAGCCAGTTGTGAAAGGTGAACAGCTTGATCCAGCGCTGGCGCGGCCACTGCCGGATCGGGTTGTAGCCGACCGACAGCAGCAAGCCCATGAGGATCTGCGCCGTGAACAAGCCCACCGCAATCAACCCGACGACCGACGAGATGTCGATCGCGGTGGGCATCTCGATGCCGGCGATCAACGCTGCTGCGGCGCGTCGTTGGTCGATCGCGCGCCGGCGTTCTTCACGTACTTGTCGAACCAGTTGAGCCGCTCGGCGATCACGTGCAGCAGGGTCTCGCGCGCGGCGTAGCCGTGCGCTTCGTTGGGCAGCATCACCAGCCGCACCGTGGCGCCATGCCCCTTGAGCGCGGCGTAGAGCCGCTCGGAGTTGATCGGGAAGGTGCCGGTGTTGTCGTCCATCTCGCCGTGCATCAGCAGGATCGGATCCTTGATCTTGTCGGCGTACCAGAACGGCGACATCTTGGTGTAGATGTCCGGCGCCTCCCAGAACGAGCGCCGCTCCGACTGGAAGCCCCACGGCGTCAGCGAGCGGTTGTAGGCGCCGCTCTCCGCGAAGCCGGCGCGGAACAGGCGCGAATGCGCCAGCAGGTTCGCGGTCATGAAGCCGCCGTAGCTGTGGCCGCCGACGCCGATGCGATCGCGATCGGCGACGCCCATCTCGACCACCTTGTCGATCGCGGCCTGCGCGCTCGCGACCAACTGTTCGACGTAGGTGTCGTTGGCGGTCTCGCCGGGCCCGATGATCGGCATCGTCGGGTTGTCGAAGATCGCGTAGCCGGACAGCAGCAGGAACATGTGCGAGGCGCCGCGGATCGTGGTGAACGAGTTCGGCGAACCCGAGACCTGGCTGGCCGAATCGGCGTCGCCGAACTCGCGCGGGTAGGCCCACATGATCACCGGCACCTTCGTCCCCTGCTTGTAGCCGGGCGGGAGATACAGCGTGCCGGAGAGCGTGACCCCGTCGTTGCGCTTGTAGGTGACATACTGCCGCAGGATGTCGCGCACCGCCGGCTGCGGATCCTTGAACGTGGTCACGGCGCGCTTGGCGTCGGCGCCGGCGTCACGCGTGTAGTAGTTCGGCGCCTCCTTCTGCGTCTCGTAGCGCGTCAGGAACTTGGTCATCTCGTCGTTCAGCGGCGCGACGAACGACTCGAGCGATTCGGCCGACGAGCGGAAGATCCGCTCGGTCTTCAGGGTCTTGACGTTCAGCTTGTCGAGGAACGGGCGATCGCCGTCCTTGGACGCGCCGACGCCCGCGACGTAGATGAAGTCGCCGTTCTGGATGATCGAGCCGCCGCCGGCGCCGCCCCGTCCACCACCGCCGCCGCCCGCGTTGGCGCCGGTGTCGCGCCGGGTGACCGGTGAACCCGGGTCGTCGTACGCCGCGTCCTGCTTGCGCTCCCAGACCTTCCGCGGCGCGGCGCCCGGCTCCATGATCCAGCTGCGCGTGCGCCGCGTGGCGCGGTCGTTCTCGGTCAGCAGCGCGATGCCGGCGTCGGTGTAGTTGATGCCGCCGTAGCGCCATTCCGTCTTGGCAATCTCGACCGGCTGCGCCGTGAACGGCGCCGCGAGCGAGACGACCTTGTCGCGGAACGGCACCTTGTTCTTGAGATCGCCGCCGTCGAGCGCTTCGGCCCAGAGGAGGGTCGCCGGTTGATCGGCGCGCCAGCGGTAGGCGCGCGGTCCGGTTTCGGTGCCGGTCAGGCCGACGCCTTCACGCGACGGCTGATCGTAGATCTTCTTCGCGAGCTCTCCCGCCCGCGTCCAGATCTCGACGTCCTGCGCGAATCCGTTCATCGGCACCGTATGCGAGAACGGCTTCTTGATTCGCATCACCAGCAGATGCTGACCCGCCGGTGCCGGCGTAACGTTCGCGAAGACCGCCGGTTTGCCGATCGTCGATTTGGCGCCGGTCGTGACGTTGATCGACGTCAACTGGCTCGTGAAGTAATAGTCGAACAGCGTGTCGTCGTACGCCGTCTTCAGGAGATCTTCGTAGGTCGGGGCGGGGGCGGCCTTGCCGTAGTTCTCTTCGACGTGCGGCCCCGACGGGACGAGCGGCTCGGCCGGCGCCGGCCCGCGGCCTGCCGGCACGAACTCGCACATTATCGTGACGTTGTCCTTCAGCCAGTCGCACGGATCGCCGGTCGTCGCGTTGATCCGATCCGCGCCGCTGACCACGGCCTTCGAGGTCCCGGTCATGCCGTCGGCGACCCACAGCTCGATCGCGTCGTCCTTGGTCTGGAGGAAGGCGAGGTGCGAGCCGTCGGGCGAGAACTTCACGTGCGAGATGCGCGCCTGCGGCGGCATCTTCACGGCGGTCTCGGAGCCGTCGGCGATCTTCTTCAGCGTGATCGAATAGATCCCGGTGCCGGGCAGGCCGGACGCGCGGTGCGGACCGTTGGTCTTCGGATTCACGCGAGAGCCGGCGAGCCGGTACATCGGCTGCGCGAGCTCCGCGATCGTCGGGTAGGTCCGCGCCTTCGTGAGCGCCACAACCTGTTTGTTCGGGCTGAGCAGCGTCTGCGGCAGCGGCTCGGCATCGAAGGCGTCGACGATGGCCTTGGGCGGCAACACGTACTTCGGTGCATCGGCGGCCGACGGCACCTGCGCGGTCACGCGCGGTCCGAGGTCAAAGACAACCGGAGTGAAAACGACCGCGGTCAGGATCAGGGCGTGCAACGATATGCGGCGGATGGACATGAATCGCTCCTGACCGCGGATTGTAACTCCTCGGCGTCACGGTTCGCTGGCGAGAGATCGAAAGATGAGCTGGGCCGGATGGGCGGTGTCGCGGCGGAACGCGACGGCCAGTCGATGGCGCGGCCCCGCCGCAAACAGGCCGAATTGCCACGCATTGGTCTCCAGGTGCGGCGCGTCGAGGCGGATATCGCCGTCGGTTCCGATGGTGAAGCTGAGCGCAGCCAGCGATGTCGCCATCCCGGTCCCGAGTGCTTTGACGAGCGCTTCCTTCAGCGTCCAGAGATCGAAGAAGCGGTCGCGCTGGGCCGCGGCGTCCAGTT
>Ga0193692_1000427_pt1 | contig 10511 bp, 9 predicted proteins | sample L3a1metaG_FD_144917 | JGI IMG/M metagenome (GOLD analysis project Ga0193692, IMG submission 144917) | Soil microbial communities from a riparian zone of the East river system, Colorado, United States - L3a1 | ecosystem: Environmental > Terrestrial > Soil > Riparian zone | place: USA: East River... | reverse complement strand
GTCTGACGAAAAGTCCGTGGCGTTCTCGCGCCGTTTATTCGGGCGGGCGGTGAGCGGCGGGAACGGGCTTACGAACCCTAGTTCGCGTTCCCGCCGGTCTGGTTTGTTCCCGGAAAAATCGGATATGCATCCACACTGTATTTTCCCGCAAGTATTCCGTCTGCGCGTTGGCCGTTTACCGTGACCTGCACCGGACTCGTTGCGTCAGAGACGGAACCTTGAATGCGTGTAACGGAAGTGTTGGTCGTCGAGCCATTTGATGGGATGTCGATCGTTAGCGCCGGACGCACGGTATCCAAGTAAATTCCGCATGAAACGACGGGACTGCTGACAGCTCCGCCATTTCGCCGATATTGCAGGTAAAGGTTCCGCCAGCCGTTGGCGAACATTGAGCGGGATCATCAAAACCTTCTGTTACATCAGGCCATTACGAAACTCCTCGAACGTTCGGCACAACTTGGTGCCTTCGCGAATATGCTTTCTTCCAACGGGAGTCCGGGCGAGCTTTTCGTGGATGAGATAGCGGACCAGATCGTGAAAACGCTCTACTGAGAGATGGTTGCGCGTTTTCGTTCTCAATCGAAACCTACCTTTGATGTGTTTCCCAATCTTCGCCATGCTCGTGTTCTTATCTGGTTCAATTGTGGTCATGTAATCTGCATAAAGGGCGCAAAGATAATCCACGTAGTTAGTCATATTCGCATCCGCACCGATGGAGTTTGCCGGATAGCCCTTTTGCGAATTTCGCCCCTCTAACACCGTAATTTTGATGCCACCCTTATTGTCCCCGCCGATGGCCACTGCAACGCCGCCACGTGACGCCGAAGAGTGAACCCCTCCGCCGATACTGGTATTGCCGGCCAGCGTCTTAGCTTTTCGCGTTTTCACTACGTGCTTCGCCAATATCCACAAGGCGTGTTTAGCATCCGCCATTGAAAGCTCCAATGGTTGCGGGGCTTTACGCTCGTGAGCGGCCTTTATCTGCTTGAGCCAGTCCGAGCTGTATGCTGTCGGCTTTGAGTCCGCAAGCTTGTGACAGGGCGAACAGAGCAGAATCAGATTGTCGAAGTGCTCTCTTTCAGCGGCGGTTAGTTGTGGATCGAACCGGGGACCGCCCTTTCTGCGTGCGCGAATATGGCAAATTTCTCCCACCACAACGTCGTTGATAATCAATGGAGTTTGACACTCAGGAATTGCGCACTGGTTACCCGACATCCCGAACAATCGTTTGATCGTAGATTCTTGGATGCTCATTCCAGTTGCTTACTGACAGGACGATTAGCCTCTCGGAGCTGCACAGCGAAGAGTGAGCACGTGTTAACCACACGATGGTTTGGCGCGCCGAAACTCGCCCGTGCTTCGCGGTTGGTTCGCCATTGCCTCGCCTTTGCGCACTAAAGCATGACAAGCGACGAGAACCTCCCATGGAATTTCGCCCAACTGCTCGGCGAGTTGTTCGTACTTAACAAAATAATCGGGCAGGGCTCGATGGACACGTTCCTGAATAACGCTGGCGGTAGTCCAAAGACCCTCGTCCTCCCAGTCACACCAATGTACATTGTTACTCCAGACAATGAAATGCGCCGCACACTTGGAGTCTCGCCAGTAAGACGGGAACAAGCTGATTGTTTTTCCCTTTTGATACATCCGCCACGCAGGGCCGGCGCGCTTGTCCAGATTGAGAACGAGAATGTCCCCACATCCGCAAGGGCAACTCAAAAGCAGCATGCGCGGACTACCTCTTTCGACAAGTGCGGCGTCACCGGTCGTCTTAAGCGACGCGGCCGCGTCGTCTCGACTCTGGAAGCTCCCAGTGAACCGGATGTTGTGAGCGCGCGACATTACAGCGCTTCAACTTGCTCGCAGAGACGGTATGCGACGGCCAAAGCGTAAGCGCGGCGATTTTCAGCGAGTGTCTCTAATGCCTTATTCTTGAATTTATCCGCATTCCTAGCGTAGCGAAGCATGCAACCAGCAAGAATAATCAGGGCCTCCTTGTTTTCGAATTCACAACCTGCAATTGCTTGGCGCAATTCGCGCACAGCTTTGGCTAACCACACAAACTGAGGGTGATCGCCCTTCGATAACGGAGGGCGGAGCGGATCTGAATAAATGGAATCAACGAAGCCACACCAAGCGTCAAAGTACTTCGGGTCGTCCTGTTCGTCGGTTCCGAATACCAAACTGACCTCTAGAATTGCCGGATCTGCATAGAGGGGGCCGAATTCGTTCATCGAACCAAAATCAATTACAATAGCGTCTCGATGGCGTACCATTACGTTGGTATAATGCAAATCTCCATGATAGATTCCTTGTCGCGCCCGGACGGTGCTTGCATGATTCCGGAGAGATGACTGGATTTCGACAGGAGAGCGGTGCATTCCACGTTTGCGTAATTTCTCGATTCTTGCTGGATGGTTTTCCTCGATCTGGCGTGCTTTCACCCGCTTATCCAGGAATGCTTCCACGGCCCCTGGCATCTCAGGGCTATTCTGTGTATGGCTGCGAAGCCCACGGAGAGTCACCTCGAAGAGTGAATATATGGCGCAATCGGCTTGACCAGCGCGCAGCGCATCTCTCAGTGGAGCAGCATTCCCCACGAAGTCACAAATTAAGGCACCGTTATTAAGAGTTTTAACACAACGGGCAGGATCTACCGAAGGATGTAGATGAAATGGAATGAACGGTTCAACGAACTGAGAGTAGTTTTCCATCTCACCCTGAATCATGTCAAAACTGTCAATCTTCACAAAAAACGGCATCGGCTGTGGACCATAAAGGCCATTATCAAGGTTTGCAAAGACGCAAAACGTTCCTTCTGCTGTTTTACCGCCCCGCAATCTACGTATTGTAATTCGCTTGCAATCATTGAAAGCCCGTTTCAGCATCGCCAACAATTTCGGCTCCAAGACATCGTCGTCACACATTACCAACTCGGGTGAGCCGATTGGTGGCCAATCATCGAGGCGGGCAAACGCTTCCGCAATTTCGACATCGTCTTCCTTTATTTCGATCCAAGGCAGCGACTGAAACTTTTCTTCTCGTTTCGATGGATCCGGAATCTCGGCGAACAGCTTTGCCTGTTTGTAGGCCTCGTTTCTAAACGCGTATGCTTGGTCGCGATCGTTCTTGTTTTTGGCGAGAATGATCGTAATCAATCCGGCTTCACACACGCGACGAAATTGCTTCTGGAAGTATGAACCGATCAATGACGGTTTTCCGGGAAAAGTGGCTAAGAGGAGTCCGCGCGCAGCATTCGTTTCGGTGATGTCTTCGAGTTGGCCCAAAGCGACCCGATGCAAAGTAAGGTAACGTTGCTCGAAGGGCACGGAATCGACTGGTCCATCGCCGAGGACGAGAACACGCGATCGGTACAGGGCTTTCATGACAGCCTGGCAGGAAGAGGGTATTCGTTAGCGCGTGCTAGGGATCCTGAGTAGGAACACGCAATACAGGTCGGGTGCGGAGAAATAGCAGCCGGACGTGTTGCACCAGTAAGCCCATTATAATTGAGCAGGCGCGCCTGACTTGGCACGCCGACGGTCGCAGCCAGAAACATAGTCACCGCCATTGATGCGACAGTTGCATTGAGCGAGACAACGGCAGGAGCAGCCTCATGAATGCCGACCACATAGGGATCTGCCGCACGTTCGAAGTCAGTCAGCAGGTCCACTCGGACGGCCTCCGGATTTAAGAAGTCTCCACAGACGAGACAGCCTAGACCAGGCGCTAACATTTGAGTGCGACCTGCAATATGGGATATAGCCCCTTCTGCAACGACGATCGCAACTCCCATGTCTATGACTGGAACTAGGTATTGATACGCAAATTGATTCAGCACGGCGCGACTACCCTGTGAATCGGTGCAGCAAAAGACGAAATCTGTCGCCACCAATTCCTCAGCTTCGCGCGCCAATAGCACACTGCCACGGCGGATTTCGATGTCGGCACTCGGATTGATTCGCGTGGCGTAAGCCGCCGCCACTTGAACCTTGGACTTACCGATGTCCGACTCTGTCGCTCCAACTAACCGGTTCAGGTTGGTGCGCTCGACTACATCAGGGTCGATGAGCAGGAAACGACGAATACCAAGATGCGCGAGTTGCTCCAATATGATGGAACCAGTTCCTCCCAAACCGACGATGCCGATGCGCATCTCGCGCAATCGGTCTTGCCCGGCCGCACCAAATGCCCGCACCTGACGGTCAAAGAAGGCTTCGTCAGCCTCAGTGGGTGCCTCCATTCCCCAGAGAAGCTGGGAACCGACACCGATAACATGAAGAGGCTCTCCGCTCCCGAGTATGCGGGCCAGCGTCACCTGTGGCGTGATGAGCATGGCGGCATGAACAACGCCAGACATCCGTCTGTCTAGGAATTCCACAAGAACGTTTTCCCCAGCATCGTCGACGGGTGAAAACTGATTCATTGCGAAAGGATGGCTATGCACAAATACGAGTGAGTCACCCCTTTTTCGTGCACGTTGCGTCACGGTTGCCACGAGCTCTGGTCGCAACCGTGCGGCCACCTTGGTTCGCTCAAGATAATCGTGGCTCGTCGTCCACTGAATATCGCGCACGACGATCCGAGCGAGGCGTCCATTCTTTACGATTGAGCGCCCAAACATAATCGCGCAGGCTTCGTCACCGGATTTCAGCAATTCCGTGCGAAGCTTAGCCAACAACTCTGAAGTGAGCGTAAGCCGGCTCATCGGGCTTCGCGGAAGCGGTTCTTTATCGCCCGAAAGTAAGTAAGCAAGGTGTCGTGGTTCGGACTCCATCTTTGGACATGCCACGAGAACCACAACTGCGGACTCGACCCATCCGGTAAGTTATTCTGGCCAGTGTTCGCCGGAACCGCCCCGCTCTTGAGTCTTAAATTCGGGTCTGCCCAAAAGCAGTCGGGCCGACTCACCGGGTAACCGACGGGAGCAATAAAGCGAACGGTGGTCTTGCTCGCATTCCAGCCTTCGGGCAAGTCCACGTCCGGAATGGTAATGAGGTGAGAGCCATCGCCCACTTGCTTCCAGGTCACAGCCGGGACGGACGCGGTAAGCTGCGCCAACTGTTCTGCAGTGGTCATGATTGGCCAAAGTTCGCGGGTGGGACGCTGTAGAAGTGAAGCGGCGTCTTTTCTAGGGAGAACGACATGGAGTCGGTGACTGCGGTGTCGGGCTCGTTGCCGTGCACTTCGAGGTAGATGGCATAGCCCGCCTTGTCCGGTGGGAGCTTTGCCCTTACGTCGGCACCGGTAATGGAGGACGTTTCGGATTCAAACTTTTGGCCGTCAAGGAAAAAAAAATACTTTACGCGGCCACCAGCAGGTTGTTCTTCAGGTTTCATAAGTCAATCGTGTGGGCCATTATGGGTCTGCGGGTACTCGCCGCGTGCCGCACCGTGGCCCGTTATTTATCGGTCGCAATATGGCTGAACCCATGATTTCTGCTAGCGTGCAGTTCGTATGATACATTACTTTTAAGTCATGTTTGATTCGCTCTTTTTAGAACGCGGTCTTTCCCTTGAAAAATTGCGTGTGCTTATTGACGTTGATGAAGCAGGCAGCATTGCACGAACGACGCAAGGGGATGCGACAAGAAGCAGCCAGTATAGCAGGCAGTTGGGAGAGCTCTCGGAGTTTTTCGGATGTGAACTTACCCATCGGCAAGGAAGAGTCCTCAAGTTGACTGACGAGGGCGCGGAGCTTGCGGAACTCGTCCGAAGGTTTTTGCAAGGACTCGAAGATTATCGTGCCGAGTGCAAACGCGAACGAGTGGTGTTCAAAATCGCGGCAGGCGATAGCCTCATTCATTGGCTTGTAATGCCTGGGCTTGGAAAGTTATTGAAAAAAATGTCTGAAGTTGGCTTCACGACATTGAATTTGACAACTGACGAAATCACTCGACGGATTTCGGATGGGCGGGTCGATTTCGGACTTATTCGAAAAAATGCCTTAGTCGATGGCATGAAATGCGCCCCGCTTGGGGTTTTGAGCTATGTGGCGGTGGTTCCCGTTCAACTTTGTTCCCGCAAACGGGCTCCGACACTTTCAGAAGTGTTCAGTGAATTTCCTATGGCAATGCAGAGCACCAACGGACAGTTTACGAGGCAGGTACGAGCCATTGCAGTTTCCAAAAACGCGTCCTTTCGGCCCGCATTGGCCTGTCAGTCTTTCCCACAAGCGATTGCGGCTGTGAGGTCGGGCCAATTCGCCGCGATTGTGCCTGAGTTATCGATTCAAGAATTGCCTTCGGGCTTTGTGCACAAAGTTGAAGATAGCGCATTACGCGAGCTTCAGAGGGAGATCATCCTGGCGTGGAATCCCAGGCTGATGCGAATTCGTTCGCATGCCTCGAAGATTGGAAAGGAGCTACAGACGGCGCTTCGATTAACCTAAAACCGTGTTTTTGCCTTTGTTTGTAGCCTCGGCCGCTTTTTATTGCGAAAGGCCGCTGTCATATAGTACGATTGCTGACAACCGGGCGATTGTGATTGTGAACACAATCGATGGCATTATTCGACCGGATATAAATACAGAAGGTATGGGAAACATCATCAAAAGGATTAAGGAAATAAAGCATATCGATGCGTTTGATTCATTCCAGTGGGCGGCACAGGATTTGAAGCGTCTTAATTTGCTATATGGTTGGAACGGCTCAGGCAAGACCACCATATCACGGATTTTTAGATTCTTGGAACGAAGAAGCATCAATCTGGCCGGATTCTCGAAGATCGAGTTCAACCTCACTCTATCATCTGGTTCAGCGAAGCACACGGATGTTTCGGCTCATTCCCTTAACATTAGGGTGTTCAACGAAGACTTCGTCAGGGAGAACCTTTCGTTCGAGGATTGTCGGGCGAAGAAGATCATCATGATTGGCAAAGAGGCAATCGCAAAAAAGGAAGAAATCACAAAACGTGAGCAGGCACAGTCAAAACGACAAAATGACCTTGAGGCACTGAAGGTCGCACAATCAAAACTTCCAAAACTTGACACAATTCTTACGGATGTTGGCCGTGCTGTCACGAAACAGTTCGGCAATACACCGCTTGCGAATGATGAGTACTATGGTCGAAATTACAACCGTGCTCGGGTCGAAAAAAAACTTGGTGATGGAACTGTCGCAGAATCAAATCTGAAGTCTCTGATCCTGGGCGAGGAGGACATCCAAATCCACAGAGATACTCTTAAAAGCGAGCGCGTCAAAGTCTCAATGAAGTCGTCCGAAATGCCCGATTTTTCCAGGTTGTTTACTATCGCGAATGACCTTGTCAATGCCAAGCCGGCAATAAATGATCTCGGCGAATTAAAGAGCGACGAGAAGCTCGTCGCCTGGACGGAAACAGGATATCATATTCACAAAGAGCGAGAAGCCGCCTCGTGCCTGTTCTGTGAGAAACCTCTCGAAGAAGGTTTTCTCAAACGACTCAGCACGTTCTTCAGTGACGAGTTGCAAGAAACAAAAGGCAAGATAGACACGACCCTGAAAGCTCTTGAAGGTCTTCCGAAGGAGGATGGCATTACAGAGTTAGATTCGGGGGAACTCTTTCCGGATCTAGCAAAGGTGTTTTTAAAGGCAAAGTCGGAGATCGAAGCCTCAGCCAAGGTGATCGGAGCAACGGTTGCGAATTTGGAAGCTCAGTTAAATCTTAAGAAAAGTCGGCTTCATGATTCATCTTTCACGGCGGAGCCCGTCACGTATCCTGGGACTGAGATTGCTAGCTTTAACGAAGCTGCTACGGTGGTCAATGAACTCATTGCGCAGCATAATGGGCGTATTGATAAAGGTGGGGAAAGAGTGAGAGCTTCTGCTAAAGCCGTTGAATTGCATACGATTGCTTCAATACTTCTTGAAAGAGATTACTTTAGCAAAAAGAACGAGGCCGCTGATCTCCAGGCACAAATTTGCCAACTCCAGGGCGAATTTGACAACGCAGATTCAGAAATCAAGACAATGAAGTCTTCGCTCCAGAGCGTGCAAATCGCCATTGAAAAAATCAACGGTGTTCTCAGAGAATTTTTTGGAGATAAGCAGCTGTACCTCGAGACCGTAGATTTGGGAAAAGGCGAAATGGGCTATACGCTAAAAACCAGAGGAAAAGATGCCAAATATTTAAGCGAAGGTGAAAAAAGCATTCTTGCGCTCATATACTTCTTCATAAAGTTGGAAGAGGACGGCTTCCAAAAACAAACGTGTATCACGGTCCTTGATGACCCGGTGGACAGCCAGGACAGCGTTTTTCTCTTTCGGACGTTCGGGCTCCTAAAGCGGCAGTTGAGCAATGTTGGTCAGCTGATTATTTTAACGCATAACTTCGAATTCTTTAATCTTATTCGAGACTGGTTCATCGGGCCACATAAGAAGGATGACTCAGGACTTTATTTGCTGACGTTGAGCCGGGGCGCACAGCGTTCAGTTGTAGTGGAGGACTTGCCTGCGCTTCTGCGCGAGTACAAAAGTGAATATCAATATCTCTTCAGCCGCCTGTATCATTACACCAACGGCACGCGCTTGCTAGAGGAGCCTCTCGTTGCCAATGTTGGCCGTAAGCTGCTCGAATATTTCGCCGGGTTCAAATGGTCATGCAAGACAACGGAACAATTTACAAGTATTGTCTTGAACCGGTTTGCAGTGGATTCGGACCTGTCCAAGCAGGGCGTGGGTGATTTTGTCGTAAAGTTTTTGAACGAATATTCTCACGGACACGACTTTTCTAGGTCAGTTGCCGCGCCCATGATGGAAGCAAAAGCAATAGCCGAGAATACACTTGCGTTTATCCGTCTGGCAGATCCGGAGCATTATATGCAGCTTGAAACGCTGTGTTCATAGCCTTTCCGGCGTGCCCCTCTTTCCCCCGGTCGAATACTACTGTCCAAAATGTCGGTTGTATTTCACCGCTAAGTGAGAAAGCGCGTTCACCGCAATGTGAGGTTCAGCATGTAATAATGCACAGAGAGAAATTCGAGGCCGAAAATCTTTATCCACAGGTTCTACGCAGAAGCTGGAGTATAATGAAAGTTCGCGCCTTTCCGCGGGTCGTTTTCAGACGAGCCCCTATTACCCTGGCGGCTCGTTATAAGCGGATGTCGCCAGACTCACAATCCGCCGGCTGAAGACCAGGCGGTTGTTCGAAGATGGTGTCTTCGAGGAGTAGGGGCTCATGTGGGAACATGGACAAAGAGGAGCACGTCATTCTTGGCATGCGTGATGAATGGGGGCAAGATTTGCCCTTTGGTCTCTCGCGCGCCGACAGGCGTCAGCATCTCTACACCATCGGAAAAAGCGGAACCGGAAAGACGACCCTCCTCCGGAACCTCATTCTTCAAGACATCGAGGCTGGCCGTGGTGTTGGCGTTATAGACCCACACGGCGACCTTGCCAACGATGTTCTTGAGCATATTCCGCGCAATCGAATCGAAGACGTGGCATATTTCAACCCTGCTGACATTGAGCATCCGGTGGGGCTGAATCTCCTCGGCCAACGACCGGAGGGGGAGCGACACCTGGTCGCGTCCGGAATCGTAAGTGTTTTTAAGAGTATCTGGTCGGAGTTCTGGGGCCCGAGACTCGAATACATATTATATGCGTCTGTTGCTGCTCTTTTGGACTGTGAAAATGTCAGCCTCCTTGGCGTTCAGCGGATGCTGTGGGATTCGCGATATCGGTTGTGGGTGGTCAAGCAGATCCAGGATCCAATGGTGCGTTCATTCTGGACCAATGAGTTTGATGGATACCACAGCAAGTTCATGCAGGAAGCCGTTTCGCCGATTCAGAACAAGGTCGGCCAGCTTCTCATGGCTTCGAATGTTCGTAACATCCTTGGGCAGGTGAGGAACCGTATCGAAGCCCGGTTCATGATGGATACCGGCCGGATTTTCATTGCGGACCTATCAAAGGGGAAGCTGGGGACTGATAAGGCTCGTTTGGTGGGTGCTCTGCTCGTTACCCAATTCGAACTCGCGGCCATGTCGCGGGCTGACATTCCAGAGAATGAGCGACGTGATTTCTTCCTCTACGTGGATGAATTCCAGTCATTCGCGTCGGAGACTTTTGCTTCGATTCTGTCAGAGGCTCGAAAATACCGGTTATGTCTGACACTCTCGCACCAATACGTAGCCCAACTGGATCAGGAGATGCGTGATGCGGTGTTCGGGAACGTCGGCTCAATGGTGATCTTTCGGGTAGGGCAAAGCGATGGTGAAGCAATTGGAAAGGAATTCGGAGCAGCGTACACCGCCAACAGATTTGTCGGGCTCGCTAACTACGAGGTCTGCGCCAAGCTTCTCATCGATGGACAACACGGGGAACCGTTTTCAGGGAGGACCTTGCCAGCGCTCGGAACACGGCATGGTCGAGGTGCGACGATATTGCGCCGTTCCAGAGAGAGGTACGGTATGAAACGGGATGTGGTGGAGGACAAAATCAGCCGGTGGATGGCAGAGCGATGACTTTCCCGGAGCGCATGGCTGAGCGGTGGTCGATGGATACTTGCGGGTGATTGCGCATTTGACTTGCG